>ERZ1036412.41-NODE-41-length-166309-cov-17.736945_pt1 | contig 166309 bp, 155 predicted proteins | sample MGYA00514218_ERZ1036412 | MGnify/ENA primary metagenome ERZ1036412 (study PRJEB33795, sample SAMN09464944) | human gut metagenome | host: Homo sapiens | place: USA: Stanford, California | collected 2016-11 | study: EMG produced TPA metagenomics assembly of the...
ATATGATAAGCAATCTTTTGACTTGTAAAAATCTTATGCAGCATATTCACTGCACGCTCAAGATCTGCTATATCGTCATCACAGACAACAATTTCCAACATAGCACTCACCTTCTTTCTCATTATATATCGAACATTTCTAATTTTTATTTTCTACCTGTTTTAATTTAATTAAAATCTTTCATTGAAGTGTCCAAAACATCAATATCAATTGTATTATCACACAGAAAATGTGCCATCAAATTGACAGCACATTTTCTCAATTATCTATGTTTTTCTTTTATTGCGCATACCGATTTAATTATTCCAAAACCACCTAACATAACCAATAATGCACCTACTATCTGATAACAATGAATTGCTTCCGTTAGGATTTTTTGATATAAGGTTCCATCCATCCCATTGTTTTCACTTACAATTTTTGAAGCCATTTCCAAACCATATGGTACAGCATTGATTATTTCCCTATAACCTATAATGCACACAAAAACTAAACTAACAAACCACATTATTAAAAGCACTCTTTCCATTTTTTTGCTACCATATTACCACTCTCCTCAAATAAACACTATCAGCTTCAGTATGCCACCATTCGTTACCTTATTTCCTCTTTTCTATGAGTACTCTAAACTTGCATATTCATTATTTTTTATTTTACTGTTTTGCACAATATATAAATCACGAAATACGATTTTTCCGCACGAAATACGATTAGAAAATAAAATTATGAGTCCCCGCATAATCCATCTGGTAATACTTCAATTCTTAGTTTTTTTCCGAAAAAATATATTGATGTTTCATATCGCCAACTGTATTTTCTTTTCTCTGTTCTTCCCCTTAAAGTGAAAAGTTCCCTGCACAGGCCACGGTGAACCATACCATAGTCCACCTGACCGGCGCAGTAATCCCTTTGTGCCTATTTTATGATTTCATAGAGCAGGCTGCTCTTTCCTCCGTTCTCACGCCATCTCTGCTTTTTTTGTATAAATCCTGCACACTCCAAATCATGGATTGCACGCTTGACCGTACTTACAGACAGGTGCAGCTCTCTGGCAATGGTACCGATTGCCGGATAGCATGTCCTCTCCCTGTCCGCACGAGTCTCCAGATACAGATAGACCGCCACAGCCCTGTGTGGCAGCTCTGTTTCATAGATTTCTTTCCTAGTCACCCTGCCTCCTAATCTTCCGTCCGTAAGGTCTGCCGCATCTTTTTCATGGTGTCCGTCAGCGGTGTCTGCTGCATGCCTCCTGTCCTTGCCATTTCCACAGGTGTATCCTCCGGTTCTTCCATACAGCACATATATCTCCGTATGATCTCCTCTTCAATTTCCTGCTTGTCTGCGTATGCTACCTTTCTTGCAGATTTTTCTTCAATCTCATAGGGTTCTTCAAATGTGATGCCCCATTTTAAGAACAGTTTCAGTTTTGTCCGCATAGGGTGAGTCCCGGTCTTTGATACGATAAAGTTTCCTTTTGGCAGTGACTTTAATTCATCCGCTGTCATGAGCGGTCTTTGGATCATCTGGAGGGACTGGCTCGGATCATTCTTTCCCCGGCTGATGGAACCGGACATGACGGTTTTGTTGCCCAGGCTCTTTGACAGCACTTCCGCTGACTCCGAGTTCGGAGCGAACCCTCCGAAGATGGTATCCTGACAGTTATCGATAATGATTTCTGCACCCTCTTTCCCATAATTCTTATTAAGCTGGGCAAAGGACTGGATCATGGGTACGATACTCACCCTTCTGGATCGGGACGCTGAGAACATCATCTCTGCACTTTCAATCTTCGGAATCGTTCCGACCTCATCCCAGAAGAAAACCACACGATTGTCCAGTTTCCCTCCGTTCTCGTCTGCCACCACAAGGATTTCCCGGTAGAGCTGCTGTAAGATCAGAGAAATAATAAAATACTTGGTATTGTCCTCCTCCGGCATGACCAGAAACACCGCCGTCTTTTGTTTGCAGAAAAGCTCTGCATCGATGGCGGTATCAAAACAGAGTATCTGCTCCAGCTCGGAATCCAGAAAAGCATTCAGTCTGGATAATGCCGTGGAGAGAACCGACTGCATGGACTGCTCTGCCGTATTTAAGGCTGCCCCTGCAAGCCATTTCGCCTTGTGGGTATCCGGGAGTTTTGCCAGAAGTAGCTGGAACTGGTTTTTCCCTTTCACTTTAGATGGTGCAAGTAAATCCTGTATCAGCTTGAACACGCTGATGATGTGTCTTTTTCCATCCGGGCAGAATTCCGCAATGAGCAGGATGGCTGCCGTCAGCACGCCTTCTGCCGCATCATAGAAAAACGCATTCTGTCCATAGCTGGAACTGTCCGTACCACCGGAGGAGATAATGGTCTTTGCCGTAATCTTCGCATATTTTTCCGCTTTTGCCTTGGCACTCAGGTTCGTATGGTCTGCAAGATACTCATCCATGTATTTGTTGACCAGATGGAGCATATTGTCACCATCGCTTCTGGTCGGATTACGGAGATCGATGACTGCCGTATGGTAGCCATAGTATTTTTTTGCAATGCCTGCATAGTTGCGGTATAAATCTCCCTTTGTGTCCGTGGTCAGTAAACTCATTCCACAGGCACAGGCATATTCAATGTTGGGATACAGAAAATGTGCGGTCTTTCCGACTCCTGCCGCACCGATCATCAGGCAATGCACATCCCCGGTATCCACCAGTGCGTATAGTTTTCCTGCCCGCTCCATGCTGCCGAGTACCAGTCCCTGTGCAGCCGGCAGGTTCTCACCCCTGCGCCACAGCTCCGGTTCATAGGGCACCTGCACATAGGTTTCTGCGATTTCCTTTTTCGTGGCAAATCTCGCCGTTCCATGCTGACCGTCCCCGACAGTCCTGCTCTTGATTCCGTTTAATGTATAATAGTGTGACAGAAGTGACACGCCTCCAATCACGGAAAACATTGCCACCCCTGCGATCACCAGCATCACGACTGGCTGCATAGCATCATTCCTCCCTCCTGATGTTCCATTTTCTGTTCCTTCACAGTCTGTTTTGCCGGCTTCATCTGCTCTTCCCCGCAGTCGATGGCAACAAAAATATGAGCCCGGATGCATTCCATCGCAAGGCTCATACATTTTCTGGCAAGCAGTTCCTGATCTTCTTTTTGTTCTAAGTCTTTTGTATCGAACACCTCCAGTGTTTCTTCAAAGGCTGCCTGCATCTGCCGGATGCGGGTGTTGAAGTTTCCCTTGTCTTTATGCGGCTGATAACGCTTTGACAGATTTTCCAGTATCTGGTCTGCACTAGTTTCCCTGCCAAGTGCGATTCCCTCTTTTTCCATGCACCGCACAAGCACTCCGGTCAAAAGCATCCCCGGTCCGTCAAAGGCATCCATAAGCTGTTCCCTGCCCCTGCCCTTTTTCAGTTCATTATAAATATCCTGATAATAACGGCAGATATAACTTCTGTTGGCATACTTGATGTTGATGGATTCCGTCACTTCTTTCAGCACCTCTGTCCATGCCCTGCATTCCATGACTCTCGGATGCTCCTGTGCCGGAATTGTTTCCTCACCATATCTGCCTTTTAAATCCTCATTCCAGTCTTTGCAGGCTGACTGTAACCTCTTTACCGCACCATATCCATTGCGTACCAGAATCTCTGCCAGTCTGCCGCACGCCTCTATGCCTGCCGGATCATGGTCAAGGCACAGCACAACCGTATCCAGTCTGGGATTGTCTTTCAATGCCTGCAGCATGGCATGCTCTGCCACACCGTTTAAGGTGATATAACTGTTCCCCTGCCAGTTCTCTGGATACAGGGACAGAAATGATATCAGGTCAATGGGTGCCTCAAACACATACAGTCTGTTCCCGTTTCCCCTGTATCCAAATCCGTAGGCAGCTTCCGAGCCTTCCTGATTCAGCCGGAAGCTCCTGCCGTCAGAATAGCTCCCCTTCACATGGATATGCCGGATTTTCCCCTCGCTGTCCAGTCCGGCAAACACAATGTTGTGATGCTCCGCAGATTCATATATGGTTCCTTCCTTTGCAAAGTACGAGAGGATTTCCCTGTCAATATGACGTTTCTGCAGAAGATATGCATAGACTCTCTTCATGGTCGGATTTTTCTCCGGCGGTTTCAGTTCCTTTGGCTCTTTTGGTTCTTTTCTTTCCTCTGTCTGTTCTTTGTCTACAGCCTGCCGTCCCTTCCCGGCTTTTGCCGGTTTTCTTTTTGTCTCCTGCCTTTTTCCCCGTTCAATAATCTGTCCCTGTTCTCCGTCCAGCAGATAGCTCACCGCCTCCGTGTAGGACATCCCGAAGAACTCCTGCATAAAATCAATGGCATGACTTCCGACCTGTCTGCTGTGGCGGTACCAACTGCTCCCCCGGAAAGTCACACTCCTGTGCCGTTTCCAACGCCATTCATTTCCGGAACGCTCCACTTCCTCATGCTCCCGGCGAAGGATGTCCGCAATATGTACCGCATTGGCTCGCTCCTTCTGTTCCTCTGTAAAATAAATAAAATCTCCCAATCGTACCTCCTCTCATCATTTCTACCACTCCTCCTGTGATCACTGTGTTTGTACCATGTCCTCATGGTCATCCACGGCATGTCCCTGTGCAATCTTCTTCTGACGGATTTTTCGTGCGAGTTTTCTGTCAATCCCCTGCCTGCGTCCTCCACTCTTTCTTCCAGCCACATTCTCTTCGATGATATGTTCCAGATGCCGCATGAGCCTTGTTGCCATTAAGAACAGATCGGGGTGTGGCATATCATTCCAGTGTTCTAAAAAATACGCTGCATAAATATTTCCCTGCTCTGCGGATTTTAAAAAATAATCGTATGCCAGTTCCTTGTCCTGCTGGACATCCTTTCCGATCAGATACACTTTCCCAAGGGCATATTGTGCATACTGGTTTTCGGTGTCTGCCGCCATCTTCAGATAATGCAGTGCCAGTTCCGTGTTCTTTGGCAGTTCTTCTCCGGCAAGATAAAGTTTCCCTAACCTGTATGCTGCAAATTGATTTTTCTGTTTCGCAGCCAGTGTCAGATACTGTATGGCTGCCGGAATGTTTTTAGTGTCCTCTTCCAGATATATTTTCCCAAGCTGATACTGTGCATAGCTGTTTCTGGCATTTGCGGCACGTTTCAGGTGGAACACTGCTTTTTCCATGTCCTCTGCTACCAGTGTGCCTTCCCTGTACAACCGTCCGATTGCATAATCCGCAAACGGATTTTCCTGTGCGGCTGATTCTTCCAGCCACTTTACCGCTTTTGCAATCTTTGCGTAATCCGGTGCTGTCCCAGACTCCCCGCTTAACTTTTGGCTCTCCTGTCTGATATAGAGTCTGGCAAGCTGATAGGAGGCATGGGTGTTGCCATAATCAGATGCCTTTGTCAGATAATGTTCCGCTTTCGTTTCGTCTGCCTCTGTCCCGATCCCATGCAGATACATGCAGCCGATACGATACCAGAGCGTATCATCCTTTGATCTTTTCTCAAGATTCAGAAAACCTAGAAAGGCTACACGATAACAATTTTCCGACTTTTCCTGATTTTTCTCTGTTCCGCATCCTGTCTCATACAGTTTTCCAAGTTCATACGCCGCATAGGGATTTCCCTTGCTGTAAGAACGGAACAGCAGACTATATGCGGTTTCCTCATCCTGCTCCACTCCTTTCCCCTGCAGATAGAGCATGCCAAGGGAATAGAGCGCATACTTATGTTCCTTTGCTGCCGCCTTGGAAAACCACTCCCCTGCCTGTTCCATATTCTCGTCTGTACCAAGTCCGTACTGATACATTTTTCCAATGCGGTATTCCAGATAGGTGTTACTTTTCTTCTGCTCTACATAATGCATTGCCGCCAATGCTTTTTTGTACCACACATCTACCTTTTCTTTGTCTGCTTCACATCCAATGCCCTGTGCATAAATCTTTCCCATGTCGTGCATGGCATACGCATTTCCCTGCTCTGCCTCTTCCAGCATGATCTCATGGGCTGCCTCCTCATCTGGTTCTTCCCCCATCGTGCCATAGAGATATTCCCTCGCTTCTTTATACCGGTCCGTCCATCTGGCAAAATAAGAAACGGATTCCCCATGCTCTTCTTCCTGCCTGTCTGGTTCCTGCTCCTCCATCTCCGTTTGTCCAGGCATGATATCCGGCATGTCCTCCCCCTGCAATGCGGCAAGGCTTTCTGTCTGCTGTTCGGATATCTCTTCCAGCCGTTCTATTCCTGTTTCCGCTTCTTCCAGATACAGATACCCTTCTCCAAAACGGACTGCCTCACGGATGACCATATTTTTAACGCTCTTTAGCTCCTTCTGCTGTGACAGCGGTATCATCTCTATTTCCGAATCTTTATAGTAATGCTGTATCTCCTCCCTGCTTTTTAGCCATGCCTGATAGCATTCTGCCACACGCTCTTCCTTTGCCAGTTCATCTACAATGTCATTTACGATGGCCTTCACATCTGCCTTTAAGTATCCATACACCTTTTTCCCTCCGGTATTTTTTAACCGTCTGGATAAAAGCTGCATCTGTTGTGCAATTTGGGGATGATGGCAGACTCCCTCCTGCATTTGCTGCAACAAAAAAAGCAGACTTTTTTCTGCCTGCTCTTTTAACTGGTTTCTCTGTTCGGTTGCTTTCTCATAGATGCTTAGAAACTCCTGCCGGAAGATATCATGTGCGTATGCAGAACGCATGGCATCAATTCCCTTTGCCGTCAAGTATCCCTCGGACGGATCAGAAGAATAGACCACCAGATGCACATGGGGATGATGGGATTCATTGTGGAATGCTGCATACCATTTCAGGTTCCGGCTGTCTATCTTATAATTCTCGCACAGCAACTGCACCCTGCTTCTCAACAGTGCCTGCCACTGTGCGGCACTGTCATAGCCTAGCCGCTCGGCATCCTCCCTCCGCAGGCTGATGACATTCGTCCAGATCACACCGGGATGATTTGCCACCTCTTCTGCCACACAGGACAGCACCACCGGTTCTCCCTCATTTGAAAACAGACCGTGAGTACCTATGATTTCTACTCCCGGTCTGTTTGCCAGATAATCCATGTAATTTTTCTTTTTCGCTATGATGTCAAGGTTATTCTCCAGCGCCTGCGTGATAAACTCAGATGCATTTTCTCTGGTTGGTCTTTGGATATAATCGTGATACTCATGCATCCGGTTCGCATCGGGAATCTTCGACAGAATATCTGCAATCAGACTTTTCTGCCGGTCGGTGGCTGGCAGCGAAGATGTCGTGCTGGCTACCTTCTCCACGCCTTCACGGGTGCCGATGTAATTGATGTAATTGGCAAGGTGTGCGGGCGGGGAGTTTTTGAGGTAGTTGCAGCGTAGGATAAGTTTGGGCATGGTGTCCTCCTTATTGGTCTGTCCCTAATTCCTTTTTCAGCTTTTCTGCTATTTTATTGAAATAATCTCTTTCTCCAATAAAATGCATATCGCCAACTGCCTGATATATATTCAATATCTCCAGAACACTCTTATAGTCGTTGCCTCCTCTTTTGTTTTCAACAAGTGCTTTCACAACATCATCAAATCTACTTTTATCCTTTTTATAGGTTGCCAGAAGCATCTCCAGATCATCTATTGTCATAATATAACATCTTGGATCTTGCTCAAATATTTCCGGCAATGAGCCGACTATCATCTGTGTATTGGTCATACTCTCATACAAAAGAAAAACCTTTATTACAGGTTTCTCTCCTTTATATTCCTGCTCTGATGCCTTCAACTGCTCATATGCCTCTTTTATGTTCCTGTTATAAAATATATCAATCTGCCCAACATCCGGCACCTGCTGTTTTGCTCCCAGTCCAAGTAATCCTGATTTTAATTCAAACAAAAATACCGCTTCATCCACTTCAACATAATAATCAGCACTCTTTTTTCTTTCCTCTGGAATCTTATGCCATGAATTCTTGGGCAGATATAAACCTGCCAGTTCTTCAAAGTAATCCTCAAACATCTCTCCAAAAGCAATTATAAATTTGGTTCCCCAATGATTGTTGTGATAGTAATCCCGAATCAGCCAGTACAATCCATCTGCTATCATCATCTGTACCAAATAGAAACTGACTGCAATCGTTTCTTTCGTCTTTTGCGTAATCACAAATGGTTTGTTGTAGAAAATCTGTTTTCGCAATGATGAGTTTCTCACCTGTTCATAGGTCACAGAATAATAACTTATAACCCGCTCCAGATTTTTCTTTGTCAGGATGCTATTTTCTTTTTTTCTATATAACTCTTCCGGTGCGCTTAATGGATCTGGATGAATAGAACACAGCCACCAGATAATCCATTCTACTGCTAACAATTCCTCTGCTGTAAGTCCAAATAATTCGTTTGTAATCACATTGATATCAACTATTTTTTCCCTGTTAATATTAGGCGAACCGATCAGCATATGGTAATTGCGGTTATAGTTCTGATATATCCATGCCGGATTTGCGTATTTAAATTGTTCATATGACATTCCCATCAAATATTTGAATATACTAGGCAGTCCATTATTTCCAATATATTCACTTCCTGAATGCTTATTTTCATACCCACGATACAGGTTGACCACTCTTCCTGCTAATTGTTCTGTCATAATATCATTTCTGTAATCATTGGAATTCGTGATAGAAAGATATGCCATGTTTGGAATATCCCATGCCGATAACATGACTTTTGCCTGCTTATGTATAAAACCATGCTGAATAATGTTTAAAGGAAATGTAATATTACATACCAAATGTTCATCTAATTTTTCTACTTGATTTTTATATATTTCAATAGATTTTTCTGCAAAAAAATAGATAAAATCTCTGGTAGCATAGTTCTTAATGAACCCTTCAAAATCTTTCAACTATGTTTCCTCCTCATAAATTCACAGCTTTTAAGAGTACAGAAAAGACCACTACCGAAGTAATGGTCCTGTATTCCCTTCTGATAATTAATTTTTTTCTAACTCTCTCAACAACTCATCTGGGAGAATTACTTTTACTCTTGAATGCTTAAAATCAGCCGGATTTCGTATAACAATATAATCTGCCATAGACTCAACTGCACATTCTTCCTGCAGACCATCTTCAAAATCTGAAAATGCATTGTTTTCCAATGCAGCTACTATCTTCTTTTCATTCAAGTCAGAAATCTGAAATATCTCACATAAATTTTTCAGAAGAAATCTTCTTTCTTCCTGACTGAAATTTTTTCTAAGAATATAAAACAAGTTTGGTATGCTATGTGCCGCAAGTATTCCTGTTATTTCCCTTGCCGCACATTTTTCCATAATTCTTTTTGCATCATCAGCATATGGTTCCCGATTGGCAAGTGCATCTATAATAATATTTGTGTCAACCAATATTACCATACTTTTCCTCCCTTGCCTCCTGTAATTCCTTGTCTGCGTCAAAATCTTCTGGTAATCTTCCGCTGAACTTCAGCACATTCTGGAGTGCTTCCATTGCCTGTTTCTTATCTGCAGGTCTGTTGGATGACATTTCCTCAAGATTCTGAAGAATATTAATCACATAAAACATTTTTTCATCTGGAATACGTTCTATCAATTCAACTGCCCGTTCCTTCATCTGTGTCATCATGTACCACTCCTTCCTTTTCTTTTATCATACTGTAAGTCTTACCGCATTTCAATAAATTATTTCTTAAAAACGATCCCCCTGCTGATATTGATATGCCTCCTCAAACCTCACTGCTCCATTGATCCGTTTCACCTCTTCTGCACACTTCGCCTGCAGCTTTCCGAGTGCCTGCTCATCCACACCATGGCTGTATGCGATCACATGGGACAGCTTGGAAGTTTCCACTGCAAGTTTATACATTGCACGAGCCATGCGGTTCTCGCTGTCCTTTACCGTTGCATGCATGACAGAGGAGATGGTTGTCAGCATATAATTTTCTATTTTTTCCGAAGTGAGATATCCGATATAAAACCGCAGTGCCTGATTGACAAATTCATTTCGTGAACGCACATCTGCCTGTGGTAACAGGGCATCTACCTGCCCAAGCAGTTCTTCTTCAACGTAAAATGCTTTTCTGACTTTTTCCATTCTCCTCCATCTCCTTACATCTGCTGGCTCATTCCTGTACTCTGCTCCTCAGTTTGTTTCTGCACAGCCTTTAATATCATGCTCCTGTATGCTTCTTCGTTTTCCGCACTGATCGACATTTCAATTCCGTCCATCATATTTTTGACTCTCAGATTATCCGCAGCATAATAAAAGGTTTCACCACTATACTCTCCCCTTTCTCCATGCCTTGGAAATCCTATGTCACAAAATTCCTGCAGTTCTTCCTCTCCCTCCCGGAAATGGAATGATACCGTATCCTGTTCCATATCGATTTCAATTCCAAATGATGCCTGTTCTTTCACTGCAAGTTGAAACATCTGCTCTTTTTTAACCGCAGTAAACAATTCTTTTCCCTCTATTTCTTCCGGGAACAAATAATTGCCTTTCATCTGTTCCAGCATTGGTGCTGCACATAATCCTTTTTGTGGAGACATCGGGTCATTCAGCACACCTTTTAGACTATGCAGAAAATCAGCTACTGCAAAAGGGTAACTGAAACCTCCCGCATGTTCCGAAAAGAAATAGTGTTCCTTTCCGTTTTCGTGAACGGTATAAATTGCTTTTGTATTCATTTCATCCCTCCTCACAAATATCTACGATATGCTCACACAGTTTCTGCGGTATCACACTGCGCTCCCTCGAACCTTTCAGTCCCTGCGTTCCTGTCTTGCTTCCCCTCGGTGCCGGTACATGGCATGAATCACCGTTATGACACATCGGCAGAAATTCAGGGTTCGGATGATTCGTCCAGATATCAGTCGGTTTCATTCTGTTATCTCCATACTGGCAATAGGTCACTGTATATCTTGGCAGGTTCTTCATCCATTCCATCTTGCGCATGCCGCCTCTCGGATTCTCTATAAAATAATACTTTGGCTGTAGCTGCTCAATGAGTTCCAGCACATGTTTGTCTACCCTGTCACAGAATTTTGCATATGCACTGACCGGTTCAAGACTTCCTGTCTCTGGATTCTTTTTTCTGTGATGGCTGATCGCTGCAATACTAAAAGTAGCGCAGTCAGGACTCGCCCAGATGACATCCGGTTTTCCAAAAAGTTTTAAGATATCCTCCGCCGTCACCTTGCTGATGTCCTCATACAGATCAATGTTTTCAAAATCTTTTGACCATTCCACACTGAATACTTCATGTCCCCGTTGTTCAAAGGCTTTCCCGATGCTCCTTGTTCCTGCAAATAATTCCAATACTTTCATCGTCCCATTCTGGTAGTGGTGCGCACCTCACCCCATGGGACTACTCATTTCCTCCTTCTTTTTCCTCTGTCTATAGACTTTTTTCCTGTTTCTGCAAAAGGCATAACTTCTGCCGGCCTCTACTGCCTGATTGCACTGTAACAAAAATAAAAATGGCATAACCTTTCCGAATCTTCCAAAAAAGTTATGCCATGCTTAGAACTGCCCAACGGCTCTGCCGGTGGGTGTCTGACGGGTTAAGCCGCTCTTTTGCGGCATAACCCCTTTAACCTGCACTATTTTCGACCCTGTTTTACAGCCCCGTTTCATCCCCATTTTCGGAGTCTTGGATGCCTCCGCACTCCGGTTTTTCTGTTAATTTCTCCAAATCGGCTCACACAGGGCAGAATACAGCCTAGTCGGTCACTTTATCCAGTTTTGCAGAATAACGGCACACGTTGCCACACGCAGGCTCACACGGCGGTGTCTGTGCCGTTTCCTTTCCATTGTCCTGTCACTTTCTTAAAAAGCGAGGATGGTCATATGTGGCTCCAGTTCCGGTTCCTGCCCTGTAAACTGCTCAATCTCTCCAAATCGTCTGGTATATTCCTCGATCTGCTGCTCTGTCAGGGAAATGAAATCACCGTCCGGGGTATCCCCACAGATAAAAAATGGACCGCAGATGATGTCATCACCATTCCTGCGGTTCGGCTGCATTCCATTTAGTTTTCCTTCAGCGTTGATTACTGCCACACATCCATCTCCAAAACCAACGCACTCAATGTCTCCCTCCACTTCTGCCTGACTTGCCTTAAAGTCATTCGCAATCTCCTTCACACAGGGAGGTTTCCCCGGCTCTACTTTCAGAATCTTTATCTTGTCCATGCTTTCCCCGTTCCCTATTCATTCTCCGCGGCACTGCCGGATGCCACACTGTTTTTGCCCTGCTGGCGGTTTGCCTTTTTGATTGCAGACGGCACATCCCCTCTGCTTTCAATGTACTCACGGACTGCCTGCGGCACATATTTCTCATACATTTTTCCAAGGACTTCCTTCAGCTCCGCATCAAAATCCGCATCCTTTTTTCCCATGTACTGTTTCACAGCATTTAACTTTTCCTCATCATATTTAATCGTAACGACTGCCTGTTTCATCTCTTTACCTCCAAATTTAAACTCTCAGTTGAAATCATTTTCAGAAAAACACACCTTTAAGAAAGTACCATTCCTGCCTGCTCTTCCTGTCCGCTTTCCTTTATCATGGACAGCGTCTGTGTTTCCTTCACTGCCTGCTCCTGTTCCAAAATGCCGCTTACCGATGGCACAAAGGCAAAGTATCTGGCGTAAGATGACCCTTCGCTCTCCACCAGAACACCTTCCTCCATGCCCTCTCCGGTTACTAAAAGACAGTGCCGCACCCCATCTTTTTCATACATGAAATCCACATTTTCCCTGATAAAATCATGCTTGTGCATCAGATGATTGGTAAAAGATTCATACTCTCCAGCCGGAAGCATAATAACCTTTTCCACACAGAATTCTTTCGCCTCTATCTTCGGCTCTTTTCTGGAAAATACTGCTCTCATAGTTCCTCCTTCCCATAAACTCCCAGTTGAAATATTTTCAGAAAAACACACTCTTAAGAAAGCACCATTCCTGCCTGCTCTTCCTGCACGCTCCCCGGTATGACAGACAGCCTGTGCGTATCCCTGTCATATCGGTAAATCTCATCGGACAGATAGTCTGCATCCGGGAACGCCCTGTTTGCTCCATATACCCCATTCCTCAGCCGTTCCATGTCAAGACCTTCCCGCTCCACCATGAGATACACATCGTGGATGGATGCCGGAAGGACGATCAGATTTCCATCCAGCTTTTCTGCTGACTTCTGCATCGTTGCCTCGTCCATCATGTACACCGCCCCATGATCCATGTTGTTGGTAAGGACATAAAAGTCTGCATCCGTCCTCCAGATTCTCTCCGGTTTTTTCTCCATGGCAAGGATATTCTGGTCATAGTGATGCTCGTAGGCATCCTCAAAATCCATAAGTACTGGCGGACGTTTTGCAAACATATTTGCCCATGCATCCTGAAAAAGCACCTCTTCTTCTATCCCCCAATGCTCCATCTGCTCTCTGGTGACAAGTCCGCAGTCCCTCTGAAACTTTTCGTCATACCCGCTGAGACGGCATACCAGCATGAGGTTTTCCTTCTGCTGATGCGCCAGTCCGTCCCATTCCTCTCTGCCTGCCGCATTGCACACTTCCAGAAACAGACAGTCTTTTATTTTCTCTTCATATCCGTTCACTTATCCTCCTCACATTCCCATGTTCATCGTATTTTCTGCTGTCTCTTCCACGGTTTCCGGCACCGGCTCTCTCGGCTGCCCTTCCTGATTCTGTGTCTCCCTGCTCCGTCTGCCGGATGCTCTCTGCTGTCTTGTGCCTCCCGTTCTCTGGGATTCCTGCTCCTGATTTGCTGTCTCCTGTAGAGTTTCCATTCTGCTCTCCACAAATTTTCTGACCTGTGCAGGAACATTTTTCTCATAAGATTTATCGAGATGGCTCTTCAACAGCTCCTCCACGGTTTTTCCTCCCTGCTCTGCCAGAAAAAAAATTAATGCCTCCAGTTTCTCCCCGGCAAATGTGATTTTTATTTCTTTTTCTGCCATATCGCTCCTCCTTTATTTCCATTTTCTAGCGGAAAACAGATGCCTGCGGCATCAAAAAATTTACTGCGGCCTGCCATACAGTACCTGCTTATCGTTATCAAACAGGGGACGGTACACCACCTTCCCTTTGGAATAGGACGCATCCACGACCATGCCGTCTCCGGCATAGATGCCCACATGCGTGATGTTCATGTATCTTCCGTTTGGTTTGTGGCTCCAGAACACAAGGTCCCCCGGCTGCAGTGATTCCTTTGCAACCGTCAGGTTATGCTCCACCATATATCTTCCCTGCTCTGCCGCCGTTCCCGGCAGGGAGATTCCTATCTGTCTGTAACACCACAGCGTCAGGTAACTGCAGTCGACATAATTCCCGGTTCCGCGGAGTGCCTGCGAGTACGGATGCCCCAGTCTTGATAATGCAAGCTGTACGATATCACTCCCATTCCCGTTGGCCGGCAGATCATACACAGGGATATCCCCTGCCCCGTTCCAGCCGCCCCAGTCGGAAAATTCATCCCCCTCTGTCGGGGCTGCCGTGTCATACTTTGCCACATACCACACATTGACTGCATTGGACTGTTGTTCATAAGTTGCGGTAACTCCATAGTCGGATGCAAGTTTTTGGAAGATTTTTGTCTTATCCCCAATGGCAACTGCCACGGTATATTTTTCCAGCGTGACGGTCCCGTCCTCCTGCTCTATGTTTTGTGTCCGTTCCTCATAATCCACAAAACAGTCTGCGAATTTTTTATAATCATCCGTCTCAAGCCGTACCCGGTCTGCGCCGAAATACAGAGAATAAAAAACGGATTTGACCAGATACCTGTCGCACACTTCCCCTTCTGTCATGCCATCAATGTCATCTAATATGGCATCCAGCTCCGCAAAACTTTCCTGCATCTGGCTGACATAAGCCTGATAATCCGCAGGCATTCCATCCGGTGCTTCCCCTCCATCGAATGCCAGATGCACTGCCGCCCGGTTATGCTCTGTTCCACCGGAGGCAATGCTAATGTAGCACATGACGGCAAGGATGACCGGAAGACACAGGGCTGCCAGTACGGAGGCAATCCCTGTCCACACTTTTTTATTGGTTCCGGCTGCTATGGCTGCCCTTGCGATCAGAGCGGCAGTTGCTGGCTCCATGGTGCTTCCTCCATTCTCTCTGCTTCCATCTCCTGTTTCATTCGTTCCCTGCTCTTTTCAACACCTGCCATCAGAACATCCTCATCAAATCCTGCCTCCTGATATCCGGTGCGGATGGTAGCAAGGTAATGTTCCGAAGGGACTCCCATGGCATACCCCTCCGTCATGGTATATGCCATCATTTTCTCCCGTTTTCCATCCAGCTCCACTTCCAGCATTTCTTTTCCATACAGTCTCGGATATCCCTCATAACGGTCCAGGTTAAACTCATCTCTCGGACTAATCTCCCAGATTAACACCGGTACACTCTCCCCTTTTTTCGGCTCCACCGTAGCTACCGCCCCGTTCCTGTTTCCACGGAACAACAGCTCATAGTCCTTGATTTCCCCGGTTCCTACCACCTTTGCATCGGGGCAGCGCAGTGCCATCTGCGCCCGGTTTAAGTTCGAGCCGTATGCAATATATCTTCTTCCTGTCATGTTCATATTCTTGTTTCCTTTCTCTGCGTTTTGTTTTTACATGGTCATGTTCATTCCCTGTGCATCCTCCGGCACCTCTTCTTCCATGCTGTCTGCCTGCTGTGCATGTCCGATTTCCAGTTCTTTCTTTTCTTTCATCGCACGCAGTCTTTCCTTCTGTCTCACAGCCTGTTCCGGGTCCTTCCATGCAATGCCGCCCTCCAGATTTTCCAGAAGAAACTTCCGCGCCGTCTTAAATTCATCCCCGATCATTCCCAGCCTTAACAGCCAGGTACGGAATGTATATTTTTCGTTGGTGCTGGCAGTCTTGATCCGGCTGGCACATTTCTGGTTCAATGCCTGCGCAGAAATGGCAAGGCAGAGCTGGATATATGCCTTTATTTTTCCTGCATGGGTAGTGGAGTTAAACAGACGAAACTCAATCGTTCCCTTCTGGAACACGCTGTGCAGATTCAGACAGTGGTAACGGCTTTCATGGTAATGCCTGTGCCTTCCATCAACCCCCTTGTACCAGATCCTGCTCACTTCCTCCAGACTCTTTGGTTTCTTCCGGTTCAGTTCCTGCAAAAAGTCCTCTTCCACCTTCTGGCAGTAACGATGCTCCCTCTCTACATCTACCTGAAGTGCCTTATAGATCAAATCTTCCTTGCTGTACATGATGTTGGTGATGTTCCGCAGTGTCCTTGCATCATGGGGTGCCGCGTTGATATGCACATGGATGCCTGTATTCTTTCCTGCCACTGCACCTGCATGCCGGAGCTGCCGGATGAGTTCTTGTATGACAGGGATATCCGCATATTCACAGATGGGGGAAACAAATTCTACCTTGTACTCACTCCCCGCATAACCGCCGCCTTTTTTCTGTGCCTCAATGCTGGAGTCATACATGACTTTCCACCTGCGGCCTGCCGCATCCCTGACACTGTACACTTCATAGCTTCCACCGTCATAGCTGGCTACAGAGGAAAAATAGGCTGCCATAACCTCCGCAGCACGCTGTCTGGTAATGCCTGTCATCTCGATCTCAATGCCGAATTTCTGCTCCCTCATGTCCATAGTCTGGCATCCCTCCTTCCTTTTTCCCTGCCTTATCGTCCTCCGGCACTTCCGAACAGTTTCTCCTTGTACTCCGGTGCATGTACCATGAGGTTGTAACGTTCATTGCCGCATTTATAGAGACACACGCCCCTCTGCGGATAACGGATCAGGTTGTATTCGCTCTGCTCAAGCTGCAAGGTATCGATATAAAATCTGGAATCGATGTTTCCCGCATTGAACAGAAATACATGGGTTGGGATGGAAAATAGCGGTTTCGTGTACTCCCGGATTCCATCGATATTGAAGTCCTCCAGATTCTGGCTGGCAAGGATGACGGCACTGTCCTTTTTTCGCACACGTTTCATAAAGTTTCGGATATATTCCACGGCGGTCAGGTTGGTAAGGAACAGATAAAACTCATCGATGCAGGCTGCCGTATGCCCATTGGTCAGAAGTTCATTGGACATGTAGGAAAGCACATTAAACAGCATGGCATCCTTCACATTTTTGCTTGCCTGAAGCAGTCCCTTGACACCGAAAGTCAGAAAACTGCTGTCCGTGATGTTTGTATGTCCGTTAAAAAATTTGGACTCCGCTCCCTTACACATGGAGTGAAGTCCAAGACAGATTTCCTGCAGAAGCTCTGCGGTATACAGTTGTTTCTTCTTCACATCGTAATGCTTATATTCCTCCTCCATCAGATCGTAAAGGTCAGACAGGATCGGGTAATCCTTTGACGTAAGCCTGCCAAAGTCCGTATCATCCCCTATGTTCCACTTCTCATAAAGTTTCGCTAACATGATCTCTATCGTGTCAAGCTGGCTGTCCGTAAAATTCTTATAGCTTCGGAAAAAGTCTTTTAAGAAGGAAATATGCTGGCTTAATTTTGAGGAACAGCGGAACGCATAGGGTGCCTCTGTATCTTCCGGGCTGCCGTTTTCATCCCATGTTTTGGGTTCTAACACATTGATGATATACTCCCCGCTCATCAAATCCACAAAACAGCCTCCCAGATTTCCGGTCAAATCCACATATTCATGCTCCGGGTCCAGGCAGATGACTTTCATCCCGGACTCACGCAGGATGGTCTGTATCAGTTTTAACAGGTAGGATTTTCCCTGCCCGGAGTTTCCAAGGATGAGGATATTGGCATTGGTCTTGTCATCCGCTCTCTGGTTGAAATCTACAATGACATTGCTTCCAAACTTATCCCTCCCGATATAAAATCCGTTCTTATCGGTCTTGCCGGAGTAGTTGAACGGGAACAGGTTCGCCACACTCGAAGCCGGAAGCGCACGTTCAAACTGTTCCAGAAAGACATTCCTGCCAGCCGGATGCACACATAGGAACCCCTGCTTCTGGCGCAGCAGCAGCTTATCCACGTTCAGTTTGGAACGGATGAGTTCTGTCAACACTTCGGTCTGCAGCAGCTTTAACTTATCCATGTCCGCTGCGGATAACTCCAGATACACAGCCGTATGCAGTAACGGCTCCCTGTTGCGGTGCATGGTCGCAATGATGTTGGTCACATCCTGCAGGTTGCTCGCTGCCGTGACTGTCTCCTGTAAATTTTCTGTATTCCCCTGTTTCATGCGGTTCTTGTTTGCCGCATTGCTGATAATTTTTTTCTCCTCTGCCGGTGTGACCTGTCTGGTATAGATACGCAGTGTCACACCGTCCTTTTCCCCAAGGTGGCGCAGGATTGCCTGCTCATCCGTTGCAGTCGGATATTCCCTGAGTGCCCAGACACTGCGGAACGTATTCCCGCAGATATAATGATCCGTGTAAAACTGGATGACGGACGGCGCGATCATGTCAAGGAAACTCTTAAGCCTCTCTTCCCCCGGTGTCTGTGTCTGTGTTTTTTTCTTTCTGTTGTTATTCATTTAAAATGATCCACCTCTCCCCATCAAATTCTTCAAATTTTTCCGTTGTGACATTCTGTTCAAAGTAAACAGCCAGTATCCTCTTCATGTCCTCCTCATCCGCTCTTTTGGATGTAAATCCCTGTTCCACCAGCATTTTTTCGATACGATTTAAGTAAGAGAACACCTCATTCTCCTTCTGGTTTCTCAGCCGGATAATCAGTAAAAACTCCCTTGCCGTTGCCATCTGCACCTGCATCCGGTCAAGGTGTCCTGCATCCAGTTCCAGCAGTTTCCGCACAGTCGGGTTGGTTTCTTCCTCCGCGCGGTTCTTTAAATATCTTTTATTGTCCTCAAAGTTTTCACGGGAATTTAAGCACATCATCTCGATTTCCGTGATGCCTTTTAAGACCGTCATGAGTCCGTAGATTCTTGCAGAAAGGCTCTCCTCCGACAACACGGACAGGTTGCTCGGCTGGATCAGAAAATAGACCAGCTCATCCTTCCGGTAAGTGCGGATGCTGTAATCCGACAGTTCCTTTGTCCCCATCAGCTCCCTTGTGGACTGTTCATTCTTCCGTTTCATTTGCGGTATACCTCCATTCATAATGCTGCTGTTCCATCAAAAAATACGCACATGCATAGTGGATAAATTTTAAGATGGTGGTATCCTCCACCTGTATCGTTAAAAATGCGTATACGCCTGCTATCACCATCGGGAACCACAGTTTTGCATAGGCAAATGCAAACACAGATACCAGTACGATGATTCCTGTCACTGCAAGGTCTTTTAACTCCCACAGCCACATGCTCGCTTTCGATTTCAGATTATCCGGGTATATGTACATCCCGTTCTCCCTCCTGTCTTTCTAAAAAATAAGCAATGCCGCAGAGAATATATTCCACACACGGCACTGCCACGCTGTTTCCCAATGCCCGGTACCGGACACTGTCACTTGCTCCCGGAATGTCCGTCCAGTGGTCCGGGAATCCCATAAGTCTTTCACACTCAAGCGGTATGAGTTTCCTCACACGCTTTTTTCTCTGCAGGTCATCCGTATATGCCACACAGTGCCTGTCCTCCGTTGTCAGCGTATAACTGACGCCCTGCTGATAGCCGCAGCCGTTTCCCCCGTTTTTATCCTGACGGTTGATGACATTTCCGGCGATGCAGTAGGGTTCTCCATGGACAGCAAGCGGCGTATTGTTGCCTCCCGTCCCCAGTGCGGAAGTAATGGTCTGCGCCACCTTCACCGGTCCGCTGTAGCGGGTATCCGGTCCGTGATTGTCAAACAGGATCGGCTGGTTATTGCCTGCCATCCCTGCCGCTGCTGTAATGGTCGGACAGTACCCGATCCCGATTTCTGCATTTGCCTGACTGCTCGCCATGATAATGGGCGGTGTGCTTGAACTGTGTGCCAGAAGTGTACCGATAAGGTTCCGGTACACATCCATCCGCTGTCCTCCCTGATCCATCAGACACACGATGTCGGCTCCTGTGCCTGAAGTAAGAGTGCCGCCTCCAAGATTGGCGGCAGCTTTTTGCCTCTGTTCCCTGCTCTCCTGATAATGCCTCCACACGCTTTCGGACTCAAATAATATCTCTCCGGCACTGTGGCCTCCAAAATCTGCGACAAGGAAGATTCTTCTGCGTCTCTGGGGGACTCCCCAAAATTGAGCGTCCAGTACCCTCCAAGCAACAGAGAATTCCTGTCCCAGAATAATCCCGGCAGGAGTCCATGCCCCATCCGGCGGTCCAGGTAAAGATACGGACTCCTCCGATATACCACAGACTTCTTCGAGGACTCTCTTAAAATCTGCTCCTTTTGGTTCTCCGCTTGAGAAGGCTCCCGGCACATTTTCCCAGACCATATACCGAGGTCGAACAGGGACATCTGCTCTCCTTCCACTGCTGTTTTTCCTCCTTTCTTCCTGCCTGCGCATTTCTTTTATGATGCGTACCTGCTCTAAAAAGAGACCGGAACGCATCCCCGCAAGTCCTGCGCGTCTCCCGGCAATGGATAAGTCCTGACATGGCGAACCCCCGGCTATCACATCCACAACCGGGAGGTTTTCCCCATGCAGTTTTGTAATGTCTCCCATGTGTTTCATCTCCGGGAACCGGTACATGGTAACTGCCATGGGAAACTTTTCTATCTCACTCGCCCACACAGGCCGTATGCCATTTCTTTTTGCTGCCAATGGAAATCCCCCGATCCCATCGAACAGACTCCCCAGCTTTTTCTCCATCCTTTCACCTCCTTATGCTGCCACTGCCTTGACAACCGTTTTTGAAATGTTGATGGCTGTCTGCGCTGCATAGACTCCGCTCATCAGGTTCGCCTTTGTGCTGGTGTCCAGTCCGAACTGTCCGGCAATCCTCGGCACCTCCGTGGAGGAAAGCATGACACCCAGACCAAGCAGAGGGTGGTCCTTGAAGATCATGAGTCCTGCCGTGAGCATGGTGGACTGCAGGAAAGCGGTGAGACAGATTCCAATGACCTGCTTGCACCACTGGGTAAAACCGTCAATATATCCTCTCGGAACAGAAAACATATAAAGGCTTCCAACTGCGATCTGTATGAGCAGAATGCCTCCTCTTTTCAGGTTTCCGAAAAACACTTTTATCACGGCATACCCCATCATCACAGCACAGAATATCTGCAGGATCGGATTCCCCACTCCCGGCATGACGGCTGACATAAGCACCTGCTGTGCAGTCATCCCGATGCTTTCCGCATCTGTAATGCCGGATAATGCCGATCCGAAGGAACTCTGCAGCGACACACTTAAGGAGTATAAGTTGACCGGAAGAATGGAAAACAGGCTGACCGCCATAAATCCCTTGACATAGTTTAAGGCAATATCCTTGATACTGCCCCTTCCTCCCTGATACTCTATGGCACATTCAAAAGCTCCGACCACCAGCCCTACCACAAACAATGCCCAGCCAAGCCATCCAAAAAAAGTGGTAATTGCATTCACCCACGGCAGGTCAAACAATTCCACTCCCATATTGTTCATCATTGCAAAAAAATCATTGAGAAATCCAATGATCTTCCCATACAGCCAGTCGATGATCTGGTCTAGTACGGTTTCCGCAACAAAATCAAATATAAACATCTGACACCTTCTTTCTCACCATCCCCTATATGCCAAGGATTTTCCAGATATAGGTCGGCGCCGTCAGCGTGAATACCAGACACGCAAACAGGATTGCGGGTGCCGCCCATTCAAACTGCCCGTGTTTTCGGTAATCGAAGTATGCCGTACCCAGCTTTGCAAAGAAGAATACGGCAAGTATCAGGTCGATTGCCGGGAACACCACCTTATTGACTACTGTCTTGATCTGTGCGGAGGCATCCTGCCATGTACCCTCGATTGCGCCTGCCACATCCCCTTTCCCTGACGCATATACCGTAGTTCCAAACATCATCGTAAGTGCAAGCACCATCACTGCCATCATCATCCATTTCTTTTTCTTCATCTGATCTTCCTTTCCTTTTTTCTGTTTTTTACTGCATTTTCATTTCACTGGTCTGTTCCGGTTCTTCCAAAAGGTCTGTCATCTCATAAATGACAGGATTCTCCCAGAACTTTAAATCTCCACGGTATCCGAGTTTTAAGTGGCTGAACTCTTCCGCAAGCTCCCTTACGGACTCCGGTGCATTGGGTGGAAGTTCCTGATTCCAGATCACCCATTCCCCGCTCTGGTAGCGCGGGGTAAGTTCTAAAACCACATAATCCTCCGGTACAAATGCCGGGTAACGCTGCAGCCTGCCCCTCGCATCATAATAAGCTGCTCCCTCCTGCATCACCGTGAGTGACATAAGCCGCAGCGTATCTGCAAGGGATTTTGTGAACCATGTTTCCCGGTCACAAAATTTCCGTATCCTTCCATCCCTTAAGATGGATTCCAGATTTTCTTTTCGAGTGTAATGGTAGAGCAGTCCTTCCGGCTTTTGGATTCTCTCATATCCCATTTCCTACCCCACATTCTGTGGTGCGATATGCCAGTCATCCCACAGGCTTCCCGATATCTGCACAGCGTCTGACAGGTTCATGGAAAGCATTCCATCCGGTGTCCAGCAGTCAAGCAGATAAGTGTATACCCGGTACTCCCCATCCGGCATCCAGACCGGTGTGAAATGTGTCCTCCGGTAATAAGTGGAATACTCATTATTCTTAAATTCAAAGACCGCACTGTATCCATTTCGGGTTCTCTCTAAAAGCCGCCAGTAGGTTTCGTAATAAAATTCCGGGAAATAACTGACTGCCGTCTGCGGTGCCGTTGTTGCAGATGTCTGGCTGCTTGATGCCCTTGCACTCAGGGAGACATTCACACCGTATCCGCTTTTTGTAACCATGCCATTTGTTGTCGGTGCCTTTTCATCGGTGACCAGATGCATATCCGCCGTCAGGGATGCCGAATAATGTTTCTCTTCAAATTCCCACCAGCCTTCATCTACATACTCGCCATCATCCTGCCAGTATCCATGGCTCTGTGTGCATCCTGCCTCACAGCTTGCCGAATGGTCCTCTGACTCCCAGTTCCAGTCACTGTGCCATACCCATTTTTCCTTCCACTTGGCTTTCCAGACACTCCATGCCGCCTGTGTCTTTTCTGGATTTACAGGCATCACTGCATTTTCTTTCCGGTAGCTGTCATTTCTGTCATCTGCAACAGGATTTGGCGGTGGATTGTCATCCAGATCCACAATGTTCGCCGTGATGGTTCCCCGGCTCACGGATGCACTGCCTCCGCTGGCGGTCACGCTAATCGTGATATGCTGTTCTGTGGACGGGGTATGCCATTTTACCCACACAAGCTGCTGTCCATCCTCCGGGTAATACACATTTTCAACCTTGTAGTTTCTTCCCAGGATAGAAAATATCACGGTGACAGAGTTGTCTGGATCGCTCTGTCCTCCACTGACCGTGACCGCCGTTATCACATCCGTATCCACACGGTATTCATAGTCCGCTTCAATGACTTCCGGTGTGATTACCTCATTAAACCGCACGATGCCAAGTCCTAATGCACGGATGATATCCTCATCATTTGCTTTCTCTGTCTTAGAACCGCTCCACGCCGGATACCCTAAATCCGATATTTCTAGGAACATGGCAAGTGGCAGGTTTTTATGGGAAAGGGATGGCATTTTCTTTCGCAACAGGCCGCCCCTTAACTGGTTGTATTTTGCCGCTTCCGTGGCGGTAAACGCAGTTCGGACTCCCTCAAAAGTCACATATGCGATTGGCTCTAATAACAGTTTGTACTCTCCGTTTGTCAGCGTCTGGAAATCCATTCCAACATATCCCGCAATGGCTCTGATCACCTGCTCGTCCGTAAAGTACTGTTTGATGGCTGTAAGGTTTGCCCCACCTCGTGAAGTGCTGATGATCTGTGGCAGGGACTGTGCAGGATTATAAAATGTATAGCCCCCCATCCTTGCAGAAAGTCCTGCGCCATTCCTGTAGGAAGTCTTGCTTACTTTTCCAAAATGCACCCGGATATCAGTCGGATGCTTGTTGGTAAGGTCAATGGATGCTGATGCAACTGAACCGTCGCTGGCTCTGATTACCGTTACACGCACACCCTCATCGTGGCTGCTCCAAAAATTAGTTCCCGTTCCTGCTCCCATACCTCCACCGCCATTGTCGATGTTCCCTTCCCCGGCTGCATAAACCGATACCGGCATTGCCATGGCAAGCAAAAGCACAAACAGCAGGATTTTCTGTTTGATATATTTCATGCATTTCTCCTTTAAACACAGCGGGCAGATATGGCACACTGCCCGTATCTGCCCACAAAAAAAGCACAACATTTTCTGCTGTGCCTTTCCTTTACGTTCTGTTTATTTAATCCATGATTCCGATCTTATTGCCATTTTCATACATGTCATCTGCGTAGGTGCCTGAGCCTTCCCCTTCATCGGTAATCCATCCGAAGCCTTCCACATATACCATGCCGTCTTTGGTATCACCTGTCTTTGGCGTCTGGTTCTCTGCCGGAGCCGGTTCCTCCTGTTTTTCCTCCTCATAGGACGGTGGTGTATCCGGCTGGTCCGTGGCTGTTCCCTCCGACAGTGCAGGCGGCTCACTCGGTTTTTCCTCTTCTGTTTTCTTCGGGGTTTCCTGAATTTCCTGCTCCCTGTCATTTACGGAAGTCCCTGTCTCCGTCTCGATCACAAGCGGCTCTTCCGTCTCTGCTTCTGTGCTTTCTGCCTGCACAGGTTCCGGTGTTTCTGTCTCCACAAAAAGTTCTGTCTCCTCCGATTCTCTCTCCACGGTCTGTGCCTCCCTGTCCGGCTCATGGTAGAGCACCCTGCTGATTCCAAACACAAGCACTGCACATACTGCGAGAAGTCCTGCGATTGCCAGCCACTTTTTCGTCTTATCTTTCATGGCATTCCCTCCTTATGTTTTTTCGATTGATTGATTTTCGTAGTTCACACGCTACCATAGAACGTCTGGAAAGTCTATGGAAATGTAATAAGTCTTACGATATCCAATGTCATTTAGTTAGTGATAAAGTAGGAAACTTTCACGGAAATAAAGCATTAGTCACGTTCCTGTAGTCGCAATCCAGTTGTAATCAGAAGGATTTCTTGCTATTTATGGTACGGCAAAAAGACAGATTGTGCATCTGTCTCTTAAAGAGTTATAATGATACTGATGTTTATGCAGCCCGATATATGAAATATCGTGGTTTCCGAAAATGGGCTGTTTGAAGCCTTGGGTATTGGCGGTCATTCCGGATAGGGATCAATTCCCTTTGCAATAAAGACATCACATCATATTTGTCTTTCTCCGTGGCCAGACGGAGAAAGACTCTGCAGATATGTGCAGCTATTGTAAAATTGACTTTATACGCATGTTTCGTATTGTGTGTTTCTAATACTGTACAATTTATCATAGTTTCCGTGATGTTATAGGCGATTAGTTTTGCCCATATCTCCTGTTCAATATACTGTGGTTTATAGGAATGGAAATTGCCCAGACCAATCGTGTATTTCAGCTTTCTAAAAGAGGATTCGATCCCCCATCTGGCATAGTACAACTTTTTGATGCGTTCCGGTGGAAATTCATCACGTGGCAGATTCGTAATGATGCATTCACAGGCTGACTCGCTGAGAGGAAATCTTATAATCCGAAATGCAAGCCCATAGGTGTCAGAACTGCCATAAGCGACATAATCAAACGTAGACGCCCAATCCACAAACCGTCTGTATGTGCCGGGATTGACCGGGATTTTCCTGGAATGGCTTCGGACCAGGGTAACTTTGACATCAATATCAAAAGCTTCTTCTTCTGGGAAGTCAAAATTACCAACCAGACCTTTGGAGTGGATATCTTTGGTACGGAACAGAAAGAACTGATTTTGTTCCAGCACATGTGCCATATTGTTGTAAGAACAATAGCCACGGTCACCAATATAAATGTTTTTTCTTCCTTCGATGACTTCATGGCGGTCAACCATGCCGCAGAAAGCGCTGAATTCATTTTTACAATGGACAGGTTGAATCAGGGCATCCGTATAAGTGTGTGTTGTAAGATCATAAAAAGCATTCAAATGCATGCTGTAGACCCCCCTGATAGAATTTCCCGGTGAGCAGTAATAGTCAGCGGACGAGAAACATGGTGTGCTGAAATAAGTACAGGTCGAACCATCAGCAGCGAGAAAACGGTATTTATCATCACTTAAAGTATTGGGAACCAATGCCATGACAGATGAATTAAAATGCCTGAACACAGCTTCCATGGCATCTGGTTTTAGCTTTTGACGTTGCTGGTTAAGCGCAGAAGAAGTGGGCAGGGAAGAATCGTCCAGTCCCCAAAAGTCCAGCATTTCAACTTTTGTGGATGAAGACCCCTGTGAAACGAGAAAAGAGATAAGTTTTTGGGCTGAGAGCTTTCGGTTTCTTTGGAAATCAATATCCGGATGAACGGAATAATCTGAAATACCAGAACAAATATGTTCAACAGACGATTGAAACAGATCTTTGATTTTTTGATGGATCATAATGGTGTGCCTCCTTGAAAAAGTGATATATTACTAATTCAAGGGCCGCTCTCGTTACCTTTAAAAACAATTAATAACGAGAGCGGCCGCACATTTTAGTGTATTTGTCAACCATTTTATAAAAAATGGTTAGACCCCTAATTAGAAATCTAACCATTTTAGATACATAACACTAACTAAATGACATTGCTTACGATATCTGTAACATGTTACTAAAATTTCTCCCGGTAGGTTGCCCTTACCTTCAGTCTGACCGACATATTCGATAAGATTTTTCCTGCGAAACGCACAGGCACTTCCATCGTGACCTCTGCATCCGCATAATAAGTTCCTCCCGGTGATGCCAGTGCCGTGTTGTGGATGTCCACGGAAAGATTTTTGAGCCTGTACTCCAGTTCGCCGCTGTTGTTATAGCGGACATAACTGTTCCCATCCTCTTCCAGTCCAAGCAGAAAACACATCCTGCCATAGATATCCCCATGGTCTACGGATGCCGTAAACCCCGTATCGTCCGGTTCATATCCTGCGGCATATCCTTCCCTGACACCATGATAAACTTCATTGTAATTGTCATTTACCACGGAAACCACGGCAGATTCCATGGCATCTTTTATGCCGGCTGCCGTGATGACAAGGCGCATGTATTCTGAAACACCAAGGATGATAAAAAGCATGGCTATCGCTGCCGCCACAGCAGCCGGAGCCATGCTTCCCTCCTGCCCTGTCAGAAGTCTTTTGAAACTCTGATAGCATTTTCTCATTTCCAATACACCTCACTCTTTCCCGATGCCCTCGCCCTTATGGTTACCGGGAACGACCTTAACTTTCCAAAAAGTCCAAGGTCTTTCTGTAACGTCAGTGTTACCGTCACCTCTTCATTCAACTGGATTTTTCCGGTTCTTGACCAGCTTACGGCTGGATGTATCCCTGTTTTTTCCTCCAAGTTTCTCTGCCTTGCGGTTGTCTCACTCCCAACCCTGCCGCTGATCTCTGCCTCCCTCACCAGCTCGTCTGCAAAGTTGTCAAGCTGTATCTTCGTGATAAAAACCGGGAATATCCTGACGCCAAGGGCAATGACAAACATCACGCAGAATACAACGACTGCCGCATCGATATATCCCTCCCCCTTTTTGTCCCTCATGATTTTATAGATCCGTTTCATTTTTTGCCTCATTTCTGCGCACGCTTTTTGCGCATAACGAGTTTGTGTCAAGTGCGCGCAGACACAAATCTCGCGATTGAAAAATTTTATTTTTCAATCTTTCTCCTTCCTGCGCTTTTATCAGAACAGTGTTCCCATGGACTTTATGATCTCATAGCCGATGATGGCAAAATAGGTTGCAAGGAAACATAAGAGCATGGCAAAAGAAAAGACACGGATTTTCGGTGGGATTTTTGCCGCCTTTGCCTTTAACCTCTGCAGTTCTGCCTGCTTGAAGTCGTGTGTGAGCATCTGGAAATACACTGCACCGTCATCTCCTCTTAACACACCGATCAGTCCGCGGACCACATCGGAGAGCTGCGGGGAATTGAGCCTTGCCTCGAAACGGGTGAGTGCTGCCTCATAGCTGCTGGAGCGCATGTCGGCACACACAATGTCCAGTTCCTTCTGGAACATCTCCCCGGCATTTTCCTTATAATGCTCCAGCATGGAAAGTACATCCCTGCTGTTTTTCAGCTCCTGTGTGATGGTGGAAACAAAACGGTACAGCTCCCCCTCGATCTGCTCCCTTTTTTCCCTTACCAGCTCTTCTGCTTTTCTTGTCTCCTTATAGTAGACCATGACTCCTAAAAGCACGAGCAGGATGGCAAGCAGCGGAAATACATGCAGTGCCGGAATAATCAGGAGAAAAATGCTCCCTGCTTTCAGATAAGCATACGCCATATAGGTTTCCGGTGTCATCCTAAGTCCTGCCGCATTTAAGACATTCTGCATCCTGCTTTTTTTGTAGGCATTCATCCCGATGTATTTTCCTAAGTATACCGCACCGTCCATGTAGAACGCATCCAGTGTTTTCTGCAGTTTCTTTTCTTTCTTCCCTGACTGCATCATTGCCCTGCCGGTCCGCAGTGTCGGCAGCTTTAAGATGCCCGACAGCAGAAGGAACAGTCCGCATGCCGTCAGGATGAATACAACTATCAATACGATTTTCAATTTATCCCTCCCCCCTTATGTCCGGTATTCAATCGGTTTTGTCAGTTTTATGACGCATGCCGTGGAAACAAATATAATTGCACCGGTAACCGCCAGCATAATCTGTCCGGGGATGGTATGCATGAGCGTATCATACCAGGACTGGTTCAGGAAATATAACAACGGGATATTCCCTACTGCCAGCACCACCATTGTGATAAATTCCTTTCTGGGTTCAAATACCAGATATTCCAGCTCTGCATTCACGATGCGCATGTCCGACAGTTTCGCCACGATCGGTGTCAGTGTTGTCTTTAATGACCGGTCATACAGGCAGGACTTTAAGGCATCCACCCACTCCATGAACACATCATTTTCAATCTTTCCCTTAAGCTCCTCCAATGCCGCTTCAAGGTCTGGATCAATGAGGCGGATTCTTGACACAAAATCTGCAAACACGGTCTTGACCGGCGGATTTAAATATTCAAGGTTTTCCTCCACCGAAGTGAGGATGTCCTCACTTCGCAGGTATGCCGTTGTAATAATGGACAGTGCGGTTTCCAGTTCCGATGACACATCCTTTTTGAAATGGGATGCGGTCAGCCTGATGTACCAGAACGGCAGAAATAAAAATCCGCACGCCAGCACCGGAACCAGAAAAACATTTCCGATCATGACCGCAATGGCTGCTCCCGCGGCAAACAGCAGAAGGGATGCCGTGCATAAAAGCGGGAACAGCTCCTCCCTGTCCGTTGTTTTCAAAATTGCCTGTACTTCCTCGATTTCCCTGCGGAAATAGGATTTTTTCCTGCGCTTGGTTTCCTCCAGTATCTCCTCACGGATTCCTTTCGGTGCATCCAAAAGCCTGTGGAAAATGTTCCCCGTAAAGTCATTTAACCGGATTTGGAACAGCAGGAATGCTCCTTTAATGATCCCGATGCAGGCAATGACCTGTAATGTCAGCATGCGTTCTCCCCTCCTTTTTCAATTCTTTCCAGCACATCTTTTGGCATGCCGTTTTCCAAAAATCTCTTTTTGAGGCTCTCGGAAATTCCGCACACCTTCTTATGCGTGCCGTTAATGATAAAGCGGTCCCCTTCCATCCGGTTTTCAGTGATCTCATAGCGGTACAGCGGGTTGAATTTCCGCTTTCCGTCTGCCGTGATCTCACACTCCATGATTTCCATGAGTTTTCTCTTGCGGTTCTCAAGCTGCTTGGTGAACACCACGATAGGGAATGCCTCCGTTACAAGGTCCATCAACACCTCATCATCCATGTCATATTTTCTCTTGCACAGTGTCCTCATTCGGCTGTAAGTGGATTCACAACTGTTGCTGTGGATCGTGGTAAGCACCGTGTGTCCGGTTCTTGCCGATTCCTGTGCCGTGTACGCCTCCGAACTACGCATCTCCCCGACACAGATGATCTCCGGGTTAAAACGCAGTGCCATATCAAGGAGCATGTCCTGATCAATGTTCTGCTTTTCATTTTCGCTGTATCTGGTCAGCGTATGGATGACACTGTTGGTCACTTTTCCATCCTTTTCCCTTACGAGTGCCAGCTCACGGCTGCCGTTTTCGATGGTAAAGATACGCTTTCCATCCGGTATGGTGGTAAGCAGCCAGCCTGCAAGTGTGGTCTTACCGGAACTGGTGGCTCCTGCGACACAGATGCTGATGCCATAACGCAGACACTCTGCCAGAAAGTCCAGCATTTCCCCCGTTGCGGTGCCGCCATCCACAAAGTTTTCCTTTTTCAGGCTCTGCGGATTGACAATACGGATGGATGCTGCAATCCCCACATCTTCATCCACGAGCGGTGTCTTTAACACGGCGATTCGGATGTTCTTGCTCAGATGCCCTAACACCGCAGGGGAGGCATTGTCCAACACCATGCCCGACACATGGAGCATGCGCCTTATGACATTGACCGCATGTTCCGGGGATTCAAAGTGTTCCTCCAGCTTTTCGCACCTGCCGTCATTGTACTGTATCTCGATATCCCGCCAGGAATTGATATCGATTTCCTCTATCCCGGTTCCAAAAATGTACTTGGTGAGAAAGGAAAACTCTGCCATTTCCGTGTAAAGGTCATCGATCAACTGTTCCTGTGTTTTTCCCTTTACCGTGATGCGGTAGTCGCAGATATACTTTGTAATGTACCGCTTGACCTGCTGTTTTACTTCCTCGCTCCCGCCTTCCACCATAAGCGTGGAATATTTGCTGGAGATATACTCCTGCACCTCTTTTAAGACATCTGAAAATGCCCTTCCCTTTTCCTCCGGGAAAAAGAACAGATTCTGGTTGTTTTTCATACCCCGAATACCTCCCTGCTGATTTTCTCTATCTCCCTGCGGAATGTCCGGCTCTCTTTCAGGCCGAGTTCCCCAAGTAGTTCCCCTTCTAAAAACTGTGCTTCCACCTCACTGCTGTGCGGAATCTGGAACGACACACTGCCAAGGATCTGTTCCATGTGGCTGCTCGCCTCCTGCTGTCTGATATTGGACACGGCCTTTAGCTGCTTGTCGGCATCCCATTTGTGGTCTGATAGCAGTGGAAGCTGGGAGGATAAGTAACTGATGGATTTTAAGTCACACCCTGCCAGCCTTAACACCGTATCTGCCTCCATCAATGCGACCGCCGACAGGATATCCGATGCGATATTGCTGGTGCAGTCCACGATGACATACGGTGCGATCTGTGCTGCAAGCTGGAGCAGTTCTGCCGCCTGCTCTTTTTCATAGGGCGGATAGGTGAACACATTCTCCCCCTTTAACATCCCGACCATGGAAAGATAATCATTCTTCCGGTAGAACATGCAGTTCTTCTTGATGAGGTTTTCCGTCACATGGGATGCGGCAAGAATGCTCCCCAACGACCTTTCCTGTTCAATGTCTGACGGTGCGCATAAGTAAGGCAGCGGCGGAGTGATCATATCCGCAAGGATTAAAATGACATTTCTCTTTTTCTTTGCCAGATGCTCTGCCAGTTTCACAGACACCACCGTCTTGCCGGAGGAAGGGCTGCCCCACACGGCAAGCACGCCTCCCTCTTCCGGCATCTCTTCTTCCCTTTCCTGCTCCAAATTTCTCTGGAACAAAGAATTTTTCATGAAATTCAAACACTATTCCTCCATATCCGTATCATTTTTCTCGTCTGCCGAGGTTTCTTCTGCCGTCACTGCATCCGCTTCCCCTCCTGTCCTCGGCACCTCATTTTTTACAACAGATACCTCTTCTTCCTCTGTGGTTTCTTCCAGAAGCTCCTCCAGCACCAGATCCTGTGCTTCAATGAACTGTGCAGCTTTCTGGCTGTCTCCCCTGTATACCAGTGACAGATGGATTTCTCCCTCTGCTTCCAGCCTTGCCAGCAGTCTGCTCTGCTCCGGTCTGACTAACACCGTGACGGTGGACGGAAGCTCCTTCTCCTCTTCCTGCTCCTGTGTATTGGCATCATAGCCGGACTTTGCCGTCACTGCGATGACCTCCACATATTTTAATTCTGCCGGGATGACTGTCTCGCCGCTGCCCAGGTAATCCGGTGCGATGACCGACACGATATCCCCGCTCTTTAATTTGCCGGAGAGTCCTTCCGCAAAAGAACTGATAGTGATGGAGATTGCCTGTTTTTCCCCGTTTAAGTTGTACAGGTATTTATTTTCTGCAGCCGGCTCGTCCGCTACTTTTTCTGCTACGATATAATCCCCTGCATAAACATCTGCGGTCAGATATTTTCCTTCCGCCTCCGTGATGCTCCTTAACACATTTTCGGGCAGGTTGTAACCTCCCACCTCGACTTCCAGCAGCATTCCTTTTTTGATCTCTTCGCCTGCCTTAACGTCCTTTACAAAACGCACGATTGTGGTCTTTTGGGACAGTCCGGCATTGACAAGCGGTGTTACTGCAAAACAGATGAGCAGGGACACTGCAATGCAGAGTACCCCAAGAACAGTACGGTTTTTTAACAGTTTCATGATTCTCTTCTCCTCCTATCTCGATGTCTCCGTATATTTTTTCTTTCTTGCTGCCACGACAGTTCCTGCAAGCAGTGCCATAATCCCTGCCAGTAATAATTTCTTTTTCAATTCTTTAACCTCCTATCCAGATACCAATCAGCATTCCTGCAAAAAGAAACGGAACAAGCGGGTATGCCTGTTCCTGTTCCTTCTCCTCTTTTTGTTTCTTTCTGTTCTTTTTCCTGCCCATGCCCCCTGCCGCATGCCACAGCACCAGCAGGCACAATGCAAGGAACAGTCCCGTAAGCGCTTGGCTCGCTCCAAGAACCAGGCCGCATACCCCCATGAGTTTCACATCCCCTCCGCCGATTCCTCCTATGGTAATGCCTGCAAGGAGCAGCGGAAGTCCTGCAAAAACTCCCAAAAGATTTGGCTGTCCCGGTGGCAGCATGCTGGTAAGTGCCACCAGAACGACCAGACAGTCCGGGATGGTCCTTGTCCTCATATCCATGACCGCCGCCAAAAACAGAGCAGAAAAAAAGAAAGCCAGCCTGATCATGCTACATTCCCATGTTCATGCCGCCTTCTTCCTGTTCCAGCTCCTCTGCCTCCTCCGGTTCCTCGTCCAGATCCGTCTGCTGGTGCATAAAAGTTTCATACGCTTTCTGTACCGTCTGGTCAAATTTTTCCTTGATTCCCCTGTCGGCAAAGAACACCGCATCCTTGTACTGTTCATTTGCCCCTGTCTTTGTTTTCGGCATGGCAACGGTCAGCCCGTAGTCATCTTCCTTGATTCTGACATTTCGGATCGTCATGAAATCCCCGATCTTTACATCGGCAAGGGCAAGGACACCCTTTTCCGGCTGTGTTTTTGTGATGGTAGCCTCCATCTGCATGTCTGCCCCTGCATTTGCCTGCACTGCGGCATTTTCCTGTACTGCTTCCTGCTGTGTCTGTGTGTTTGCTCTTCTAGGCATCTGTTTTCCTCCATATCCTTCTGTTATTTTTCCTGTTTCCCTGTTTTGGACCGGTGTTCCTTATCCTGCGTAGTTGAACATGTCCTGAATCCTCTGGGTAAGGGTAGGCATCACCACATCCCCGAAGAGTGCATAAAGACCTGCCAAGAGCAGTGCGCCGAGAACGACTGCGATCAGGATTTTGACCGCCGTATCCACGTAGTTCTCGCCCTTGGTATCCTTCATTAACATTCCTGCTCTCACGGCAACTGCCTTTACATTCTGTGCTGCTTTTTTCATCATATTTCTCATATTTTTTTCCTCCAATTTTTTCTAATGATCTGCTGAACCATTTCTGTGCGGTCCGCTCTATGTTCTCTGGTTTTATCCGGTTACATTCCTGCCATCTCCATCGGCTGTCCTTCCGGTGCCTGCATCCCATGATGCTTTGCTACCGTATCCTGCCCCTGCGAAATTGCCTGCTCATAAGCTCCGATGACTGCTTCATGGAGCTGTTTTCTGCATTCCTGCGTGATAGGAAAACAGATGTCCTTGTACTCATTCCCAGCCTTATAGCTTGGCATGGAAACAAACAGTCCATTGCTTCCCTCAATAATCTTGACACCCCGGATTGCAAATGCCCCGTTGATGTTTACGGATGCTGTTCCCTTGATGCTTTCCCCCGGCCGGATGGACTGGATGCGCACATCAAACTGGAGTGGGGAGTTTTCTTTGTTCCCTGCTCCGGATGGTGCCTGCTGTTCTGTGGTTTCTGCCCGGCTCTGGGCAGTTTTTGCCTTTGGCATAATGCTCCTCCTTGTTAAAATCTGATTTCCTCATACCCGGATGGCTCGACATAGAAAAAGCGGCTGGCTTCCCCATCCGCAAACTCGACCACATCCGAAATGGACAATACATGTCCCTGAAACCCTTCCGGTACTCTCCGTCCGTATTTCTCCCAGACTTCCTCGAGACTATAGTTTTCTATCTCCCCCTCATAGACTCTGACATATTCCTCCCTACGCGGCCTGTCATACCCTCTCTTTTTTCTCTCTGCCAGACTGATAAACCGCATCATGATCGGACTGTCCTGTCCCAGTTGATAGATTCTAAGCCTCCTCCCTTCCCCAATGCTGACCTCCGCTGTCTCTTTGACACCACCTCCCTCCGACAGCCGGTCATACACACTCTCCCGGAATACGGGTTCCACCAAAAACTGTTCCTTCACAAATGAAACCAGCTCCTCTTTCTGGAACATGCAGTCAATGACTGCTTTCCCGTCTCCCAGATAGCCAGCCGGATTCCCATAAAAAAATACGATCCCGTTCTGAACATAAATCCTTTTCATACGCTTTCCCCACCCATGCTGCGCAGGTAAGGGATCAACTGCCTGTCTAAGAATGCCTTGTCCCCGCAGAATACAAACATCTTGGAGAGTCCGATCAAAAACGGCTCGCCCTCCATGGTGTGCAGGGTGATGATGCTTCCCTCATCGCAATGCCGGATAAATTCTGCAATGGAGCAGAGATTCCCGTCCACCAGCGTCTGGCTGACCTGATCGTCCCTGATTTCAAATGCCCTGTACTTATTCCTTAACAATCCGTACCTCCCTCCTGCTGTGCGAATTTCAGAATCCTTGCCGCAAGTGCCACCTGTTTTGCCGGACTCATATGTTTTACCGCCGCATTTACATAGGCTTCCACTGCCTGCGGGTCCTGACTCCCCATCTCCACGATATCTACTTTGGATACCATGATTTTTCCACTGCTCACGGACAGCTTTACGATATCCCCGCTCTCAAGCTCTGCCATCTGGCGGAATTCTTTCGGGATCAGGATGCGTCCTTTTTCGTCTAACAGCTTATACACCGGTTTTTTCATCCGTTCCCTCCTCTGTGGTCCGCAAAATGATGTTTACCTTATCCTCCGTGATGCCAAGCTCCCTGCAGATGGCAAGCAGTTCCTCCGGCACTTCCGTCCCCTGCACAAGTTCTGACGGCAGGATGATAATGCGTCCTTCCTGACACACAATGTCAAGGTCTGCGTCCATCGGGATTCCGGCATCCCTTAATAATTCTTCCGGTATCTGGAACGCAATGTTTTCCTCCTTTGCCAGTTCCTCTGCCACATCCTGTCCTGCCCTTGCAAGCAGGAACTCCTTTGCCGTGTTCTTAAGTTCCCCGTCCTCTGCCATATACACAAGTTTCACGGTGTCACCGGTACAGATACCAGCCTGCTCTAACACCACTGCGGGAATCTCAATACACCCGTTTTCCGTCATCTTTCCTTCCATTTCTACTAACTGAAGCATGTTTTCCTCCTTCTTTCTTTTTTTATGTGTCCTGTGGCTCTTCCTCTGTCTCCTTTCCCTTCCACCGGACCGTTTTCTGTTCCCCGTACAATTCAAACAGGTTCATCTGCATCGGCATGCTTTTTTTCCTTTCCTCCATGTCATAGTTGGCGATTAGAACTTCCGGGAACTCACTTCCGTTGTCATACCTCTGTGCAAGATTATTGATTCTTGTCACCGCTTCAATCTGGAAGTCCTGATACAGCTCACGGATATAGGCACAGTCGTTATAGGAAACCATGAACTTTCCCTGTATGCCTTTTAAGGTATCCCTGAGTCTCACATGATCTTCCTTACGGAACACCACCTCATAATGTCCCTCGGTTTCAAAATACGGCGGATCGCAATAAAAAAAGGCATTCGGTCTGTCATATTGACGGATGAGTGCCTCAAAATCCTTATTCTCGATCACGGTATCCTTCAGCCTGCGGTTTGCCTCCCAGATGATGGTAAAAGTTTTGCGTATGTCAAAAGGCTGGCAGCCATAAGAGGTGCATCCGCTTCCATAGCTGTAACGGATGATCTTATAAAATGCCGCTGCCCTTTTTACATCCCCTACTGCGGCACGCTCCATGAGAATGTCACGGATTTCTGTCGCCTCTGGTTCTTTCAAGAAGTGTGTTGCAATCTCTAATTCTTCTGCAAGATGTTCACTCTTAAATTCTTCCATGGTCAGAAATTTCCGCAGTGTTGTAAATTCGTCTCTGGAGTTGAGCGGCAGGAAGGACAGTTCCCGAAGCAGTGCCATTGGCCTTTCCTTGACACAATAAAAGAGGTTTGCAAGATTTGAATTAAAATCATTGTAAACCTCCATGCATTTATCCGGCGGTTTCCCGAATAAAACCCAGCCGCCACCGCCAAATACTTCTATGTAGCGGTCATAGTTTTTCGGCATGCGCAGATAGATCAGGTCGCGCAGTGCTTTCTTGCCGCCAACCCAGCTTATGATGCTGTTCAAATTTTTTTCCTCCTATTTTGGTTCATTCATATGGAAAGCCTCCCCCTGCACCAGTAGTTCATCCACCATCCTGCGGATGTCTGCCACCTCCTCCGGCATCTGTGTAAAATCCACATGGTGGTCCCTTTCCACAAGCGGTGTGTACCAGTAGTCATATGGGATATAATACTCTGCCAGTGCCTGTTTCTGTTTTTCACTCAGGAAGCTGCTGCCCTGCTCCATCATGCCGCCCGGCGTCATGAAAATCGTTCCGAAGTGTTCCCCGGAAGACTCCAGATCAAGCGTGACAAGTGCCAGCGTGCGTATGCCGGAATCCCTTCCGCAGACCACCGCCGGCATCATCACCATCCCATACTCCTCATCCACATATCCTTCCCCGTACACGGTTTCAAATGCCTGATGCATGGCAAGCAGCTTTTGGGCAGCATAGGCGGTATCCCCTCCATTGCATGACACATTCAGCAGATAGAAATCTGTTTCCTTTAATATCTCATTTATTTTCCCTAAAAACTCCCTGCATTTCTTTTCGGACAGGGTTTCCTTCTGCGGTACGACAGTAAAGTCATCCTCCTCCACATTCAGAGCCAGCGTGCTTCCATTTTCCCATTCCACATGTATCTGTCCGATATCATCCACACCAATTACTTTTCCCTCCATGCCGGACGGCATCTGGTGTTCCCCTTCCATCTGCCCCAGCCTGACCACGGTACCCGCAGGATATCTCTCCTTCAGCCGTTCTATCTGTTCCCTTCTTAACATTCCTCACCTTCCTCGATTTCTTTTACCAGTTTTCGGATTCGTATTCCATCCTTTATTCCCTGTATATAAAGCTGTTCCTGTTTTATCTGGCTGATGTCTAACATGCATCCAAAAAGTTCTGTCACCATCCTGTACGCTTGTGGGTTTGACAGCTCCAGTTCTTTTCTTAAGTCTGCCAGGAACTTTTTTTCCTTCTTTGAAAGTTCCCTTGCCTCTTCCTGATCCATGATCTGCTGGCGGTATGATTCGATAAGCTCCCCAAAAAACTGCACCATGACTGTATCATCCAATTTCATCTGTTTGCCTCCTTGGTTTATTTGGGACACACAATACTACATACACCAGCACATATCCAGCAGAATATTATTTTTTTACAGAGTCTGCGTCATGCCATGATTCCAGATTCTGTCCAGTTCTTCCTCCGTCATGACGCCCCAGTGTCTTTCCTGTGTCCAGAAACTGACATACAGTTCTCCCTCCTGCGTATAGATTGGTCTTTGTTCAAAGCCTTCTCCCCAGCCGTCACTCATCTGTCCGTCCCAGAAATTTTTCAGTTCATAGATTTCATTTTGTGTCAGAGGCTGGCAGATACTGCATTCCAGAACTCCGAACAGTTCTCCCCGGATGTTCTGCACTCTCGGAAATGCACTGATCACTTTTGCAGCCACCTGTCTGTTCCCGTCAAAATAATGCATGAGTCCCCTCGGCTCTTCTTCCACATGCCATTCTTTGAGGATGGCTTTCTGGATTTGTTCCTCATAATCTGCCAGTTCACTCCGGTACAGCGTTTCCTGCTCCTCTCCATCCTGATACATCATCCCTGCCAGCGAACTGTAAAGGCAGAACGTTTCACAGGGTATCCCGTTTTTTTCAAGCAGATCGGCAAATTCCCCCTGATATTCCTGATACTCATGGATCGCCCTCTGCGTGCCAACAAAGCCCTCTGGAATAAATCCGCTGTCTGCCATCGTTGCCTGTCTTTTATCACGGGCAACCCCGGCATAATCAATATGCGGCAGGAGAATTTCATCAACTTCAAACATCCCCGCTTCTTTAACCAGAAATTCCCCATACTCTTTATCCGTATGTATCTGCGGATGTATTTCAAATTCATCCAGATGCTTTGCGATGTAAGTGATATCAGTAAATTCACTTGTCCCCACGAATCCTGCCGCCATTGCAAGCCGGTCCATTTTTGCTTCATCAAAACAGCTGACGGTCTGGCACATCTCATTAAAAAGAGTCAGTTTCTGGACATCACCCTGCAGAGACATACACATATCTTCCGGGGAAGGAAGGATGCTTTCCGGCAGCCGGATATTTTCTATCCCGTTCACAATGCCTTCAGCAAATGCTGCGATGTTGAGTCTTTTCTTTACCTTATCCATGGCACTGATGTCCGTTGGAAGATAAAGGTATTCCTTATCCCCTGCCTCATTTTCAAGAGATAAAACCGCCACGGTTTCATCCGGTCTGTCGATGTATTCTGGAAAGGTTTTTCCGTTATAGACCTCCTCCATCTGGAATCCCTGATCTACCAGTATCCCATGTGGCAGGAACTTACATTTTCCTTCTGAAAAAATCTTCTGTGCATATGCGTTAAAATCCATTTTGCTCTTTTCTTCTTCTGAGATTGCAAGATGCCGGTCCAGATAAAGTCTCAGCCCGACACGGTTTCCATCCGTTAAGTCTGTGAGCAGGGACAGTCCCTGCAGGCTGTAAGTCAGGTTGATCAGTTGTTTCATTTCCCGGATGCCTGTTTCACTGCTGTAGACACCCACCACTCTTTTTTCGTATTCCGTCATTCCATCCAGCCTTCTGGCTAAGAAATTAAGTTCGTCCATGCTGACTGTCTGGTCTTTCAGGAACCCAAAATAGGACGGTTCATCCCACACCTCACTGATACAGCATACCGGTACAATATCTTCTATCCCGATACATTTCATGCAATACTGCATGTCCATGTCCGTTGCCGGCAGAGTTATATCTACAGTCTGTCCCCCATTTTTTGCTCTAATCTTCATTCCACACCTCCCGTTCTACGATGTCCACCCCATACCTTTCCATCACGAATGCATTGACGATGAGCCTTAAGATTTCATCCGGTATCAATTCCCTGTCGGTCAGCTCCGACAGCCGGATATGCTTTGTCCCCAGATACACATCCCTTGCCGCATGGAACAGGATATATTGTTCCAGCGTAACGCTGCCAAGCCGGATGCGGTCAAAATAAATCCCCGTATCCAGCACCTGCTTAGAAACTTTCTCCCACAGGTTTTCATCTGCAGACAGAAGAAATACTGCGGCGGCATAATTCGGAAGTCCGCACAGGTTCTTTTTCCGTCTGCCAAGCAGCAGGGAAGAAAAATCGTTTCTGTGCCTGCTGTCATAAAAAATCAGTTCCTTTTCTGCGTTTCCAAATACCTCCTGTATCCTTTTCTTTAAGTGTTCCATCTGCATCCGGCTGATGACACAGTCCACAATCTCCGAATAATTTCCCCTGCTTTTCCACTCTTCCATGTCAAACATCCACCCCTGCCCTCTGGGACGATATCCCGGCGGCTGGCGCATCTGCCGTTCTAATAACTGCAGTCTTGGACTGTTGCAAAAAAATCCCGACATCAAATCTGTCTCCTTTCCTTTTCCATAAAAAAAGACAGCACCCATTTCATTTCTAAAATAAGTACCGCCTTACATGTCCATGTGCATTCCCGCTTCCATCTCCCCTGCCTCTTCCCCGCCCTCCTGTACTTCCAGTTCCGGTATCATGTTTCTGTTTAAACTGATTTCCTCCTGCTTCATCTGTTCTGAAATTGCTGCAAGTGCAATGCTGTTCATCTTGTTCTGCAGGTAAGTTTCAAACTCCCCTTTCGCCTCTGTCACGGTTTTATCCATCTGTTCAGCAAACAGTTTCTGCAGATAGGGGATATTACTTTTTAACTCCTGCCGTACATTTTTCAATGTCGAGACGATATTTCTCCGGTCCTCCCTGCTCAGGACACGTTTCTCATCCAGAAGTTTTTCAATCTCCTCTGACCTCTTTTCCAGTTGCCGCACCAAGTCACGGGTTGCTTCATCCACTTCCCGGCGCATTACTTTCTGCCTGTCACTGTATGGGCATGGTTCAACGAATGTCCCATTCACTTTTGTAATGGTAACCGGTATCCCCTCTCCAATGTTAAGTGATGTGATTGCTTCGGCAAACTGTGTATAGGACATCTCCACCTCAACGATCATGTCATTGATGTCTGTCCCTGCCAAAAACCAGTCCTCGTTGCCCTCCCTTTCCATCATGCCTTTTGAAATGGACAGGCGTATGACATTATTATGCATGATGGAACTTCCAAACAATGCCGTTCCTGAACCACCGATTGAGGACCTTGCAAACCGAATCATTCCGTAACTTGGGTGCTGCTTTTTCTCCATCCCTGTTTCTTTTCCTTTCTCTGAATTTTGTCCCAAAATACTTAAAAATCTCTTTTTTGCCTCTATGCATCTATAAAAACGTGGAAAAAAATAGGGCAAAAACTGGTCATTTTTTGCTCCAATTTTTGCCCTCAAACCACAACATCTTGTGGTCTAACATGCCTATTTTTCTTATTTTCCACAATACTGCATCAGAACTACCGACTCCACATGCACCGTATTCGGAAACATATCCACGCAACAGCTTTTTACAACCTTATATCCTCTCTGCTGTAACACCGCCAAATCTCTTGCCAGTGAAGTCGGTTTGCAGGAAATGTAGACCATGCTGTCCACACCGTAATCAATAATCTTCTCCAGTGCTTTCGGATGGATGCCGTCACGCGGCGGGTCTAACATGATAAAGTCCGGGTGGTCTGTGATATTATCGAGTGCTTTTAACACATCATCTGCGATAAATTCACAGTTGTCCAGTCCGTTTCTTTCTGCATTTTCTGCGGCTGCTGCCACGGCTTCTTCCACGATTTCAACACCGATAACCTTTTTGGCAACCGGCGCAAGAATCTGTGCAATTGTTCCCGTGCCGCTGTATAAGTCAAAGACCACCTTGTCCTTTGTCGTACCGACATACTCACGTGCCTTGGAATACAGCACCTCTGCTCCCAGTGAATTGGTCTGGAAAAATGAAAATGCCGTAATTTTAAAAGTCAGTCCGAGCAGTTCTTCTTCAATGTAATCCCTGCCGTAAAGTACCGTTGTACCCTCATTTTTGACAACATCGGCGACACTGTCATTGCGTGTATGTAAAAATCCCGTCAGTGTACCGGAAAGCGGCAGTTCCCGTAAAATACCCGCCAGTTCTGCCATATCAAACTCTATCTGTGTCGTTGTCACAACATCCACTAAAATCTGCTGTGTCTTTACGGCTTTGCGCACCAGCAGGTGGCGCAGATAGCCTTCATGGGTCATTTTATGGTAATACGGAAGTTCCTTTTTCCGGCAGTATTCAAGTACCGCCGTTAAAATTTTATGATAATCTTCATCAACGATTTTACAGCCGTCCACCGTCACAATGTCATACATGCTGTTGCGCTTATGCAGACCTAATGCCAGTTCGCCGCCCTTTACTTCATCACCGAATGAAAATTCCATTTTATTGCGGTACGCTTCCTGACACGGGCTTCCGATAATGCCTTCAAAGTTTAATTCCCCGTCAACCGCTTCCGACAGCAGTTTATGAACCTGTGCTTCTTTCATCTTTAACTGTTCTTCATACTGCACACTCTGGTAGACACAGCCACCGCATGTTCCGAAATGCTTACATCTGTCTGCCGTTTCTGACGGTGCATTTTCAAGCACCTGAAGCAGTCTGCCTTCACATTTGCCGCCGCGCTTTTTATTGACCATAAACCGGACCTTCTGTCCCGGAATTGAATTTTTTACAATAACCTTTTGTCCGTTCTCTTCAGGATTTTCCGACTCTGTAAATACCACCGCCTTATTGGGAAAATCCACATGCTGTACGCGTCCTGTATATGTTTCGCCTTTTTTCATGAATACCTCGCTCTTGCTTTCTTTTTATTTTCCTGTTCTGCCATAATCATAAATTTTCTTAAAAAATACCACTGACTGATACTCCAGCCAGTGGCATCCTTGTAAACTTTTTCACTTACGATTGGATTAGTCTTCATCCTCGAAGTCATCTTCCTCAAAATCGTCGTCTTCAAAATCATCATCGTCAAAGTCCTCCAGATAATCCGGTGTGAAATATCTGTAAACCGCATAAGCAATCGCTGCGACTGCCGCAACTGCACCGATGACTGCAAGCACTGCAATCACGCAGTTGCTCTTTTTCTTTTCTTCCTCGGCTTCTTTTTTGTTTAAAAGCTCATTGAGTCTGCTTGCTGCAATAAGTTCTTCTAATTTATCCTCAATCTTATCTCTGCTCATCATCATCATAGCCCCTTTCTTTTCACGTATATTCTATTGTCATTATAGCATATGCCTGCCCGATTTACTACTGTTTTTTTAATTTTGCAAACCCTGCAAGCATTTTTTTTGTACCAAATTCTTCAAACTGGACTGTCACCATATAATCACGCATACCGTCTTCGATAGCAAGCACCTGTCCGGTTCCGAATTTGACATGGGAAACGGTATCGCCGACCCGGTAGCCAAGCCCTGTCCCGCCTGCTGCCTGTCCTGACGACTTAATTGTCCCGACTGCTTTCTTTGATGGCATGCTATAGGACGTTGTGGTTTTTGCCGGCTTTTTTAAATCAAATATGTCCATCGGAAATTCTTTCCCAAAACCGACTTTTTTATTCGGCTGTGCAAAGTTTCCTGTACCGTAATTAGTCGGTGTCCTGCCGTAATTTGTGGCATAGGCACTGCCGATGCCTTTCTGTCCACTGATTGCAACCTTTTTATTGCCCTGACCGTAAGTGGTTGTTCCGCTTCCGTAGCGGGACAGCGCCGCCTTTGCATTTGCACGGAAATCAAAATGTCCCTGTGATTCACTGCTGTCTTTGCCGCCAAAAGAAATGGCACTTTTCTTACTGCCGTAGCTGTGATTTTCAACTTCTAAAAGATTTTCAGGAATCTCCTTTACAAAACGCGACACCTTATTCATCTGTGTTTCGCCGTGAATCATACGTGTCTTTGCCGCACTGATATTTAATTCCTTCTGGGCTCTTGTAATGCCGACATAACACAATCGGCGTTCTTCCTCGACTTCTGTCGGGTCATCGGACATAATCGTCATGTAGCTTGGGAACAGTCCGTCTTCCAGTCCTGTCATGTATACAATCGGAAATTCCAGACCCTTTGCGCTGTGCAGGGTCATTAACATGACCTGATTGCCGTCCTGATCCAGATTGTCAATATCTGCAATCAGCGCCACTTCCTCAAGGAATCCGCTGAGTGTCGGAGCTGCCTGCGGATTTTCTCTGTCTGTCTGCATTTCTGAAAAATCACCTTCGGTCTGTTCCTCATAGCTGATGATTTTATTCATAAATTCATCGATATTTTCCTGTCTTGCTTCAACTTCTTCCTTGGTTTCGTTTTCCGCAAGTGCTTCCATATACCTCGTATCTTCAAGAATTGTTTCTGTCAGCTCGCGGATAGACAAAAACTGCTTCTTTGCCTGAAATCCTAGAATCAGTGTCACAAAGGATTCAATCTTTGAAAGTCCCCTGCCGATATTCGGAATTTCTGCGGCATTGCACAAGGCATCCCAGAACGTCATATCGTTGGCATCGGCAAACTCCTGTACACGTTCCAGTGTTGTCGCACCGATTCCGCGCCGCGGTACATTGATAATTCTTTTCACCGCCTGCCCGTCCATACCGTTATCTATCGTCTTTAAATAGGCAAGAATATCTTTGATTTCTTTTCGCTGGTAGAAGTTAATGCCGCCGTAAATGCGGTACGGCACATTTCTGACTATCAGTTTTTCTTCCAGCAGACGGGACTGTGCATTGGTACGGTAAAGAATTGCAATATCGTTATAATTCCAGCCGTCGCGCACGCAGGCACAGATATTTTCCACCACGCCTTCCGCTTCTTTATAAGCATCTTCATAAATGCGGAAATGAATCTTGTCCCCTTTGCCGTTTTCCGTCCACAGCTTCTTGGATTTTCTTCCGATATTATGCACAATCACCTCATTTGCCGCAGAAAGAATCGTCTGTGTCGAACGGTAGTTCTGTTCCAGTTTGATTACCTTTGCACCCGGAAATGTATTTTCAAAATTTAAAATATTGCTGATATTCGCCCCGCGGAATTTGTAAATGGACTGGTCATCATCACCAACCACGCACAGATTGCCGTATTTTTCCGCCAGCTTGCTAATCAGGCGGAACTGCGATGTATTCGTATCCTGATACTCATCGACCATGATATAACGGAAACGCTCCTGATACGCTTCCAACACTTCCTCATCACGGTTTAACAGTTCAACCGTCTTAAATATCAAATCGTCAAAATCCAGCGCATTATTTGCTTTAAGTGTCTTCTGATACTCTCTGTATACACCGGCAATTCTTTTGGCATTGTAATCGCCCCCGGCATTCACTTCCATTTCATCCGGCGAAATCATTTCATCTTTGGCAGATGAAATCGCACTCATAATTATGCGCTCTTTCAGCATTTTTGTATCGATGTTTAATTTTTTACAGGCATCCCGGATTACGCTTTTCTGGTCGTCCGTATCATAAATCGTAAAATTGGTCTGATACCCGATTCTGTCTATGTAACGGCGAAGAATCCGCACACAGGTCGAATGAAAGGTACTTACCCACACCTGACTGCCGCAGTCCGTTACCTTTTCCACACGTTCACGCATTTCTGCGGCGGCTTTGTTGGTAAATGTAATTGCTAAAATATTATATGGGCTGATTCCACATTCATCAATCAGATATGCAATGCGGTTTGTCAAAACACGTGTTTTTCCCGAACCTGCCCCGGCAATAATTAACACCGGCCCCTCTGTCTGTTTTACCGCCCTTTTCTGGCAGTCATTTAATCCATCTAAATTCAAACCGTTCCTCCATTCCTGCGTGTATACAGTTTCTTTATGACTATCCTGCCCAAAGATGTACACACTGCATACGCACTGTTTCAAGTATGTGTCATTATAAACAAAAAAGAGCTGTCATGCAAGTATTCCAAAAATACTTTTATGCATAACAGTTCTTTTTATATCACCCTTATCAAGAGCTTTCCCCGCTTGACTGCACATTTGTCCGCTTTCGCGAAAATAAAACAGCCGCCGCCGGATTTTTATACTAATTTATGTCCGCAGTTGGAACAGAATTTCGCACCGTTTGTCGGTGAACCACACTCCGGACAGAACTTCGGTGCACTGCCTGACGTACTGCTTTGTGCCGCACCTGTACTCTGTGGCGCGCTGCTCATGCTGTTCATGCTGTCCATCATCTGTCTGCCCATCTGTAATCCCATCTGCATATTCATCATATCCACACCGATGTTAGAGGACTTACCATTGCTCATGTTGTCCGCCATTGCCATCTGTGCATACTTATTCATGTCGCCCACCATAGATTGGGAAGCGGCTTTGTTCTGCATCTTCTGTACTTCTTCCGGATACGAAAAGCTTGAAATGTTAAAGTCGGTAATGGTCAGTCCAATCTTAATCATCTGCATATCAAGGTCTTCTTTAATCCCTGCTGAGATATCATACGCATTGGCTTGAAGATTAAACATATCCTTGCCTTCTTTAGAAATCCACTTCATCAGAAGCTGGTCTAAAACAGCAACAACACGTTCCCTGACATCGTCAACCGTGTACATCTGCTTCACACCCGCCACTTTATCAATTAATGCAAGATAGTCATCAACCTTAATGTTAAATGTACCAAACGCACGGATTGGCATACCACCCGGAAGTGACGGTGCCGGAATGGCTATCGGATTTTTTGTGCCCCATTTTACGGTAAATTCCTTTGTATTCACAAAAAGAACTTCTGCACGCACACCGCTGTTAAATCCGAACTTAAAGCCTTTTAAAGTTGACAGAAACGGAATGATATCGGATTCAATATCAAAGCTTCCTTCATCCTTAAAAATACCTTCTATCTTACCATTGTACATAAAAATGGCATCCTGTCCTGCACGGATAATCAGGCGGCTTCCTTTTTTAATCTCACGGTTCGTCCATTTCCAGAAAATACAGTCATCTCTGTATTCTTCCCATTCTACAACATTTGCAAGCTGTTTTCCAAATAACCCCATGACTTTTCTCCATTCTGCTGTTATTTATATTATAAGCCCATCTTTGCCTTTAATGCTGCCAGTTCATCATCTACTGCTGCATCCTGTGGTGCTGAATCATACTTTGCTGCAAGATTGTCAATATCAGAATCTTCCTGTGACTGGTTTAACTCTGCCATTGCATTGGCTTCATCTAACATCTTATTGGCTTTTGCTTCCATCTTGCTAAAAGCTGCCATACTGTTGTTTGCACCTGTCACACTTGAACCGATGCTGTTTAAACGTTCCTGTGCCTTAGCTGTCGCAACTTTTGCCTTGATTGCTGCCTTTCTTGATTCTAAGGATTCAATATCCTTTACAAGCTTATCATGCATCTGGCGCATCTTTGCCGCATTGGCTGCTGCCGCTTCATAAGACTGCTGTAATGCTGTCTGTGTAGATACCAGCTGCTGCTTCTTTTCAAGAAACTTACGTGCATCTGCTTCATTCCCTGCTGTCAGTGCCTTTTCAGCATATGACTGCATTTTATTAACCTGCTCTGTACATTCGTCAAGTTCTCTCTTGGCTCTTGTTTCCTCTGCCATAACAGAAGCTGTTTCTGCCTTTACCTTACCCAGATCACTTTCAAGGTTGCGCATGTACTGGTCAATCATCTTTTCCGGATCTTCGCATTTGTCCAGTAAAGCATTGATGTTCGCAGACATAATATCCTTAAATCTTGTTAAAATTCCCATAGTAAATATCCTCCATTCTACCCATTGGTACACAATTATTACCGGGCACTTATCTATCTGCCCCATGAATTACAGTATATTATATTTCCCCTATTTTGTCACGCAATATTGCACAAATTTCATTAATTTTATAACAATTTTTCAAACAATTACAGGTGTTTTATATCCGCCCCTTGCTATCTAGTTTTAAATACTATATAATGTCATATAGCTACTGTTATGTGAATGGAGATGACAAGTTATGAATACTGAATATACACAATTTGTTGCTACGCTGTTAAAGCGGCTGGCGAAGTTAAATTATATCAAGCCGGGCGAGGTGCCGAATATCGACCTCTATATGGATCAGGTCACAACTTTTATGGACGAGCATTTAAGCGACTGCAAACGCCGTGAGGACGATAAGATTCTGACAAAGACGATGATTAACAATTACACGAAGAATAATCTTTTACCGCCGCCGGTAAAAAAGAAATATTCCAAGGAGCATTTATATGTCCTGACATTTATTTATTACTTTAAAAATCTGCTCTCTATCAGTGATATACAGACCCTGTTAAATCCGCTGACCGAGCAGTTTTTTGAAGGAAATGATACCGGCAGCTTAGACGACATCTACAAGCAGATTTATAATCTGTGCAAGGGAGAGATTTCCGGCATTTCAAAAGATGTCCTTGAAAAAGCGCATCTTTCGGAGGAAGCCTTTTCTACTGTTGAAGATACGGACAGCCGCGAATTTTTACAGTTCTTTTCTTTGGTATCTTTACTGAGTTTTGATGTTTATATGAAGAAAAATATTATTGAAAGTCTGATTGACGACTTTGCTTCGCGCAGCCAGCAGGAAGTGCCGCACACAAAGTCTGAGCGCAAGGCGGAAAAGGCGGAACGCAAAGCCGAAAAAGCCGAGCAGAAAAGCCGCAGAAATGAAAAATAAAATTTAAAAATATAAAGCATGGAAAGAAAGCCGCTTTTAATCATGCAGAATTTTTACGGAACAACCAAAAACGGAATGTGATAAGTTTTGTGCTTCTTCACATTCCGTTTTTATAGCCTTGCCGGAGATTGACGTTCAAGCCCCTCTCCGGGCAGAATATGTATCTGTTCCGTAATGTTTTATTCCTGCTGTCCTTCTCCGCCTTCCGGAATCTGTAACCGCTCAAATACCTTTTCATAACCGTCGCTGCCGTAATTTAACGAGCGGTTTACACGGCTGATGGTTGCTGTAGAAGCGCCTGTCTTTTCCGCAATGTCCAGATAAGTCTTTTTTTCACGCAGCATCTTTGCCACCTCAAAACGCTGTGAAAGTGACAGCAATTCATTAATTGTACAGAGGTCTTCAAAAAATGCAGCACACTCCTCTTTATTCTCAAGACTTAAAATTGCATCAAATAACTGCTCTACCGCAGGTGTTTTTAATTTACTATTCATAACTGCCCCTTTTCTGTGCTGATAAACTTGCATCAGCATTTTTTCAAAAGTTCCAAACAATACCGATATTTTAACACATTAGCACGTTATAGTAAAGCAGTAAATCTGTCCAAATCCAAATTTGCAATCAGTTGATCCGGAAAATGCACTTCTTTTAACAGCTCTTCCGCATACGAAAAATTGCAGATATCCTCTTCGACATGGGCATCACTGCCAAGTGTTATCATGACACCGTGTTCCATACACAGCTTTAACATACAGAGGTCATTTTCCCGTGCGCCGCTGCGCGGTCCGTCAGGTTTTAATGATGTATTGTTTAATTCGAGAAACTTGTTGTTTTGCTTTGCCGCACGCACCACCGTTTCAAAGTCCACCGGATACCGGCTGTCATCCGGGTGCCCTATGATGTCAACCAGCGGATTTTCAAGAACCTGCACCAGTGCCTGCGTATTCTGCTCCTTTGTACCGGGGCAGATACATGGAATATGAAAGCTTGCAATAACAATGTCCATTTTTTCAAGCAAGGTGTCCGGCATATCCAGTGTTCCGTCATAGTCCATAATATTGGCTTCACAGCCAAACAGACGGCGCACGCCGAATTTTTCCCGCGGCAGGACCTTAAAGTTGCTGAAATACAGTTTGCCGCAGCTGCCCGGCATTTTCGGCGTATGCTCCGTAAACGCAATAGCAGGCAGCCCGATTTGTGCTGCCTTTCTTGTCATTTCATCTATTGTGTTATAAGCGTGTCCGCTTGCAATCGTATGTGTATGTGTATCAATTAAATATTTCATTTTAATCTCCGTTCCACAGACATTTTATTTGCACTCCGGCAGATTCACCGATAGTTCCCTGCGCGTATGGTCTACAGAAATTGCTTTATCTGAAAGATTAAAGTACGCAAAGGAATATGTATTGGATACATCTCCAAGAGAGTCGTCCCACGACAAATCTACATTATAATACTTTCCGTCAATATAGACAATATTCCATGCGTGATAACCGCCGTTAGCATATCCGGTGCAGAAATAACACGGAATATTTAACTGCTGCATAATATACTGAAATGCCCTCGAATATCCGGCACACACCGAGCTTCCGTTAATGAATACGCTGTATGCACTCTGGTTCATGTCTGAATTTTCATCATAGACACACATATTCTGAAGGGCTTTATAAACATACTGTTCCTTGTCAAGGTCGGTCGTGAGCGAACTGGCGCCGTTAATCACCTTCGCCGCCGCATTTAAAAACTTCTGTCTGGCAGACTGCAGTGTCTGTGCCGTTTCATTGTATTTTAACATCACGGAAATGACCGCTCCCTTGCTGGTGTACCCGTAGCTGTAGCCGGTATCCAGCCAGAACAGCTCCGGGTGATCGTTAAAGACCGCATTCATGACATTTTTAATACTGCTCTGGTCAAGCTGACGGCACAGTGTCACACTTTCCTTTAATTCCAGTGCTGCCCCGTACACCTGGTCATAAACTTCCTTCTGTGTATCCGAAAGCATGGCTCTGTACGGATACATATTTTCCGGAAAATCATAAGATGCCGCCGGTGTCGTATCCGTCTGCTGGGATTTGCTGTCTTCCACAAGCTGTCCGGTTCCCTGTACCGGCTGATAATCAGACTTTACCGTATCATTCGTTTTTTCACTTCCGGCTCCGCCGGCGATCTCCGCTTCTACCGTCGCTAAGACATCTCCGAGATTGGTTATGGTTTCCTTTGTAAGACTCTGACCGCCTGCTGATGTATTGACTGCATTTTCAATACCGGCTGAATATTCCTGCGCAATAAAATATGTCCCGCCAACCAGTATTAAAATGAGTATTGAAGCTCTTAAAAATTTGTAAACGTTCCTCATGACTGCTTCCTTTATTCCTAATAATTCCGTGCGTATCGCAAATGCTTTATTATTCTGTACGCAGTGCTACTACCGGATCTTTTTTCGCTGCCATCTTCGCCGGAACAAATCCGGCAATCAGTGTCAGCACCATACTTATTATAACAAGGATTACGGCACCTGCAACAGGAAGTTTTGCAACTCCTGCAATTGTTGTCACATTTTCAATAATCCGGTTCGCCGGAATGCACAAAATCAGTGTAATCACAATACCCAGTGCACCGGATACAAAGCCTTCAATCAGTGTTTCGGCGTTAAATACGCGGGAAACATCTTTCTTTGACGCACCGATACTTCTTAAAATACCGATTTCCTTTGTTCTTTCAAGTACGGAAATATACGTAATAATACCTATCATAATAGAAGAAACAACGAGTGAAATCGCAACAAACGCAATCAGTACCGCTGAAATCGCCGTAATAATCGTGCTGACGGAAGACATCATAATGCCAACATAATCGGTATAATTAATCACATCTTCATCTCTGCCCTCATCAGTTGCTTTCTTATTATAATCGCTGATAATATCTTCCAGTTTTTCCTTGGCCTCAAAGCTCGCAGCATATAAATCAATTTCTGACGGGTTGTCTTCGTTTGTAATGCCTAACTTTTCTTTGTTGCCCTCAAATGTGGCTTCTGTTGTCTGTGCCTTTAAAGACTGCGAAAACTGCTGCAAAATCTGTTCTTCTGTCATCTGGCTCATGTAAGCCTGCATCTGTGCCTGTTCCTGCTCTGAAAGCGTTGCAACATATGCATTGACATCATCCATTGTAATCGGTGTATCCTTGTCATTGTCAAACGGGATTCCCGTAAAAATATCGGTTGTTTCATCGGCAAGCTGAGCTTTTGCCACTTCACTGTCGTTGACACCCTGCATCAGATACTGCATCAGTTCCTTTGTATAACCTACACCGCTCCGGATTGCCGTGTTGACCGCATCTTCTTTCTGACGGATAATACCGCACACCTGAATCTGTGTGCCGTTGTCTACTACATTTTTCATATACGTTTCATCTTCACGCATATCTTCCCAGATGTCTTTTTCTGCGTTGTACCGGTAATAATCGGTTGGCAGAATCATCTGGAATTTCTTATCTAAAATTTCATCATAAGTATACTCTGTTTCCTCGGTGTCATAGGTTTCGCCTGTCATCATGCGCTTATACATCGCCGTTACCTCGTCAGGGTCTTTAAAGCCCAGTGAATACAGGGTATAATCATCAATTTCGTTGTTCTCATCAACAACTAACACCACTTCGTTGTACTGCTGCGGCCATCTTCCCGCTACCATATCATACTGGGAATCCAGTAAATCCTGATTGCCCGGCAGCTGGTTCCATACATCTGCATTGGTATACATCGCACTCATGCTGCCCTGTGAAGTGTTCGTACCGTAAATCGTATTCATAATAGTGCTTGGATTTAGCTGTGTCACACCGTCGCTTGTGTCTGTATCGTAAATATTGATATCAATATTGTAGCTGTACCGGATATCACTTGCATATGTTGAAATCTCATCTTTATTATCATCTATATACTTTTTAAAGGATTTTAAATTATTATTTTTCACATCGGAAATCATGGTATTCATCATTTCCGACATAATCATATTACTGTACACTTTATCCTTGTCATGGTCAACAGAATCCTTATCAGACCCGGTCATCATTTCAATCATGCTGCTGATATCCATGGTCTGGGACTGTAACTGGACCGGATAACTCGACAGTGTATCACGCTGTACCCTGTCAATATAGTCCTGAATACCATTTGAAATGGAAAGAATCAACGCAATGCCGATAATACCGATACTTCCGGCAAATGCGGTAAGCAGGGTACGGGTCTTTTTGGTCATCAGGTTATTCATACTAAGAGAAAGCGCTGTAAAAAAGGACATCGATGTCTTTGCTTTCTTTTTCTTCTTTCCTGTCTGTGCATCTGAAAGCTTTTGCTCCTTTTCCTGTATATCCGCTTCCATCTGTTCTTCACTGTAAGCATCGGTATCGTCTGTAATCTGTCCGTCTAAAAGGCGGATAATTCTTGTTGAATACTGCTCTGCCAGTTCAGGATTATGCGTAACCATAATAATCAGACGGTCTTTGGCAATTTCTTTTAAAATCTCCATAATCTGTACGCTGGTTTCTGTATCCAATGCGCCTGTCGGCTCGTCTGCCAGTAAAATATCCGGGTCATTTACCAATGCTCTTGCAATCGCAACACGCTGCATCTGTCCACCGGACATCTGATTGGGTTTCTTGTGAATCTGTTCCTTTAAGCCTACTTTTTCCAGTGCTTCTATTGCGCGCTTTCTGCGCTCTGACTTGGATACACCGGATAAAGTCAGTGCCAGTTCGACATTGGCAAGCACGGTCTGGTGCGGTATCAGGTTATAACTCTGGAAGACAAATCCAATCGAATTATTGCGGTATGCATCCCAGTCACGGTCCTTGAATTTCTTCGTAGAACGTCCGTTAATCTTTAAATCACCGCTTGTATACTGGTCAAGCCCCCCGATGATATTTAACATAGTTGTTTTTCCGCAGCCGGACTGTCCCAGAATTGATACAAATTCGCTGTCGCGGAAACGCAGATTAATTCCCTTCAATGCCGTTACCCTGGTATCTCCGGAAATATAATCCTTTACGATGTTGTTTAATTCAAGCATCTTTTTTCCTCTCTTTACGTTTTTTCAGTTTATTTTGATTTTCTAACAACTTACTTCTTCATTATTTCACGTTTCTGCTGAAATGTCTATGCCTCTGCCTAAATAATGCTTAATTTTATTATTTTTTATGAATTTCCTCTTAAAACAGGAGATATTTTACTGTAATATTTTATTATGTATCGTGATATAAATAATACCATGTTTAAAAGTTCCAAACCCACATGTGCCTGTCCGCCGGTGAAAAAAAATCGAACCCCGCCCCATAAAGCATAAAAGTGGTTTGACGCTTGCATTTTTGCGGTCTGCATTTTATACTGATACCAGCATAAATGATTGGAATAACGATTAGATTGTAACAGGAGATTTGCATTGAATAATAAGAAAAAGTTAAAACAATTCATGATTTGTCTGTGCTGTGTATTTTGCAGTACCGCATTGACCATTCCTTATCTGTCCTATGCAACCACGCAGGATGATTTAGACAATGCCAACCGGGAACTGGAAAGCTTAAAGGCACAACAGCAGAGTCTGTCTGCGGATTTATCCGAAATTGACGGTCAGCTCCAGAGCGCCGGAAGCCGTTTATCTTCCTTAGAAGAACAGATTGATGACAAACAGGCAGATGTTGATGCCTTAAATGAAGAACTGCTGTCGCTGTCCCAGACAATGGACGAACAGTACGATTCCATGAAACTGCGTATCCGGTATATGTATGAACGCAGCAGCTCGGATGTGATTGAACTGCTGTTAACTTCCCAAAGTATGAGTGAACTTTTGTTAAAAAGCGAATACATTTACCAGTTATCACAGTATGACCGTGATATGTTAGATGAGATGGAAGCCAATTATGAACGCCAGCAGGCAGCAAAAGAACAGCTGGATACCGAGGTTTCCGAACTGTCGTCCTTACGGGAAGCTGCTTTAAATGAACAGGAAAATTTAAAGACACTGCTTGCAAAAACCCAGCAGGATTTTGATACGTCTTCCAACAACGTATCCGAGGCCGAAGCTGCCGCACTTGCCTATGAAAAGAAGCTTGAAGAAGAAAAGCTGGCACAGGAACGCGCAGAAGCCGAGGCTGCAAGCCGTGCGGCTGCCGCCGCAGGGAATAATAATTCCGGCAGCGGTGACATTACTTCTAATATTAATAAAACACCGATTTCGTATGACACCTCTGACCTTGCCATGCTTGCCGCAATTATCGAATGTGAAGCGGGCAACCAGTCTTACGAGGGTAAGTTAGCTGTGGGAAGTGTTGTTGTAAACCGTGTCAACAGCCCACGTTTTGCCAACTCCATTTCCGGTGTCATCTATGCTTCCGGACAATTTACACCGGTTGCCAGCGGCCGTTTTACGATTGTGCTCTCCCGCGGTGCTTCCGCTTCGTGCGTTCAGGCGGCGCAGGAGGTTTTAAACGGAAATGTTACGATTAATGCGCTGTATTTCCACGTATACCGCAGCGGTATCGACACCTATGGCACGGTGATTGGCGACCATATTTTCTACTGATTGAATAAAAAAGTCCTTTGTAAAAGAAATGCTCCATTATCATCTGACTTTGGCTCATTCTTTTGCAAAGGACCGCTTTATAAAATATCGTTCTACTAATCTTCTTTTGGCATATATTCCACAGAATCTACAAGTACATATCCTGTCTTTTCATTTTTTACGGTGTTGTCATGGGCACAGAAAATGCCGTTTTTCACACCGACCCATCTGCCTGCTTTGGAAGCAAATGAAAAGGCTTTTTCATAGTTTTTGCCGTCAAAACTTAATTCCAGTGTTAATTCCTCGACCGGTGCTGCTTTTACAGGAAGATTTAACTCCATGTGATCAATATGACCGGTGCATTTTACCGTGTAACGGAATGTCACTGTTTTCCCGGTATCCTTAAAATCACTTTCGGACAGTTCAAAATCATTGCTGTTTTGTGTTGTATACGGCATATCACAGTCAAAATACTGTGTTCCCAAAATCTGTCTGACCGTATATTTGTTATCCCGCTTTTCAACCGCCAGCGCGCCGTATTCCGTTCCCAGTGATACAACGCCTGCCACATCGCCGTTTTCCATGCCGGAAAGCTGCATTTTTGTCACACAGGTAAATTCCGGCGCCGGCCATTTCTGTAACAGCAGATTGCGGTAATCACTAACCGGGCGGAGCGGCACAGTATCCAGTGCATTTAACTTTAACTTTGATCCGGTAAGCTCATACCAGTCCTTCTGGGGATTGGCATTCCACTGCCACTGCATACCGAGTTTATCCGATGTAAAGTCATCACTCGTATCCGGCTCGCAAACCGGATATGAATTACTCTTTCCGATATCCGGCTTTGTGTACTCCATAACCGGTTCGCCGTAATCATTGCCCGGCTTATTGATACCGATTATTGGCCAGTCATTTTCCCAGTGCATTGGCTGTAAATGAACAATTCTTCCGCCTGCGTAGACATCCTGAAAATGTAAGAACCAGTCCTGACCTGTCACCGTGTCCACCCATGCACCCTGATGAGGACCGTTGACCGGTGAATCACCCTGACGCATTACGACCTTATATTCATACGGTCCAAAAGGATTTTTAGAACGGAGTACTGTCTGCCAGCCGGTCTTTACACCGCCTGCCGGAGCAAATACATAATACCAGCCGTTGCGCTTGTACATTTTCGGACCTTCAATTGTTACCTGATCATTTTCATTGCCATCAAAAATCTTGACTTCTTCGCCGATTAATCCCATACCGTCCGGCTGCATTTCTACCATATGCAGTACACTCTTGTATCCGATACGGCTCTTTGCAACACCTGCTACCAGATACGCCTTTCCGTCATCATCCCAGAACGGACACGGATCAATCCAGCCTGCTCCCGGACGGATATTCACCGGCTTGCTCCATTTGCCAAATGGGTCTTTTGTTATTGTCATGTAAATGCCCTCATCCGGCATCGGAAAACATATATAATAAGTTCCTTCATGATACCGGATTGCCGGTGCCCATACCCCGCAGCCATGAATCGGATTGCGGTAACGGAATTCCGGTAACTCGTCCAATGCATAATTGACTACTTTCCAGTTGACTAAATCTTTTGAATGTAAAATCGGCAGCCCCGGTGCATTGCAAAAGCTTGATGCAATCATAAAATAATCTTCGCCGACACGGATTGCATCCGGGTCTGAATAATCTGCGTATAGAATCGGGTTGCGGTACTTTCCATTTCCTAAATCTGCCTGCCACATATTGAAACCTCCATTTTTACTGTTTGATTTACTGCTTTTCATTATTACATGCTTTATTTTATGTTCTGCATTTCTGCACTGTCCTTATCATACACTATTTCCCCGGAAATTGCTATTCATTTTACAAAATTCTTTTATAAAAGTTTTTTCACTATTTTGTTTTTAATGTTTTATGCCGTACTGTATCCCGCTTCATACATAAAAATCCACAAATCAGGATTATAAAAATTTATAAAAATACCCGCGGAAATCTCCGGCTTTTCAGCCTGTTCCCGCGGGTGTGTGTATTTAATATTATGATAACAATTAGATTGCCTTAATTCTTTCAAGTGCCTTTACGGTATTTTCATAAGAACCGAAAGCGGTCAGTCTGAAGTAGCCTTCACCACTTGGACCAAAACCTGAACCCGGTGTACCGACAACATTTGCCTTTTCAAGCAGGAAATCAAAGAATTCCCAAGATGTCATGTTATCCGGTGTCTTTAACCAGATGTACGGTGCATTGACACCGCCTGATACGGTATAGCCTGCGGACTTTAAGCCTTCCAGAATTGTCTTTGCATTGTTCATGTAGTATGCAATCTGCTCACCGGTCTGCTTCTGTCCTTCTTCTGTGTAAACAGCTGCACCCGCCTTCTGGATAATATATGGCGCACCGTTAAACTTTGTGCCGTGACGTCTTGCCCAGAGACTGTGTAATGTCACATCACCACTCTTTAAATCTTTTGGAATAACGGTAAATCCAAGTCTTGTTCCCGTAAATCCGGCATTCTTTGAGAAGCTGCGCAGTTCGATGGCACAGGTTCTTGCACCTTCACATTCAAAAATCGTATGCGGTACATTTTCCTCTGAAATGTATGCTTCATAAGCTGCATCATAGATGATAACCGCACCTACTTTATTTGCATAATCAACCCACTTCTGTAATTCGTCCTTTGTAATCGTAGAACCGGTTGGGTTGTTTGGGAAGCAAAGATAGATAATATCCGGTGTTTCCTTTGGCAGCTCCGGCGCAAAATTCGTTTCTGCCGTACACGGCATGTAGATTACATTGCTCCACTTCTGCTGATCCGGTAAATAATCCCCGGTTCTTCCTGCCATTGCATTGGTATCTACATATACCGGGTATACAGGGTCACATACTGCAATTTTATTGTCTACTGAAAAAATGTCGCCAATGTTTCCTGAATCAGACTTTGCACCGTCACTGACGAAAATTTCATCGGCACTGATGTCGGCACCACGTCTTTTATAATCAAAATCTACAATTGCATTTCTTAAAAAATCATACCCTAAATCCGGTGCATAACCGTGAAATGTTTCTGCCTTGCTCATTTCATCAACTGCACCGTGTAATGTATCAATTACAACCGGCGCAAGCGGCAGCGTTACATCACCGATACCCAGTCTTATAATTTCCTTGTCCGGATTAGCAGCCTGAAAGGCTTGAACCTTTTTGGCTATCGTGGAAAACAGATAACTTCCCGGAAGCTTTAAATAATTGTCATTAATCTTAAACATCTCATTCTCCTTCATTTCGTGTACTTCTAAACGTAGCTGCCTGTTCGTCCGACAAGCCGTTATGTCTGAATTATACACCATATTCGTACAGACAACAACTTATAAATATGAGTATTTTTATCAATATATCCGGCTTTTTTTGCATGAATTGCTTTATTTTCTTATCTTATTCAATATTCCTGCTTAATGTTTCATATTCTGCGCTGATTGCCTGTAACACTTCTTTATCACCGCCCGCATTGTCCGGGTGATAAATTTTTAACAATGCCTTATAGCGCTTTTTTAATGCTGCACTGCTGTCAACACCTTTAAAGAAGAGATTTACACCGCTATGACTGATATTCTGTACCATGGCAAACTTTCTTCTGGCCTCACGGTACACCTCATCGCGGTACATCAGCTTGTCGCGCTTAAATTTTTCGCGGTCAATAGCAAGCTGTCTGGTTTCCCGTTCCAGAATCTGCCACTGCTGGTCAAACAGATGCTTCTGATTATCTAACTGCTTTCTTAGCAAATCCAGACTGCGTTTCTGCTTTTCCAGCATCTGCTTCTGAATCTCCACAACCTGCTCTTCTTCCTCTAGCTTTCCCTGCTGCTGCTCCAGATTTTTCCGTAGTTCTTCCAGTCGGATATTTTCTTTAAAAAACCATTTCTTTTTTTCTTCCAATTCCTCATTGTTCAAACAAACACACTCCTTTATCAGCAGCAGTCCGCATCAGACTGCACTGTGAAACCAAAATACCTTGACAGGCTGACAGCCCGGTTTTGTCTTAATCGTATGCGGCACACCCGGAAGTGCAATAAATGAATCACCTGCTTCAATTGGAAACTCCAGATCACCAAGTCTGGCATAGCCCTCACCCTCAAGCACATAAAAGCCCTCCTGGTCTTCATGCACGCCCGGATGCGCACTAAACTCATAGCCGGCATAAACCGTTGTCCCGGAAGTACAACCGCCAAGGCAGCCGTTTTCTGCCGTCAAAAAGCGCTGTGTCCGTGCATCCTTCCCTTGTATTTCTTCTACTTCTTTTTTCGTAATATACGGTTTCATCTTAATCCTCGTTTCTGAGCGACTTTGTTGCGAAGCGGCGATAAGAAATTCGCGCAGGCGATTTCTCATCTGCTATCATAGGTGTTTGCTTTCGCTCCAAAGCAAACATCTATGTGAAAAATCAGCACATCCGTGTGATTTTTCGCACTATTCTCCATTCCACAGGCATTTTAATGCCGGAGGAATCACGAGCCAAATGTCAGATTTGGCTCTGCGGCATGAAAAAACAAGGAAGCCTGCTTTTGTCAGACTCCCTCGTATCTTTTTACTAATTTTTCTTGTAACGTAATAATTCTGTATAGGCAAGTAAAAATGGTCCGACACCCTTTGCATCATCTTCTACAACCGGTTCTGACATATAATAATCATATGTACCCGGACGATTGTCTTTACCGCCAAGTCCGGCAACCAGACAAATACCACCAAGTGACATTTCTCCGTTCTTTTCTTTTAAATAGCGCTTGCAGATACCGTCAATGGCTTTCTCACCGTATGCACGGTAGCTTTCAGGCAGGAAGCCAAGACGTACACCCTTTAACAGGGAATATGCCATGATAGAACTTCCGCTTGTTTCAAGATAGTTGCGTTCCATGCCGCCGAAGTTGACAACCTGATACCACATACCGCTTTCGTCCTGATAACGGATCATCGCATTCATTAAATCTACATATGCATCCTGTAACATCCTGCACTCTTTGTCATACTTGTGGTCAGAGTTGTCCACCTTATCAAGTGTATCTAACAGTGCCATAGAGTACCAGCCGATTGCTCTCAGCCAGATATTCTGTGAAAGACCTGTGACCTTGTCACACCAGAACATCTGCTTTGATGTGTCGATTGCATGATAGTACAGACCGTTGAGCGGATTTTTCATGTTTTCAATAACGAATTTAAACTGTGAGAAAATATCATCATAATTCTTTCGGTCGTTAAATCTTGTTTCATACTCCATGTAAAACGGCTGCCCCATATACATTCCGTCCAGCCATACCTGATTCGGATAAATATCCTTGTGCCAGAAGTTGCCGGATTCACAGCGAGGCATAATAGCAATCTGAGAATATACAAGGTCGATTGCCTTTCTATATTTTTCTTTTCCGGTGATATCATATAATTCAAATAAAGTCTTGCCGGCATTGACATTGTCAATATTCTTTTCACCAATGCTGTATCCGTCAATTGTTCCGTCTTCTGCTACGCGATAATCAATGAAATCGTCTGCAAACTTTAAATATTTCTCGTCCTTTGAAATGGCATACATCTCAAGTACGGCTTTAATCATACAACCGTCAATGTAATTCCACTTAGACTTTAAGCCCTGCTTGAGCTTTTCAATATTCCACATCGGCGCTTCCGGCGTGCTTTTTTCCAACAATTCATCAATATACTTTACTATAATATCCACGGCTTTTCTCCTTATTAAATATGTACTGTGTCTTTATTATTGTACACTACAAAAAAAAGATAAGCAACCGATTATTTTTTATTTTATGAAAAACTACAGAATTTTAGCTGTTATACAACATCGGCTGTAATGCTTCGAGTGCCTGCTGATATGAAAAATTTGCACTCATGCCGAACAGGGACGAATCCAGATCGTACACCCTGCCATTTTGCACTGCCGTAAAATGCTTCCAGATGTCGTTTTTTTCAAATTCATCGGCAAACATCTGCTGTACCTGCTCGGGCATTGCATGGGATGCCCGTAAAATCACATCGGGTTCTTTCGTTTTGATATCCTCCGTGTTAGCACTTAAAAATTCTTCATCAGTGCCTGCGTATACATTCTGTCCGCCTGCCATTTCCACAAGACTGCCGACATAGCTGTTTTCGGTTGCCACGATATAAGAACCCGGCAGTCCCATCAGAATCAGGACCTTCGGGGCTTCTTTTCCTGCATTTTTATTTTTGTATTCCTGCATAAATGTGTTAAATTCGTCCACCATTGCCTGTGCCTGCTGCTGCCTGTTAAATTTTTCACCGAGGTCTGCAATTGAAGCATACATGCCGGATACACTTTTTAAATTTAAAAACAGGGATTTCACCTGGATTGACGCATATTTCGGCTGTAAATCGCTTCGCAGGCTGTTCGGGGACAGCACATAATCCGGCGATAAGGATTTTAAAATCTCCATATCCGGCGACATTGCCGTTCCAACCTGCGTAACATCCTTATACCGCTCTGGCAGTGTACCGGAGGTCCGGCATACGCCCACTAAATCTAATTCCAGTTTGTCACAAATCTGTGCAGCTGCCGATGACGTTGCCACAAGACGCACACTGTCTGCCTGTGATTGTCCCTCTGTGGAATCCGGGTGCTGGTCTACACAGGCTGTCAGCGAAAATGATGCCGTAAATACGGCAATACCCGCTAACAGCATACAAATTCCTTTATGAACAGTCTTTTTTACCTGTCGTTTCATTTATCTGCTCCTTTAGTTTTTCTTTTTACGATATACAAGCATATACCATGCCGCACCTGCCACAACAATGGCAATTACAACACCCATTCCGATAAAAATGCCGGTGCTGCTGTTTTTTTTGCTCTCCTGCGCTTCTGCATTGACCTGTTTTCCTGCCGCATCATATTCCTGAATTCCGGCATTTTTCGTCTGTGTGTTTTCTGCAGTCTTTGCCTGTGCAGCACTTGCTTCTGCTGATGTAGTCTGTCCGGCTTCTGTCGTACTTTCTGCACTTTCACCCTCTGCCTGCTCTATGCGCTGTGTTCCGGCATTTTCCTGACTGCCGTCTGTTCCGGCTGACGCACCGGTTTCACCCGATAAGCTGTCCGTGCCTGATGCGGTATTTTCAGCCTGCGCACTTACACCGCGCTCTCCTGAACTGCTTTCTCCCGGGCTGCTTTCTTCACTGCCACCCTCTGCGCTGTCCGGACCGGCACTGCCGCCCTTTTCTTCAACGGTCACACTGGTAATAAAGTCGCCTGCGCCTTCACTCAGTCCCGAAAATGTAATGTAGTAAATAATATCACGTCCCATGGCAGTTACATACATATTCACACGTACAACCGAATTTTCACTGTTGACGCGGAATCTGTAATCCGCGGTATTGCTTGAATAATCCTCCTGCATTAACGTTGCGGATACCGGACTTCCATCTACTTGAAACTGCGGATTTTCGATATTGTCCATTAACTGCATACGGATTGTGGCATAAGTGTTTCCCGCCGGGTCTACCTCGATAAGTGCCCTGCCGTAAGTCGCGCTCTCTGTCATGGACTGTCCCAGAACCGCCGAACCTTCCCCGCCGGAATCTTCAATCGCACCGGTGGACGGATTACGATAGCTTGGATTTGCACTGGCAAGATAAATGCCGTTTTCTGCTCCATATACCGGATTACTGTTTTGTGAAAATACTGCCGCCGCCGATAAAATGCCCACGGTGACTGCCGTCAATACTGCCGCTGCATGCTTTGCAAGCCGCTGAATCTGCATTTTAAATTTCTGTTCCATGTCTGTACTCCTGCTTTCATTTTTATATGTGACAAACAGGCACCCGCCCCTTTTCGGAACGGATGCCGTTGTTTTGTCTTTTTTACAGCTTAGTCTTCTTTTTCTTCCGGTCTTTTCTTTCTTTTAAAGATTGCAAGACCTGCGGCACTTAAGGAAGCAAAGAATGCTGCTGCCCACATGCCCATTGCGGAAGAATCCGCTGTCTTTACGCCGCTGTTGCTGTTGTCTGCCGTATTGGCTGAGCCGCCTGCCGTATTTGAATTACCGCCTGCTGCCGAACCGTTGTCGGTTGTGCCTGCATTGCCGCTGTTATTATTACCACTGTTGTTACCATTGTTATCAATGTTGTTATTATTTTTATTGCCGTTATCTGTTGATGCCTTTTCAACAAGTGCGTAATAACTGAAGCCCTTTGTTGTCACAACATAATAGCCGTTTTCCACACTGCCCTTAATAAGGGTCTTTGAACCGTCATCATTGATACGGTATAAAACAACGTTGTCTGCATTCATGCCTGCCGGAATGAGATACTTCACAACGACACTGCCGTCTGGCTCAACTTCCTGTCCGTCCTTTTCAAAATGAACTTCATACAGTTCAAAATTGCTGCCGACGTCTGCAAGTGCATTTGCCGCCTTTGTATATTCTGTTCCTGCGCCGACCTTTGTTACCTTTAACTCAGAGCCTGCCGGAAGGACACCTTCTGCGGCTGATACATGAACGCCTGTCTTTTCATCCGTCACATCAACTGCCGGTGACTTTTCTTCTGTCTGGTCTTCTGCCGGTACAAGAGAAGTATCATTTGTTGCTGTCAGTGCTGACCAGTCAAATCTTAATCTCGCACTCATCATGGTGTCGCCCATTGGTGTATCCGGTACTTTAAAGCTTACATCTGCATAAGTAATATCTGCAACAGATGGCTGTGCACCTTCAGGAAGTTCAAATGTTACCAGTCTGATTGCATCGACTTCATTTCCTGCGGAAGTTGTAATCTTTTCTGTCTTGTCTATTGTAACAGTTACGCCATCTACCTCAAATGCCGTAACGGCGCTGTAGATTGATGTTACGGTTACCGGATTCATGGCAATCTGAACTTTTACAACCTTGCCATCCTTTACGGTGATTAAAGCACTGCTGTTCTTTTCAAATGCCGCATTACCCATAGAAGCCTTATCGGATACCGCATTCCACAATGCAATCGGTACATAGTAGTTACCGTCAGCAATTTTATTGTCAGAAGGATCCGGTGTCGGAGTTGGTGTCGGTTCCGGATCCGGTGTCGGGTCAGGAGTCGGAGTCGGTTCCGGTGTCGGGTCTGGGTCCGGTACTACCGGGTCCGGTGTTGGTGCCGGGTCCGGTTCTGCTGTCTTTACCGCATTTGCATAATCCAGTGCCAGATAAGCATCCGGGCTGTAATTCATCGCATCGACAAACATGTTGACATAAACACCGTCATAGCTGTTGTCCGGCAGTGTAAATGTAATCTGTGTCACTCTGCCTTCTTCGTCTGTTGTGTACTGTGCATCTACAGTCTTACCATCTGCTGACGTTCCCTGATAAATCTTCCAGTTGCTTGCGTAAGCTGTCAGTCCCGCAAAGGATACGGACTGTAAATCTACGGTTACAGCTGCTGTTCCGTCTGCCGCAACAGTCATCTGTGCACTCTTAATGCAGCCTGCCGCCATAGAATCCTGTGAAACATTTCCGGCATTCTTTAAGCTTGCAGGGATTGAATACGTACCTGCTGTCAGAGTGGTCTTTGCTGAACCGAAAGTTGTTTCCTTTGTTGTATCATCGGACTTATTATTATCAGATGATGTCTTTGTTAAGCTGTCCCAGTAAACCTTTACGAAGCAGTCTGCGCTGAAACGTCCCTGCTTGAAGTCAATGCCTGAAACGAAGCCGTTTAAATTCTTCATTGCCGGTACATAGATATCTGCATTGGTGTTGTAGATTGCCGCAAAATCACCTTCTAACGGGAAGGAAACCTTTGTTACAACCTTTTCATCTTCACCGAATACATCATCGCTGTACTGAATGTCATTCATTTCGACCGCAGCTTCCTTTAAGCTCTTAGAAGTATCATTGCCTTCATAGTAGCCGTTGAAGCCATAGATATATAACGGTTCTTTTGATGTTCCGTTAATAATGTCTGTTACGAGTGTCATGCTGCCATCTTTGTCAACAACAATCTTTGCCTTTGTCTTGTCATTTTCCACAAGACTGTGCTTTACTTTATCTGTGTAGTATGCAATGTCTACGCTGTATTCGCCTTCTGCAAGCTTTTCTGTCGGAAGGTTAATGACTTCTTCTTCCTGCTTTAGTTCGAGTGCATTTAAAATCGCATCGCGGATTGCATTGGATGAATACGTTGCGCCTGAAACCGCATCAACACCTGTGATTTCCTTTACATCAGTTGCGGACTTATTGATGTAGCTGCCCTTTAAGCCGTTGACTGCCTTTTCAAGCATCATCTTATTGGTTTCAGCATAAGTTCCCGCAAAATTTGCACCTGTTACTTCAATGTCTGTGATAACATCATCTGTAACTGTTACATTGACAGTAACATCATATTCACCGAACTGTGAAATATGGGCTGTACCTGTCTTTACAACTGGTGTGTTGTCTTCATTTTTTGCTGTCAGCTTTAACTTTAAGTTCGTATCCTTTGACATACCGTCGATAAAGCCTGTCAGATAGATTTCATTGTTGTCTGTCAGGTCGAAATAGTCCGGTACATCTACAACTGCCTTACCCGGATATACGAGTGCATTTTCAAGGTCTGGTGTTGTGGACGTTGCGCTAAATTCTGTTCCGTCTGTTGTGTAGTATACATATCCTCTGCTGTCTGTTACTTCTACAGGTGTCTTATCATATGCCACGCTGTCTGCTTCGGAATTAATCTTGTCTGTATACCAGTTGCTGTAAATTGCTGACTTTAAGCCGCTTGTATCATTCTTTGAGATTGCCTTAAATGCATTTTCCATGCTGTCTGCATTGTATACACGAAGGCTTCCCATATGTCCGTGTAAGCCGAATACGATTGTTTCGCCTAAGTCAAATACGAGCTGTCTGCTTCCGTCTGCCTTTGTTACCAGTGTTGCACTCTTGATTGCATCAATGTTTGCAGGCGGTGTCTTTGTGGCACCCGGTTCGCACGCTGTATAAACAGATACATCTAATGCCTGTGTTGTTTCTTCTCCCTGGTCTGTATCACCGACTTTTTCAATCGTTGAGAAGTCCATACGGAACAATACTTCTGAAATGTAAGCCATTTCTGTAATGTATGTTGTAAATAACACGTTCTGGTTTGCATAATCCGCATCGTTTTTAATGTAATTGATACCGGAGAATGTCAGGTTAAACGGTGCTACCTTACTGCTTGTTGATGAAGCAAGCTTATCCAATGCAACGGATTCTACATTTTCACTGTTATAGAAGCCGCCGACCTGCTTACTTCCCTGCATAACCTTTGTAAAGTAGAAATCGCCTGTGTTTTCTGTCTTTACGTTGGTTGACGGATTAATCTTACCGGTCTTTGTAACGGTTGGTGAAATGGTGTATACCTTTGTATAATTTTCATACTTTTCGGCATAGTCGCTGGATTCTGCAACGCCTGCATCATCTGCACCCTTAATCTTGCCGTTATCGTTGGCATCCGGTGTCGGTGTGGACTTAATCCAGAGTTCGCCGCCGCCTGCGTATCCAATCGGGCTTTTTACACCCGGCATTTCATAATCGTCCACGGTTACATTGCCTTCTGCATCAACGCTTACGGTAATGTCTGTGTACTGTTCTTCATAGCCCATTGCACCTTCGATTTTGTCGGTGTCAACGTAATAGGTACTGCCGAATACTGCCTGCATTTTGTATGTACCCTCTTTTAAAGAACCGTCTTCGTTGTAATAGCTGCTGACGTCTTTGAAGTTTGCCATAACCGTTACAGCTTCTTCCGGCATGGTAAATGTATACTCATGGGCATTTGTTCCGTTAATTGCCTGCGTTGTTGTGGCTTCAACCGTCTTGCCGCTTGCCGTTGTTACGGTTACGCTGTCCATTGTGTAATACTTTAAGCGGTCCGGTGTTACGGTAACGGTTACGGTTTCGCCTGATTTTGCCTTATCGGAAGACTTTGTTTCAGCCGTTAATACGCTGACTGTACCTTCGCCGTTGGTTTCTGCCGTAATTGCATAAGAGTCTTGTGCATACTCTGTGCTTACGGTTACTGCGGACTTCGGCATTGTGAAGCTGCAGCTTCCGTCACCGTTGTCTGTTACGTCAACTTTCTTTCCGTCTGCTGTTTCTACAGAAATGCTCTTGACCTTGCAGAATGACTTCGGCGCTGTGTATACAGTTACCTTACTGCCTTCTGCGGCTTCTTCGTCAACTGTTGTTTCGCCGTATTCACTGCCTGTTACGTTTGAAGTGATTGCATATTTCTGTGAAACAACCGTTTCTTCGGCTGCCTTTAATACCGGTCTGCCTGTTGTCTTGTCTGTTTCCCACTTGCAATACTTGTTATCCTCTGTCTGGTTCTCATCAACCCAGCTGTTTAAGTATGTAACCAGTGCAATCCTGCCGACCTTGTTGGTTGTGCTGTCAACAGACATTAAGTTGTCATTTTCATAACCCTCGGCTGTTACCGGTGTAACGTATGAGAAGTTCTGATTGATAGCATCCAGATTCTCTCCTGTAACAGTCTTTGCAATTCCGTAAATTTGTGCATTTTCAGGGAAATTATTTAATGTTGTACCTGTGTAGCAGTTTGCAGTCTTATCTTTTGCCTGTAAAGTAGCGTCCACACCGTAATAAGATACATTTGCCGGATTTGCATTTTCACCCATGGTAATCTCTGAAATATCATAGCTGTTGACTGCTCTGTCTGAAAGTCCATAATATGAATAATATCCGGTTAAATTTACATTTTCCAGTGTTGTCTTGCCGGTTACCGCACTGTTTACAATTTGTGTTGCACTATTTGTAATAGGGTAATGCAATACCGTACCGCCTGTCGCACCGTCAATGGTCACATTCATATTGTTTACGACCTTGTTGTAAGAACCGCCGCCATAAGCAATACCGCCTAAATAGCAGAATGTGCCTGCAACGGTATGGACTTTTTGTGTTCCTTCAAATGTCAGGTCGTTGATAGTGACATCTGTGAAGCTGCCTATCTGTGCGATAAATGCACTTGAATATACCCATGAACTTGATACCGTTCCTGTCATGCCTTCTACATTCAGTCCCTTAATGGTATGTCCGTTTCCGTTAAAGGTTACTGTATTATTGTAATTTGTATATGTCATCGGCACCCATGTATATGCGCTCATATCAATATCTTTTACAATATTAATGGTTTTATCCGTAAGTGCGCTTGGATTATCACGCATTAATTTACCGACAGCCGCAAGGTCTTGTGCATCGGATACAATCAGTGTGCTTGACGTTGCCGCATATACATCTGTATCATAACGTCCTTCTTCAAACCAGTTGTCCGGTGCAATTACCGATACTGTCACTGCGCCTGCCGGCATTGTAAAGCTCGTTGCAGAGTTTCTTATATATTCGACACTGCCGTCTTCCTTAATCACTTTGATAAATAAAACCTTTTTTGCTTCGTCTGTCAAAGTAATTGTGACATTCTCACCTTCTCTTGCCTCTGTTTTATCCAGTGCAATATAAGACTTTGCTTCATCTGCAACGGTAACAGCCTTTAATTCTTTCTGTGTAATTGCAGAACTGTCAAAACTTGTTGTGACACCCTTTTCAGGCATTGTGAATGTAAATTTTGCAGAAGATGTTGTGTTTCCTGCATCTGCTGTTACGGTTACTTCGTTGCCGTCTGCGTCTGTTACCTTTGGCAGTGTTGTACCGTCATAGTAATATCCGTCTGCTGTATTTGTGGAAAGCAGTAATGTTACGGTATCGCCTTCTGCCGCAAGTTCACCATTTGATACGGTAAAATCGGCACCTTCAATATTTGCAGACTGGTTTGTAATGTTATACGCATCTGTTTCAACGAAGTCTACTCTTAAAGTAACGGCTACCGGGAATTTCTTTGCTACGGTATATGTTGCTTTTCCGCTTGCAAGTGATGATAATTCTCCCGGCTTTACTGTTGTATTTCCCTGTGTACCGGTTACGGTTACTGTATGCTTATAATACTTGCCGTCGATAATGCTGTCTGCTACAACATTCATATTACCACTCATCATCTGTCGGCTGCTGTAACTTACATGGCTTGCAAATTTACTGTCGTCATTGGTTTCTAATGTAATTGCACAATAACGGTTACTCTTTTCTGTGATTGTAACCTTTTTCTCCGGCATTACAAAGGTGTATACCTGTACAATCTTATTTTCGTCTTCATCAATCACTGTACTTTCAAGTGTTGTATCAATACCGGTTCCGTCTTCATCTGCAACAGTCGGCACATAATTTCTTGTTGAACTGTCACTTGTTGATGTAATCTTTACGGTTTCACCCGGCTTTGCACCATACTTATCTACACTTAAATATTCACCTGTTGATTTTATCTCATACTGTCCTTCTTCCAGAACCGGTGCAAACTGCACATATATCATAAATGTTCCTACTGAGCCGTAAGCATATGCATCGTCAGGAATTGTGCATGTATACTGGTTCTCTTTGCCGTCTACCTTTGTAATCTTTAAGTCCGGTGTTGTAAAGCTTGATGACATGTACATAACAGAATCTAATGCCCAGCCGTCCTCCGGTACAGCTTCAAATGTAATTGTGCTGTCTTTTTCAGCCGTGTATACTTTTTCACCATCATCACCGGTGCTTTCTGTCACACCTGAGATTAATTTGATACTTCCCTTTCCGTATGAAACACCCGGTGTAACTGTGTAGGTTACTTTTTCTGTGCTTTCTGCATCTGCTGTTACGAGATTTTCCTCTGCCGGTGCAGCTGTTTCAAAGCCGTCCGCTTCTGTTGTCTGTGCCTGCTGTACTGCCTGTGCAAATGTCTGCTCCGGGCTTGCCGCCAATACATTGTACGGCATACTGCTCATTGTCATTGCGACTGCTAATGAAGCAGATAATAACTTAAAGCTGGTCTTTCTCATTTTTCTTTCCTTTCTGCTTTGTCCCTGTTTACTTGTTTCTATCGTGCCCTGTTGATTTTACGAATGTACTAATGTTTTTGTTTTATTTTTTGTCTTGTTTTTTGTTTTATGGCATAGTTTCGTTTTGGTAACTTCCATTAGTCTTATCTAACCGTGACACTTAAAAAAATAGGCTTCAAAGCCTATCTTTCGTTTGCAGTGGCAGTGTACCACAGACATTTGTTTTTGGCAAGCAGACATTTTTGTTGCAAACCTGCAACAAACAACGGTATTTTTTACCTGTTTTCTTTAACAATCCCTTTGATTTCCTGCTTTCCCAATTTGTTGCGCAAGTGCAACAAAAAAGTCTTATTGATAAATTTTATTGTTTAAAATGAGATTTTTCCAGACTGTTTTTGCAAAATCCCTACTTTGGTACTAGGAAAATAGAGATTTAAGAGTTAGGCGGCTTTTTTGTTTCAGATAAGCCGCCTGTTACTTTGATAAAATGCTTTATTTTTCCTATTCATCTTCACGCTCGACTGCCTGCGACAACTTTTGCACCGTTTCTTCCGGCAGTTCCGTCAGGTCTGCCACATATGCAACGCTGTTCCCTGCCTGCAATAATTTTGCGGCTAACTGCATTTTGGCTTTTTTCATTCCGGTGATTTCGCCTTCGGCACGTCCCTCGCGACGTCCTTCATCTCGTCCTTCGGCACGACCGCGGTTTAATATATCCTTTGCTTCATACTCTAATACTTTTCCACCCATACTCTCTCCAACTCCTTTCCTGACCTTTTCATATTTTGCCGCCAGATGTTTTATTACTGTATCTGACATTTCAAGAATTGTAACCTTTTCGTATTCGTTTAAATCACCGTTCTTACGGTCTTCTTCCAGACGGTTTACTATCGCTGTATATTCCTCTTCCAGCTTCGCTAATTTTTCGCTGTTTTCTTCCAGTTCTTTAAAACTCTTTTCATAAACAAAAATATGAAACGGTATCAGAAAGTACAGCTTTTTCTCAAAGATTTCTTCTACTGTATACTGTCTGACTTTTAATACCGGAACGGCATACGATACTTCCCCGCCCGGTGTGCGTATCATTACCGTCAGCACCTCCGGCGTATTTTTCGTATGGCGCAGGGCTACGATTGCGGAATCAGGAAAATGAACTACCAGTGCACCCGCTGTAACTTCTCTGTTTTCCAGTGCAAGCTGTGTATCATACTCAAACATACGTACTATCATGCTTCCGTCTTCCGTGCTCTGGCACTCAACATGATAACGCTTTCTTTCTCTACCGAGGATTTCAAAGCTGGAATCCGTAATGCGCTCCTGTTCACTGCCGTCCGGCAGCTTTATAAAGTGCTCGTTTTGAAGCAGATGTATTGTTTCTTTTCCGGTGTAACTTGTGTGAAACAGTTCATTTACAACCGGTATAATCAGTGCCGTACAATCTGTTAACAGGGTACGGAACACATCATCGTAAGGTGTATTTACCATGCTTTCTTCCTTTCTTTTATTATAATAGACTACTTGAACTGCCGGCAAGGATTTTCATGAATTTTCTAAATCTTTTTGGATTTTAAGGGATATTAAACAGATGAACCCATAAAAATGTCAATAGAAAATACTACTTGGGATAAACTATCCGTTCTAATCAAAATTTCATCCCTAAAACGCGGATAAAACCTTAATCAAAATTTCAAGTTTTAGAAATCAACCGTTGTTTGCGGTTTTATTTTTAGAATATATTCTATTAGAAGAATATCACAATTCTATTCAGATTGCAATTATTATTATAAATTTTGTTTAATTATTTAAAATATGTGTTATTTATTCTTTATATACTACTCCTTAATTCTAAGTTGTTTTAAAAAAGTGCCTTTTATACACACTCTCCTGTATACAAAAGACACTTTTCCACTATTTTTTTGATTTTTCCTCTTTACTGCACGGTCTGCTGTGCGGCTTCCACCTTCGTCACTTCATTTAATGACTCGTTTTCATGATATGAAAATGTAACAGTATCGCCTGTATTGTACCGTACAATATCCGCATTATCCGATAACGACACATCAAAGATACGCGACTGACCCTCTAAGAGTATATAAAAATGCGAATTGCCGTCCAATACCGTCTGCACCATTTTTTCGATTCTACCGGTTATCTGCCTGCTTTCCTTTTTCATTTCTGATTCAGCTTCATCTACAATGCCGCTGTCTACCATCAGCTGACGGTAATTTTTCTCACACTCATTGACTGAATCGCCGATTGCCACCGTCTGATATTTTTCAATATTAAGCATGGCATAAGATTTTACCAGTCCCGAGCTGTCCTTTAATGCCATAAAATATGTCGGCTGTCCGCCCACATTAATAAGCAGTGGAAATGTCGCCTTGTATCCTAAATGCTGGACCTTTCCCTCTGCCGAAGACATCGCCGAATTTTCCTCTGCACCGGAAATCACATAATAGCGCGTTTCCATTGTCCGCTGGTTCATCAGCACAAAGCCCACATTGGATTTATCCTGTCCGACTGAGGTAATTCCTGTATACACCCACACATCATCGTCCAGTGCAATATAATTATAGCCGTCTGTCGTTACCAGACAATCCTTCTGGCTTAACACACTGTTAAAATAACCGTGCTTTAACGTACCGTGGTAATCATACAGCGAAATAAGCATATCTGCCGAATACACACGGTCTACCCACTGCGGAACATCTTCCACGGCATAATCCGTCATTTCCCCGGTGACTGCATTACAAAGCACCACCCTGCCAATCGTCACACCGCCAAACAGTCCGATATTATATTTTTTCACCGGACAAATCCAATAAGGTGTACCGCTCTCATCAATTTCAAAGCTGATGTCATCAAACATATAGGTCGGATACGCAAACCTCAGATGTCTGTAAATGTTTCTGCCAAAATGGTCGCTCATCGAATAACGGATTTTCTGCTCCAGACGCACGCACTCCGCTTCCTGTGTCGTCATATCAATACGGATATACGCAGGAATTCCATCACTGTGATTGGTAAACCATTTAATCAGGCTGCCGTACTGAAGCGGTGTCACACGCACCGGCTTATTCTGATAGTTAATCTGTGTATACATATCGCTGACTTCAAACTGGGAAACCATATCCACCATTGTTCCCATAACACGGTTGCCTATGGTCGTTGCCGAATCTTTATCCAGCACCGGAATCTGGTCATAGGACACCTCATGAATATCATCGGTAAAGCTTCTGGTTTCCACATTTAACAGTTTCTGGTAAGCCGAAGCATTGACAATTTCAGATGACAGCAGTCCGCCTATTAGAAAAATAACAACCAGTGCCGCTGTAAGTACCGCACATAAATAGAAAAAACGTTCTGCCTTTTTGCTCTTAAATTCAGGCTTTGACTGCTTCCACTGTCTGCCTGCCCATTCCTTGTAGTATTCTGTCATTGTCATACTGCAAAGTCCGACAACACCCGTAAATACCGCCGCCAGCACAATGACAAATATCCAGAAGCCCGGTGCATGGATATTGATTGGCGGAAGCACCACATAATAATAGGCAAATGCAACCAGCAGCACTGCCGCCACTGATAACACCCCTGTAAGTAATTTTGCTTTTTTGCTCATAAACTCCCCTTTTCCTGATATTTTATTTTTCGTCTGTTCTCCGTGCTTTCATATTCTTTATAATCGCATCAAAAATACAGCCTGCCACTTCAAATTTACTCATTTTCGGAAATTCCGTACAATCCGTCTTTGTAATCATCGTAATCACGTTTGTATCCGTTCCAAATCCTGCACCGTCTACTTTCAGATTGTTGGCAATCACCATATCCAGATTTTTCTTTTCCAGCTTCTTTCTGGAATTTTCCAGTACATTCTGCGTTTCCATTGAAAATCCGCACAAAAACGGTTTGTTTTCCATCGCTCCGAGCGTTCCGATAATATCCTTTGTCCGCTCTAAGGCAATGCTCATCTCTCCGTCGCTTTTCTTGATTTTTTCATCACTGACTGATGCCGGTCTGTAATCCGCAACTGCTGCCGCTTTTACAATAATGTCTGATTCCTTTGCCGCCTCTGTAACCGCTTCATACATATCCTGTGCCGATGTAATATGCACCATTTTAACAAACGGCACGTCAGGAAGGTTTGTCGGACCTGCAATCAGTGTCACCTCTGCCCCGCGCAGCATCGCATTTTTCGCCAGCGCATATCCCATTTTCCCTGTTGAATGGTTGGAAATGTAGCGCACCGGGTCAATTGCTTCCTGTGTCGGACCTGCGGTAATGCACACGCGGTATCCTTTCATATCCTTTGTCAGGGCAATATCGCGTAAAATGTATTCAAGCAGTTCAGACGGCTCCGGCATTTTTCCCGCACCTGTATCACCGCACGCAAGATACCCGCTTGCCGGTTCTAACACTTCGATGCCAAACCTTCTTAACTTTGCAATATTATCCTGTAGAATCGGATTGTAATACATGTTGGTATTCATTGCCGGAACGACAATTTTTTTACATGTACACGCCATAAATGTCGTTGTCAGCATATCATCTGCAATTCCCGATGCCAGCTTGCCAATCACGTTGGCACTCGCCGGTGCAATCATCACAATATCCGCCTTTTTTGCAAGGGATACATGCTCTACCTGAAACTGGAAATTTCTGTCAAATGTATCGACAACACATTTATTACCGGTTAAAGATTCAAATGTAATCGGATTGATAAAATTGGTCGCATTCTGTGTCATCATGACATCTACATTACATTCCAGCTTTTTTAAGCTGCTGGCAAGTGTCGCAATTTTATACGCTGCAATACTGCCGGTTACGCCAAGCAGTACGTTTTTCCCTTTTAACATAGTCCTCTCCTATTCCACATTTTTATCGTAAATGATTTTTAAACCTTTTAAAAGCAGTTTATCATCTAATATAATTTCATTGTGGCAGTATGGCACGATCACCCTTGCCAGTCCGCCGGTTGCAATGACTTTGACCTGTTCCTGTTCTGCACCCGTCATTTTGCACAGTTCTTCACGGATTCTGTCAACCATGCCGTCGATACAGCTTGCATTCCCGTAAACCGCACCGCTCTGCATACACGCAATCGTATTCTTTCCAATCACGGATTTTGGAGCTTCCAGACTGATTCGCGGAAGCTGTGCTGTCCGGGATACCAGTGAATCCACCGATACGCGGATACCCGGAAGAATCGCACCTCCCACATAATTTTTCTTGTCGTCAACCGCACTGATGGTCGTTGCCGTTCCCACATCAATAATCAGCACCGGTGCACCATATTCGTGAATAGCCGCAACTGCATCTACAACCATATCCGTACCGACCTGCTTTGGCTGATCCATTAACAGATTCAATCCCGTCTTCACACCCGGTCCTACAATTAACGGCGTAATGCCGATGATTTTTTCAACTGCTGACTTGATAACGTTTACAAGCTGCGGTACGACCGATGAAATGATTGCACCGTGAATCTGTTCACTTTCAATATTATATAACTCCAAAACGGTCTTAAAACCGATTGCATACTCTAATTCCGTCTTTGAATAATCCGTGCAGAGCCGTTCCTCAAAATAAATCTTTTCATCGTCTACACAGCCGATTACAATATTAGTATTCCCCATATCAATCGCAAGAATCATGCCTTTTTGATTTTGTCTTTTCATTTTCTTTTCCTTTTGTTTTGTTTCTTAAAATATTAACATTTCTGTTACCGTCTGATATGAAGCAGTGCTTTTCCGATTGCCACAGTCAGCACCGCCGCCACAATCGCTTCCGGTACGCCCTGTGTTCCGATCACACCAAGAATCACACCGTACAGGGCATCTGTGGCAATTCCCTTTGCATTGGCATAACTGCTTCCAAACAAAAAGTAAATGCCGTTCATAACAAGCAGTGTATTCGTAAGCGCTCCTGCCGCACCGGCTGCCGCCAGTGCAGCAGCACTGCCTTTTCCGTCGTTTTTCTTCTTCTTTACAAGCTTTACAATCCCTGTATATACATAATATGCCACAACGCCAATCAGAATTCGCGGCACAAAGCAGATCATCAGACTCTTAAAATTTCCATGCACATTTCCAATGCTGTAAAACGGTGAAAATACGAAAGAAGTCAGGTTCGGGTTAAATGTGTTGTTAATCATGCTGGTTAGTCCGAAAATACCGCCTAAAAATGCACCGCGCGCCGGTCCTAACAGTATCGCTCCGATAATAACCGGAATGTGAATAATTGTTGCATTCATAAATCCCAGCGGGATATAGCCTAAATACGGCACAAACGACATTGCAAGAATAATTGCCACAAACATTGCCGTTGTTACCATATCTTTTGTTTTTGTCGTTGATGTACTCATCTTTTTCTCCATTTCCTTTTTACATCATCTTTTCATGCTCTTTATCCGTGCCTTTACTTCCGGCGCCGGATTTCTGGATTCACATATTTTAGACAGTGCCTTATTATATGTAAAATCATCCATGCCGGATTTTATAAGAAACCGCATGGTCTGTGCCGGAAACATGACAAAACATTCCGCCGTCAGCCACGCCGCCGCCATTTGTGCATAATACCCCTGTGTAAACGGTCTGTCAAGCACTGAAAAAATTTTTTCCAAATATGGATTGCCTGAATCCTCCGGGCTGTCATTCTGTGCCTGTTTTTTTGATTTCCATGCAATATTCTGCATAATATCCGCCTCTGTAATCACGCGCCTGCGGGGGATTTTTCTGCCCGCATCGTCCCATTTTAAAAACTGCGACAGCAATAAGACCAAAGACAGGCGCACTTCAAATTCTTTTTGGAAAGCTAAAAAGGATTGTAAATGTTCCCACCATTCTTCCCGGTATGCCGAAACAATTGTCATGCTGTTACAAAAGCTGTCGCACACCGACCAGTTATCAACAAACGGCACAAATTTATCAAACATCCGCATTGCTTCTTCATTGTCCTGCTCTTTTGCCGTGCCGTAACCGATCAGCATACCGCGCAGCATAGCTTCTTCAAAATAAACATCGTCTGCGCCGTCTGTTTGTACGAGTTCTTTCCATTCTTTATTTTTTACAAATTCCTGCGCCATTTTTCTAAGTGCCGGAAGCCGCACACCTAACAGCGGCTTACATTCGGGAATCAGACTTTTGGAAAAACTCCCGTACTGTGCATCTGCCATCAAAAGCAGGCGTGTCCTTATCTCCTGTGTCATAGTTTCCTCATTCTTTCAACTTTTACATCATCATATCATATTTATCTGTATTTTCATATGGAAATTTCACATCAAATGTACTAAAATGTTACTGTAATTTCAGGAATTACAGCCTGATGGTAAAAAACATTACAATAAATTCATTTAGAAATGAGGACAATTATGAAAACTGGAATTGTATTTGAGGGCGGCGCATTCCGCACAATTTTTTCCTGCGGTGTTATGGATGCATTTTTAGATCGGGATATTATGCCGGATTATATGATTGGTGTATCTGCCGGTGCAGCCTACGGTGTTTCCTACGCTTCCAGACAAAAAAGAAGAAATTTACAGATTCTTTTAGATTACCGTGACGATAAACGCTACATGAGTATGCACAATATGACCGATAAGACAAACCGAAGTGTCTATGGACTGGAATTTGCCTATGACACGATTCCGAATAAACTGGTTCCGTTTGACTACGATACCTTTAATGCGTGGGGCGGCGAATTTTACGCAGTCGTTACCAATGTTTTAACCGGAAAACCGGAATATATGCGCTATACAACCGAGGACCGCACCAACAAGCTGCTTCAGGCAACGTGTGCGCTCCCTGCCCTTTTCCCATATATTTACTTAAATGATACTCCGTACTTAGACGGCGGATTGAGCGATTCGATTCCGTATGAGCGGGCTTTCGCAGACGGCTGTGACCGCGTTGTTGTCGTCTTAACCCGCCAGAAGGGATACAAAAAGAAAACCGGCGCCACCACAAAGGCTCTGGCGCATGCTTTCTGGAAGTATCCGGAACTCGGAAAAGACCTCCTTTCCCGTGCTGACTGCTACAACCGTTCTTTAAAGAAGCTCGAACAGCTTGAAAAGGAAAAGAAGGTCATTGTAATCCGTCCGGATAACACCGACGGCTTTTCACGTCTGGAAAAAGACAAGGAGAAAATCAAAGCCTTATACCATGACGGCTACACAAAGGGTCTGTTATTCTCCGATAAAGTGAAAGAATTTTACACCAAATAAATCTTTTAATACACCGAAATATTCGCGTACTCTGTAATTTAAAAACAATACTTCATCTGACCGCGCCGCAATCGTGCTGACATTGTGAAAACCCTTCGCACGGACAAGCATTCCGGCACGGAACAGATGAAAGTCATTGGAAACCACCCCGATTTTCGCATTTTTATCCGGAATAAAACGTGCCGAATAGGCAATGTTTTTTTCCGTATCCGTGGACTGAGCTTCCATAAAAATCCGTGAAGCTTCTATGCCATGTGCGCACAGATAGTCTTTCATCGCCTGTGCTTCGGATATATCCTCTCCCGGTCCCTGACCGCCCGATACGATAATACGTATCGTTTTGTTTTGGGTATTATCTTTGCTATGTTTTTCATTCTGTTCCAGATATGCCAGTGCCGCATCAAGTCTGTAACGGAGTGATTTTGTAATTTCGAGTCCCCGCACGCGGCAGCCTAAAATCAGCAGATATTCACAGTCCGGTTCCGGTTTCTGCTTCATCTGCACGGTTATTAATGCCTGAACCAGACAAAATGAGCTGATAAGTATTAATAAACCTGCCGCAGACAGCACATTTATCCACATTGGAAGTATAAGAATACCTTTATTCTGTGCATAACGCACCGCAAAAATCCCTGCAAAAAAGACTGCCGTTACCGGCCATATCGTAATAAAAGATGATGCAAAGCCCGCATATGCCACACAGCAGACATAATAAACCAGACAAAATACCGCGGGCACCAGCCATATATAATACAATTTATACATATTATTCTCCATTCCACAGGCATTTTAATGCCTGCCAGCATCGCTTTTTTGTGTTTCCCATTTATTATAATAACCCCGCAATCCTCTTGTCAAACCACTTATTTTGTAGTACATTGAAGTAATAGTAATTTGTGCCGTGAACGCCGCAGATTACTGACAAATTTGCGTTCTCAGAATGGAGTTAAGTATGTTTCGTTTTAATGCAGATGTAACACCGACCGACTGCGAACCGGGTGTTACCAGAAAAATTTTATGTTATTCCGACGAACTGATGATGTGTGAAATTACATTTAAAAAAGGCTCTAAAGGAAATTTCCACCACCATGAACATTTGCAGATTACTTACGTGGCAGAAGGCAGCTTCGAATTTACAATCGGCGGGGAGACCAAGGTTGTGAAAAAAGGCGACAGTGTCTATATGCCTTCCAACGTCGAACACGGTGTTACTGCCCTTGAAGACGGCAAGCTGGTCGATGTCTTTAATCCGATGCGTCAGGACTTTTTAAAATAAGACGGTTAAACAGGACTGTTTTATCCCCCGTCAGACAAAAAATGCCGCAGGCACATATTTATAATGAAATATGTGCCTGCGGCAGCTTTCTTATCCCCTGATATCCTACATATTAATTTTGTGCATCAGTTCCAGCTTCATATAGTAGCTGATACCCAGACAGTTGATGATAACACCGGATGCGCCGAGTTCTTCCACGAGATTTACCAGTTCGTCATACTGATAAAGCATATTCTCATGATGTCCTTCGTAGCACTTATCCATTTCAAAACCGTCCGTGAATGCCGGAATGGCAATCACACGCTCACCTTCTTCCTTATCCTGAATCCGGTCTGTCAAATCAATAAACGGATGTGAAATCTCAACCATGTCTTCTGTTTCCTCTTTGATACAAGGCACCATATATTCTGCGTGTACCATTGTGCGGATCATCGCATCTTCACGCTTCTTTAAAATCTCCTCACGCCCTGCATCTGCTGCCGTATTTTTACGGAATTCCTGGAAAAATTCAATCATTGCACGCTGCAGCCCCGGATTGGTCATATATTCTTCATTGAAGAAATCCTCAAAGCTGTATAAATCTTCCTTGGCAACAACAAACGGTTCGCCCTTTCCGTCTGTAAAGCGGATTTTTTCATAGCCGTTGCGGTACATATGCGCCACTTCATTTCGGAAATCTGTAGGTGTCACACTTTCCAGTGCCACCTGATACCCTGCTGTATTAAGTTTCTTTTCAAGCTCCGCATGATTTGCATAATCATATAATACGAACAAATCACCGTCAATCATGTACGGATAGCCGGTGTTGTCACTGTAAATCACCCATAAATGCTCTGCATTCTTAATTTTATCCAGTATCAGCGGATAGTAGTTATGAATCATCTGGCTGAAAAATCCCGCATCATTGATATTGTTATCATTCTGTGCCGTTGCCACACAATCCGGCAGCATCTTGGTCAGCACTTCAATACTTTCAGTAACTGAAATCTTATCTAACATCGCTGCGCCGTAATCTTCATCATTAATAATATGTCTTAATATATCCTGTGCCCGTCTTGCATCCATTGTCCTTGTTCCTTCCCTGCAAAATGTCATTTCCTGTATCTGTACAGGAACAAAATACTGTTTAAATTGTATCATATTCACCTTGAAAATGCAACGCCGTTTCACGCATATGACTGCTTGTACGTATATCCTGCGCAAATAAAAAACACCCGGCAAAAGAAATTTTTAAAATCTCCTCTGCCGGGTACTTTATTTTTATGATGCCGGGGCAACTACCCCTGGTATCTTACTTTCTGTTATCAATCGTTGCAATATCGACAATTGTAAGGTCTTTATTGTTAAACGCATGCTCTAAACTTGAAATCAGCGCGTGCGCTGTATCAAGGCTTGTCAGGCAGTGTACACCTGTTTCAATCGCATAACGTCTGATTAAGAAACCGTCGCCGGCTCTTTCGATACCATTTTCCGGTGTATCGATCACAAGGTCAATCTTATGCTCTAAGATTAAATCTAAGAGTGTCGGTGCTTCCTGACCAATCTTGTTGACCTGAATTGCATTGACACCATGCTCCTTTAATACTTTGGCTGTACCGCGGGAAGCGTAAATCTTATAGCCCAGCTTTTCAAAACGTTGTGCAACATCCACACCATCTTCCTTATCTGCATCGCAGAGTGTCATGATAATCTGCTTATGCTTCGGAAGATTGATTCCTGCTCCCTGGAATGCCTTATACAATGCTTCATCAAAGTCTTTTGAAATACCAAGGCACTCACCTGTAGACTTCATTTCCGGTCCGAGGCTGATATCTGCGCCTCTGATTTTTTCAAAGGAGAATACCGGCATCTTGATTGCATAGTAATCTGACTTCTTCTGTAAGCCCGGTTCATATCCTAAATCTGTAATTTTGCTTCCTGTAATAACCTTTGTTGCAAGCTGTACAATCGGAATACCGGTTACCTTGCTGATATACGGTACAGTACGGCTTGAACGCGGATTGACTTCAATGACATAAACCTGATCATTGTATACGATAAACTGAATGTTAATCATACCCTTTACATGCAGGGAACGTGCCAGCTTTTCTGTATAATCAACAATCATATCCGTAATTCTAGGTGTCAGTGACTTCGCCGGATATACGGAAATACTGTCACCTGAGTGAATACCGGCTCTTTCGATATGTTCCATAATACCCGGAATCAGGATATTTTCACCATCGCATACCGCATCAACTTCAATTTCCTTACCCATAAGGTACTTATCAACAAGAATCGGGTGATCCTGCTTAATTCTGTTGATGATATTCATAAATTCAACAACGTCTTCATCGGATACGGCAATCTGCATGCCCTGTCCGCCGAGCACGTAAGAAGGTCTTACAAGTACCGGATAGCCTAATTCATTGGCTGCCTTTAATGCTTCTTCTACGGTAAATACGGTCTGACCCTTGGCTCTTGGAATACCGCACTGCTCTAAGATTTCGTCGAATAACTCTCTGTCTTCCGCAGCATCGACATCTTCAGCCTTTGTACCGAAAATCGGCACGCCCATCTTCATCAGGCTTTCTGTCAGCTTAATTGCTGTCTGACCGCCAAACTGCACAACAGCGCCGTCCGGCTTTTCAAAATCAACAATATTCTGGACATCTTCCGGTGTCAGCGGCTCAAAATACAGCTTATCGGCAATATCAAAGTCCGTTGAAACTGTTTCAGGGTTGTTGTTTACAATAATCGTTTCATAGCCTTCCTTCTTGAAAGACCATGTACAGTGCACAGAACAGAAGTCAAATTCAATACCCTGACCGATACGGATTGGACCGGAACCTAATACGAGTACCTTCTTCTTATCCTTTGTTTCAACCGCTTCATTTTCACTGCCGAATACTGAATAATAATACGGTGTTTCTGCCGCAAATTCTGCCGCACAGGTATCAACCATCTTAAATGCCGCATGAATTCCATATTCGTCACGCAGTGCCTTAACCTCTGCTTCTGTCTTTCCTGTCAGTTCACCGATAACGTTATCCGGGAATTCGATTCTCTTTGCTTCTGTGAGCAGTTCTTTTGTTAAAGGACCTCTCTTTAAAGCATTTTCCATATCGACAATAATCTGTAATTTATCAATAAACCATAAGTCAATCTTTGAAATCTCATGCATCTTGGCTGCCGGAATATGTCTTCTTAAACCTTCTGCAATCTTCCAGATTCTTCTGTCATCAACAACAGCCAGCTCTTCTAAAAGTTCTTCGTCTGTCAGCTTTGTAAAGTCATACGACATCAGGCTGTCAACGTGCTGCTCCAGAGAACGGATTGCCTTCATCAGACCGCCTTCAAAGTTATTGGCAATACTCATAACTTCACCGGTTGCCTTCATCTGAGTTGTCAGTGTTCTCTTTGCAGAGATAAATTTATCAAACGGAAGACGTGGCATCTTTACAACACAGTAATCCAGTGCTGGCTCAAAGCTTGCATAAGTCTTTCCTGTAATGGCATTCTTAATTTCATCCAGTGTGTAGCCTAATGCAATCTTAGCTGCTACCTTTGCAATCGGATAACCGGTTGCCTTGGAAGCCAGTGCTGAAGAACGGCTTACACGCGGATTTACTTCGATTACACAGTATTCAAAGCTGTCCGGATTTAAGGCATACTGTACGTTACAGCCGCCTGTGATACCCAGTTCGTCAATAATATTTAAAGCAGATGTACGAAGCATCTGATATTCTTTGTCGGAAAGTGTCTGTGACGGTGCAACTACGATACTATCACCGGTATGCACGCCGACAGGGTCAATATTTTCCATGTTACATACAGTAATGCAGTTGCCGTTACCATCGCGCATTACTTCGTATTCGATTTCCTTCCAGCCTGCGATGCAGCGTTCTACTAAAACTTCACCGACACGTGAAAGTCTTAAACCGTTTTCAAGGATTTCCCTTAATTCCATAACGTTGTGTGCGATACCGCCGCCGCTGCCGCCCAGTGTATATGCCGGACGCAGTACAACCGGATAACCGATTTTAGCTGCAAATGCTTCACCGTCTTCTACATTATTAACAACTAAGGAAGCCGCACAAGGTTCACCGATTTTTTCCATGGTTTCCTTAAACATTAAACGATCTTCCGCTTTCTTAATTGTCAGCGCTGTTGTACCGATTAACTTCACATTGTGTTCTTCCAAAAAGTCCGTTTCGGCAATTTCCATGGCAAGATTTAATCCTGCCTGTCCGCCCAGTGTCGGAAGAATGCTGTCCGGCTTTTCCTTTAAAATAATCTGCTCTAACGCTTTAACAGTCAGTGGTTCAATATAAACTTCATCAGCAATATCCTTGTCTGTCATAATGGTTGCCGGATTGGAGTTTACTAAAACAACCTCGATTCCTTCCTCTTTTAAAGAACGGCAAGCCTGTGTACCTGCGTAGTCAAATTCAGCTGCCTGTCCAATAATAATCGGTCCTGAACCAATTACCAATACTTTTTTAATATTCGGATTCTTTGGCATTTTTTAGTCCTCCTTCTTCATCATCTCAATAAATCTGTCAAAAAGATACGCTGTATCCTGTGGTCCTGCACATGCTTCCGGATGGAACTGTACAGTAAAAATATTCTTTCCGATATATTCAAGACCTTCATTGGTCTTATCGTTGACATTTTCAAAAGCCGGTTTTGCGACTGCCGGATTAAGTGTCGTTTCATCTACGACATAACCGTGATTCTGTGAAGAAATGTAAACCTTTCCTGTCTGTAAATCCTTTACCGGATGATTTGCACCTCTGTGTCCGTATTTTAATTTATGCGTATCTGCACCTGTTGCAAGTGCCATCAGCTGATGTCCCAGACAGATTGCAAAAATCGGGACATTGCTGTCATAGAGTTTTTTAATTTCCGCAATTTCAAATTCACATTCCTTTGGATCGCCAGGGCCGTTAGAAAGCATGATTCCATCCGGATTCGTGCTTAAGATTTCCTCTGCCGTTGTACGTGCCGGATAAATTGTAACTTCGCAGCCTCTTGAATTTAAGGACTTTGCGATATTGTTCTTTGCACCAAAATCCATCAGCGCAACCTTATATCCCTTGCCCGGCAGGACTTTCTTTTCTTTACATGTTACTTTATCAACGACGCCCTTTACAGAGTATGCCTTAATCTTTGGCAGAACTTCATCAAGATTATAATTCTCATTTGTCGTAATCATACCGTTCATTGTACCTTTTTCACGCAAAATCTTTGTCAGCGCTCTGGTATCGATTCCACTGATACCCGGTATATCATTGTCTGCAAGGAATTTCTGGATAGGGTCTTCACATCGGAAGTTACTCGGCATTCTGGAAAGTTCTCGGACAATATATCCATCCGGCCATGCTTTTAAAGACTCCATATCTTTATAACATACGCCATAGTTTCCAATTAAAGGATATGTCATGGTTACTGCCTGTCCTGCATAAGAAGGGTCTGTCAGTACCTCCAGATATCCTGTCATTGATGTGTTGAAGACAATCTCGCTGATTACTTCGCGGGTAGAACCAATACTCGTTCCATTAAACACTGTTCCATCTTCAAGAATTAAAAATGCTTTCATGAATGCCACCTAATTTCCTTTCGTATTATTAAATTTTGCTACTTTTGCGCAAAAAAAAAGACACAAAAATGTCTTTTTTTCTCAAATTTAATAAATTTTATCACACTATAACCTTTATTTCAAGAGGTAATTTCCAGTTGCCCGATATATTTCCATGTTTCACCGCCGTCCGATGACTGATATTTCGCCGCTGTTTTACCACTGTTATACACACCGTTGCTGCCCTGTGTCAGATAAACGGTAATCATGCCCTGATCATCTACCACCGGCACCAGTGCCTCTTTATAAACGTCACTCCACGAAAGTTTTGATGCCGTTGTTTCTTCCTCGGCTTTTGTTTCCTGCTGCGTGCTGTCACTTTCCGTTGTCTGCGCATTTGCCGCCGTGCTGTCTAACTCCTGCGGGTCCAGTGTCACTTTTGAAAACGTCTTTCCAAGGTCTTTTGTCATATACAGGTTACTGTCCATGCCATCTACATAGTTATAGCAGAAAAATCCTGTATCTGCATCTGCAAAGACCACGCCCTTTAATACATTTAATGCCGGTCCGCTGCCTATCATTATCCAGCTTTCACCGCCGTTTGTTGTTGTATAAATACGCGATGCCTGCTGACTGCCATTCTTACCGTAACCGATAACGATTACGCCTGTCATTTCATCAAAAAACTTTACATAGTAATAATTGGCATCATAAATCGTATCAATTTCACTCGTAACCCAGTTACTGCCTTTATCATTGGAAAACAACAACGTCAGGGGTACCCTACCGTTTTCTGCATTTTTGCCGCCGTAAAGAAACGCTGCTTTATTCGTGTCTAACTGCCAGCTTCCATCCATAAGCTGTGTGGATGAATTTTCCACAAGCGGCAGATTCGTACAGTCTACCGGAACATTGACATATTTTGCACCACCGTCATATGTAATCTGTAACGTATTTTCTTTAATTTCATACTTTGTAAGCGTATTGGAAGAAGCCGCCGTTGCCGATTCCGAGCCGCCGGTTACGCTGTCTTTTAAGCTTTCATTATACTGTGAAATACCGTATTCTTCCGGTGTCACAATATTCTCCACATAAATCGTTGCCGTACCGTCATAATGGTTGTCCAGTGCAAATGTCACAACCCATTCAAATTCCATTCTGCCGTTGTCAAGCACGCCGTCCCACGACTGGAAATACTCCGACGTACTATCCTTTAAAACTGCCGAAAAGCTGATAAGCACCGTGCCGGTTTCACGGTCAAGCACTTTGGAATCCTTACATGAAACCTTTCGCAGTGCCTTTGACCACGGCAGATACTTCTGGGTAAACTGTCCCGTAAACTGTGTCAGCCAGATGTCTGCCATTTTACTTAACTGCGGCGTTTCAAATTCCTGATATTCGCTTTTCTCACCTTCATTATACGCTTCATCCAGTACATTTCCGTCACTGTCTATCCGAACAGAAAATGTATAACGGGATTTTAACTCAATCCGACTTCCCTGTCTGCTCTTATAATTGGAATGAACAATGAACACAATAACAAGGCACAACAGTCCCGCAAGTGCAAGCTTTGCCAGCATCATTACCGGTGATTTACTAAATTTTATTTTCATCCTGTCCACTCCTATCCTAATTACTGATTCACTCCGTTACATTTCTTAATTTTTACAATATACACGCCATCTCTGCCGCTTGTCCGGGCTTTCTTATACTTCTCTTTTAATATGCAGCGCCTCCTGCATAATTTTTCTGTAAGATGGATAATCCCATAAATAATACACTGAAAACACACCGATAAACAGTGCTGCCACTACAAAAACCGGATGAATGAAAAACAGCCAGTCTGAACTGATCTGCCGCTTTAACAGCGGCATACCGTATGCCACAAAAACACTGAGTGCAATCACCGTTCCGTTAAAAGCATTTCTATTGTTATACATCGACTGCATCTGGTCAAAACAAAGCACCGCTATCATCTCACCTGCCGGACGGATACACATCGTCACAAGGCTTAACAGCAGGCCGTGTACAAACGATACACCAAATAAATTTAAAATAATCGTGAAATACACAAAATCTGTGACCATTTTAACTGCCAGCCTGCCAAGGAAATTCATATACGGACTTACCAGCACCACGCGCACCATCAGATAATCCCTGTCACCCATGGCAAGCAGTGTATTGTTGGCAAGGCTTCCGCAAATCGTAGACAGCATAAAAAACATAAACAATACCGCAGATTCTTTGTGATCACGGATTAATGGATTAAACTGTGCCATAAACAGATACGGCACATAAATAAAAACTGCCACGTATAAATATTTCTTAATAAACTGCACAATCATTCTCACAAGCACTGCCATGACACCAATGGTCATGCGCATCTTTGAATTTCTCTTATGAATCACCTGATTGCTGATATATTCTCCCACCAGCGGCATTTTTGTCAGAATTTCCAGACTTCTGTTCGTGCCTTCGTGAAAACTCAAAATTTTTTCTGCAAACATTTTTTTAAAGATTTCCATGATCTGCCTCCCCGATAATATCCAGTACCGCTCTGCGCAGTTCCTGTACCTGTAAGGTTTCTGACGGCACAACCTCAAATCTGCCGTTATGCAGCAGCAGAATCTCATTTGAAATCTGTTTGGCAATTTCAAGCAGTCCCGTGGATATTAATATAATATGGTTTTCTTTTACCGTCTGCAATACCTGCAAAAAGGTACGGATATAATTCTCACTGCAATAGTCAAACGGCTCATCAAATAATATAACATAGGGCTTCTGCACTAAAAATGCGGCAAGCTGCACACGTTTTTTATCTTCAAAACTCAGTTCACAAATCAGCGTATCCTTGGCATTTTCTTCCATGCCGACTTTATCAAGAAATTCGTCTGCCGGAACGGGTACATTTTTTAAATCACACAAAAAATGAATATATTCATATGCCGTTATGTACATCGGCAGGATGCTCTGTTTTGCTGCATGGAAAATGGTTGTCTTTTCCTTTGTTGCAATTTCTCCCGCATCGACCGGCAAATCCCCTGACAGGCAGTCAAACAATGTTGTCCTGCCGGAACCGATACCACCCAGGACCGGATACACCCTTCCTTCTTCAAATGTATAATCAATATCAGAAAGTACTTCTGTTTTTTTATTATAGGATTTTTTCAGATGATGAATCTGTAACATATCATTTCTCCAATCCTGCCAGCTTTTTTACAGTCTGGCATATGTACTTTATTATATTACATATTTATGGCATTTGTAAATTGGTATTTGTAAATCTGTGAATCGCCCGTGCAAAGATTTCTGTTAAGATTTTTTTTAGAATTGTCTGCTTGTTTTGATAAGATTTGTATTTTACAATTGTTTTACTGCCTGCAACATGGTATAATTTATTAATCTATAGATTAAAATAATACTACACGATGAGTAAAATACGATTTTGTGTCAATGCGCACCTGACACGTTTTCGTTTTCTGTCATTTTAGGATCCGGTATGTGCTTTTTGCCTGCACAAAAACCGCTCCTCTTTATATGGCAGGATTTGTGCGCAGAAATGAGGATTCTTATGAATTTTTTGAAAAAAAACTGGCGGCTGTGTTTCGGCTGTTATATCTTTATATACCTGCCGTGGTTTTTCTACCTTGAAAAAAAGATTACCATGGAAACACCGAACCTGCACATTATCAACAATGCCATTGATGACATGATCCCATTTTGTGTGTATTTTATCATTCCGTATATGCTGTGGTTTATCTATGTCATCGGTGCCTGTATTTATATGCTGTTTAAAGCATCCGATACGGAATTTTTGCGTTTCGCATTATGTCTGACAATCGGCATGTCCGTATCCTTACTGATTTGCATGATTTATCCGAGCGGTCTGACACTACGCCCGGATGACGTACCGGACAACTTTTTCGGCATGCTGCTGAATGCGATTTATACCAGTGATACACCAACCAATGTATTCCCAAGTATCCACGTATACAACTCCCTTGCCGTCCACATCGCACTGCACCGGAGCGAATGGTTTCAAAAGCATAAGGCATTTGACATTGCTTCATTGATTCTTTGTGTATCCATCTGCATGTCAACTGTGCTTTTAAAACAGCACTCCATTACAGATGTTATCGGCGCTTCAATTTTAATGGCAGTGATGTACACCCTCGTGTACGCCACCGACTACAGCCGCCTTTTAAAAAAAAGCCGCGACAAGGAAATTGAAATGCAGTAAATTTAAAAAACAGCCACTTGAAGTTCTCCGTCAGAAGGGTTTCATTACAGGAAAATAAGCCGAAGTTAAGTAACACGTTGAGGCGTTTTTCCTGTAATGAAACCACCTTTTGATAGTCGGTTCAAGTGGCTGTTTCTTTACTTTATTATAACGCAAAATACACCGAGCCGTGGTGTCTGGCTTCGGTGTATTTTTCGTTATTAATTTTTTATTCGTCAAAAATGCTTACGATTTCGCCGTCTAAGATTCTATTCATGTTCTTTACGGCGCAGAAGTTACCGCACATGGAGCAGGTATCTTCCTTTTCCGGTCTTGCGGATTCTCTGTATCTTCTTGCTTTTTCAGGGTCAATTGCCAGATCAAACATTTCTTCCCAATCCAGCTTCTTTCTTGCCGTACTCATCTTTTTATCCCAGTCGGATGCCCCCGGAATACCTTTGGCAATATCGGCTGCATGGGCTGCGATTTTAGCAGCAATAATCCCTTCCTTTACATCATTTAAGTCCGGTAAGCGCAAATGCTCTGCCGGTGTTACATAGCATAAAAAGGATGCGCCGTAAGTTGCCGCAACCGCACCACCGATAGCCGATGTAATATGGTCATAGCCAGGTGCAATATCTGTTACAAGCGGGCCTAATACGTAAAACGGCGCGCCCTTGCAGATGGTCTTCTGGATTTCCATGTTTGCCTGAATCTGGTTCAGCGGCATATGTCCCGGTCCTTCAATCATAACCTGTACATCCTTTTCCCATGCACGTTTTGTCAGTTCACCAAGTGTTACCAGCTCTTCAATCTGTGAAATATCGGAAGCATCTTCGATACAGCCCGGTCTGCATGCATCACCAAGACTTATGGTAACATCATACTTGCGGCAGATGTCTAGTACCCAGTCATAATTTTCATAAAATGGATTTTCTTTTCCTGTCATTTCCATCCATGCAAAAATGATAGAACCGCCTCTGGATACAATGTTGGTAAGACGCTTTGCATCCTTAAAACGCTTTGCTGTACTCTTATTGATACCGCAGTGAATTGTCAGGAAATCCACACCATCTTTTGCGTGCATTTCAACAATTGAAAGCCATTCTTCGGTTGTAATATCCTTTAACGGTTTGTGGTAATATACCACGGCATCATAAATAGGAACTGTTCCTATTGTTGCCGGACACTCTGCGGTCAGCTTTCTTCTGAACTTCTGTGTATCGCCGAAAGAACTTAAATCCATAATAGCCTCTGCGCCCATGGCTACGGCTTCGTTCACCTTTTCCATTTCCATATCCAGGTCTACACAGTCCCTTGATGTACCCAGATTGACATTAATCTTTGTCTTTAAGGCAGAACCGATACCATTCGGGCTTAATGCCTGATGATTCTTATTGGCAGGAATAATCACCTGTCCCTTTGCAATCAGTTCTCTTAATTTTTCAACGCCCATATTTTCTTTTGCTGCAACAATTTCCATTTCAGGGGTGACAATCCCCTGTCTTGCAGCATCCATCTGTGTCGTATAACTCACAACAGCCTCCATTCCTGTACCTTGTACATGCTGATTTTTTCCGTGGGAGATATATCGCCGGGTTTATCCATATTATCATTATTATGATTTAAATATTTCACTTTACTATTATGTAAAAATAGGGAACTTTTTTCCGAAATTTCCTGATAGTCCTAAAGAATGTGCTATTTTCCGACAGCATATCCTCTATCTTAAAAGATAGGTATTCTGTCATTAAAAAAGAACTCCCTACGGTGGCATTATCCACATCAGGTAACGGGTCGGATACGATTCCCTCTCAGCAGTACCGCGGCTTTCGCCGCGGTCCTTTTGCTCCCCGGAAAATATTAACTTTATTATAACATTGTCTGACAAGAAGTCAATTTAAAACTTTTTAAAAACATCCGCTTCTGCCTTTAAGCTTTCCACGGTTTCCTTACTGCTGCCCATCTGTTCATTGATGGTGTGCATATCTTCTACCAGTGAACCGGTACTCATCGCGGAGCTTGTAACCGCATTGGCACTTTCTTCTACTGCTTTTGCAATACCCTCAATGGACTCTACGACATTATTCATAATATTCTTTAAGTTTTCTGTCTTTTCCGTAAATTCATTCATCACTTCACTGACATAGCTTGCATCTTCATTGTACTGTTCTCCGGAATCCGCATATGTACCGTAATCCGGCAGCACCGTTTCTTCTATAAATGCTATCATCGCATTTGAATTATCGATTAATGCATGAACCGCCTTTGTAACATGTTCATTAATTGCCTGGATATTATTTGCCGTATCCCGGCTTGAATCTGCCAATTGACGAATTTCATCCGCAACTACCGCAAAGCCTTTTCCGGCATCGCCTGCCCTTGCAGCTTCAATCGATGCATTTAATGCAAGCAGATTGGTCTGGCTTGAAATATTTAAAATCTCGCCTGTCAGTTCATTGACCTTTTCTACACTGCGGCTTTCTTCTATCGCCTGCTTTAATGTACCGACGATATTTCCAACCATTGCATCAGTCTGTACTTTATTTTCATTAGCATTCTTTGCAAGCGTATCTGCACGCTCCTGCATTTCTTTAGAGTATGCATTCATCTGCCCGGTTCTGTCTGCAATATCATTTACTTCACCGCTGATAGACTCTGTATTTTCCGTCACTGTCTGTACCGTTGCGGCAATCTCCTGCATCGTTGCAGACAGTTCTTCCATTGCTGAGGAAACATCCTGTGCATTGTCATTTGACGCCGACACATTTTCCGTAACCATATTGACAACCCGGGTCAGATTCTGTGTACCGCTTACAATCACACCCATCGTACTCTGTAACTTATCCAGAAACAGATTAATCCCATCTGCAAGCGCACCAATTTCATCCTGATAACCGGATTCCACACGCATTGTCAAATCACCCTTGTGTTCCTCAATCAGCGATACGATTTCTCCCAGCTTTTTATTGGCTGCAACAACTGGTTTTACAACCATGCGGTTTGAAATGATTATGGCTGCGACAAGTGCAACAATGCCTAACAGCAGACATACAATGCCAACACCCATTGATGACGCATAGGCACTCTCCATATTTGCGACTGCCTGATCTGCCAGTGATGATTCAAGTTCAATCATATTTTCCAAATCTGTTTCAATCTGGCTGCTCATTTCAACCAGATCGTTGTTGGCAACAATTGAAGCATTTTCATTCTGGTTGGTCTGTACATATTTTACCATAGCATTATACTTGGAAAGGTATGCCTGATAATCACTCTGGAACTTCTGGAATGCTTCTGTTTCTTCCGGTGTCAGATTATTTGAAAAATCTGCCATCTGATTTTCCAGTGTCTGCTTAGTCTGGCTGATGGAAGTTTCCACCTTTTTCTCTGCTGCATCGCCCTGTGCCAGAATATAATTATACGATAAACGCATCAGTGTCTGTGTATTTTTCGACATTGCAGATACATCCTGTATTGTCGCCAGATACTCGTCAGAAATAACACGCCCCTTTTTTTCAATGTTGCCTGCACCTAAAATACTGAACGCACTTGTAACCAGAACCAGTACGGCAAGCACCGCAACCGGTCCTAATATCTTTACTTTAATTGATTTCATATCCGATAACTCCTTTCTTCTGCCTCTTGATTCACCATATGATAAACCATTTTTTTCTTTTGTACAAGCGGATAAATCGCATATTTACTCAAAAAAAACATATTTTTTGTTCTTACAGATGCAGTACACGTTCCTTAATTTCCTGTGTACGTCCCTGATTCCAGAACTGCGTGCCGATATAACCGCAGGTTCTTCTTGCAACATTCATCTTATCCTGATTTCTGTTGCCGCAGTTTGGGCATTCCCAGATAAGTTTGCCGTCTTCATCGGTTACAATCCGGATTTCCCCATTGTAGCCGCATACCTGGCAGTAATCGCTCTTGGTATTTAATTCCGCATACATAATATTCTCATAAATATACTGCATGACAGACAATACCGCCGGGATATTATCAACCATATCCGGCACTTCCACATAGCTGATTGCGCCACCCGGTGAAAGCTCCTGGAACTGTGATTCAAATTTCAGCTTGTCAAATGCATTAATATCTTCCGTTACATGTACATGATAGCTGTTTGTAATATAATTCTTATCGGTTACACCCGGAATCTTACCAAATCGTTTCTGCAGATTCTTTGCAAATTTATATGTTGTCGATTCCAGCGGTGTACCATACAGACTGAAATCAATATTCGTTTCTTTTGCCCATTTCTTACAAATTTCATTCAGATGACGCATTACTTTTAAGGCAAACTCTGTACCTTCCGGCTGTGTATGGGTAACACCGACCATATATTTTGTACACTCACAAAGACCGGCATATCCTAATGAAATGGTAGAATACCCGCCATAGAGCAGCTTATCAATTGTTTCACCCTTCTTTAAACGTGCAAGTGCACCATTCTGCCATAAAATCGGTGCAACATCAGACGGCGTACCCTTTAATCTGTAATGTCTGCACATCAGCGCACGCTTACAAAGTTCCAGTCTGTCATCAAAAATCTTCCAGAACTTGTCCATGTCTTTGCCTGATGAGCATGCCACGTCAACCAGATTAATTGTTACAACACCCTGATTAAATCTGCCATAATACTTTGGCTTACCGGTTTCTTCATCAATATAAGGTGTTAAAAAGCTTCGGCAGCCCATACACGGATAGCAGTGTCCTTCACCGTTTTTATCAACCTTTAATTCCTTCATCTTCTTTTCGGAAATGTAATCCGGAACCATTCTCTTTGCAGTACATTCCGCCGCCAGCTGTGTCAGGTTCCAGTATTTTGAATCCTCATGGATATTATCTTCCTCCAGCACATAAATAAGCTTTGGAAATGCCGGTGTAATCCATACACCCTTTTCATTTTTAACCCCCTGGATTCTCTGGCGGAGTACTTCCTCCGTAACCATCGCAAGGTCATCTCTTGTCTGACCCTCCGGCACTTCGTCCAGATACATAAACACCGTCACAAACGGTGCCTGTCCGTTGGTTGTCATCAGTGTAATAACCTGATACTGAATCATCTGCACGCCGCGTTTAATCTCATCACGCACTCTTAATTCCGCAACCTCACGCACCTTTTCTTCGGTGTATGCCAGACCCACTTTGTCAAATTCTTCACGAACCTGCTTGATAAATTTTTCCCGGCTGACCTGTACAAACGGTGCAAGATGGGCAAGACTGATACTCTGTCCGCCGTACTGGGAACTTGCAATCTGTGCAATTGCCTGTGTTGCAATATTGCATGCCGTTGAAAAGCTGTGTGGCTTTTCAATCATGGTTTCACTGATAACCGTACCATTTTGCAGCATATCTTCCAGATTTACCAGACAACAGTTGTGCATATGCTGCGCAAAATAATCTGCATCATGGAAATGAATCAGTCCCTGTTCATGGGCATCTACAATATCCTGCGGCAGGAGCAGACGCTTTGTTATGTCTTTGCTGACCTCACCTGCCATATAATCTCTCTGAACGCTGTTGACAGTCGGATTTTTATTGGAATTTTCCTGTTTGACTTCTTCATTATTACATTCTAACAGGCTTAAAATCTGTTCATCTGTTGAATTGGATTTACGTACCAGCGCTCTTTTATAACGATACGTAATATATTTTCTTGCCACTGCAAATGCTCTCAGATTCATAATCTGGTTTTCCACCAGATCCTGAATTTCTTCTACGCTTAAAGAGCGGTTCATCTCCTGACAGATTTCTTCTACATTCACAGAAATTTTTTTGATCTGCTCATCTGAAAGTCTTTCACTGTGTACAACTTCTTTATTTGCCTTTGAAACAGCTGCCATAATCTTTGCAATATCAAATGTAACTTCTGTTCCGCTACGCTTAATAATTTTCATTTTTCCAATCCTTTCCTTTTCTCACAAAATTGCGTTAAAAAAGTCCTGCCCGCTCTCACGGGCAAGACGAATTATACTATATCTAGCATATCAAGTCAATGCAAGTACACAACATATAGTGAAGAAATAGTTGTTAAACTGTTCCTTACTTCTTCCGGATTCCCATTGCCTGCATGCTTAAAAATGATGCAAATATACGGGCACAGTCAATCTGATAGTCTGCCCATGTCCCGGATTCTTTGCATTTATCAAAAGTGACAAGCCCCTTGATATCATCCGGTGTCCCGATAATACACTGGATGGTTGAAAAAACTCTTTTCTGCTTCATGGCGGCACAAAACTGTGGTGCACTGTTAAACATGCCGGCAACAAAGCTCGTTTCCATATAATCCTTTTCCTCTAACAGTTGTTTAAATTCTTGTGTCTTTACATACTGTGCATTGTCCGAATAGTTCTGTTCAAACCCCACTGTATAAACTCTTGATAAATTTTCTCCATAATAAATATTAATGGTATCCAGCTGATACGATTCAAGCATATGCTGCAGAATCTCCCGGTATGCCAATGCCTGATTTTCTGTCACATCGGACATAAATTTCGCAATTGCCTTTAATTCCTGAATTTCTCTGCCATTTGTACCCACATGCTGTACACGCGTAATTGATTCTTCATATGACTTACGGTGCAGCTCATCACGGAAAAATACATACCGGTCCCTGCCTTTTTCTTTGGCAATATACAAGCAGTAATCCGCTTTTTTGAACAAATCCTCAAATTCATTTCCATTATTTGGTGCAATTGATGCACCGATAGAGCAGGTAATGGAAAAATCCTCAAAATCCCCTGCAAATTCCCATTTAATCTGGGTACGGATCGCACGCAGCATTCCCCGCAGAATCTGATCATCATTAATATTATCTATTACAATTAAAAATTCATCGCCACCAATACGGCCTACGACGCCGTTATCCCCGACAATCTCTTTTAACTTATACCCGACTCTTGAAAGCACCTTATCACCGTAGAGATGTCCGTATGTATCATTGACGGATTTAAAATGGTCTACATCCAGAATTACCAGTGTCACCCGGGTTTCTTTTGCTTTTGCCAGTGTCTTTTTGGCATAATCCGTAATCGTCTTTTTATTATAGACTTTGGTAAGCGAATCATAGTGCAACTCATCAATGACTTCAATTGCCTTCTGCTGGGCGATGGTATCTTCCGGTATAATTCTGCCGACCATCATTCGTTCATGACCTGCACCGTTAAAAAGATTGCCGCAGAAGCAGAGCCGTTCCATAATATTACTCTGCGTTCTCAGACACGAATTCATCTTAATCTTAAACGACTGCACATAGGATTTAATATCGCTGACCATCGTCACAAACAGCGAATACTCTTCCGGATCAATATACGATTTATCAATCATCTCCTGTTTCCATTCATCAATATCCATCTTATAAATGGTAACCTTCTGATACTGCTCATACCGGAAAATACAGATGATATTGTCTGAACGGTTATAGGAAAATGCATACTCCTGTGTCATGCCAAGAAACATGCGCAGTCTTGATACATCCGATGTCAAATGTTCAATGACCGCTTCTATGCTCTGTACATCAATCATCTCAATGTCAATATTATCCAAGCCGTCCATTCCTGTCTTTTTGCAAAGCAGCCGTAAGAGATTGTAACGGTAACTGCCATCTTTAAAACGGAAGCGGAAAACCTGTTCCTGCGTATCTCCCGCAAATTCATCGATAAACTTCTTTAACCGTCCGACCTCATCCGGATGCACAAAATCAGTAATTGTATAAAAATGCTCATATTCAAAATAATCCGTAAACGCCTTATTCGTAACAAATGCACGGTATCTGCTGTCAATGGCAGCACGTCTTTTATCTATGCTATGCATTTTTTCATAATTTAAAACATCTTTTGATTCCTGCATACCTACGAACTCCTTTAATAACCCCCATGTGACAACAAGCACAAAAAATCTAAATTAATTATACTTCATGCCGTCATTTTTAACAAGCATATTTCCCATTTACTTTTTATAGTACAGCATATTCATGGCAGGATAAATATATTATCTGGAAATCCTGTGAAATTCTTCCAATCATATTAAATGCTTTTTTCTGCATTTGATTATCCAGTGCCAGAAAGATATCATCAAGAACAATCACCGGTTTTTCTTTTACAGAAAGCCTCTGTATAAATGCCATACGCTCACAAAACCAGATAACGTCTTTGATTCCGCTGCTGTAATAATCCATTTGCCGCAGAATTCCATGGTCAACAATTCCAATTTCATAGGTGTCGTTTAACTGCACTTTCCTGCCCAGTTCTTCATCAAATGCGGACAGATACGCATAAAAAGGTTCTGATAAATCTTTTGCCATATGACTGATATATGCCTGCTTTGCCTCTGTAAGATACTGCATGCTCTTTTCAAGCACCTCCATACGCTGTTCTATCTGCTTTTTCTGTTGTCCGGTCTGCCGTTTTTTCTGTAAAACCTGTATCTGCTGCTTCTCCAGCATTTTACACTTTTCTTCCCGCTGCTGTTCTTGAAAAGCATGATGTATCTGCTTATAAAACTCTTCCTTTTGTGAAAGGGTCTGATACTCTTTTGCATAGGCAGCGCCGGTGCGTTCCTTTTCTTCTGCACCGTTTAATCCTTCAAGCTGCTCTTTATACTGTGCCGTGCTCCTTCGCAGCAAAAAAAACACTGCCACACCGGCAATTCCGGCCAGCCCGCCAAAGACTGCTGCCGGCTGCTTCTGCAGCACTGCCATTGATAAAATACCGAGTATAACCCCTGCCGCTGCCAGAAAAACCGCCGCAACGGAAAGTCTTTTTGCCTGCCGGATTTTTGATCTGCACTCTTTTTTTTGTTCCCGGAGTTTTATAAGATTTTCTTCCCATCCGTCTGTGTGGTTTAAACCGGCTGCAAAATAGTCGTCTAAAAATGCCAGCCGTTCTTCTTCCTCTGCCGTAAGTCCGGTTGTACTACTGCCGGGCTTTTCCTCCTGTATGTCCTCCCCTGTATTTTCCGTCTGTAAAGATATTGGCATTTTCTGCTCTGACAACTGCTTCATCTGCCTTTCAAGCTCCCACTCCTGCATGGAAAGACGGTTTAATTCTTCCGTAACCTGCGCAAGCTCCCCGCGGTTTCCCGTTTTTTTGTATTCCCTGTACTCCGCTTCAATTGCGGCGGCTGCCTGTTTGCTTTTTAACAATCCCGTATCCTGCGTGCCGTCAAAAAAGCCGATACGCATATTTTCATTGACTTCTACCCGCATATGATTCCAGCTCATAAATGCTGTTGCCTGATACGTCGCTTTTGTCATGCCAAACAGTTCTTCCCCGATATTTTCCGTGTAATCCTGTGATACCATTCCGGTATCTAAATCAATCAGCGCAAAAGTATCCTCCCGCTCCTTTTCCGAAAAGGTTCGTTCAATCCGGTACTGCTTTGTGCCTGCTGCAAAACGAATCCATCCGCCCCATGTTCCCTGCTGCCACGGCTTATACTTTTTACGCGGTACTTCTTCTAAATTTTTACGGGTTCTTGCTGAACCAAGCCCGTAAAACATGGCGCACACAAATGCTGCAAATGTCGTTTTACCGCTGCCGTTTGGCGCACACAGATACTCCAACGGTTCTTCCGGGCAGAAATGATACCCACTCAGCCCGCCAAAATTTTCCACATAACACTCCTGAATCTTCATCTTCTTCGCCTTTCCGGAGGAATCGAGAACCGAATTTATTTCAGTTCTGCGACAGCGCTGCTTTTACACATGCCAGTATCTCCTGCTTCATATCCTCTGTTTCATCACTGTCCATGATATATTTTTCCAGATACGCCTCAAATCCGCTCTCTTCCCGCACACTGGCGGTTTCATCTTTAAGCCGCACAAGGTAATACTCCTGTTCCAGATATTTTTTGATATAATCCATATCATATGCCGCCTGTGACTGCTTTGCACCGGTAAGAACCACCCGTATCATATCCTGGCTGTCTGCCGGCTCTGTCTGTTCTTCCAATGCCCTCTTTGCAATCTGCATTTTTACCGTTTCATATAACTGCGGTGTCGTCACAATATCCGTACAGTCCACTGTGATTTCCCACGCCTTTCTTTTGGCAAAAGGCACAAAACGAGCTGCTATCTTACGCGCCGTGCCACATTCCGGGCTTTCTGCCGCGATGTTTTCTGTGCCGCTTCCGGCACTGCCGCTTACTGCCGCTGCAGTATCCAGCAGGACAAATCCCTTTTCCCCACATTCATCAAAACCACGTGCCTCCAGACAGCCACTGTAACAGTATACCCCGCGGCTGTCAATGCTTCCCTTTTTATATTTGTGGATATGCCCCAGTGCCATATAATCTATATTTCTCCCGGCAAAACTGCCGAACCGGTCAATCTGTCCGTGCATCATGACAATATTGGTATCTTCCGGTTTTAAATGCAGATTTGACGGCAGTTTTAAACTGTTTAAGCCTGTAATCACCACATTTCCGTAACGGTATGCCTTTCCTGCTCCCGGAAACAATTTAAGATTCTTTGGCAGTGAATTCCCATTCACGGTCATATTGAAACCACTGTCTGGGGCTGTGTTAAAAAGCTGTTCCCCATCATGGTTGCCGGAAAGCACTAAAAAATCCACCTGCGGATGTGCCGCCACTGCTTCGAGTATCCTTTTTCTCACGGCTTCCCGCCCGTTTTCACTGTCAAATAAATCTCCTGCTACAAGGACTGCACGCACCTTCTCCCGCTGTGCATAGTCCATCATTTTTATAAATGTTTCAAGCAGCTCATCGTTGCGCCGCCGTGCTTCCTGCCTTGTAAGACTGGTAGCGAGCGCCGAGTCCAGATGAATGTCTGCACAATGAATCAGCTTCATTTTTCTTACGTTTACCTTTCTATTTTTTCACAAATAATCCTTTAGTACCATTTGCATTTTGTGACTTTCATTTTGTTTTCTAATATGCTAAACTTCTAAATGTTGTTAAGTCCGGAATCACAGCAGCTACATTAATTTACTTTGAGGAGGTTTTTACCCTGATGGAACGTGTAAAGTATAACAAAGTAGAGGTCTGTCATGGTGACAGTCAGAAAAAATTTCCAGTATATGAAATTTATCTTGACGGTGTCATTGTAACAAAAGTTTCTTCCGAGTCTGATGCTTTAGAGATGGTATCCCGCTGGCAGGAAATTTATAAATAATTGACGTGTGCCGCAAGGTGTACTAAAAAGCTGTCTGAGAATGTTGATGGGCATTCCCAGACAGCTTTTTTAATGAATTTCTTTCACTATTTTATCAATACATTCTTTTTTGCCAAGCGCTTTAATGTGATCTCCTTTTTGAAATTCATATTCGGCAGACGGCATAATAAGTGTTTCCCCGCCGGACACTATCGCAATAATATTAACATTATATTCTGCCCTGACATTTACTTCACGGATTGTCTTTCCTGCCCAGCTTTCAATAATCGGTATTTCATAAATGGAATACTCATCGGTCATTTTGATATAATCAAATACATGATTTGCGCTGCATTTTTCAGCAAGATTATATGCCACGTCACGTGCCGGATACAGTACCTCGTCCGCACCGTTTTTCAACAGGAACTTCGCCTGAATATCGCGGCTTGCCATACTGATAACATGTCTGCCGCCCAACTCTTTTACAAGATTTGTCACTTCCAGACTATTCTGGAAATCTTCTGCAATACAGACAATAATCACGTCGAAATTACGGATTCCAAGACTTTTTAAAACTTCAACATTGGTACAGTCCCCCACCCTGGCACTGTTTACTTTTGTAAACATATCCCGGATATGGTCTTCATTGGAATCTATAATCATAACTTCATTATCCAGCTCCAAAAGCTTATTTACCAGATGATGTCCAAACTTTCCTACTCCAATCACTAATATTGATTTCATCTTCTTCTCCACTACCTGTTTCACTTTATACTATTTTTTCAAGAATCTGCTGAGGAGTATCTGCAATTCCCCATGCTCCCAGCTTTTCCAATGCTATACGTTCCCTGAAACCCCAGCTGACCAGAATACACGGCAGCCCCGCATTATCTGCGGTCTGCTTATCCACTTCGGAATCCCCGATATAAACGGTTGTTTCCTTTTGCGCGCCAAGCTGTTTCATCGCTTCATACACCGTATCCGGTGCAGGCTTTTTTCTTGTGGTATCACTCTGTCCGATTGCTGCCGGTATCACATCTTTAAAAAAGGTATCCCTTAATTCCACAACCGCGTTGTGATTCTTATTGGATACAATGCCGACTGCAATCCCCTGCGCCTTTAACATATTAAGCATGGTTAAAATTCCGTCATACGGTCTTGTCTTAACACAGCAATGCTTCTGATAATATGCACAGAATGATTCATAAACTCCTTCGTACTGTGGATTCTCTGCCCCTTGCGGAATTGCACGCTCAATCAGCTTTCTGATACCGTTTCCAACATAACTTTTTATTGTTTCAACCGGATATACCGGATAGCCATACTGCGTACAGACTGCATTGACACTATCCGTTAAATCTTCAATCGTATTTAACAGTGTACCGTCCAAATCGAAAATAACCGTCTGAATCTTCTTTTTTGCCGTTTCCTGTTCTAATTCCTGACTCATAACATTTTCTTCCTTTTTAAAATCCACAACGCCGCTACACAGATAAGCAGTATCAGCACGCAGATAATGCCAAACCCATACGGTGACGATGCCAGCGGCATACCGATACCCGATACATTCATTCCGTAAATGCCGGAAATAATTGTCGGTATCGCCATGACAATCGTAATCGATGTCAGATATTTCATGACATTATTCAGCCTGTTATCAACCACTGATGATAACAGTTCCCTTGTACCATCAATAATATCCCTGTAAATAGCGGTCATCTCTATCGCCTGCTGATACTCGACCATAACATCTTCAAGCAGTTCCATATCTTCCGGGTACTGTTCCAGTCTTTTGTACCGGCGCAGACGTTCCAGTACGATACTGTTTGAACGCAGGGACGTTGCAAAGTATACCAGTGTGGATTCCAGTTCATGCAGTTCAATGATATCAACATCCTGTGTATCGCCGTCAATGCGTTCTTCTATTTCAATACGTTTCTTATCAATTCCACGCAGATACGCCTGATACAGCGCTGCTGAGCGCAGCAGCAGCTGATAAATAAAACGCATCTTTTTCTTAGTACTGAACTCCCGTACTTTGTTACGGATAAAATACTGTAACACCGGTGTATCCTCTTTGCAGATTGTAATAATCGCATTCTGCTTAATCAGGATACCGAGTGGAATTGTTGTATACATTTTCTTTTCATGGCGGACTTCCGGGGACGGAATATCCACTAAAATCAAGGTATAGCCGTCTTCCAGACTGATACGTGAACTTTCTTCCTCATCCAATGCAGTCGCAAGGTCACTGACTTCAATATCATATGCTTCCGAAACTTTATTCAATTCCTGTACACTCGGATCAACCATCTGTACCCATGCGCCGTCTTCAAATGCATCAATTGTGCGGATAACCGACTGCTCTGTCTTAAAAATATTGATCATCGGATGTCTCCTTCCCTGCTACTCACGTATTCCGCAGGCATTTTAATGCCGGAGGAACCGCGAGCCTGATTTTATCAGGCTCTGCGATAAAAAGCGACTTTGTGACGCCTGCGGCACAAATGCTGTGTGAAAAAGCTTTGATTTAAGGCTTTTTCACACTACTCACGTATGTCCCAAATTATGATACCATATTTTTATTCTTTTGTAACGTAGTTTTCAGCAAAATACGCGTTGATTTTTGCGTAAACATCTTCTACAGAATAGCGAAGCATTTCATTTGCACAGGTCACGGTAATGTCCGCATACTGCTCATACAATGCCTTTCTATCTTCAAAAATCTCTGCAATCGTTGCCTTGCCGTTTGAAACCACACCGCGTTCTTTTAAGCTGCCAAGACGTTTTTTTAATTCTTCTTCCGGCACTTTTAAGTATACAACTACACCGGTCTTTTTAAAATGTTCCATGGCTTCCCTGCCGTACACCACGCTGCCACCGGTAGCAATGACTGTATGCTCCACTTTAATTTCTTTATTCACATCATTTTCAATCTGAATAAATCCTGCATCTGAGTGTTCATCAATCAACTGTTCCAAGGTCTTTGCGTACTTTTGCTGAATTACAATATCCGAATCGATAAATTGGTATCCCATCTTTTTTGCCAGCACAACCCCAATGGTACTTTTACCGCTTCCGGGCATTCCTATCAAAATAATATTCTTCAAGTTTCTCCTCATTTCTATTACTTTTTATCTGCGCACCGCTTCTAACATCTGCTTTAATTCTTCCACTGTAAAGGTATAGTGGCTGTTGCAGAAATGACAGTTGACTTCAATCGGCTTGTCATCATCAATCATCTTCTGTAATTCTTCTGCACCGATACTCATAACTGCTTTACTGACTCTGTCTTTTGAACAGTTACAGTAAAATTCCGTCGGTACAGTATCTAAAATTTCAAGGTTCATATCCCCTAAAATGTGATTTAAAATTTCTTCCGGTGTCATGCCCTGCTCTAACATTTCCGTAACGGAAGTAATTTCCTTAATACGCTGTTCGAGCTTGTCAATGAGTTCTTCGGTTGCATCCGGCATCAGCTGGATAATAAATCCGCCTGCTTCATGCACAGTGTTGTCCTTATTCATCAGCACACCCAGTCCGACAGAAGATGGCACCTGTTCACTCGTTGCAAAATAGTATGTTAAATCATCTGCAATTTCACTGGTAATTAAAATTGTATCACCGACATACGGTTCTTTTAAACCGATGTCTTTAATAACACTTAACACACCGATTCCAACTGCTCCTGCTACATCTAACTTACCATCCTTTAACGGAAGCATGACCTCAGGATTTGCCACAAATCCTTTCACCCGGCCCTTTGCATCGGCAGTCACGGTCATCTGTCCGATAGGACCGTTACCCTTAATCTGAATGGTAAGCACGTCCGCATCACTTTTCATCATTGTTCCCATCATTGCACCGCCTGTCATCAGTCTGCCCAGTGCCGTTGTCGCAATCGGACTCATATTGTGACGGGTACGCGCTTCTTCTACCATATTTTTTGTCGTTGCAGCAAAAGCACGAATCTGTCCGTCTGCCGCAATCGCTCTTACAATATAATCTTTCATTATAATCCTCATTTCTGAGCGACTTTGTCGCGAAGTTGCGATGAGAAATTCGCGCAGGCGATTTCTCATCTGCAATCATGGCTATTTGTTTTCGCTCAGAAACAAATAGCCGTGTGAAAAATAAGCGCATCAGCGTTATTTTTCACACTATTCTCCTCTTATTATTAACTTTTTGATGTTGAGGCAAAAGCCCCAACTAAGCCGCCTACGGATTGCTCCGTGCTGCGCACCGGCGTCTTAATATGTAGTATAACCTCTCACTGTCTTCCTTCGGTGCATCGGTTGTAAATGCATCATAGACGGCTTCAACTTCCAAGCCTGCCGTTTCTGCCGCTTCCAGTACTTCTTCCATATAAAATCCATGCTGGAAATGATTTTCCTCGTAACGGATAAAGCTTTCATCTTCATTTTTGATAAACACCGCAAGGTCATATTCGTTATTGCGTGTTTCCTCATCATAGTAGTTATCCCAGATAAAGGCAGAATCGTCACGGTTTTCCGCATACGTATTTTCCGCAAGGACATCCCTGAAAAAATGAATCGTCTTTAAATCAAAGATAAATACACCACCCGGCTTTAAGCCTTTTTTTACGCACTCAAAAACCGATGTAATATCCTCTTTGCTGGTAATATAATTCATGGAATCCGCAATGCTCACCATGGCATCAACTTCATACGGCAGTTCAAAATTGCGCATATCCTGTAAACTATAGACGATTTCCTGTCCGCTCTCATAGAGTTTTTCTGCGGCAATCGTAAGCATATCCGGCGCATTGTCAATACCGACACAACTGTATCCCGCCTTATCTAAAAGCTGTGTCACCGTACCCGTTCCGCAGCCTAAATCAGCAATTTCCATATCCGGTGTAACGCCCTGTTCCTTTAACCGCTCCACTAAATATTCACACCATTCCTCATAAGGAATATTATCCATATATTCATCATAAACATACGCAAATCCTGTATATGCCTGCATTGTATCCCTCCATTTTAAAAATGCGGAACTGATATGCTTTCACACAACAATCCCGCATTCCGCTTTTCTGTATTACCTGCTATTACGCATTCTTTCCACAGCACTTCTTGTACTTTTTGCCGCTGCCGCAAGGACATGGATCATTTCTTCCGATTTTCTTTGCCTTGACAACTGTTCCTGAAAGCTTCTGCTTCTTGTAAAGTGCCTTTCTTTCTTCTTCTGAAAGAAGATTGTCCCATGCAGGAAGCTCATATAACCAGTCTGCCTTGCAGCCAACCATGTTATAGTAAAGCTTTTCCTTATCGTAATCAAGACTGACCGCCGTATCTTCTTCCATTGTTTCAATCGGATTCGGATTCTTTAAACTGTCATTGATACCATCAAGGAATCCTGTCATCATTAATACTTCTACACCAAACTTATCAGCCAGTTCTTTTACTGTGCCGGATACCGGTGCATCCGGTGTTGCAAGAATCTGCTCATAAATTGCCTTTTCCTGTACAAAATAACTGTTCCAGAATTCCGTCGCCTGATTCTGATTCATCTCTGTTTCATATGCTAACTTACGCCATGTTTCAAGTAATGCCATGCTTATCTTTTTCCTGCCTCTCGTGTATTATAAGTATTTGTTATAGGTTGCACTGGTTACATAAGAATATGAACCCGTGCTTGAATATGTTGTCGCTGAATCCAGCTTTGCAATCTGCGAAACAGCAGATGAGTAAAGCGATGAAGCACTTCTTGATACAGTCTGTCCAAAAGAACTGCTTCCTGTAAATGTAGATTTTACAACTGCCATATCTGACTGTTTGAACTTTTCTGCATCTACAGACAGCTTATTGTCACTTCCGATTGTAATGCCTATACTCTTCAACAATGACTGATTTGCCTTTGTATAGCTTACCATAGAAGATGCATTTCTTAATACGCTGTTATCGTCAGACTTACCCGTCTTTTCTACCAGCGAATTATAATTGGAAACAAAGTCTGATACAGCTTTATAAATTGCATCGGTATCATATTCCTTTGTGGTATTGCCTTCTTTATCCGTTACACTCTTTTTCTCCCAGAGTGCCGTCTTCTTTAAATCAGATACGGAATCCACCACATCGGCCGCTTTATCACGGACTGCTGCGCCGTTTAACTTCTGTGATGCCGTATCCGTCGTTGTGTCTTTCTTATTGGTCCTATCCGCCGTTGTGCCGTCATTGTCCTCTTTTTCATAATAAGACTTTAACAGCTTGTGATAAGAGCCATTCCGGATTGATGATAATGTGGATAAATCAATCCCTGAAAATGCGTAACCCTGACTGCCAAAAATACTGTTGCTTTTTCTGGTCGTTAAACCGGATGAAAGCAGCATATTAATGGACTCTGAATTATAAAATGAAATAGATGACATACAAACCACCTTCCTTAAAAATACCCTTGAACTGCTCCTATATCAATATTATAACACACATTTTCAAGATATCAAATAAAATTAATCTTAAAGATCCTGAAGTCTCTGAATCATATCCCACATTGCTTCTGCAGAATTGAAATTTTCCGGAACAATATCTGCCGGTGTGATATCGATATCAAATGTATCGTTTAATTCACCAACAATAGATACAATATCAAAAGAATCTAAAATCCCGTCATCAATAAGTGTATCACATGTTTCAAAATCTACATCTGCATTAACCTCTGTTAAAATTTCCATTAACTGATCCATCTGTAAAACCTAACCTTTCTGTTTTCAAATTCATTCCTTTTTTACAGACCTGCTGTCTGTATCGAATTTAAAATACAACACATCACTATGTTCGTCAAGTACCTTTTTTATTTCCGTACCAGGCTCATCCGTGAATTTATTGTGTCCGATGCCAGGACATCTCTGTATACAACGGCTTTTTCCTTTTTTGAGTACGCCACAATCTTTGGCATTCTTCTGCTTAAAAACAGGTAAATTCCCTCTGTCACAGAATATGCACCGATATTATAGAATAGTATCAGATCCCCGATTTCAGGCTTTACTACCGGCAGATTTTTTACAATGACATCACCGACCGTACACAGTGAGCCGCAGATTGTCCATTTCTCGGTTGCTCCGGCTTGTGCAAGCTTCCTGCGTGCTGCCATGTCAAAGCCTGCCGTTATGCTGCCGTCTGCCTTTACATAAGTATATGCCGGAATCTTCATTGCCATGGTCTGACCATAGTAATTAATATGGTTGATTCCGCCGTCAATAATACAGTAATTCTGCCCTTTATTCGTCTTTAAATCCGCTACCGATGAAACAAACACACCACAGGAAGCTGCGATAAAACGTCCCATTTCAAGCGTAATTTCATATTTGCCGCGGATTGGTGCAAGAAGCGCCGCGAATTCCTTTAATTCGTCAAATCCGTCATTTAATGCTTCTTCTCCGAAGTAAGAAACTAAAAGCCCCGGTCCGTATTCGAATTCCTTTGCCATCCAGCCGTACTTTTCTTTCAGGCTGTCGCACAATCCGTCTAAATGTGTCAGTTCTTCTTCAATCTGTTTCATCTTTTTCTTCTGCGTGCCTGTATAACACTGGATACCGTAAAAGTCAATATTCGGGTACTGTGTGCGGTTTGCAATAATATCTTCCAGTTCTGATTCGTCAACACCGAACTGATTGCCGCTTGTCACACGGATCAGTGCGCGGATTGTCAGATTCGTTTCTTTTGCACATGCCTGAAGCAGTTCTAACTGGGTACGGGATTCGATTGTATACACACCCACGCCGCCGCAGTCCTTCATCACATGAAGAATATCTGCTTTTTCTTTATTGACACCCGAAAGTACAATATCAGCCATTGCGACCTGCTCTCTTTCACAGATTGCAAATTCTCCGGGTGAACAGACTTCAAACTTGTGAACTGCCTGCTTCATGCTGTCTACCAGAAACGGATTGGCTTTCATCGCATAACAAAGCCGGATGTCTTCTCCTAAAATTTCTTTCATTGCCTGTACTCTGGACTGTAATTCGTCCAAATCAAAAAGATACATCGGCGTGGCATGTTCCTTTGCCAGTTCTACAATTTTAGCAATCTCAAGCATTTTTTCTTCCCTCCATCAAGGCATTTCTGTCAATCTTACCGTTTTTTGTAACCGGCATGGATGCCACCTGAACAAATTCCTGCGGAATCATAAACTTTGGAAGCTTTTTCATCAGCTCATGGGTAATCGTCTTCTTATCCGGTGTTCCTTCATAGAATCCGATAATCTTATTGTTGTCTTTGTCAAAGATACAGCAGGCACGCACGCAGCCTTCCACCGCGTTGATTGCCATATCAATTTCACCCAGCTCAATGCGGTGTCCCATATGCTTAATCTGAAAATCCTTGCGTGATGAAAAATAAAGCTCGCCCGCCTTGCTGTAATAACCCAAATCACCTGTACGGTAAATAATTTCGTTGTATTTGTCATTCAACGGATTCTGTACAAATGCCTGATCCGTCTTTTCCCTGTTATTATAATATCCAAGTGTCACCGCCGTACCCGATACACAAATTTCACCGGTTGTATCCGGCATATTCGGCGTAATCAGATTGTCATTGTCATCTAATAAAAAGACGCGTTCATTCGGAAACGCTTTTCCCATTGGCAGTGTTTCATCGAGTGCAAACTCACGGTCTACGATGTAATAGGTGCAGTTACAGGTAATTTCTGTCGGACCGTACACATTGACAAACATGGCTTCCGGATACGTTTCCCGCCAGATATTTAAGTGCTTCACCGGCATAACCTCTCCGGAGAAAATAACTTTGTTAATGCACCCCGGTCTTTTATAGTCAAAGCCTTTTAAGGTCGTTACAATACAGAGTGCCGATACCGCCCAGATCAGGGTTGTCACCTTTCTGTCGTCCAGATAATCCATCAGCGGCATCGGAAATGAAAACAGCTTCTTTGGAATAATCTGCATCGTTGCACCGGTCTTTAAGGTTGAATAAATATCCTTTACCGATACGTCAAAGTCAAACGGCGCCTGATTGCCGATGACATCATTTTCCGTAATGTGGAACGTATCTGTAAAGCAGTCAATAAAGTCAATAACTGAACGGTGGTTTACAATAACCCCCTTTGGCACACCGGTTGAGCCGGAAGTAAAAATCGAATACAGTGGATCAATATCCAGCGCATTTTCACGGATGATATCAAGCTGCTTCATTTCTTTTTCGTCCGGTGTATGTTCCAGTAATTCTTCAATCTTTAATACTTTGCCGGAAAATCCTAACTTTTCCTGCTTCTTTGCAGACTTTTCATCTATAATCATAATTTCTGCACCCAGTGTTGCAAGAATCATCTGGATACGTTCTACAGGCTGTGCCGGGTCTAACAGGCAGTAAAAGCAACCTGCCTTTGCCGCTCCCATAAATGCTGCCAATGCATTACAGCTCTTTTCCATATAAACCGGAACTGCGGTACGCACCTGTGTTTCCTTTTGCAGTACCGCACCCACTCTCTGCGCATTGTCCAGCAGTTCCTGATAGGTAAAGGCATTATGTTCATCTGCCACCGCTGTTTTATCCGGCGATTTTGCCGCAGACTGCTCCAGATACTCTAAAACATTTTTTATCATAATAATCTCCATTCCACCATTTCATATTCTGAATGACTTCTTTTTTTCTCTTTCACTTTATGTTACACTAAATAAATCATAATTACCTAGAAAGGATGATACAATGAAAAAAATCAAACGCATTGCCGCACTCACTGCTGTCATTGCATGGGGGCTTTTACTGCTTGTAACACTGATTACAGCTTTTATCAATACAGATTCTGCCCGTACACTGTTTAACGGTCTGATTTTTACGGATATTATCTTTCCAATCGTGATTTATGCCATGATGCTCGTATACCGTATTCTCTCCCACAAATCCGACGATTAAAAGGATACGGCTGTCACACGGTTGAAATATTTTCATATTTCTTCATGTGACAGCCCCTTTTTGCAATTTATTTTACTTTGAATAACTGCTTACTCTGTGAATAATTTCATGTCTTCCCGGTCCGTTTGATACCATTGTAATCGGTGCTTCAATTTCCTGTTCAATGGCTTCGATATAATTTCTACATGCTTCCGGAAGGTCTTCATACTTTGTAATACCTCTGATGTCTGACTTCCAGCCTGGGAATGTCTTTAATACCGGCTTTGCTTTTTCAAGCTGTGCAGTTGTCGGGAAATCCTTTGTCACCTTACCGTCAATTTCATATCCGACACACATCGGGATTTCATCTAAATAACCTAATACATCAATAACAGTCAATGCAACTTCTGTTGTTCCCTGCATTCTGACACCATAACGTGTTGCAACGGCATCAAACCATCCCATACGTCTTGGTCGTCCTGTTGTCGCACCGAATTCACCGCCATCACCGCCGCGCTTTCTTAATTCGTCCGCTTCTTCTCCGAAGATTTCACTGACAAATGCACCGGCACCGACTGCTGATGAATAAGCCTTAACAACCGTTACAACATCCTGAATGGAGCTTGCCGGAATACCTGCGCCGATTGCGCCGTAAGGTGCTAATGTGGAAGAAGATGTAACCATCGGGTAAATACCGTGGTCAGGGTCTTTTAAAGAACCAAGCTGTCCTTCCAATAAAACCTTCTTGCCTTCCTTTAATGCCTGATGCAGATATGCGGAAGTGTCTGTTACATACGGCTTAATCATTTCTTTATATTCCATTAATGTATTGTAAATATCTTCCGCGTTAAGTAACGGCTTATGATAAAGATGCTCTAACATCACATTTTTTAAAGTTACGACATTTTCAATTTTTTCCATCAGCTTGTCTTTTTGTTCAAAAAGCTCACTCACCTGAAAACCGATTTTCGCGTATTTATCTGAATAGAATGGTGCAATACCGGATTTTGTAGAACCGAAAGACTTTCCTGCAAGTCTTGCTTCTTCATAGGTATCAAAATCCACATGGTACGGCATAAGAATCTGTGCTCTGTCTGACACTAAAATCTTAGGCATCGGAACATTTCTGTCTGTAAGACTTTTTAATTCGTTTACCAGATAAGGTATATTTAAAGCAACACCGTTGCCGATAATACTTGTTGTATGATTATAGAAAACACCTGATGGCAGCAAATGCAGTGCAAACTTACCATAATCGTTAATAATTGTATGTCCTGCGTTGCTTCCTCCCTGGAATCTTACGATAATATCTGACTCCTCAGCAAGCATATCTGTAATCTTACCCTTACCTTCGTCACCCCAGTTCGCGCCAACAATAGCTTTTACCATAGTTTCCTCCATTCCGCTGATTCTTACCAGCCTGCATAAAACGTATTCATCGTGCCTGTAGGAAAATTTTTGTTTTCCCAAAAACCACACGTTGTTATAATACCACATCTATAGGAGTACAGGCAACGGTTATTTCATATAAAATACAAAAATAATATACAAAAAGACATTGAACAGACTACTTTGTAAAATCCGCTCAATGTCTTTCTTTCTTTTTATAAAGCTGTTGAGGGGAGTCGGACCCCCGACCTCTTCATTACCAATGAAGTGCTCTGCCACTGAGCTACAACAGCCTGCGTTCTACGCAAGAACTATAATATTATACCTCACTTTATTTGTCAAGTCAACTTTTTATTTTCTCTGCGATAAAACTTCCTGTAGAAGACTATTACCGCAGAGAACACTCTTTTTAGAAGTTTGCAAAGACATGTGTACTTTTCTGCAATGTCTGTGCAATTACTTTATTTTCATTCATTTTGTCACTGATATTTACGATATCTTCAACCAGATTCTGCGTGCTTTTTGCAGCTCCATTAATTCCTTCTGCGCCTTCGTCCACTGCTGTTGTAATGGCACTGATAGACAATGCAATTTCATCGATATTTTTCTTTAACATATCTGTCTTTGCCGTAAATTCCTGCATTGCATTTTCAATGTAGGATGCATTATCCCTATATTTTACACCGCTTTCTACAAATGCTTCGAATTCCGGTAATATGGCATTTTGTATATAACCCACAAGCTCATTGGCATTATCCGAAAGATTATTGACAGCTGCTACAACAACGGAATTTATCTGCTGGATTCTGTTTGCCGTTTCACGGCTTGAATCCGCCAGACCGCGGATTTCATCCGCTACAACTGCAAAACCTTTTCCTGCCTCGCCGGCTCTCGCTGCTTCAATGCTCGCATTTAATGCAAGCAGGTTGGTCTGACTTGATATATTTAAAATTTCATCCGTCAGGCTGGTTACCTGTCCTACACTGTGGCTGTCTTCAATCGCCTTTCCAAGTCCCTCTAATATAATTCCAATGGTTTCATTGGTTTTATCCATATTATTTCTTGCATCGCTCTCCATCTTATCCGCATTGGCTTTCATCTCTTTTGAGAATTCATTAATTTCACCGGACTTGTGTGCTATCATCTCAACATCACCACGTACATTTTCAGTATTATTATTAATAACACTGACCGAATGTCCTACATCCTGCATGGTTGCTGACAGCTCTTCTGTCATCGCCGATAAATCTGTTGCACTGTCATTTGACGTTGCAACACTTTCTCCTACCTCACGTACCACATTCTCCATATGATTCGTGTTCTCGATAATCATCTTTAGTATCTGCTGGAGTTTATCCATAAACAGATTAATACCATTTCCAAGATCAGCAATTTCATCATTTGACAAAACAGCGACTCTCCTGGTCAGATCTCCTTCACCTTTATCAATTCCGCTGATAATGTCCCTGATGTCCTTATTCGTGGCAAGAATCGGTTTAATCACAAAACGTATTACACAGTATAACGCCACCATAAGAAGCGTGACACTAATAGCAATAATTATGCCATTGCTTACTAATGCACCCAGATAAACATCCGATAGTTTTTCTCGCGCATCAGATGCCGCAGTGTTCGCATGCTCCTTCATGACATTAATTTCATTTTGAATTGCCATGCTGCTTTCACTGACAGCTCCATTTGCCAGTGCATAAGCCTCGGTATTTTTTCCAAGTGCACTGTATGCCATCAGATTACCAAGCTCATACTTCATCGTCTCATAATTGGATACAACCGTTTCATAGGAGCTTTCATCCTCCGGCTCTACATATTTTCTGTAATCTTCAAGCTCCTGCTCTAACGTTTCCTGTTCTGTCTGCATTTCTTCAACAATGGAAATCATTGTATTGAGGTCCGTTGCTATAATATGGGACAAACCCAGCTTATGTATAGACTGTGTTTCGTTCTCAATGGCAGAAAGCTCGGAAATGCTGTTCATGCAATCATCTGCAATACGTGAAGCATTCCGATTTACCTTTCTTATATTATTAACTGCCATAACATTTGACAGTACAGATAATATTCCTAATATAAATACCGGAACCAGTATCAGCGCCTTCAGGCTTGTTCTTTTTTTATTCATATAAACCCTCTTTTCTTATGCGTAATCCCAAAACAGCTTTTCCGGTTATTATTTTACCGTTGACGCCGTAATCCCGTCTACAAGCACATCCATAAGCTCCTGTTCCGAAAGACCACCTGTGTTTCCGCTAAGAATCGTATCTGCAAACGATTTACAGGCATCCCAGTAGCTATTTCCAACCCTCTGGAGTGTACCATACTTTGACTGGTCAATTACAGCCTGTATTGCTGCTACCTTTTTAATATCCGGTGAAGCAGCTGCATTAATATTTGACGGTCCCTGATTACGCTCTGTAAAACGTATTTTCTGATTTTCTTCATTTGTCATCCAGTCTGCAAGCTTGCATGCCCAGTCTTTATTTTTAGAATAGGCATTGACACCCATCATTTTATATCCCGTAAATGAAGCCATCTGCACTTCTCTTCCGGCGCATGTATAAGCTGGCAGTTTACATGCTCCATAGTCAGCTCCCCACGCTTCTTTTGCATTCATAACATCCCATACACCGCTGATACCGGCTATTACTTCTCCCGATTTCATCTTGTCCGCAATTTCCCCATTCGGGCAGCTTAAAAAACCGGCATTTGATGTAATCCTTTTTAACGCCTCTTCTATATCAACACCTCTTATATCACCGGATGTATCATTCCAGTTACAGGCATTTGTAACTCCGTCTTCATTCAATGACAGTTTCAGACCCGTATTACCAAAAAAAGAATACAGATACCAGCCCGAATTAAATTCCATCGCCACTTTCTTTCCCGCTGCCTGTGCTACGGAAAGCATTTTATCCAACGACTTTACATCCTCCTCCGTAAAATAGTCCTTATTATAATACATAAAATATCCATTGTCTGCCGTCATTGGATATCCGTATAATTTTCCATTAAGAGTTGCAGCATCCACTGACTCTTTTATATTCTCTGCCGACACTTCTTCTGCATTAGGAACCGGAACCAGCACCCCGCCTGCAACAAGCGATATAAGCTGGTCATCCGGGAACGAAAATACATCTGCCCCGCCGTGGACATCTGTAAGCATCACATCTCTTACCCCTGAATCCGCCTGTGTTTCAAGTGTGATATTAAAATCCGCCTGTCCCTTATACTGTTCTTTAAAACTGTCTATCATCTTTGTAAGCGTTGCTGTATTATCTTTTTCTCCCCATACCGTAAGCTCTACCGTTTCTGTACCTTCTGTTTCCTGTTTCCGGTCGTCTGCACTTTCTGCTGCACCGCACCCTGATAACAGTAGTGATGAGGTCATAAAAAGTGCCATAACCCTTTTCAAACATTTTTTCATAGTAAACTCCATTCTGCAGACATTTCCCTGATTAACAACCTTTAAGACTGAACTGCTGCGATGCCTGCGGCGCAGTCATTCCGTATCACATTGCACTTAATTCCCCTATAAATCCGTCACCGCCATACAATACTTTTTATCTATAAACAGCATACTACTTTTCCTGTCAAACATCAATCACTTAATTTTCTAAGGTCAGACGGGCCGCTTTACTGCGTATCCGTTGCAGGGCATTATCAACTGACTTCGGCGGCTTCTGCATTTTTTTTGCAATTGCTGTATAGTCCATTCCTTCCAGATAATAAGTCAGCACCTGCTGTTCAAAGGTACTCAGTACTTCTTTTAAACGGCTCTTTAAGTCCCAGTTATGCTCTTTGTCTATCAGCAGTTTTTCAGGATTTAGCTCTGTCTGCGACTGCAGAATATCAACAAGACGCATATCACTGTCTTCATCACCGCCGGCCGGCATATCATATGAAACATAGGTATTCAGCGGCATATTTTTTTTACGGTTTGATGCCGCCACCGCCGTAATCATCTGACGATTGATGCACATACTTGCAAAGGTCGCAAAAGAAGCCTCCCGGTCTGTATTATAATCCCGGATTGCCTTATATAGCCCAATCATGCCTTCCTGAATCAAATCGTCATTATCACCGCCGGCTAAAAACATGGCTTTTGCTTTTTTACGCACCAGATGTTTATACCGTTCAAATATAAAATCCATTGCATCTGTATCTCCATCGCGGTACCGTACAATCAATTCTTCATCACTGCACTGTTTCAAATCCATGTTTTATTCTCCCCAATACGCTTTATTTTAAGCGTTTTCACACAGAGCGGCATCCGGCTTTATCCGCTTACACCTTTTCCGCCAGTATCTGTTTTACCTATGCCTTTAAACGCTGGCGCACAATCTCATATGCCAGCACACCTGCCGCTACGGAAGCATTCAGCGAATCAATATCGCCCTTCATCGGAATTGATGCCGTAAAATCACATTTTTCTTTTACAAGACGGCTCACTCCCGCACCTTCATTACCGATAACCAGTCCAATCGGTCCTGTAAGGTTTAAATCATACATCGTCTGTCCGTCCATATCGGCACACACAAACCACATGCCTTCTTTTTTCAGTTCTTCAATGGTCTTTGCAATGTTGGTTACTTTTGCCACAGGTGTATAGTTAACCGCTCCGGCAGAGGTCTTTGCTACGGTCGCCGTAAGTCCCACGGCACGGCGCTTCGGGATAATAACACCGTGTGCCCCGCAAAGGTTTGCAGTACGGATAATTGCCCCCAGATTGTGCGGGTCTTCAATCTCGTCCAGAATAAAAATAAAAGGGGCTTCACCCTTTTCCTTTGCTGCATTTAAAATATCTTCGACTTCCGCATATTCATATGCTGCCGCCTGCGCAACAACGCCCTGGTGATGTCCGCTGTTTGCCAGTCTGTCCAGCCGTTCTTTATCCACAAAATTGATAATGGTATCCGTCTTTTTAGCTTCCCGCAAAATACTTTTTACAGGACCGTCCTGACAGCCGTCTAACACAAACAGCTTGTCAATGGTCTTTCCTGCGCGGAATGCCTCCAGCACGGCATTTCTGCCCTCTATAATAAATTCTTTATATCTCATTTTTTCTCCATTCTATGGTGTTCCCATTCCCCGATTGCCTCTAGACCTGTATGTACCAGCTTTGTCAGGCGGTTGTACTGCCCGTCCAGATACAGATATCCCATTAAGGCTTCAAAACCGGTTGCACGTCTGTAATCACCGATTGTCGCGTTTTTGGCAGAAGTATACGACTTTGCATTTCTGCCCCTTTTATAGACTGACAATTCATTTTCCGTCAGCTGTTCTTCAAGGATGCCAATCAGTTTAGACTGCGTTTCCGCCTTGACCAGCCTGCACGCATGCCGGTTGATTTTGTTGACCGGCATGTTGCCAAGGCTGATTAAATAGGTGCGGATCACAAGGTCGTAAATGCTGTCGCCGATATAGGCAAGCACCAGGGGTGATAACTGCCGTGGTTCTACCTGTGCAAGCTCTAAATTCTTCCAGATATTCCGTGTCAGATTTTCTTCAAAATTTAAGCTCTTTTCCATCTTACGCCTTCTCTTGTATCTTCTAACACAATGCCCTTTGCTAAAAGAGTATCCCTGATTTCATCTGCTTTTGCAAAATCTCTGTCTTTTCTTGCCTGCTGACGCTGTGCAATCAGATTTTCGATTTCTTCATCTAACATCTCCGCTTCTTTTTCCGTTATAAGTCCCAGTACATCTGTCAAAGCTGTAATCTTTGCCTTTAACGCATTGAGATATTCTGCGGTATTACCTGCCGATGAATTAGAATTTGCAAATTTAACAAGTTCAAATACAGCTGCAATCGCATCTGCCGTATTAAAATCATCTTCCATTGCTGCTTCAAATTTCGCCGTCATTTCCGCAGTCTTTTCAAGCAGTGCCTTTTCTTCATCTGTCATTGCACCAGCCTGTGCATTTTCCGCAAGGTGTGTCAGATTGCCGACTGCCGTTACGATTCTATCCAGACCGTTCTTTGCGGATTCCATCAGGTCATGGCTGAAATTAATCGGATTTCTGTAATGTGCGCTTAACATAAAGAAACGCAGTACCTGTAAATCGTATTCTTTGCTGATATCTCTTACAGTAAAGAAGTTACCGAGAGATTTAGACATCTTCTTATTGTCAATATTTAAAAATGCGTTATGCATCCAGTATTTTGCAAATGGTACGCCGTTTGCAGCTTCTGACTGGGCAATTTCATTTTCATGGTGTGGGAAAATCAAATCCTCACCGCCCGCATGAATATCAATCTCGTCTGCCAGATACTTCTTAGACATGACAGAACACTCAATATGCCAGCCGGGTCTTCCCTCACTCCACGGTGATTCCCAGTAAGGCTCGCCTTCTTTTTTCGGCTTCCACAATACGAAGTCTAACGGGTCTTCCTTTTCGGATTCTCCGGCAACCTTGATATCTCTGTGTCCAGCTTCCAGATCATCAATATTCTTCTTTGAAAGCTTTCCGTAGCCCTCAAACTTTCTGGTGCGGTAATAAACCGTACCATTGACATTGTAGGCATAGCCTTTGTCAATCAATGTCTGAATCATGTCAATCATGCCGCCGATTTCCTGTGTTGCAAGCGGATGTGTTGTGGCAGGCTTGATATTCATGCCTTCCATATCCTTTTTGCACTCTGCGATATAACGCTGTGAAATTTCTTCGGCAGATACACCTTCTTCATTGGCCTTTTTAATAATCTTATCATCCACATCCGTAAAGTTGGATACGTAATTGACATCATACCCCTTATATTCCAGATATCTTCTTACCGTATCAAAGCAGATCATCGGTCTTGCATTTCCGATATGAATCAGGTTGTATACGGTCGGTCCGCAGACATACATCTTTACCTTGCCTTCTTCAAGCGGCTGAAATTCTTCTTTTTTTCTTGTCAGTGTATTATAAATTTTCATTATTGCTCCTCTTTTCCGTAGACGCTTTGTGTCGGCGGTACGCGGGCTGAATCCATTCAACCCTGCGATAAATCTATTTGTGGCGTCTACGGCACAAATAGTTGTGTGAACAATCTTAAATTTATGGATTGGTCACACTTTCCAATGCCTTCTCTAATTTATCAAGACGTACCCGAAGGCGCGCATTTTCACTCTTTAAATCGTCCATTTCCGTCTGTACCGGGTCCGGCAGATGCACCTGGTCTAAATCGTCATTGACACGTACATCATTTTGAATGACGATTTTACCCGGTACACCGACAACCGTTGAATTCGGCGGCACATTTTCAAGAACAACCGAACCGGCGCCGATTTTACAGTTATCTCCGATTGTAAATGAACCAAGCACCTTTGCTCCCGCACCGATTAATACGTTATTCCCCACTGTCGGGTGGCGCTTTCCGCTTTCTTTTCCGGTTCCGCCAAGTGTTACACCCTGATACAGTGTTACATTATCCCCGATAATGGCTGTTTCACCAATAACCACACCATGTCCGTGGTCGATAAACAGACCTTCACCAATCTGGGCACCCGGATGAATCTCGATACCGGTCTTTCTTGCCGTTTTCTGCGAAATGCGGCGTGCGCGGTAATAGTGCTTTTTCAGGTACAGTTTATGCGCCTTGCGATATTTTAAAATTGCATGAAAACTCGGATATAAAAACACTTCCATCGTTGATTTTATTGCCGGGTCCCTGTCCTTTATGACCGCAATTTCCTGTTTTACATATTTAAAAAACTCCATGTCTACTCCTCAATGTCTGATTGCTGTTACTTTATTTTACGGAACAACCGCCACATCCGCCACAACAATTTGTCATATCCGAATCGCCATAGATATAATTAGTCACGTCATTTAAGCTGCAAACCGCCTGGGAAGAAATGCCCTCTCCCGTACCGGTAAAGCCAAGTCCTTCCTCGGTCGTTGCCTTTACATTGACACGGTCGATGTCAAGCTTTAAGGTGTCTGCAATATTTTTGCGCATTTCATCGATATACGGACGCATTTTCGGCTTCTGCGCAATAATCGTTGCATCAATATTTTCAATGACATAATTCTTTTCATCTAAAAGCTTTCCAACCTGTCTTAACAGTTCCAGACTGGAAATGCCTTTATATCTGTCATCGTTGTCCGGAAAATGCTTTCCAATATCTCCAAGCGCCGCCGCACCGAGCAGTGCGTCCATAATCGCATGAAGCAGGACATCCGCATCAGAATGTCCCAGCAGACCTTTTTCATACGGAATTTCCACTCCGCCTATAATCAGCTTTCTGTCTTCCACCAGTCTGTGTACATCATACCCCATTCCAACGCGCATTTTCATTCTCCTTTCTGACTGCTATCATTTTATTTTCCCGTAAAAGAATACCATTATTCTATGAATTGTACAAGTGAAAATATTTCCGCTTTGGCAGTGTTTTACGGTATTCTCCCTGTATATGCAAAAAAAGACACCTCTGTTCAAGGTGTCCATGTAGTAGCGAGAGGGAGACTCGAACTCCCGACACCACGGGTATGAACCGTGTGCTCTAGCCAACTGAGCTATCTCGCCATATTCTTTTCATGTATGGGACCTATAGGGCTCGAACCTATGACCCTCTGCTTGTAAGGCAGATGCTCTCCCAGCTGAGCTAAGATCCCATATTCAAATTCATGATAAACAATCGCTACAACCGCTTGCGCTGTGTTGTTTTTGTTCTCTCGTGAACTGACTTGGTTATTATAATACGATAATCGCGTAAATGTCAAGCACTTTTTTCAACTTTTTTTGAGATTTTTTTATTTTTTCTGCAAACCCGCAGAAACAGGGGCTTTGTAAAGGAATGGCAGCTCCGGTAATTCGTTCTTTTCTATGATTGATTCCAACATTTCGGCAAATTCTTTCGAATTACGAATCTGATACTGCATATGATTAAATCCGCTAAAAACCGGAAAGTTCCCATATTTATAAGTCTGCATAACGGCATTTCTGTATTTTAAATGGTCTTCCACACTGCCAAACTCCCAATATGTACTTTTTTGTAATTCTTCGGGCAAATCCGGGAATGCTTTATCCTCCAGACTGTCCATAAGCTGTCTTTTTAAATTTCCATATGTTATCGTTCTGCCTGCTTCTATAAAATACGGCTTTATATTATCATCATCGCACCACATGATTTTTTTTAATGTTTTTCCTTTTGACCGGTAAATGCTTTTTATTGCCAGATATATGAACGGAACCATTATCTTTCTCAATGTCTTTCCAATCTGTGCAAACTGCCCGCCGTCAAAAAAGACATGTTTTACGGGTATCTGTGTATTGGTTAGAAATGCCATTGCAAGGTCTGCGCCGATTGAGGAAGCCACCACAAGTTCTATCTCACGGATTCCCTGTTCTTTTAAAAATGTCATTATCTGCTGTATTTCATCTGTTTTACTGCGATATTTTTGTCCGGCACAATATACTGTCGAAGTCGGCATAATGCAGTAATATTTCTGTTCCAGACACTCTGCTACCGGCATACTGCTGTCACCCGTCACTCCCATTGCATGAAAAAATAATATTGCCGGTTTTGATTTGTCACCTGCTGTTTTAAATATCATATTTTCCCTTCTCTCTGTGCAAATTATATGTGTGCCTTACTCCATGCTTCCTATATTAAAATTGTACTCATCTGCTTCCCGTGGATTTTTAAAGCCTTCAAATGCTTCCACTTTCGTCAGCGAAAGATAAAAGCCACAATTCGGAACAGGGTACTTCTGTTTTTCCTTTCGGACATAACCTTTGATAGACAGCAGATATTTTCCGGCAGGGACATCATATTTGATATCTGTATAAATTTTAACAAGCTCTCCCTTTCCCGTTTCCGCCTTATACCACCGTTCCCATGGCGAGCGGTACCGCTCCACCGGTTCAAACTGTCCCGGCGTGGTATAAAATTCTTCTTCCTTTTCATGATATATTTTCGGCTCAAAAGGCTCAAGCTGACGGATATTGGAAATCCACAGCCCGTCTTTAATTTCCAGATTAAATCCGTCATAATCTATTTTCTGCACCCACCGGTCGTCAAACGGCTCGTCCCGTCCTTCAAGCCGGATTGCGTAATTATACGCATTAATTCCTACTAACGCAATTAAAATGCCCTCTTTCTGCGTAGACAAATAAAGTTCTTTATCCTTTTGTAAAAGACTTAACAGCTTTCTTTTCCGGATTTTTTCACGTTTCAAAAAGTCCTGTACGGTATCTGCGGAAAATATACAAATCCCGTAGCCCATTGCGTTTACTTCTCTGTCCATGTTTTCTCCCTCCCCATTATTACCATTATAATATGTGCTTTTATTATAACATTTTGGTGTTGTCACTGTCTAAATGTTTTTGTTGTAAAACAGATTTTCAATATAAATTTGACATAAATATAGAAATAGAGTAATATGAATATATAAAAAGGCACTGCCGATAGACGGTTTAGCCTTTACAAATAAGGATTAAAAAATAACCGCTTAGTTGACCAGACTGGGGCGGTTATTTTTTGGGCTTTTTATTACAAATGGAAGCAACAAGCGTTGCGACTGCACATAATACTAATGTATATGTAAACATATCTGAATAAGTCACCATAGTCTCACCTCCTCTCGAAGGTATCGACTAAACCGCCTACCGTGAATGGCAGTGCCAAAATTATATTAACATACTAATTGAAAAGTTAGCAACATCTCTTTATAACAATAATTCCTCCATCATTTGCAATAACAAAATACTTTCCATCGTAGCTAAATCCACAGATGTATGCACCATAATTTTCATAAACTTTTATTTCATCACTTTGACCAGGAATAAAAGTTATAGTCGTAATATACTCTTTTGTTTTCTGAATAAGAACCCTTTCGCCCTTATTTGTTGTATCAGGTAAGTTTCCACCGTATTCTCCTGCTATTAAAATCTGTTCGTCCGGTAATTTATCACAAATTGCAATAAGTTCTTCTTCATCATAATCAATCATACAATTTTCAATTTTTCCATTGTCACAATCCAGAATAGTAGTTTTTTGAGAAGAAATGATAATCATTTTATTTGAAATTTTCTTAGAAAACCCAAGCCATTCAAAACCTCCAACAGAAAAACTCGTTACAAATTTCCAACCGTCAATATGCTGACAGGCACGGATGCTTTCATCATAATTCATTAGCATAAATATTCCCCCCTATAAAATCTAACGAAATGCTCTTTTACAAATTGTTAAGTTGTCTATTTCTTCTTTTTCGGTTTTGGGGCTGGCAGTTCATCATACATTGCATGAAACAAGCCTGTCAAAAATTCCTTATTATCAACTTCATCTACCAACAACATCTCTTTTGCTCCCTCACAGGGTAATTCATACGGAGCTGTCGGCATATAACTAATTGCCGATTTTACTGGTTTAACAAGTAATCTATCATCATAGATACCGCCTACAATCTTGCCACGATAATAAATAATAAATTCTCCCATCATAGCTCGATAAGTAATTTCTTCTAACTCAGATAGCTGCCCTAAAATAAACTCTAAGTATTCCTTGCTTGATGCCATATTTCCTCCTCAAATCCCGAATTTAAACCATTAAATGTTAATTTCTGCTTATCACATGGTAATTCTTCAAATTCTATTACTTATTCCCCTCGTTTCACACATAATTTTAATTTTTCCCAATTAATTATAATTATTATATGTAAAGACAACCGCAAATTCAATCGTATTTTTTTGTGATTGAATTTACGGCTGTATATAACCTCATTTTAGAATTGACCTTCTGAATTTCAAAACACAATATTACTATTAATTCAAAAAAACGTGCATCAGAAAACTAATTAATACACAGACAGTAAATGTTATCAGCATACTGCCTATAACTAAAAGAATTTTCTGATATGGACGTTTTCCTATCTCACGTTGCTTTTGAATATCATCCAAAAGTTTTCCCTCAGAAAATGCAACAATTTCTTTATAGCTCTGGACATCATTATCTTTTTTTACCTTTTCAATCTTTAAGACAAAGTAATATTTTTGCTATCAAAGTGTATTGACATCTGTGTTTTCCGGGTGTCAAAATTGTTTTACATGCTATAAATCCACAAACTCCTGCTTTGTTTTTATGGACTGCTCAATAAATGCCTTTACTGCATATACATCTTTTAATTCTTCATATCGCGGAAATCCGGCAGCATTATGCTTTGAGTAAGTCAAATGGAAAATATAGTAGATGTCCACATTTCTTCCGTTGTCAATAACATATAACACATCATCATTCGATTCACACTTTGCTGCTGCCCAAATTCTTTTGTCATATAAGAAGTGGTCTTCCCCGATTTCATTTTTCAATTCAGTAACAAACACTCCGTCAGCCTGTGTTAATGGAATCATATACCAGTTAAAATCTTCACCGTATTTATCACATAAATCACTAAAAATTTCTTCTATTGTCATTATCAATTTCCTCTTAAATTCTAATTTGCGAGCACTGTGTATCAATCACAAGAGGTCTTACTCATTGCTTCATTAATTCACCGGATGAAGCTTCTGATTTCTTTACTTATTCTTTGATATTCGTAGTCGTGAATATAATGAGGACAGTCCAATTCAATATAACTTGCGTTATTACAATTTAAAATATATTCTTTAGGAATGCCTCTCCATTTTTCTTTTGTAAAACCTGTTCCACCGGAACCGTCAGAGATAAACAATAACATCGGCACTTGTGGGACACCATTTTCCTTTACAACACCCGCATTCTTTTTTACCGCTTTTGCTTCGTCAATCATCGTTACAGTTGCGGTCCTTTGGTAAAATATAGCCCTGTAAATTTCTTTTTCCTTTTCAGAAAGCGTTACTGATTTGATAGCATCGCTTTCCGCAAGGCTTGGTAAACATCTTGTAATTCCCAATCCGGCACAATACTGTCCTAATCTCATTATAGGAATATTGATGTTCATTTCATCATAATAGTCCGGCACAGCCATATCCAAACCGACAATAGCCTCAACTTCTTCCGGATACTTCTGCGCCCAGTATAAAGCTTCTAACCCGGACATTGAATGTGGACAAAGCACATACGGCGGTTCTATTCCTGCCTTATCAAGTGCCATTCTGGTTTCGCTCAATATTGTATCAATATCTCTGTTTTTATCTACCACATCACTGAAACCATAGCCGAATTTTTCCACTACTGCAATTTTGTACTCATTGCTCAACAGCGAATACAATGACTTAAAATCCAATATAGGCGAGCATGTTCCGCTTCCTGACATAAACACAAAAGTTTTGTCACCAGTGCCCTCCGTATATACGCTCATGTTGTGACCGTTGACTTCTACAAGTTCGCCCAAAGGAGTCAGCAAGTCCATTTCTTTTGAACTGCACACTTTATGGCGGACAAAAGATACTGTCACAAATAATACAATGGCCGCAAAAATTATCAATATTATTTTCATTTTATGTACCTTTCTCAAAAAAATCATCTGCCACGCACCGTTTTTCATTGTGCGTAGCCGCATTTTTATATATAAGTCAAAAATGCTTTGCGTAGTATTTTACCCTTTCAATAAATTCCTTTTCTGTTGCTGCTTCCGTAGGCGGAAAACATTCTGCCTCAACTGCGCCGACTTGGAAGTTATCATACCACCTTTATTATTTTCTCTACATCCTTTTTTCTTGATAACCATATAACTTTATCGTCATATCTATCTAAAATACTTCTTATTTCTTTCAGATTTTTATTCTGAAAAGTTTCCGTCCATTTCAAAAGGTTATAAACCGATTTCAAAGTTTCTTTTTTCCCTTTTAATATTCCCAATTTTCTTTTTATAGAGCGCATAATAATTCTACTTTTACATAAATAATTCGACATATTTAAAACATATATTTTATCAGCTTCATCAAAACTTTGCTGTACCCAGGCATAATATACCCCCTCAATTATCCACTCATCATTATTATATAATATTTCTTGTAATAACGCTTTTCGTTCATCAAGCGGTCTCTTTTTTCCATATTCTTTGGCGTTGTTATCCCATTGAATATCGTCTAAGTCGAAATGAGAAATATTATACTTCTTTGAAAGTGCATTTGCTAAATAGGTTTTTCCAGAACCACTGCAACCAATAATACGTATTTTCATCAGTCAATATCCTCCCTAAATTCAAATATCACAATCCATATGTTCACTTATTTTCATTGTATTTTGTCCCTGTCAGAAAACATAAAACAGGTATTCTGATACTAATTTTGCAGCAAATAAAAATCATTTGTATTAATTCATACGTTTTATTATATACTTTGTGCCTCTGCCCTTTCCTTTAACCTCTACCACTCCCTTTTGGCTCATTTCTTTCAATAACTGTGTTGTTTTTGATTTCCCAAATGGTGTATAGGGTGCTATTTCACTGATAGGCTTGAGCATTGTCGTGCTTAACAGCGCATACACCTGCTTTTCATCTTCCGTTAAATTTATATTTTCTCCAAAAACAGGAAGCATAATCCTAATCGTATTTTCTGATACTTCAAAATCAGGTTTTCTTAATGCACTTTCATATAATTGCTTTATTCTTGTAATTCCGGTTCCAAAAATCTCAACAAACCCAAGCCTATAAAATACATTTGCAAGATTCCTGTTTCTTAAAACAGAAATTTTACCTGATAAGTATTCATCTTCTGTTATTCCTGATGGCAGACCTCCGGGCGAAATAACCTCAATTCTGTCATCAAACATCAGAACTCTTATTTGTGATTCTATATCCCACGCTCTATGAATTAAAGCATTTGCAATCGCTTCACGAAAAGCTGCTTCCGGTATTTTTTCTACATTTTTTCTCTCTGCCCCCTCTATTATTTCGTATTGATAATAATCTCTGAACATATCTATTGCTTTATCATATACCTCTAATATGGATATATTTTCAATCGTTGCCCTTTTTTGAATAACACTGATATTTTGACCAAACTTTACAATATCAATGCCGGGAAAATGATTTCTATCCGCTAAAAGTCCTGCTGCATTATTATATCCATTATTATTATCATATAAATTAAGTGTTTTTAAAGTATCCTTATTAAAAGTTTCAATCTGAATGCTTTCTTTTAATTTTTGATGTAAAACTTCAAATGTTAATTTCTGTTCATTATATGGTAATTCTTCAAATCTTATATTTTTGCCCTCCAATATAAGACGTGAAAGCTCTAATGTATCTACCTCTATCGTTGCAGTATCATTTCTCTTATATGCCTTTGACTTGTATAAATACGGCTTATGAATTCCACTCTTTACAGTAAGCTTTATCGTACTATCGTTTTGTATTTCAAGTGTATAATCCGGTTGCGGCGAAATACTGTCGTTAATTTTATTTTCTATATCAAGACAGGATTGTTTTACATCTGCTATTCCCTTGACATTCCCATTATCATCAATGCCAAAATATATCTCCCCTCCATTGTAATTTGAAAAGGCGCTTACTGTTTTTAAAAATGTATTTGTAATTGTTTCTTTAAATTCTATTATCCTTGTTTCACGCATACCATTTATTCCTTTCCAATTTGTTATATTTATTATACGCATAAACAGCCATAAATTCAATCGTATTTTTTTACAATTGAATTTACGACTGCTTTTAGTTATATTTAAGACTTTATAATTGTTTTTACAATCATTCTGTATAATCATTGCTGTTAAAAACTTTTGCATTGCAAACCGGAAGTTGTTTAACTGATTCTATAATGTCCTATGATATCATCACGATGTTCCAGTATATCCTCTTCATAATATATTTGATATGGATTTGCATGATGGATAACAAAACATATACCTTTTCGATTTCTCTTGTCAGATATAATGCCTATATGTTTTTTAAATACAACAATATCTCCACCTTGCCATTCTTCTATTTCATTTATATCTGTAGTAAGACTTATTGCATTATTATCGAAATATACTTTTAAGTTTTTAACTCTTCTAAAATCTATATTTTTATCAACGGCATCTATATCATACAATTCTTTATTGTTTTTTATATCCTCATTTACTAATTCCATCAAATCATATCCTGCATCTTTTAAAGCAAAAGCTACTACATCAGTACAAACCCCATATTCATCATTTGGATAACCTGTATTGTAATATTTGCTTTTATATTTTGGATTAGTTTTTATGTAATTATTTGCATTATTTAATATATCTGTTTGGTCATCTATACCATCATTGTCTTTATCAATATTGCTCTTGTAAGCTTCTATATTGAAATCTGCATTTGTATATTTTTTATGTGGAATATAATTAAAACAATACAACACATATAAAGCAACAATTATTAGCACCGAAAAAACAATAAGCGTTATTCTCTTCTTCATACATTCTCCATTAAACAACTTTCGATCTGTGGGGATACAATAACTTATATTCTTTTCCTCTTTGATACATGAAATAAAAAACACGCAAAACATATACATACTACTTTGAATATATTACCTATAAGTGCATTATCATTTACAGTAATTTGGGATAATGTATTAATTAAGGCATGTGTCATTACACATATCCACAAACTATTTGAATATGCAAACAACGCCGAAAAAATAAAACAGTTTGTTAATAATCCCAATAAGAAATACGGAACATTAACAATTTCTATACTGCCATCAATATAAAAGAACAGGAAATGCCATATGCTCCAACACAAAAAAGTAATAATCGTTGCAGCAATATATGGAATCTTTTTCTCTAAGCAAGGTTGAAATGAATATCTCCAGCCTATTTCTTCTATTCCGCCAAATGCTATTGCCTTAAAGAAAAGAACTAGCAGAATCAGTAAACTTTCTATTTTAAATCCTTTACTTACTATCACAGAACAAAAATCCATAAATAAAAATACCAGTACTACTGCATAGATTTTAATTGATTGCTTTATATCGAAAAAATCTTTTAATATACTTAACGGTCTTTTAGCATTATATTTGATTTGATAAAATACACCCCAAAGTGCAGATGACACACCGCCAAATATAATAAAAACCATTCCCAAAAACGAATTGTATCCCAATTCATACCCTTTTGCTTTTAGTATCCCAACCAGTGCCGCAACAACAGTTATCTGAAACAATGTCGGAAATAAAAAACCTTTGATAATTGACTTATTATTCATTATTCATCCCTTAAATAATTAAATTACGATTTAAAAAATCCACGCTTGCATTATACCATAAAAATAACGGCACTGTATATCGCTGTCTACCAATATACAATGCCGTTATCAGCTGTTTCTTTTTTCTTTTTATACGTTAATCTCTGCTGTCATGCCCAGCTCGTCTTTGCTTGCAGCAAGAATCGGCTGAATCACTTCTGCTAAGTATTCTTCAACCTGCTCCTTAGAACGTCCGACATACTTCATCGGGTCTAATTTTGCCTGTAATTCTTCAAGCGTTACGTTAAACATCGGATCTGCTGCGATTAATTCAAGCAGATTGTTGTCTAAGCCTTCCTGCTTTACACGCTTGCCTGCTTCCATAGAAAGCTCGCGGATTCTTTCGTGCAGTTCCTGTCTGTCGCCGCCTGCCTTTACAGCGTCCATCATGATATTTTCGGTTGCCATGAACGGAAGCTCTGACATCAGTCTTCTGTTGATAACCTTATCATATACAACCAGTCCGTCTACAACATTTAAGTAAAGGTCTAAGATACCATCTACTGCTAAAAATCCTTCCGGAACGGATAATCTCTTGTTGGCTGAATCGTCCAGTGTTCTTTCAAACCACTGTGTAGAAGATACGATTGCCGGATTTAACGCATCACAGATGACATAATCTGCTAAAGATGCCATTCTTTCACTTCTCATCGGATTTCTCTTATAAGCCATGGCTGATGAACCAATCTGTGATTTTTCAAACGGTTCTTCGATTTCCTTTAAATGCTGTAATAAGCGGATATCGTTAGAGAACTTATGTGCGCTTGCCGCAATACCTGCAAGAATATTTAATACTCTTGTATCTACTTTTCTTGAATAAGTCTGTCCTGATACCGGATGACATGCTTCAAAGCCCATTTTCTGTGCAATCTTTTTATCAATCTGCTTAATCTTTTCATGATCGCCGTTAAACAGCTCTAAGAAAGAAGCCTGTGTTCCGGTTGTACCCTTACATCCGAGCAGCTTCATGGTTGAAAGCACGTAGTCGAGGTCTTCTAAGTCCATAACCAATTCATTGAGCCACAGTGTTGCTCTCTTACCGACAGTGGTCGGCTGTGCAGGCTGGAAATGTGTAAATGCCAGTGTCGGCTGTGCCTTATACTTATCCGCAAACTTTGAAAGTTCGTTGATAACGTTGACTAACTTTTTACGAACCAGTTTTAAGCCCTCTGTCATAATAATAATGTCGGTGTTATCGCCTACGTAACATGAAGTTGCGCCTAAATGGATAATGCCCTTTGCTTTCGGACACTGTAAACCATATGCGTAAACGTGTGACATTACATCGTGGCGTACTTCCTTTTCACGCTTCTTGGCATCTTCGTAGTTGATATCGTCTTTATGTGCCTTTAATTCGGCAATCTGCTCGTCTGTAATATCAAGTCCTAATTCCTTTTCTGTTTCGGCAAGTGCAATCCAAAGTCTTCTCCATGTCTTAAATTTCATATCCGGTGAAAAAATGTACTGCATTTCCTTGCTTGCATAACGTTCTGCAAGCGGTGTCTGGTATCTGTCGTTCATGATTTAATCCGCCTTTCTTTTTTACATCACTCTATATATTGCACACATTCTATACATCTTTCATACTTTATGTACTGAGTGTATTTATATATCACATATTATATACAGTCTGTATATTCTCATTCTCCATTCGTGCCGTTTCATCAAACCGATCGAAGAAAGCCTTACTTCTCTGTCTGTTTAGCCCATTTCGCCACGGATATCCTGTGTCGGCGGCTCTATCGGGTAATTTCCGGTAAAGCAGGCATCACAGTAATCTTTCTGTCCGTTAATCATTTCACTTAAACGGTCTACTTCCAGATAACCGAGGGAATCTGCACCAATCAGCTTGCAGATTTCGTCTACGGTGTGTCCTGAAGCAATCAGCTGGTCTTCTGACGGAATATCCGTTCCGAAGTAGCATGGGTGCTTAAACGGAGGAGAACTGATTCTTACATGCACCTCTGCTGCGCCTGCATTCTTTAACAGGCTGACAATTCTTGCACTCGTTGTACCGCGCACAATGGAATCATCAATCATGACAACCCTTTTGCCTGCCACCGCTTCTTTTAAAACATTTAACTTTACCTTTACGCTGGACTCGCGCTGCTCCTGCTTCGGCTTAATAAAGGTTCGTCCTACATAGTTGTTCTTAATAAAAGCATTGCCGTATGGAATACCGGACTGCATAGAATAGCCAAGTGCCGCCGCATTTCCGGATTCAGGCACACCGACAACAAGGTCTGCTTCTACCGGATGTGTCTTTGCAAGAATCTTTCCTGCATTGATACGGGATTCGTAAACGCTCATGCCGTCGATATCGCTGTCCGGACGGGCAAAATAGATATATTCAAAAATACATCTTGCTTTCTTTTCCTGACAAAGACTGGTATCCGATGCAATACCGTCCTTTGTAATCGTTACGATTTCACCCGGAAGCACGTCACGAACAAATTCTGCACCGACCGTATCAAGTGCGCAGGTTTCTGATGACAGAAAATACGCATTGTCACGCTTGCCGATACAAAGCGGCTTAAAGCCAAACGGGTCTCTTGCGCCGATTAACTTTCTGGGACTCATGACAATAAGGGAATATGCACCTTTTAACTTCTGCATTGCACCCTTTACCGCCTCTTCAACGGTTCCAACCTTTAATCTCTGTCTGGCAATTAAATATGCAATTACTTCAGAATCAATGGTAGTCTGGAAAATTGCTCCTGTGTAAGAAAGTTCTTCTCTTAATTCCAGTGCATTTAAAAGATTACCGTTGTGAGCAAGTCCCAGTGTTCCTTTTACATAATTTAAAACCAGTGGCTGGGCATTCTCTCTGACACTGCTTCCAGCTGTGGAATATCTGACATGTCCAACACCGATATTTCCTTTTAAATTCTCAAGATTTTTTGCATTAAACACTTCATTGACAAGTCCCATATCCTTGTGTGCAAGGACTTTTCCCTTCGGGCCTTCTGTGTCACTGACTGCAATACCGCAGCTTTCCTGTCCTCGGTGCTGTAATGCAAATAAACCATAATAAATCGTTGATGCTACATCATTTCCGTCGAAATCATATGCGCCGAAAACACCACATTCATCATGTAATTCATCTTCAACCGTTTTGTCGGTCTGATTAAGATAGTTCTTCATTGACTCCTCCATAAAATTTTGCTGTATTAACTATAAAATTATATAACACACTTTTGGCAAAATCAATATAGAAAATCTCATTTCTACTCCGCAATTAGTACAGTAGCGGAAAGCTTTTTTATCCCGCGGGATACCAAAAACGCAAATAAAAAGAAGCTGACACAGATAAGTCCTATCGGAAACAGCACCGAAGCCGGGCGCAGTGAAATGATTAAATGTGTAATCCCCATTGGCTTTAATATTGCAGTCAGAAGCTTTCCCGACAAAAGAACAGAGCAAATCACTCCCGGCACTGCTCCCGATACCGCAAGCATTAAAAAACGCAGTCCAAACGACAACCGAAGCTGTATGGATGTCAGTCCCATTGCCTTTAAAATGCCGATATCCGTTTTTCCCTGCAAAAACATTCTGTGACAGAACATGATAACCACAATCAGTGCAAACGGTATGTCTTCGTCTTTCATTCCATTTCCATAATCTTTAAAATTTATCTGCACCGTATCGTTATCTTTCTGCCGTATCGTAATATCCACCGGCATTTCCCCATATTTTGCCGCATTATTTAAAATGTTTTCCGTAAGCTGCATGAGCCTTTTTTCATCAGCCGAAATCACCCATTCCGAATCCGGCAGGTAAAGCCGTACACTGTCCATATCACTTATAAGCTCTGCCACCGCTTTCCGCATAAACGCGCACAGCTTCACTTCGTGCATATTCATTTCCAATTTGTCCATATCGGAAAGCGCATGTAAAAATAAGTCATTGGTCAGCGCCGATACTTCATCGCATTTTCTGATAATAACTTCAGCAAATTTCATGCGCTTTTCGGGTGTCGTATCCATATGCACTGTCTTCGGCACACAATACTTTATACCCATAATCCTGTAACATTTCTGCAATTATCCACGATAAATCCTTATCATCATCCACAATTAAAATCTGATATTCCATGCTTTTTCCTGCTCTTATTTTAAAAATGCCGTGTAAAAACGCTTTTTAAAAGACATTTTTACACAGCCATTTGTCGTATATTTATTATGCTTCGATGTGGATATTCACACCGTCAATGACATTTTCTTTTTCTGCTTCAAACCATGAATCCCGGATCGTAATATCACTGATTGTTTCCGGTTTTCCCTGCATCGGCTCAATTTTTACGGCTGTTTCTGCGCCCATGCAGTTGATATTGTGCATGGTGATATTCTTAAAATATGGAATATCGTCTTCTGAAAATCCTTCTGCACCCTGTTCGCGGTTTAAAAGATTAAGCACATAAGACATTGTAAGAATCACTGCCTCATGCTTGATACCGGTCATCTGGATATGGCTTACCTCAATATCCTCTACCACGCCGCCGCGTCCCATGGCACTCTTAAAGCGCACACCGACATCCGTACCTAAAAATGTACAGTTTTCCACCAAAACGTGCTTTACGCCGCGGGACATTTCACTGCCCACAACGAAGCCGCCGTGTCCTTCATTGACAAGGCAGTCATGGATATACACATTTTCACAAGGGCCTTCAAAGGTACGCGCCTCTGCATTTTTACCGGATTTGATGCAGATTGCATCATCACCCGTTTCAAACGTACAATTATAGATTTCAACACCATTACAGGATTCCACATCGATGCCATCCCCGTTCTGCGCATAGTACGGATTGCGGATCACTGCGTCCTTTACCGTCAGATTCGTACAGAAAAACGGGTGAATATTCCATGCCGGTGAATTCATAAAGGTCACGCCCTCTAGCAGCACCCTGTCGCAGTATTCAAGGCTTACCATAACCGGACGGTAAAAGTCGTAATGCTGTTCCGCTTTCTTTAAAGCATCTTTTTCGTCCTTCTGGATATTCTTTTCATTGCCCAGAAAGGCTGATTCTGTCGGAAACCAGATTCCTCCCTCTTTGGTATCGAGGACATTGCTGTTTTTCTTCATCAGCTCTGCCCACTGGCGCTCCGTCATCTTAAACTGTTTGACCGGCCGCCATAAGTCGCCGCTTCCGTCAATCACACCATCACCGCAGATTGCAATATTTTCTGCATGGTCTGCCGTAACCGGTGAAACAGTACGGATACACTCCTGTCCCTCGTAATTGGTCAGAATCAGCGGGTACTCCTCTATATTTTTTGAAAACTTTACAACCGCGCCGTGCTCTAAATACAGACACACATTGCTTTGCAGACGGATCGGTCCGGTAATCCAGATTCCTTTCGGAATCACAACCGTTCCGCCGCCCTCGTTTGAAATAACACTCATGGCACTGTTGATTGCCGCCGCATTTCTTTTGCTTCCCGCAATGTCTGTCTGATTTTCCACTGCACCGAAATCTTTAATGCTCACCTTTTTATCCGGAAATTCCGGCAGGGTAATTAAAAAATCTGCTCCTGTCATTTATGTACTCCATTCTGCCTGCATACAGCCGCTATTTTGTGATATGCGCGGCAAAACTAAATTTACCGCGCATACATTTTACAATAATTCTTTTAAAATCTGATTGACCATGCCCGGGTTTGCTTTGCCCTTCATGGCTTTCATTGTCTGACCGACTAAAAATCCGATTGCCTTTTCCTTACCGTTTCTGTAATCTTCAACGGACTGTGGATTTGCCGCAATGACTTCTTCAATTGTCGCACGGAGTGCGCCCTCGTCATTGACCTGCTTTAAGCCGTGTTCTTCCACGTACTGTTCCGGATTAATATCCTCATCGAAAATCTTTTCAAAGATTTCCTTTGCAACTGAACCGTTAATTGTTCCTGCTTCAACAAGACCAATCAGCTTTGCAAGGTTTTCCGGTGAAAATGTAATGTCTTCCGGTTCCATTTCCTTTTCCTTTAAAATGCGCATCGTTTCGCCCATTAACCAGTTGGAAACCTTCTTTGGCTGGCTGCAGATTGCCGTGGTGGCTTCAAATAAATCCGCAAGCTTTTTGGAATCTGTAAGAATACCGATATCATAGTCCGGGATTCCAAATTCTTCTTTGTATCTTGCCATTTTTTCCGTCTTAAATTCCGGCTGGCGGGAACGGATTTCCTCTAACCACGCATCACTGATATGCACCGGTACAAGGTCCGGATCCGGAAAATAGCGGTAATCCTGCGCATCTTCCTTTGAACGCATGGCATATGAATATTCCTTATTGTCGTCCCATCTTCTTGTTTCCTGTACAACGGCCTCGCCGGATTCAATCAGGTCAATCTGACGGTTCTTTTCCGCTTCAATGGCTCTTGCAATGGCACTGAAGGAATTTAAGTTCTTTGTTTCGGTTCTTGTACCGAAGGCTTCACTGCCGGCTTCTCTGACAGACAGGTTGACATCGGCTCTCATAGAACCCTCCTGAAGCTTACAGTCAGAAGCACCCAGATACTGGATAATCAGTCTTAACTTATCCAAGTAAGCGATAACTTCCTCTGCACTTCTCATATCCGGTTCGGATACGATTTCGATTAACGGCACACCGGAACGGTTGTAATCCACATAAGATACATCGTCCCATTCATCGTGAACCAGTTTTCCGGCATCTTCTTCCATATGGATTTCATGAATCCGGATCTGCTTTGTCGTGCCGTCTTCTAACTCGATATCAACATGACCGTTGCGGCAGATTGGCAGATATAACTGTGAAATCTGATAATTCTGCGGATTATCCGGGTAAAAATAATTCTTACGGTCAAATTTACAATTCTGTGTAATCGTACAGTTGGTTGCAAGACCGACTGCCGCCGCATATTCCACAACCTGCTTGTTTAATACCGGAAGTGAACCCGGCATACCGGTGCAGACAGGGCATGTATGGCTGTTTGGAGAACCTCCGAAGGCTGTAGAACAGCCGCAGAAAATCTTTGTTTTGGTTGCAAGTTCTACATGGACTTCCAGACCAATGACGGTTTCATATTCTTTTGCCATAGTTTTAGTTCTCCTTTCTGCTCTGTTCATACGTATAAGCTGTCTGAATGAGTTTCTTTTCTTCAAAGCAGTTGCCGATAAGCTGCATACCGACCGGCAGACCGTTCTTATCCGTTCCGCAAGGCACGGTCATGCCCGGCAGACCTGCAAGGTTTACGGAAATGGTGTAAATATCACTTAAATACATTTTAATCGGGTCACTTAAAGAGCTGCCAAGCTTCGGTGCGGTTGTCGGTGCAGCCGGTCCGATAATGACATCATATTTTGCAAATGCTTCGTCAAATGCTTTTTTAATCAGCGCTTTGACACGCAGTGCCTTTAAGTAGTACGCATCGTAATAGCCTGAGCTTAATACGAAAGAACCCAGCATAATTCTTCTCTTAACTTCCGGTCCGAAGCCCTCGGAACGGGTCTTTTTGTACATATTGTGCAGACCTTCGTAATCCTTTGCACGGTATCCGTATTTTACACCGTCAAAACGTTCCAGATTGGAGCTGGCTTCTGCTGCCGCAATCGTATAATACGTAGGAATTGCATATTCTACAAGGCTTAAATCAAATTCTTCAACAATTGCTCCCTTTGCCTTTAAGACTTCAACTGCATTCAGCACCGATGCCTTGACATCAGAGTCTAAGCCTTCCCCGAAGTAATCCTTTGGAATGCCGATTCTCATACCTTTTACATCATCAACCAGCGCACTTGTAAAATCGGTATCTTTGCGCTCTACCGATGTAGAATCCTTTAAATCATGGGAAGCGATGACTTCCATAATCGTTGCACAATCGGTTACGTCCTTGCAGAGCGGTCCAATCTGGTCTAAGGATGAACCGTAAGCGACCAGTCCGTAACGGGATACTGTTCCGTATGTCGGTTTCATGCCGACAACACCGCAGTAAGATGCAGGCTGTCTGATAGAACCACCTGTATCAGAACCCAATGCAAAAAAGCACTCGTCTGCCGCAACCGCTGCTGCCGAACCGCCTGAAGAACCACCCGGTACGTGTTCCGGGTTGCGTGGATTTTTTGTAACGCCATATGCAGAGGTTTCTGTGGTAGAACCCATGGCAAATTCATCCATGTTGGTCTTACCAATCATAACCGCACCGGCTTCCTGTAATTTCACAACGGCTTCTGCATCATACTGTGGAACAAAATTTTCCAGAATCTTTGATGCACACGTTGTCACAACGCCCTTTGTACAAAGGTTGTCCTTAATGGCAACCGGCACACCGGCTAAAGGTCCGGTCAGTGTTCCGGCTTCAATCTTTTCCTGTGCTTCTTTGGCTGCCTGCATTGCTTTTTCTTTATCTATCGTGATATAGCAGTGATACGTTTCTTCTGTTTTTTCAATCTGTTCCAACACTGCTTTCATTGCCTCTACTGCTGTGGTTTTACCGGCTTTGATTTCTTTTGCCAGTTCCACGGCTGTCAATTCCAACAAACTCATATTTATCTCCATTCCGAAGCGTTTCACGCTACCGTTTTACTTAATCGACTGTCTTTGGCACAACAAATGCATCTTCTTTCCGTTCCGGTGCATTTGCAAGTGTGGCTTCACTGCCGTCCCCGTTGGTTACGACATCTTCACGCATCACATTTTCAACCGGGAATACATGGGACATCGGTTCAACGCCCGTTGTATCCAGTTCATTTAACTTATCAATATGGTCTAACATACTTGCCATATCTTTTTTAGCTGCTTCCTTTTCCTCGTCAGAAAGCTCTAACTTTGCCAGAATGCCGACATATTCAATGGTTTCGTCACTAATTACATTTGCCATATTTCCTCTCCATTCCGCAGGCGTTATGCGCCGGAGGATTCGCGGACGGATTTTCATATCCGTCCTGCGATAAAAGATATTTTGTGGTACCTGCTCCACAAAATATCTGTGTGAAAAAGCTCTAATTTATGGCTTTTTCACACTCCTCTCCAATCCGCAGGCACTTGTGCGCTGCAGGTCAATATTTAATCACGCACTTTGATATGCACTTCTCTTAACTGCTGTTCTGTTACTTCGTTTGGTGCGCCGCACATTAAATCCTGTGCTGTACCGCTCATTGGGAACGGAATAATTTCACGGATATTTTCTTCGTTGCGCAGTAACATAATCATACGGTCGATACCAGGTGCCATACCGGCGTGTGGCGGTGCACCGAACTGGAACGCATTGTAGAGTGCGCCAAACTTTTCTTTTAATACTTCTTCATCATAGCCTGCAATTTCAAATGCCTTTACCATAATCTGCATATCGTGGTTTCTTACGGCACCGGATGATAATTCTACACCGTTGCAGACAATATCATACTGGTAAGCTAAGATATCTAACGGGTCCATTGTATTTAATGCTTCAAGACCGCCCTGTGGCATAGAGAATGGGTTGTGTGTAAATCCAATCTTCTTTGTTTCAGGGTCTTTTTCAAACATTGGGAAGTCATTAATGTAGCAGAAACGGTATGCGTTCTTTTCCAGTAAGTCAAGCTTTGTACCAAGTTCTGTACGAATCTGTCCTGCAAAGTATGCAGCTCTTTCTTCCTTATCTGCCATGAAGAAAATTGTATCTCCGGCTTCAAGTCCTGCAAGTTCTAAGAATTCCTTCTTCATATCGTCCGGGATAAACTTATCAATCGGTCCCTTGTAAGATAAATCTTCAAGAACTTCCAGATAACCCAGTCCGCCCATGCCAATGCCTGTTGCAAACTTCAACAGCTTTTCATGGAAGCCCTTAGACATATTTGCATGAACCTTTACGGCACGGACTGTCTTTCCGATAAACGGCTTAAATGTACATCTCTGGAAGAAATCTGTTACATCAATAATACGAAGCGGATTTCTTAAATCCGGCTTATCTGTACCGAACTCTAACATTGCCTGCTTGTAGCTGATAATCGGATACGGTGCCTTTGTTACTTCATAACCTTCCGGTGCAAACTTTTCAAATGCGGCTGTCAGCACTTCTTCACCCACACGGAAGACATCTTCCTGTGTTGCAAAGCTCATTTCAAAGTCTAACTGATAGAATTCTCCCGGTGAACGGTCTGCTCTTGCATCTTCATCACGGAAGCACGGTGCAACCTGGAAATACTTATCAAAACCGGATACCATTAACAGCTGCTTATACTGCTGTGGTGCCTGTGGCAGAGCGTAGAACTTGCCCTTGTATTTTCTGGACGGTACGATATAATCTCTTGCACCTTCCGGTGAAGAAGCACAAAGAATCGGTGTCTGAATTTCAAGGAATCCCATTTCTGTCATCTTCTGACGTAAAAATGCGATAACCTGTGAACGGAAAATCATGTTGTTCTTTACTTTTTCATTTCTTAAATCCAGATAACGGTATTTTAAGCGGACATCTTCACGAACCTCTTTAGAAGTCATAACTTCAAAAGGAATGGTTGAGTAAACCTGTCCGAGCATTGTAATCTTCTTTGCTTCGAGTTCGATTGTTCCTGACGGAATCTTCGGATTGTATGTTTCTTCATCTCTTTTTTCTACCACGCCTTCGATAGAAATACACTCTTCCTTCTTAATGCCCTTTAAAAGTTCAGGGTCACGGATAACAACCTGTAATACGGCATACATATCTCTTAAATCAATGAAAGATACTCCGCCGTGGTCACGGATATTTTCAACCCAGCCTGCAACCTTTAACTCCTTTCCGATGTCCTGTTCACTCACATTGTTCAATGTGGTATCTCTGTAAATGTTTCCCATTCTTTTTTTGACTCCTTTTCTTTAAATTTATAGATATTTTTGTCATTTATTTCACAAGCTATCCGCTTTGTGTGAAAAAGTAAAACGCGCACAATATTTATGCCGTATCATCAGTCTGTGTACCGGAACATTCGGGCTTTCTTACGAATACTGCATAACAGTTTCTTCAAACCAAAAAATCCCCGGAATACTTCTCTTTCAAGAAATATTCCGGGGCAGATAATTCATCTTATCCGCGGTACCACCCGCTTCAAGTACTAAAATAAGCACTCCTTCAACCGCTTAACGCGCGCATACGGAACTGCCTACGACGGCTTTAACCGCTTTCAACAATCCAGCTCCGGAGCGTTCCCTTTAACAATTCCCTTAGCGGGTTCTCAGTCGATGACACCGCCTTCCTGTCAGGTTCCATGAAAAAGAGTCTCCTTCTTTGCCTTTTCCTATCTTTGATAATTTTGATAATACCATAGGGTCAGGCAAAATGCAAGAATTAAATCAGATTACACTGAATTTTGCAATCTCTTTCTTTAAATCCTTTGATACTGCCTCATTGACATTGGTACATTCCTGTATTTCATCCATGTTGGAAAGGACCTTGTCCACTGAACCGGAAAATGCCTCTACACGGTTCTTTTCTTCCTCAATCGTATCGGAAATCTCCACAATCTTGCTTCCGACATGCGCCGATGATTCTAATAGGTTACTGGTCTTATTTTCAAAATCAGCCATCATATTTTCGAGTGTATCTGCATCCTCTAAATACTGTGCAGAAGCTGTTACAAACTTATCATAATCTGCCTGTACATTCGATGTGACATACTCTAAGAGTTTATCGGATGAAACTGCAAGCTGTTCTACGGAAGATACCACTTCTTCGCTGATTTCCTGAATACTGTTTGCCGTGTTACGGCTGTTATCCGCAAGCTGTCTGATTTCATCTGCTACGACCGCAAAACCTTTTCCTGCTTCTCCGGCTCTTGCTGCTTCAATGGAAGCATTCAGTGCTAAGAGGTTGGTCTGGCTTGCAATGGATAAAATATCCTCTGTCAGTGTCTTAATGACATTGACACTCTTACTGCTTTCAACAGATGTTCTTAAATCTTTCTCTAAAGAAGATGTAATTTCTTTGGAAGCATTCTTGCTGTTTCCTGCCAGTGCCTGGATTTCATTGGCTCTTTCTTTCATGTGGACTGTATATTCTTTACCGTCAGCACTCGCTTTTTCGATTTCACTGCTGCCTGCTTCCAGCTGCTTCATATCCCCTGTTATCATTTCAACTGCGTCTGAAATTGCATCAATTTCATTGCAAAGCTTTGCTGTTTCTTCCGATAACTCCCCTGCGCTTTCTGCTGAGGATTCTACCTTCTTTATAATATTGCCGGATGCCCCATCAAGTGAAATTGAATGGTCTTCAATCCGCTTCATAATCACCTGTAATTTATCCAAAAACATATTGATACCGAAAATCAGACGTCCGATTTCATCTTCTTTTTTCGTTTCAATCCGTTCTTCAAGATTGCCTTCATTCTTTTCCAGCTTTTCAATCATATCGTTGAGCTGTTTTTGTGTCTTCTGCAGCGGCTTTACAACCGAAACATACGTTACGATAATCGTTACAATAACCATTGCCAGCTGTAAAGATGAAATCACGCCATTTCTTGATAATCCCGCCGTAATTCCTTCTGCCATGCTGCCCGCCGTATCCCGGATTTCCTGTGGCACTTCTGTTGTGGTATTAGACATTCCCTCGCAGACCTCACGGAATGACTGGAACTGGCTTGTCGTACTGACATTGACCGTCACAGTCAGAATAAAAATAACAATTAACGGTAACATGATTTTAAATGCAATGTGCTTTTTCATAACTACAATTCCTCCCGGTTTCCGATTCGGTGGTATATTTTTCTTTCTTTTAGTCAAAAAAGGATTAGCCCTGTCCTGCTAATCCTTTTTTGTTAACACACTAAATTATACACGTTCCTATTTTCACAACCACCAATATCCCATACATTTATGACTGAAGACACTTACCAATTCTTTCTCTTATCGTTTGTATTCTTATTACAATCCCTCTTTGTATGTTCTTGCAAACACCTAGCTTTATAACAACCGCACAAACTCAATTCGTATAAAGTTAAAACTCTCTCACGATACTTATCCCAGCAGCCTAAACCCGCATTCCGGCTGCTGTTCATATTCTTACTCTCCCCAGTGAATATTAACGGAAAAGAAAAGTCCTTCATATGTGTTCCTGTCACTTATACTATAATTTACTGTGCATTTTTATTCAAGTCAGGTGGCATAATTCACGTTATTTTGGCATAATCTGCGTTGTTTTACAGCAAAATATGTACACAGAACATCCCGTCTTCCTCATACCGCTGGATATATCCGCCATTTTTATCTACTGTATGTTCAATGCTTTTCATGCCGATTCCGTGCAGATAGCGATTGGTTTTATCAGTAATAAAACGCGGGTTATTCTGCAACACTGATTTTGCAACGGTGTTCTTTATAAGAATTGAATATTTATTCTCATATGAGAAAATTTTAAGAAAAATGCTGCGCGGCTTATCCTGTGTGATTTTTTTCTGTGCTTCTACCGCATTATCCAGCAGATTTGAAAGCATCACCGCAATATCCAGTTCCCGCTCTCCGTCCACGGAAGCCGTCACTTCTACCTGCATTTTAATATTTTCATGTTCGCATAATACTTTTTTTTCATTTAACACGGAATTGACCAGATTGTTTCCCGCCACATAAACATACTTATTCTGTCCACAGTCTTCAATATGTTCACCGATTGCCTGCCTTAATCCTTCGTAATCTCCATCATTTAACAGGTGCATATAAATATTAAGATGTTTCACCATATCGTGGCGGATTTTGCGGATATCCTGATACTCTTTATCCATGCGGATAATATCCGCACGCTGTGCCTGCAGCTTTAAATTTGCCAGTTCATTGCGTTTTTCATAATCATTTTTATAACTGATTGAATTGGCAATCGCAAGCGGTACAACAGTCATTACAATGATGGCAATTTCAATTGCAAGAACATAAATATAATCCCGTCCGTCAAAGTGGCGCACATAGGTCCATAAAATCAGTGCTACCGCGGCAACACTGTCCGCAATAAAATAAACTGCCAGCATCAGCCATTCTTCTCTTTTAATCATGCGCCTTTTGGCAAGGAGTCTGCCCCAGATATAAAAGGTAATAATAAATACAATCCGGTTTAATGCCACATATGCCATCTGGGAAGCAGCGGTGTTGATAATCTGTTCCGCACCGCGGTACCACGATAAAATTTCCACGCACAGATTGGTCGCCAGATTGACAAGCAGTGTATTAATCAGCAGCACCAGCGCAATTGTAGCAGACTGCCACAGCCCGCCATGCATCACAATCATACTGTATCCGATAATTACGGCAACGCCCAGTGCCATCTGAAGCACCGGACTGTCAGAAAAGAAAAATCCAACAACAAAAAAAAGTGCTGCTGCAAGCGTACTGACAACATAGCGGTACTTGCTCTCATATTTCCAGTATGCATTTAAAATTGCCGTATAAATTGTACATTCAATCAATGTTGAAACAATATTTGTTACTATATCCAACTTTAACATTTACAAATCTGCCTCACAAATTATTTTCACGCCGGATAAATTCCAGGTGTTTTAATTTCAGGTCTTCCAGACGGTCCCTGCTGATGGAAATACACTCCCCGTTATTCATCAGCACATCTTTGTAACGGACTCTGTCTACATGGCGCAGATTAACGATGTATCCTGACTGAACCCGCACAAATCCCTTTTCATTAAAAATCTGTTCTAAATCTGCCATTTTGGCACGAACCATATAATCTTCCTGAAGTGTCTTTATTTTTACATAGTGCTTGGCACTTTCAAAATAGTAAATTTCTGACAACTTTAAACGCACGGTATTGCCATTGACGCAGAAATCATAGTAGTTTTTCAAGCTATGATATCTGTTTAATAATGCCGTAACTGCCTCTTCCAGTTCTTCTTCAAGCCGCGCTTTTCTGATAAACCGAAGCGGTGTGGTTTTAATCGCTTCAAAAACCATGCTTTCACAGGACGACACAAAAACCAAGCCAACATCCGGCAAAGCCTCCCTGACCCGCTGTGCCGCCTGTATTCCTGTCATCTGCGGCATATCAATATCCAAAAATATTCCATCAAAAGAAATTGTATGAATCTCTTTTAAGAATTTTGTAACATCCGTATATACATGAATTTCACAATTTTCTATCTGTCCCTCAATGATTTTTAATAGTTTTTCTTTCAGATCTGCAATATCCTGTTCACTATCATCGCAAATTGCAACTTTCATGCCATAACCTTTCACTTTTTGTAATTTTTATCTGTTTTCTTTTGCTGCCTGTAACAAATGCTTTGCAAGCACCGATGTTGTAACCGAACCTACCCCGCCCGGAACCGGTGTTGCCACGGATGCAAGCGAAGAAATACCGTCTGTATCCACATCACCGCATAATTTTCCGTTGTTATCCACATTAATACCCACATCAATCACAACGGCACCTTTGCCGACATACTCTGCGGTAATCATCTTTGCGACACCTGCCGCCGCTACTAAAATGTCTGCCCTGCGGCATTCTTCTTTCATATCCTTTGTCTTTGTATGGCAGATTGTCACAGTTGCATTCTTTTTTAATAACAGCATGGATACCGGTTTCCCGATTACAAGGCTTCTGCCGACAACCGTGACTCTTTTCCCTGTGACATCAATTCCCGCAAAATCCAGCATTTCAACAACTGCCTCTGCCGTACACGGTGCAAAGCCTGTCTTATCCCCTGCAAAAACCTTGGCTAAATTGACCGGGGAAATGCCGTCTAAATCCTTTTCCGGGGAAATTCTGCCCACCACCGCTTCTTCATCTAAGTGTTTTGGAAGCGGACGAAGCAGTAAAATACCGTCAATCTCAGGGTTATCATTAATTGTGTCAAATTCTTTCTGAAAGGCTTCATTTTCGATGGTTTCCGGGAAAACGAAGGATTCACAGGCAAAACCTACCTTTTCCATTTTCTTTGTTGCACCGCGCTCATAAGACATATCATCCGGACGCTCACCGACACGGATGATGGCAAGCTTCGGTACTCTGCCGCCCATATCCGCACTTTCTTTGATTAATTTTTCATTGATTGCATTTGCAACATCTATTCCCTTTAATAATTCCATGTTTCCTCTTTTCCAAACCTTTTTTTAGTTCCGTATCCATAGGCAATACTTTATCCCTACATTTCTGTTGTACCGCCTGCAAATCCAATTATCTTATCGCATCCACGACTTCTTCATAAATTCTGTCTGCCAGTTCATTGCCTTCAATTAACAGTGCATCAGTTCTTGTGTTTAATTCTTCTGCCGTTTCTGTATCTTTCATCAGCTTTGTATTGATAAATACATTTAAAGAAGCGCCGTTTAATGCAGCCTTGCAAAGCTGTACACCTGCGCCGACATCACTGATGGCAAGACGGCTTCCCACAACGGACAACCGTTCTAGGATTTTTAATGCATCCAATATCTTTTCCATTAAGGCAACCGGGGTCAGGCTCGCTTCTTTTAATGCCTTTTCCATAACCTCTTCTTTATATTCCTGCTGTTCTTTTGTGTCTTTTGGAAGTCCGTAAGCTTTTGAAAGCGGTTCAAAGCTTTCGGCATCCTTATCCATATATGTCATCAATTCTTTAGAAAGCTGTTCCGCCTTTGATAAGAGTTCTTCGATTTCTTCCTGATACTGCGCATACTTTTTCTTGCCGGTTGTCAGATTGGCAACCATCGCGCCAAGTGCCATACCTGCTGCCGCCACATATGCACATGCGCCGCCGCCACCCGGTACTGCTGCCTTAGAGGAAAGCACTTCAATAAATTCCTGCATATTCTGTTCTGCCATCATTTTAATTTTCCTCCTTTAACTGCCATTCTCCCGTAAATACCGTTTCTGCCGGTCCTTCCATATATACGGTATTTTCTTTCTTATCCCATGTAATTTTTAAATCGCCGCCTAACAAATGCAGTGTAGCAGTATCATCACACAAGCCGTTTAACACGGTTGCCACAAGGCTTGCACACGCACCTGTGCCGCAGGCAAACGTTTCGCCGGAGCCGCGCTCCCACACACGCATATTTAAGTTTTCACTGTCGCACACCTGAATAAATTCAGTATTTACCCTGTCCGGAAATGCCGGATGATTTTCAAACATCGGACCGATTTTTTCCAGTTCAAATGCTTTTAAATCCACATTTTTGTCTAAATAAACAATTGCATGCGGATTTCCCATGGATACACAGGTCACTTCGTAGTCTTTTCCGTCTACGCTGATTGGCTGTGCAACAAGCCTGTCCACATTTTTAAGGGTTTCTGCATTTTTAAAAGCATGAATGTCTGCCGGAATCTGTTCCGGCTGTAATATCGGCGCACCCATATTGACCCTGACCGTCTTTACTTTGCCGTCACTACCCGGATAAAGCTGTAATGTCTTAATACCGGATAACGTTTCCACGGTAATTTCCGCCTTGTCTGTCAGTCCGTTGTCGTATACATATTTGCCGACACAGCGGATACCGTTGCCGCACATGCTGCCCTGTGAACCGTCTGCGTTATACATTTCCATAAAGAAATCTGCTTTGTCGGATTTTTTTATCAGAATCAGTCCGTCCGAACCGATTCCGAAATGTCTGTCACTGACCGCAACTGCCACTTCTGACGCGTTTTTTAATTCATTTTGGGTACAGTCCACATAGACATAATCATTTCCTGCTCCCTGCATTTTTGTAAATTTCATACTACTCCTCATTTCTGAGCGACTTTGCCGCGAAGCTGCAATGAGAAATTCGCGCAGGCGGTTTCTCATCTGCAATCAGGGAGATTTGTTTTCGCTCAAAAACAAATCTCCGTGTGAACAAGCTTAGATTTATGGCTTGTTCACACTTCTCCACATTTCTGATATATTTATTCTGAATAAATTCCTATTACCATTGAAGCGGATTCTACCATTGTGTTTCCGCTGTCCATACTACATTTCTGAATATAGCGGAATGCCTCCGGTTCTGTCATATTGTTCTTTTCCATCAGGATTGCTTTTGCATCGTCAATTACCTTCTGCTCCTGCGGGCTGCGGCGTTTCGGCTGCATGCGTTTCTTTTTCCGCCTGCGCACCTGTACCTGCAGCATCATTTCTATTGTATTTATCAGGTCATTGACTTTGATCGGCATTGCCGCACAGACAATGTCATTGTCCTGGCAGTCATCCCACAGATTTTTCGATGCCACAAGCAGCATTTCAAAGCTTTTCGGCTTATACTCATACAGTTCGGAATACAGCATATTATCTGAAAGCTTATATCCACAGATAATAATTCCGTCTGACAGGCGGTCCGCCATATTGATTGCCTGTGCCCCTGATGTACATGCCGAAGCGGCTTCATAACCTCTCCTGACCAGCAGATTTCTGACAGCTTTTGCTTCTTCTAACTTAGGAAATGCTACAATCAGTGTTGCCATTTTCCTTTCCTCCGTTTTTACTGTATTGGCTGTCTTTATTCCTGCTTAGAACTTGTACAGGTATTCATCTAATTCCCACTGGGAAACCCGGGTGCGGTAATCATTCCACTCTTTTAACTTGGCTTCGACGTATTTGGATACAATGTGTTCTCCTAAAACATCACAGATGACTTTATCTTCCTGCATGCACTGTATAGCTTCGTAAAGATTTTCCGGCAGTTTTTCAATGCCTGCCTTATCACGTTCCTCCTGTGTCATCTCAAAAATATTGCGGTCTACGCTGTCCGGCACGGTAAGCTTTCTTTTAATACCGTCCAAGCCTGCCGCAAGACATGCCGCCAGTACAAGATACGGATTGGCTGCCGGATCCGGACTTCTTAATTCCACACGGGTTGTTTCGCCCCTGCCTGCAGGGATACGGATTAACGGACTTCTATTAACAGACGACCATGCGATATAAACCGGCGCTTCGTGGCCAGGTACCAGTCTTTTATAAGAATTGACCAGTGGATTGGTAATTGCCGTCATGCCCTTTGCATGCGCCATCAGTCCCGCAATAAAGTGATACGCATCTTCCGAGAGTCCGCGTTCATCATTTTCATCTGCAAAAATATTTCTGCCGTCCAATGTTGCAAGGGACATATTGACATGCATGCCCGAACCGTTGATGCCGTATTTCGGTTTTGGCATAAAGGTTGCATACAGACCGTGTCTTTTAGCAATCGTCTTGACCGTCAGTTTAAAGGTCATAATGTTATCCGCCGTAATTAACGCTTCATCATAGCGGAAGTCAATCTCGTGCTGTGCCGGCGCAACCTCGTGGTGGGAAGCTTCGATTTCAAAGCCCATATCTTCAAGTGTCAGAATCATATCACGTCTTACATTTTCACCCAAATCAATCGGACCTAAATCAAAATAACCGCCCTTTTCATGGGTCAGCGTTGTCGGCAGTCCGTTATCATCAGTATGGAATAAGAAAAATTCACATTCCGGTCCGACATCAAAGACATAACCCATATCAGCAGCTTCCTGAATTGCTCTCTTTAAAACGTTTCGCGGGTCACCCTGAAACGGCTTTCCGTCCACCGTATAGACATCGCAAATCAGTCTTGCGACCTTTCCCTGCTGCGGACGCCACGGAAAGATTTCAAATGTGTCATAATCAGGATACAAATACATATCAGATTCTTCAATCCGCACAAAGCCTTCCACTGCCGAGCCGTCAAACATACACTGGTTATTTAATGCACGTTCAAGCTGGCTGGACGTAATTGCAATATTTTTTAACACGCCGAAAATATCCGTAAACTGTAAACGGATAAACTCAACGTCTTCTTCCTCTACCATTCTGAAAATATCATTTTTTGTATATCTGCTCATGATGACCTCTCTCTCTGCCGTTTTTGACTGCGTTGTTTTCTGTAACAAACTGCTTTTATCATACAACATCCGGTACGTTTTTGTACAGTTCTCAATTGCATACAATTCATTTATAAAAAAATTTCCGGAACCAGCTTTATATTCTGATTCCGGAAGATATTTTTATTTAAGATTCTTCGGCTTTACCCGCATTTTACAATGTTTTTATACTCCGCATATTCCATTGGAATGCTGTCCGTTATAATTTTTGCACCGTAAAACGGTGCAAAGGTCACCGGACTGACACGGTTGAATTTTTCCGAATCTGCCAGTATGTAGCATTTACGGCACTGTGCCACCGCTGCTTTCTTCACCGATGCTTCATGAATATCCGGTGTCGTAAAGCCGCATTTTAAGGTGATACCGTTTACACCGAAAAAACCTTTGACAAAATGATACCGCTGTAATGCTCCGACTGCTTCCGTTCCAATCAGTGCCTCCGTACTGCCCTTTAACTCGCCGCCGGTTAAAAACACACGGAATCCCGCCGCGGCAAGTCTTCTCGCATGTAATACTGCATTGGTCACATACGTGGCATTTCTCTGTGTAATATAGTCAATCATATATGCCGTGGTTGTTCCCGCATCAATAAACACAAAATCATCCGGCTCAATCAGCGATGCCGCATACTTTGCAATGCGTATTTTCTGTTCTTTGTTTACATTTTCCTTCTGCTGTACGGTTGGTTCCCTTGAAATCACTTCACCCTCCAGCGCCACTGCGCCACCGAAAACCTTTATCAGCTTTCCTGCCTGATGCAGTGCCGTAATGTCCCGGCGTGCCGTAGACTCTGAAATATGAAGCAGTTCCTTAATCTGTGTTACAGTAACACTTTTGTTTTCTTCCAGCAGATTTAATATCATTTCATAACGCTGTTCTGTCAACATGACTACTCCTGCTTTCTTCTGCGATATGCTTCTACATCTGTTTCCAGAATAACCTTTCTCACCGGCAGAATTTTTGCCGGTGAAACAGAGAGTTCATCAACTCCCATTGCAAGAAATTCTTTCGTAAGCTGTGTATCTGCCCCCAGTTCGCCGCAGATACCCGCCCAGATTCCTGCCTTATGTGCATTGGCAATCGTCATTTCAATCATCTTTAAAACTGCCGGATGATGTGCATCGTAAAATGCTTCCAGTTTTGTATTCTGACGGTCAATTGCCAGTGTATACTGTGTCAGGTCATTCGTTCCGATACTAAAAAAATCAACTTCTTTTGCCAGCTCATCACTAATCATAACTGCCGCCGGAGTTTCAATCATGATGCCCTGCTCCGGTGTGTTGTATTCAATACCCTGCCGGTCTAATTCTTCTTTTACCTCTGAAACAATCTGTTTAACTGCCCGCACTTCTTTCACACTGGTAATCATCGGATACATAATTGCCAGTTTTCCAAAGGCGCTTGCCCGAAACAATGCCCGCAACTGTGTTTTAAAAATTTCCGGACGCGTCAGACAGATGCGAATTGCGCGGCACCCCATTGCCGGATTGTCCTCTTTATCCATGTGAAAATATTCACATTGTTTATCTGCGCCGATATCCAGTGTTCTAATAATAACACGTTTTCCTGCCATTGTCTGCACAACCGTCTTATAAATCTGAAATTGTTCTTCCTCCGTCGGAAAATCTTCCCGCTCCAGATAGATAAATTCACTGCGGAATAATCCAATACCCCCTGCATCATTTTGAAGCACGGCCGCCAGATCTTTGCTGTTTCCGATATTGGCATACAGCTGTATGGTCTTTCCGTCTAACGTCTTATTTTCCCTGCCTTTTAATAATTCAAGAAGCCGCTTCTGTTCTTCCTGCTGTGCCTGCTTTTCTTTCATCTGCGCCAGTGTTTCCTCATCCGGCTCTACATAAAGCACGCCGCTGACTCCGTCTACAATGCCAAGCCTGCCGTCAATCGTATCGTCAAGCGGAACTGATGCACCGACAAGTGCTGGGATTCCCATGGTTCTTGCAAGAATCGCCGTATGGGAATTCATAGAACCGTCTATTGTCACAAAGGAAAGCACCTTCTGCTTATCCATCTGCACGGTTTCTGACGGTGCAAGGTCCTGTGCCGCAATAATGACCGGTTCTTCGGTCTGCACACCGCCGCCTGCGTTTCCGCTCAACACCGATACCAGCCGCTCGGAAATGTCCCGCACGTCAGCCGCCCTTCCACGCATATATTCATCTTCCATGGAAGCAAACATCTGCGCAAAGTTATCTTCGGTTACGGCGACGGCATATTCTGCATTGACCCTCTGCGTTTCAATGATATTTTCTACGGATTCATTGTAGTCGTCATCTTCTAACATCATCTGATGGATTTCAAAAATTGCCGCATTGGCTTCCCCGACTTCTTTTAACGCTTTGTCATACAGATTCTGAAGCTGTTCCAACGCTGTCTGCTTTGCCGTGCGATACCGTCTGATTTCTGCGGGAACATCTTCAATCTTTCTTCTTTTGACCTGCTGCTCCCCTTTTTTATAAACCTGTATCGTTCCGATTGCAATGCCGCCAAAAACACTTTTTCCACTATATACACGCATCGCCGCACCTCCTTAATCCGCACACTTTAAATCAAAGTATTTCTTTCATGAATTTTTCCATTGCCGTAAATGCGGCATCTTCGTCTTCACCTTCAATACGGATTGTCACTTCATTGTCTTTTTTTACTGCCAGTGCCATAACCGTAAAAATCTTTTTGCAGTCGCCTTCTTTTCCGTCTTTTACAATCTTAATACTGCTTGTAAATGCCTTTGCCGCCTTAACCAGCTCTCCTGCCGGTCTTGCATGAATCCCTTCCGGATCTGTAATTGTGTACTGAAATTCTTTCATAATATTCTCCTTTTCTGAGCAACTTGTTGCGAAGCGGCGGTGAGAAATTCGCGCAGGCGATTTCTCATCTGCCACCATAGCACTTTGTTTTTGCTCAAAAGCAAAGTGCTGTGTGAAAAATCAGCACATCAGTGTGATTTTTCACACTTATCGCCTTTTCTATCTTATCTTTTTCTTTAATACTCCGAGTAACACCGTTGAAACCGCCATTCCGACAACCAGTGCAATCAGATACATCCACGGATTCCCGATTACCGGTACGACAAAGATGCCGCCGTGCGGTGCCATCAGTGTACATTTGAATGCCATAGACATTGCTCCTGCAATCCCCGAACCAATGACACATGCCGGTATGACATGCAGGGGGTCGGATGCTGCATAAGGAATTGCACCTTCGGTAATAAATGCCAGTCCCATAATAAAGTTGGTCGGTCCTGCTTCCCGCTCCTGCTTTGTAAACTTGTTCGGGAACAACATTGTTGCCAGTGCGATTGCACACGGCGGTGTCATACCGCCAATCATAACTGCCGCCATGATATCATAGTTGCCTGCAATAATGGATGCCGTACCGAATACATATGCCGCTTTGTTAAACGGACCGCCCATATCAACCGCCATCATGCCGCCAAGAATAAATCCGAGTGCTATCTTGCTTGTGCCGCTCATGCCGGTTAACGCACTGTTTAATCCGGTATTAATGCCGCCCATCACCGGTTCTACAATAAACTGCATAAGCAGTCCGATGATTAAAATACCCGCTACCGGATAAATCAATACCGGTGTCAGTTTTTCAATTGTTTCCGGCAGTTTCACACAAAGCTTTTTCAGTCCCAGAATAATGTATCCTGCCGCAAAGCCTGCAACCAGTGCGCCAAGGAATCCCGATTTTCCGTTTGCCGCCATCATGCCACCGACAAAACCGACTGCCAGCGCCGGTCTGTCCCCGATTGCCATGCCGATATACCCTGCCAGCACCGGAAGCATAAATCCGAAGGCAACACCACCGATACCTTTAAACAGTGCTGCCGCCTGTGTAATCGTACCGAAATTAGAACGCTGTTCTGCGGTCAATGCACCGACATCCACACACAGACCATCAATTAAAAATGCAATGGCAATTAAGATTCCGCCACCGACTACGAATGGAAGCATATGCGATACACCGTTCATTAACTGTGTATAAATCTGATGTGCAATCCCGCCTTTTGCTTCATTTTTTGTATCCTGCTCTTCTTCCCCCGCATGGTATATGGAAACGTCCCCCTTTATTGCCCTGTCAATTAATGTATCTGCCTTACTGATACCGTCTGATACCGGACACTCAATCACTTTTTTGCCGTTAAAACGTGTCATCGGCACTTTGGCATCTGCCGCCACGATAATACAATCGGATTCCTTGATTTCCTGTTCTGTCAGCACATTTTTAGCACCGCCCGAACCCCGCGTTTCGATTTTAATCGTGCAGTTTTTCCCTTTTGCCGCCTTTTCAAGCCCCTCTGCTGCCATGTACGTATGTGCAATTCCTGTCGGGCAGGATGTTACTGCCAGAATCTTTACGCTGCCTTCACTGCTCTTTTTGGTTTCTCCTGCTGTTTCAAGCCGTTCTTCAATTCCCGCTTTTTCTTTATCTGCTTCGTCAATAATTTTTATAAATTCTTCTACACTGCCCGCACCGCGTAACCGCTGTGTAAATTCTTCATCCATTAACAGCATGGACAGCTTACCGAGTACATCCAGATGGATATTGTCTTCTGTATCGGGTGCTGCTATCAAAAACAGCAGTGTAACCGGTTCTCCGTCTAACGAATCAAAATCCACACCGCCCGGAATCACCATCGCTGCCAGTCCCGGAGCAGATACCGCTGCACATTTCCCATGTGGAATCGCAATGCCTTCACCAATTCCCGTTGTACTTTCCTTTTCACGTTCCCCAACCTGTCTGCGGTATGCTGCTTTATCTGAAATATTTCCCCGCTGTGTCATCAGTTCTACTGCCTGATTGAGTGCTTCTTCCTTATTCCCCGGTGCTGCCTGTAAGGAAATGCTTCTTGCATCAAGTAAATCCGTAATTCTCATAAAATCCCTCCTGTCTGTTCCTGTAAATTTATCCTTGTTACCTGCTCATATACTGCCTGAATTTCTGCTTTTGTCGCCAGATTTTCTGAAAATGCACTGGCGCTTCCTGCCGCCATCCCCATATGAAATGCATATTCATAATCCTGTTTTTCAAGCCATCCTGCCATAAATCCTGCCACCATAGAATCCCCTGCACCAACGCCGTTTACCAGTTTTCCTTCCGGTGCTTCCTTTTTGTAAACCGCACCGTGCTTTGTAATCAGTACAGCCCCTTCTCCTGCCATGGATATCAGTACATTTTCCGCGCCAAGTTCCTGAAGTTTCTTTCCGTATGGCACAACTTCCTGCCTTGTCTTTAATTCTATGCCAAATATTTCTCCTAATTCATGATTATTGGGTTTAATTAAAAATGGGTGATATGGAAGTACATTCATCAGTAAATCTTTTGTCGCATCAACAACAATCATCACACCTTTGTCTTTCAACTGTTGCATAATCGTGCTGTAAATATTTTCCGGCACCGATACGGGAATGCTGCCGGACAAAAATAATACATCGCCCCGCTGTAACCGGCACAGCCGGTCCGTCAGTTCCTTTAACCGTTCCTTTTTAATCTCAGGGCCTCTGCCATTGATTTCCGTTCCGTCAATGGACCTTAACTTTACATTAATTCTTGAAATGCCTTCCTCCAGCCGGATAAACTCCTGTGAAATTCCGGTATTTTCCAGTTCACGGATAATTTCATCCCCTGTAAAGCCTGCCGTAAATCCCAGTGCCGTACTGGCAATTCCGAGATTCTTTAACACAATTGACACATTAATGCCTTTGCCACCCGGCAGAATCTGTTCAAAACCGGTTCTGTTTGTCAGCCCCAGTTTAAAATGCTCTACAGAAACGATATAATCCAGCGAAGGGTTCAACGTCACTGTATAAATCATATTCTTCTCCATTCTGCAAACGTCCTGCGCTGCCTTTTTAATTGTTCATTCACTGTTCCTTTTGTTAATCTGATTATACCGTCAAATTCGGTCAAAATCAATCAGTCAAAACCGCAAAAAATTTGACCGTTTTTAGTGTATTTTGCACAAAAAAAAGGCAGAACCGTAAATATTTCTTTACAATTCTGCCTTTGCCTTGTATTTATTATATACTTAAAATGCGATTGTATACGCTTTTTCAAAAATTTTTCCCGGTTCTAATTCATTCTGCCATGCACGTTTTTGAAGGTTTCCGTCAAAATCCGCCGCATCGGCTCTGCCGTACCACGGCTCAATGCAGATAAACGGCACTTTTTTACCGACCGGCGACCACAGCCCGAATACCGGTGCATCAAAGGTCACGGTGACTGCCGTTTTACCGTCTGCCCGAATTGAGACCTCATGACAGCCGCTGTTTTCAAAAATGTATGCGTCTTTGTCAAAAAAGTCTTCCGTGACGGTGACTTTACTTTCATGCAGTTTCATTTCATGCTCTTCATTTTCCACCAAACCGTCTGTATTTAACAGCTTATAGGATAATACGGGATTTTCCGTCCCAAAAACCACTTCACAGCCTGCCATCGACTGTCTGTCGTCACAGATAAATGCCGGATGTCCGCCAATGCTGAAATACATCGTTTCCACATCGGAATTGATGACCTTCCATCCTGCTTCAATACTGCTGCCCTTTAACGTAAAACTGCACTGTAATTCAAAATGAAACGGATACTTTTCAAGTGTTTCCTTGGTATCTGTTAAATTCATCACAATCGAATCTTTCGTCTTTGACACCGGTACAAATTCCATATCCCGTGCAAAACCGTGCTGGGACATTTCATACGTCTTTCCCTGATATTCTGTTTTGTTGTCCTTATACTTTCCGACCAACGGAAACAGCACCGGCGCATGGCGCTTCCACGCATCGGGATTCCCCTGCCAGATATGCTCTGCGCCGTCCTTTTTGGTCTTTACGGAAACCAGTTCGCAGCCCTTACTGCAAACCACCGCCTCTAAAAATTCATTTTCAATTTTATATTCCATATACCCTCCATACTGAGCGATTTTATATCGCGAAGTGACGATGAGAAATTCGCGCAGGCGATTTCTCATCTGTCATCAAAACAGTCTGCTTTTACTGTTTACCTTTAAATTCCCCAATGACAATACAAACATGCCTGCCGCATTAAACAACAGCACCAAAATTGCCGCCGTCATGCCAAAAGAATCTGCCAGCACGCCGACAATCTGCGGTGTTACGATACCGCCGAGTGCTGCAATCGCAAGAAACATGGACATTCCTGTGTTTGAGCCTTTCAATACCGCACCGGCGCTGGATACGCTGGTCGGATAAATGCCCGCAAAGAAAAATCCGAGTCCCGCAATCGCTACGGTAATGACTGCAAGATTGTGTGTCGCTAATAACAGGATAAAAAATGCGGCTGTAGCAATACAATATGAAAAAATCAGCTTATTTTTATCAATTTTTGTGGAAAGCTTTGCCGTAAGCAGCCTTCCGAGCATTACCATAATCCATGTGACAGATACAAGATTTGTCGCATACGCACTGCTCATAATGCCCATACTCTTAAAATACGTTACAAACCAGCCGTTGACACAGTTTTCCAGTCCCAGATACAAAAACAGTAGAAATCCCATAATATAAAATACAGGATTTTTATAAAATGTTTCTTTCGACTGCTCCTTATTTTCCTGCTGTGCCTTTTTGGATTCCTTCGGCCAGTTATAATCCAGCTCCATCAATGCATAAAACAGGCAGGCAAGCGCCGAACCTGTAACAACCGTGTACGCAACCGCACGCCATCCCATGCCTGCACCGATATACAGTGATGTTAAAAACGGCGATAAAAATGCACCGACTGCAAATGTCATATGCAAAAGATTTAACGCCGCCGGTTTTCCATCCGAATTATCGTTGACAACCGCATTGTTGATAATGCTGACCGAACCCCTGCCAATACCAAGCAGTACAAATGCCGCATATAATACCGGCACCGGCGGAATCCATGTAATTATAAGCCACATCAGCGGAATCAGTGCCGACATGCTCACAATCGTTGCCTTTCTGCCTATTTTACCCGCAAGCGGAGGATTGACAAAGCTTGCCAGCAGATTTCCGATTGCAAATGCGGAGAGCAGTCCGCCCGCCACACTGTAGCTGATACCCGCTTCTTCAATCAGATATGGCAGAATTGCCCCTACCAGAAGCACCATCGCGCCATTTACAAAAAATGCAAAATAGCACGGAAAAAATAGTTTCCATTTTGATTTCATCTCTTGTTTCTATCTCCATTTCCTTTTATTTAAGCTGTCAGCAGCATTGCGCAGACCGGCAGTGTCAGGATACTAAAAAATGTAGTGATAACCACTGCTCCTGCCGCCAGATTTTCATCATACCCAAACTGCACTGCAAACACAGACGTAATCGCCGCGCTCGGGCAGGCTTCCAGCAAAAGTACCACCTGCGCCGCCATGCCTGTCACATGAAACAGCGAAAATACGCCAAAGCACACCGCCGGAATCACCAGCTGACGCACCAGAATAATATACCATATATTTTTATTATAAACCAGTCCTTTTACGTCACTTCCCGCAATAATCATGCCTGTAATAAACATCGACAGCGGTGTATTCATATTGCCAACCAGACTGACCGGCTGTTTTATAATGTCCGGCACAGGAATCTGACACAGATAAATAAGCAGTCCTGCCACAACTGAAATCAGCACCGGATTGGTAAAGATTGTACGCAAAACCTCTTTTGCACGAACCTTTTTACTGACAATGCCGTATCCGGCCGTCCACAGTAAAATATTATAAACCGTCACAAATGCGCTGGCATAAAGCAGTCCTTCCGAGCCAAACAGCGCCTGAATCAGTGGAAATCCCATATATGCCGCATTGGAAAAAATGCAGGCAAACCGCATAATCGGCAAATCGGGACTTTTGTGCTTTGCCGTCAATGCCAGCGTAATAAAAAGTCCGATAAGCAGCAGTAAAATACTAAGTTCAAACGCTTTCAAGAGATTATGGAGAATGTCAATATTAAATTCCATCATATACGAATTGATAACCATTGCCGGTACAATCAGATATAAGAGTAAATCCGAAAATGCTTTTTTCCCTTCCATTTTAACCGCTTTGGTCTTTACGCAGACAAATCCCGCAAAAATCAAAATAAATAAAACAACCACCTGTTTCACTGTAATCAACGCCAGTTCCATAATAATCTCCTTGTGTTATATATTTCATTATTTGTTATATATTTGTTTGCAATGTGAGTATAGCACCCGAAAGCATGGTTGTCCAGTCTTCTTTTATACAAAAAGTGCCGCAGGACTTTTCTTTTTAGAATTCTCCTGCGGCACTGCCTGTTTTGTTCATTCTGCCCGATATGTCTTTCAGTTATCAGCATACATTTTCCGTTCTGCCTTATGCATCATATTTCTTTAACAGTCCGACACCCAGCGGATACGGTCCTGTATGCACGCCGACTGTTGCACCTATCTGATAAATGTCGATTGATGTAATATCCGAATATTCTTTCACGGATTCCAGCAGTCTGTCCCTGAAGGACACCGCTTCATCATAGTCGTAACCGTAACCCACCACAATTTCATAATCGTTGGCATTGAGGTTGTTTTTCGTAAAATGCTCTTTAATCTGCACGAGCAGTTTGTCAATGGATTTCTTTCTGCCCCTTGCCATGCCGCTTGAGAAAATCTCGCCGTCCTGCATGACAATCATCGGCTTAATGCCGAGCATATTGACCGCACCGCCAAGCACCTTGCCGATTCTTCCGCCGTGAATCAGATAATCCAGACTGCCTACCGTAAAGATAATTCTGCCGGTTGATTTAATCCGTTCCAGTGCCTGCACACTTTCTTCCAGCGAAAGTCCTGCCGCTTTCATCCGCGCAGCTTCCCTGACAAAAATTCCTTCCTCAACCGTATTTAATGTAGAATCAATCACTTCAATCTTTGCATCCGGATAATCTTCCAAGAGCATATTTCTGGCATTGACCGCTGAATTATAAGAGCCGCTGAACTTTGTGGTAATACAGATACAAAGCACGCCCTCTCCTGCTTTAACAATCGGTGTAAAAACATCTACATAGTCCTGTACGGACGGCATGGATGTCTTTGGGAAAACCGTCGGATTTTCTACCATTTCTTTATAGAAGTGGCGGACTTCAATTTCCGCACCCTCTTTTTTATATACATTTTCCTCAAACGCAACATAAAACGGTACAATCTGAACTCCGATTTTATCTGCATTTTCACCGTAAAGATCACATGCCCCGTCTGCTATAATTTGATATTCCATAATTCATCCTCATTTCCGTGTATCACATTAACTTCATATCATGTAATGCTAATCCGCATTACGTAGTATTAAATACTATATTACATATACTACTATATTTCAAGTCAAAAATCCACTTTTTACCGGATAAATCTATAAACTTTTTATAAGTTTTTAAAATAACAAAACAGCGGCATCTTTATATTTCGATACCGCTGCCTTTATCACACCTGATTATTATTTTAATGCGGGTAACAGGACTTGAACCTGCACGGTCTCCCACCAGAACCTAAATCTGGCGCGTCTGCCAATTCCGCCATACCCGCAGACAATGTATATAGTACCATATTTTTACAGACAAAGTCAAGGGACAGCCCCACGCCACTGCGCAGGACTGTCCCCTTATTCCGGCTGTCTGCCTGTTTTAATTTATATTACTTTGCAGCTTCTGTTGCTGTGCCTTCTGCTTCTGCAGCAGCTGCTGCCTTAGACTCTGCAAGTCTTGACTGTTCTTCTCTGTAAGCTGCTCTCTTGCTGTCCTGTTCTGCCTGGCTGTCAACAGTTGTTGCTTCCTGTGTAGTGCCGTTTGATGAACCACAAGCTGTTACAGAAAATGCCGTTGTTACTACGAATGCACCAACAAGTGCAAGCTTCTTAAAATTTCTCATTGTTCTTTTCCTCCATTTTTCCTGTTCGAGGTTACACTATAATACACTTTCTTTCGTTGTGCAATAGATGTATGGAAAAGAACACAAACTTTATTAAAGTTTAATTGAAGCTTAATGAAAGCTTTATTTTACACGCAGCATACGCATCGCATTTAAAATCGCAATCACAGATACACCGACATCTGCAAATACCGCTTCCCACATATTGGCAAGTCCGAATGCACCGAGAATCAGGATAAATGCCTTTACTGCCAGTGCAAATACAATGTTCTGTCTTACAATCACAAGGGTCTTTCTTGCGATTGTTACAACCTTGGCAATCTTTGTGGTGTCATCGTCCATAAGCACAATATCCGCCGCTTCAATCGCCGCATCGGAACCCATACTGCCCATTGCAATACCAATATCCGCTCTGGAAAGCACCGGCGCATCGTTAATACCGTCACCGACAAAGGCAACCTTGCCTTTTCCATCCGTGTGTTGTGCTAACAGTTCCTCAACCTTTGCCACCTTATCTGCCGGTAAAAGCTGGGTATAAACCGTATCGATTCCAAGTTCCTTTGCAACGGCTTCGCCCGCTTTTTTGCGGTCGCCCGTAAGCATAACCGTCTGCTTTACACCTGCCTGCTTTAAGCTCTTAATTGCCTGCCTTGCTTCCGGCTTAATCGTATCTGAAATAATTACACAGCCCATATAACTGCCGTTCTTTGCCACGTAAACAACCGTTCCCGGCTTTTCAGTCGGTACTGCCGCAATGCTGTTGTCACTTAACAGCTTTTCATTTCCCGCAAATACTTCTGCACCATCAAGCAGGATGCGGATACCGTGACCTGCCACTTCCTTTACATCAGAAATGCGCTCTGCGGCAATTTCATTTCCTTCCTTTGCAAATGCACGCTTAATTGAAGCAGCAATCGGATGGTCTGAAAAATTTTCCGCATATGCGGCAGCTTCAAGCAGTTCCGCCTCGGACACGCCGTCTGCCGTCAGCAGTTCATTGACCTCAAATTCACCCTTTGTCAACGTACCGGTCTTATCAAATACAATCGTATCCAAATCTGCTGCCACTTCCAGATAATTTCCGCCCTTTACCAGAATACCGGACGCAGATGCCGCACCGATTCCGCCAAAGAAACTAAGCGGCACTGAAATAACCAGCGCACACGGGCATGAAATTACAAGAAAAATGCAGGCTCTCTGTAACCAGTCAAAGAAATTTCCACCAAAGATTATCGGCGGAATCACTGCCAGAAGCAGCGCACCGATTACAACGACCGGCGTATAATATTTTGCAAACTTTGTAATAAAGTTTTCTGCCTTTGCCTTCTTACTGCTTGCATTTTCAACAAGTTCAAGGATTCTTGTAACGGTAGAATCATCAAACTCTTTTGTCGTCTTTACACGCAACAGCCCACTGCCATTCACACAGCCACTGATAATCTCACTGTCTTTTGCCACACGGCGCGGCACGGATTCACCGGTCAGGGATGAAGTATCCACCATGGATTCACCCTCGATGACAATCCCGTCAAGCGGCACACGCTCACCCGGCTTTACAACAATAATACTGCCGACTTCTACATCATCCGGGTCAACCTGACTGACTTTGCCGTCTTCTTCCAGATTGGCATATTCCGGACAAATGTCCATTAACTGCGTAATAGACTGTCTGGAACGGTTGACTGCATAACTCTGGAACAGTTCACCGACCTGATAAAACAGCATTACCGCAACACCTTCGGAATATTCTCCGACCACAAACGCGCCGATTGTTGCAATCAGCATCAGGAAATTTTCATCAAATACCTGTCCGTGTGATATATTTCTCACGGCTTTGTACATAATGTCCCAGCCGATTACAAAATACGGAATCAGAAATAATACCAGTGTCACATACCACTGTTCCATAAAGGCAGGCTTTACGATGTGTTCCATTACAAGCAGCACCGCATACAGCAGTGCTGTAGCAATAATACGGTATAAAACTTTTTTCTGCTTATCTGTCATACGCAACTCCTACATTAAAATAACGCAATCCGGTTCTACTTTCTTACATACAGATACAACTTCCTTCATGATGTCATCAAAGCGTGCATCATCTGCTTCTATTGTCATCTTCTGAGTCATAAAGCTTACAGTTGCATCCTGTACACCGTCAATCTTCTTAATTGCATCCTCCATTTTTGCTGCGCAGTTTGCACAATCTAAATCCTGTAACTTAAATTTCTTTTTCATAACTTTTTCCACCTTTCTACTTTTTATTATAATATTTGTTCTTTTGCATGTTCCATACCCATGCTTAAAATCATTCGCACATGAGAGTCATCAAGCGAGTAAAATACAGATTTGCCTTCCCGTCTGCTTTTAATCAGCTTTGCCTGCTTTAACACACGCAGCTGGTGGGAAATCGCCGACTGGTTCATATCCAGAAGCTGTGCAATATCACATACACAGAGCTCACATGTATGCAATACATACAGTATTTTAATTCTCGTCTTATCGCCAAATACCTTAAAGGTATCTGAAATACTGTCCAGCAGCTCATCTTCCGGCATATGACACCGCACGGCCTCTACCATATCACTATGCACTTGAAAACTTTCACAACATTCTGCCTCTGCTTCCAGAGCCTTATTTTCCTCGGTATTCACGTCTGAACGCCTCCTGTTATTATCTTATGAACATATGAATACCTGTTCATATGTTCACTATATCATAGTCTATGTGGAAATGCAACACTAAATAACATTTTTAACATAATTCGTCAATGCCAAAATATATCACCCCTCCATTGTAATTTGAAAAGACACCTACTGTTTTTAGTTCTATTTAAGGCTTTATTTAACAATTTCTTATTCCTGTATTTTCTGACCCTCGGATTTCCTCATGATAGAAATAATCCACGATCACCGGATGTCCCTGCGGGTCTCTGCCATAAGGCATTTCATTATCCACAAAGGGACAATCATACTTCTTAGCCATTTCCTCAGCTTTTACTTCAACATTAATGTTCAAAAAAAGCTCTCTGTGCAATGCACAGGAGCTTTTTATATGCAGGCTTCTATTTATTTGTGCTGTCTGCATCAATTACAGACTGAATCTGCTTCATAAGGGCATCATAGTTGTCCTTGTTATCAATTCCGCCGAGCATTGGTTTGCCTACAATATTGCCATTTCTGTCAACAAGTATAGTTGTTGGAAAGGCCATGATTTCTGAGGCATATTTACCGGCAGCACTAGAGGAGTCAATTGACAGATTACGATATTTGACACCCTGGCTTTCAAGAACAGAGGCAGCCTCTTTGATAGCTGTTTTATTGCCATCGAAGGTCTCAGTGTTGATGCCAACAACTTCTCCGCCCATTGATTTGATAGCATCATTTAATTCGTTAAGCTTGGATAATTCAGCGACACATGGTTTGCAGCCGGTAAACCAGAAATTGACGACTGTTACTGCATTACCGGAAAACAGGCTGTCATCAACCTTATTGCCATCAAAATCCTCACCGGAAAAATCACTGAATACAGATGAGGCTTTAGAGCTGTCCTTCTTGTTATCGTCTGATGATGTATTTTTGTTTTCAAGCTCTGCTATCTGTTCCTCGATTTTTCGTATGGTTTCAATATCCTCATTAAGTGTTTTAAGCTCATCGTCTGTGAATGAATTCTTGTTTGATTCTACGGTACCGGCAAGATAATCAGCATAATTTCCGTTTGGATTGGCGTCACTTTTGTTCATCATGCCAAATGCCTTGTTCCACACAGCAGCGTGATCTGCAAAAAGCTGATTTTCCTGCTGATATAAATCATCAAGCCTGGAATCTGATTTGCCGGATGCTTCTGAGCCGGCTTCAGTCTGAGTGTTCTTAGAATCTGTTGTGGAAGCTTGCTTTACGCCACATGCTGTAAGTGATAATGCTATACAGAGTGTAAAAATAGAAATAAATGATAATTTGTTTTTCATGAGTAATTTCTCCTTTAAAATAATAGTAAAATGTTTAATAGCTATCTGTTGTCATTTTTTTGACATGATTTTCCCATAAACCGGTAGCAGATGGCGTCCTTCGGACAGGCCTTTATGCAGGCACCGCAGCGTATGCACTCGGGGTGATCCGGTGTCTTACACACATCCACATCCATCTTACATGCCTTTGAGCATTGACCGCATCCGACACATTTGCTGCTATCAACGGTGATTTTGAGCAGGCTGACCTTATTAAATAATGAGTAGATTGCTCCAAGCGGACAAATCCATTTACAGAAGGGCCTGTAAAATAAGATACTTAGTACAATCACTGCAATTAAAATCATACACTTGAAAGAAAAAAGCTTTCCCAGCGCAGAACGGATAGCAGCATTTCCAATAGATAACGGTATAGCACCCTCTAAAACACCCTGAGGACAGATATATTTGCAAAAGAACGGGTCTCCCATTCCTATGGAGTTCGTTACAAGCATCGGAAGAAGTATAACGAAAACAATAAGAATGACATATTTTAGGTACCTAAGAGGCTTTAGTTTGGCTGTGGATAATTTCTTTCCGGGGATTTTATGAAGTAAATCCTGAAACCATCCAAATGGGCACAAAAAACCACATATAAATCTGCCGAGAGTTACACCGAGTAAAATAAAAAATCCGGTTATGTAGTATGAAAACTTAAATTTTGATGATCCGACAACTGCCTGAAATGCCCCTATTGGACAGGCTCCTGTCGCGGCAGGGCAGGAGTAGCAGTTTAATCCGGGTACGCATACTATTTTTGCATTGCCCTGATATATTTTACCCTTAAATAAATTTGGAATATGAATATTGGTCAGCAGCGTTGCTGCGGCCTGTATCCAGCCACGTATTTTTGCCAGTTTTCTTGATAGTAATTTCTTCTCCTTATCCAATTCCGACACACTCCAGACATAGTTTTATTGCTTTACCAAGCACTGTAGCCGCCTCACCTCTGACTGCACCATAGCTTATCATGGATACACCAAGGATAAGCAGAATGATTTGACATGTTCTTTGGTATTTCAACATAATGTTGCTCCTTTTTGTTGTATTGTTGACCAGCTGACTTTGGTATTATACAATATAGGTTGTAAAATTATTGTTAAGAATCAGGAGAACATTTTGAGATTATTAATTGTTGAGGATGAGAAACAAATATGTGATATGGTTGCAAAGAGTCTGTATGCTGCCGGTTATGAGGTGGATACCTGTTATGATGGGAAAGAGGCTCTTGAATGTATACTGTCGGAAAATTATGATCTGATAGTTTTGGATTTGAATCTGCCGGGGATGGATGGCATGGAGCTTCTTAAGGAGCTTAGAAAATACAATGATGAAACTAAGGTTTTGATATTATCTGCAAGAGGTCAGATTGCTGATAAGGTAGAGGGACTGGATGCAGGAGCAAATGATTACATGGAAAAACCATTCCATCTGCAGGAGCTTGAGGCACGTATCAGAAGCCTGACAAGAAGGAAATTTGTACAGAATGATATATGTCTTAAATGCGGAGAAATAAAGTTTGATACGATTAAACGCGAGGCATATGCAAAGGAAGAGCCGGTTCCACTGACAAGAAAAGAGAATGGTATTTTGGAATATTTACTTATCAATATAGGCAGACCGGTGAGTCAGGAGGAGCTGATAGAGCATGTGTGGGATGCCACGGCAGACAGCTTTAGCGGAGCAATCAGGGTACATATGTCTTCACTTAGAAAAAAGCTTAAGGCGAAGCTGGGATATGATCCCATTCAGAACAAGGTAGGTGAAGGCTATAAAATACGGGAGGAGTCTGACAGATGAAAAGAATGTCGCTACAGTGGAGACTTACGTGCATTACTACATTGTGTATTGCTATTATATGTGGCTGCCTGACTATATTTGTCTATAAAAATGGTGTGCATTACATCGATTCTCTGCAGGATGCGGTAGAGTCACAGGGGGATGAAAAAGGAAACAAATCAGATGAAATATATATCAGCATACCGGACGATAAGTGGGATGAGTTTGCGGATGAATTTTCGGTTCAGGTGTACAATAATAAGGCCGACTATAAAAGAAACAGTCTGATAATCACGATTTTGCTGGCGCTTTTGGGAGGTGTCGTCACTTATTTTATAAGCGGGCATGCACTCAGACCAATCAGGGAGTTTTCAGATAAAATTGAAGAGGTACAGGCTCAGAATCTGTCTGATTCAAGAATAGAGGAAAACAATGTTAAGGAACTGAACCAGCTGGGTATTTCTTATAATAAGATGCTTGAGCGTCTGTCGGAAGCATTTGAGATACAGAGACAGTTTACTGCAAATGCAGCACATGAGCTGCGTACTCCATTAGCGTTAATGCAGGTACAGCTTGATTTATATAATTCTGCCTCTCACCTGGGAAATGATGCAGACACTTTGCAGACCATAAAAATGGTTACGGAACAAAATGATAAATTAAACAGGATGGTAAAGACTCTTCTTGACATGAGTGAGCTTCAGACGGTGGGAAGGGATGATAAAATTATATTGGATGCTATTGTTGAAGAGGTTTTGGCAGACCTTGAGCCTCTTGCCGTGGAAAAGAATATAAAGCTGATTGGAAAATGTGAGGATGCCACTATGATAGGCAGTGATATCCTTATTTACAGGCTTGTATACAATCTGGTTGAGAATGCCATCAAATATAATCATCCGCTCGGACAGGTTACAGTAACCGCATATCAGAGAAACAAGCATGTTTATCTGTCTGTAGAAGATACGGGAAGCGGAATACCAAAGGAGCTTAGGGAGAGAGTGTTCGAGCCATTCTTCCGTGTGGATAAATCCAGAAGCCGGGAGCTGGGTGGCGTAGGACTAGGTCTTGCTTTTGTCCGTGAAATCGTTAAAGTACATGATGGCAGTATTTGTATCAAATCAGGCAAGACTGGGGGAACGATTTTCGAGGTGACTTTTGCACAGCATTCAATGTAGCGTTCCATTTTACACATTTGTCAAAAGAATCTGTTAGAAAGAAAGGAAAGAAATGGTACTACCGCTTCTATGTAGAGGACGC
>ERZ1036412.45-NODE-45-length-151272-cov-24.700609_pt1 | contig 151272 bp, 140 predicted proteins | sample MGYA00514218_ERZ1036412 | MGnify/ENA primary metagenome ERZ1036412 (study PRJEB33795, sample SAMN09464944) | human gut metagenome | host: Homo sapiens | place: USA: Stanford, California | collected 2016-11 | study: EMG produced TPA metagenomics assembly of the...
CGTCGGAAGAGCCTGCTCCCGTGCCCACCGAGGAGCCGTCGGAGGAGCCTGCTCCTGCGCCCACCGAGGAGCCGTCGGAGGAGCCTGCTCCCGCGCACACCGAGGGGCCGTCGGAAGAGCTTGCTCCCGCACCCACCGAGGAGCCGTCGGAAGAGCCTGCTCCCGTACCCACCGAGGAGCCGTTGGAAGAGCCTACTCCAAGTTCAGAACAAATCCAGTGGATCGATGAAAGTGATGTTCTAATCGATCGAGATGCATTCAGCCTATTTGGAATCGACGATCCATCGACACAGGATGGAATCATCACAAACTATGTCCTATGGAATGGCCTTGTTTCGGATGGTGAAAAGACGTTCCGTCCTTCTTATGAAGATGGGAAAAAGTACATCATCGTTTTGGAACCAGACACCCCAGAGGCACGGATCTATAATAGCTTCCTGGCCTTTGAACAGGATTCCAACTCCTTCATTGACTTTTTCTGTTCTATCGAGTATCAGGAGATATATGAGTACTTCCTGGAAAAGAACATTGAACTCTCACGGACTCCTGATCCAGTAGATCTGCTGACCGGCAGCTTCAGCTGGGAGTACACAGATTTCTCGCTCTATGGGAAAAATAATCTGCCTTTTACCCGCTACTATGAATCCTCTGACGCGGCTCAGAATCACAGCCTGGGCTACGGCTGGTCCACAAATTATACCTATGAGCTGCGTGTGGATACCCTCTTTGCACAGATGATTTTCCCCGGCGGTAAACAGATACAGTTCAATGTGACCTATGACGGCAGTGCCCAGTATGAGCCTGCAGGCGATTATACTTTGTCATGGGATGGCAGCTACTACCGTGTACTTAACACAAAAACATCGACTCTCTACACATTTGATGAAGCTGGTCTGATCCAAAGTATTGACTATTTGGACGGAAATCAGATCACATATACCTATGATGGCAACCTAATTTCGCAGGTATCCAATGATACCGGCTCGTTCCAATTTTCCTACAATGCAGACGGAAATCTGGAGCAGGTGACAGACAGCGTTGGCCGCTCAATCACCTTGTCCTATGACGGAGACTATTTGATTTCGGTTCAGAATCCAGATGGCGACAGCCTTCAGTATACCTACACCCCGGATGGTTTCGTCGAAACTGTTCAAAATTTCAAGGGACAGGTTTACGTAGAGAATACCTATGATGAGGCTGGCCGCGTCGTACATCAGTATGCCTCCGATATCGGTACATTCGACTTTACCTACGATGCGGAAAACCGCCATAACACAGCGACCGGCACGGACGGTTATCTGCTGGAGATCTGGTACGATGAGTTTGGCCGCATTACACAGAGCCGCAACTCCGAGGGCGACTATCAAATCACATACAATGACCTCTTCCAGATCACCAGTGAAACGGATCGTGAAGGTAATACCACTCGTTATGACCACGATGAAGAGGGCAATATCTCCCGGATCACCTATCCGGACGGAACAACAGAAGAGTACGGATATAATGAGGACAAACTGGTCTCACGCTTTGTGGACCGCAACGGCGTTGAGTGTACCTATATCTACGATGATAAGGGAAATGTCACCAGCGCGACCGATGGACGCGGGATCACTACTACCTACGAGTACGATTCCAAGGGCAATATGCTCTCTCAGACGGACGGCGAGGGCAACACGACTACTTATACCTATGACAATATGGGTAATTGCACGTCCGTCACCGATGCCAAGGGTAACAAGAGGACTATGGAATATGACGGCCAGGGCCGTCTGATCTCCCAGACCGATGCTCAGGGCAATACTGCGACCTATGAATATACTGAAGCTGGCAAGCTGGTCAAGACCACCGACCCGCAGGGGAATGTCCAAACCTATGTGGTGGACGGAAACGGGTTCAATACCAGCGAGAGCGACTGGATGGGTAATGCGACAACCAGTGAGCGCAATGCCCAAAATCAGACGACCAAGGTCACAGATGCCCTTGGCAACAGCACCAGTTACACCTATGATGAGCGCGGCAATATGACTGTGACCACAGATGCCAATGGCCATTCCACCACCTACACCTACAATGCAGCTGGTCAGATGGTCTCCATGACCACTGCCAATGGCGGCACCTGGAGCTATGAGTATGACAAGGATGGCCGCCAGGTCTCCGCTACCGACCCCGCTGGCGGGACTTCTACCACCAGCTATGACGGCGCCGGCCGCACCAGTTCCACCACCGATTTCCGTGGCGCTGAGACCTCTTACACCTATGACGGCGTGGGAAACAACATCAAAACCACAGACGCGCTGGGGAACAGCACGGTGATGGAGTATGATGCCAACGGCAACCTGATTTCTCAGACCGACCGTACCGGTGCCAAGACGACCTATGCTTACGATGCCAACAACCGTATGGTCAGCAGCACGGATGCGCTTGGGCAGACGACGCACTATGAGTATGATGAGCTTGGAAATCTGATCTCCACCACTACCCCGGAAGGAAACCGGTCTTCCTCCGAGTTCGATTCTCTGAACCGAACCATCTCCTCCACCGATGCGCTGAGCCGCGTGACTGCGCAGGAGTATGATGTCCTGGGCCGTGTGACCAAGACCACCTATGCTGATGGCTCCAGTGTTTCCTATACCTATGATGCAAACGGCCAGGTCCTGACCACCACCGATGAGCTGGGCGGCGTGACCTCCTATACCTACGATGCAAACGGCCAGGTCCTGACAACTACCGATCCCATGGGCGGCGTCACCAGCACCACCTATGATGCTGTCGGCAATGTGCTTACCCAGAAGACCCCCATGGGCTTCACGACCACCTACACCTATGATGGGGACAATAATGTTGCCACGGTCACCGATGCCAACGGCGCCAAGACCTCCTACACCTACGATGCCATGGATCGTGTGAGCACTATGACCGATCCCATGGGCGGAACCAGCAGCTACACCTATGATGCCGCTGGCAATCAGAGCACGATCACCGACGCGGAAGGTGGTGTGACCCACTATGAGTACGACCTGCTCGGCCGCACCACATCTATGACCGATGCCCGCGGTAATACATGGACCTATACCTATGACAACGAGGGCCGCGCGGTCGGAACCGTGGACCCGATGGATTACTCCACGTCCAAGAGCTACGACGCCATTGGCCAGCTTGTCAGCGAGACGGACGCCAACGGCAATACTTGGACCTACACCTATGACAAGGACGGCAGGCAGACCTCTCAAACTGACCCGTTGGGCAATACGACCACCTATACCTATGACGCGGTGGGCAACCTCCTGACCAGTACCACTGCGCTGGGCCGGACCACCAGCTATACCTATGACGCCCGGAACCGGCAGACCAGCGAGACCGACCCCATGGGCCATGTGATCACCTTCTACTATGATGCTCTGGGACGGCTGGTCGGTACGGATAACAAGGACGGGACTCATGTTTCTACCACCTATGATGCCAACGGAAACACTCTGACCACTACGGACGAAGAGGGCTATGTGGTCTCCTATGTCTATGACCTGGACGGCCGGATGACGGAGCTGACCAATGCCCGTGGTTACAAGACCTCCTATGCCTACGACGCGGTGGGCAATCAGATCTCTGTCACCGATGCCAAGGGCGGCGTGACCAGTCGCGTCTATGATGCCAATGGCAATTTGACTTCCGAGACTGATGTGCTGGGCAATACGACTACCTATACTTATGACAAGCTGGGCCGGGTGCTCACCATCACCGATGCCAAGGGCGGCGTGACCTCCTCCGAGTACGATGCCAATGGCAATCTGGTCAAGGCCACCGATGCGGAAGGCCATGTCATCACATATACCTATGACGCGCTCAACCGCCTGAGCAGCTATGTGGACACTGAGGGCTACACTCACTCCTACACTTACGACGGCAACGGCAATACGCTCACCGAGACAGATGGCCGGGGCAACACGACTACTTATACCTATGACGGCCTGAACCGGCAGGTTGGGATGACCGACGCCGAGGGCGGTGTGTCCTCCAACACCTATGACGCTGACGGACGTCTGATCCAGACCACCAATGCGGAAGGCGCTGTGACTAAGTACGTCTACGACGATTGCGACCGCGTGGTGGAGATGATCGACGCGCTGGGCAATTCCACCAAGTACACCTATGATGCCATGGACCGGGTGCTCACTGTGACGGACCCGCGCGGCGGTGTGACCACCTATACTTACACAGACCGCGGCGACGTGGCTACCGAGACCGACGCCGAGGGCTACACCATCTCCTATGAGTACGACGGCAACCACAACATGGTGAAAAAGACCACCGTGGACGGCGACACCACCTATACCTATGACGAACTGGATCGACTGATCTCCACCACCACTCCGGATGGCAAGACCGAGAAGATCGAGTACGACGGCAAGGGCCAGGTGACCTCTTCCACGGACAAGGGCGGCCACACCACGAAGTACGTCTATGACGCTGCCGGAAATGTGATCCAGACCATCGATGCCAAGGGCAATGTGGCGGCCTTCGAGTATGACCTGATGGGCAATCTTACCAAAGTCACGCTCCATCGGGTGGATACGCAGGACGGCGTGGACGAGTACGAGGTCACGCTGTATGAGTACGATGGCCGCGGCCTCGTCACCAAGGTCGTGGATGCGCTGGGCAACGTGACCACCACGGAATACGACGGCAACGGTAATATCGCAAAAGTCACTGATGCGGACGGATTTGTGACCGAATATACCTATAATGCCCTTGATATGGTGACACATATCAACTATAATGGGGGCAAAGAGGTATCCTATCAGTACAACGCCGTTGGCGATCTGGTGCAGATGGACGACTGGACGGGCACCAACACCTTCGAGGTGGATCTGCTCAACCGGATCACCGCCGTGACCGACCACAAGGGCAACAAGGTCACCTATGAATATGACGCCACCGGTAACCAGACCAAGGTGGGCTATCCCGACGGGACCAGCGTCACCAAGACCTACGATCTGGTGGGCAATCTGGAGAGCGTCGTGGAGAGCGATGGCCGCATCACCACTTACCAGTATGATGGCATGGGCCGCGTGGTCCACATGAACTATCCGGACGGCTGGCAGGAGGATTACACCTACGACGCCATGGGACAGGTGCTTTCTATCCTGGATACGGACCCCAGCGGCAAGGACATGAAGCAGCAGAAGAACAAGTTTGAGTATGACGCCTGCGGCAACATGACCTATGAGTATATGCGGGGCAACGGCACCGGCGAGGCCACGGTGGAGACCTTCTACACCTACGATGAGCTTCATCAGGTGATAACGGCCAAGGAGAACTACGGCAACAAGAGCCGCAGCTATCAGTATGACAGCCTAGGCAACCTGACGCTGGAGACCAACAGCAACAACGTTACAGTGGACTATAAGCTGAACAACCTGAACCAGATCACCTCCAGCAGCGACGACGGCTGGAAGACCTCTACGGCTTACAGCTACGACAAGCGGGGTAACCTGATCCAGGAACTCTACACCAAGGGCAAGAAGCAGAGCGTTACCGGGGCCTACACCTTTGACGAGACCAATAAGATGGTGAAGGGCGTCAACGACCTGGGCGAGAGCAGTGAGTACCTGTATAACGGCCTGGGGGCGCTGGTGACCAACACATGGACCATCAAGAAGAACGCCTACGGTTATCACGACGTCACGGCCCTCGTGGAGGACTCCATGGTGGACGGCGAGATCGTGGTGGACAAGCAGACCGGTAAGAAGGACAAGAAGGCAAAGAAAGACCCGGAGATCGTTTTGGCGGACGCGAACCTGAACAAGACCTCCACCGTGGTGAAGGATTTCGTCATCGACTATACGGTGGCGACCATGGACCCGCTGTATGAGACGGAGAGCACGACGGACGGCCTGGAGTACCGGTATGTGTACGGGCTGGACGATGTGCGCCTGAGCGTGACGGTGAAGGGCGTGGAGAACGGCGCTGGGCACATCATTGAGAACGGCGACGAGATCCGGCTGTACTACCACCAGGACCTGCGCGGCACGGTGGACTACCTGACCAGCCCGGTGAGCGGCAAAGTGGAGAGCTGGACCCACTACAACGAGTGGGGCGAGATCACCCACAACGCCGTCCTCAAGTGCGGCCAGCGGGAACTGGATCTGGTAAAGAACTACACCGGCCACGAGTACGATGCAGTGTTGGGGATGTACTACGCCAAGGCAAGGTTCTATGATGCCGCGGCCCGGCGGTTTATCTCCATGGACCCGGTAAAGGGAGACATCAAAAAGCCCCTAACATTGATACAGTACCTTTATGTAGAAAACAATCCACTAATTCAGGTAGATCCTTTGGGAAAGGAAGCTGCGACTATTAAAAAAATCAAAAACCTGCAGTGGGGAGGAATATCGTCTCGTACATATAATGGGAGCGTATACTATTCAGTTAGAGAAATTTTTGATGCTCTTGGGGGCATAGTTATTTGGGATGATTCCACAAAGCAGGCAGATCTATCTTATGTAGATTCAAGTACCATTACGAAAGAAGTTCATCTGAAATATAATACACGTAATGTGAAGAAGAATTTCTTTGGGTTTGCCAAAAATAACACGCTTTTTAACGGAGACCTATATGCAAAGAGTAATGGAGTCATGATGGATGGAATAGCAAGAGCAAGAACAGTAAGTTTGCTCTACTATAACAAAAAGGTATGGATGACAAAGACAAGCATAGTGTCATATTTCGAAAATGTATGGTATGATGAACCAAAAGAAAATATTCCTGTCCCCCCTACATCCTCTGATATGACTATTTCTGAAAACGGGTTAAAAATTCTTGCTGACCTTGAGTTGAAACTCACAACAGATCCAACAAGTCCGTACTACAAGTTATTTAGATGCGAAGGCGGGAAAGTAGTTGGTATCTACCCATACTATGTTGGGGATAATGGAATAACCTTTGGTTTTGGGCATTATATGAACAAAGCTGAATATAATAGTGATTCCTCCGAAAAAGCTCTCTACGATAAGTATATTCCGCAAGGAACACCATTTGATGATGGAAAAGGAATGGACTATTATCCCAGAGTAGTGCCGAATTCGTCTTATATGAAGTTAGATGATGCATACGCGTTGTTGCGTTCGGATGCAGAATTACATTCAGATAAGATTAATTCGTGGCTTAAAGAAGCTAACATTCAACAGAGTCAAAATCAATTTGATGCATTAGTATGTTATCGTTTCCTACATGGTAATCTTGGTACGACTGTTATGAATCTAATTGAGACAAATGCTTCCAAAAGTGCATGGACCGCTGCAATTGCAAAAGATAACATATGGAAGAGTCGCCACCTTGCAATCATTGAGTTGTACTTTACCAAATAGCTGAATTATTAATCCATAACGTGGTGGGTAGTTGTATTTAATTGCCCACCACGTTATGGTAAACAGTTATGGATAGAAAGGTTGAATTTTATGAAGTATAGGCGAACTCACCTTTTAATAGCAGTAGCAGTAATTACTGCTTTAATTGCTGGAAGTTGTCTAACTGCAGTAGCACTTGCTTACATCCCCTCGAAATATTCAAATACAGATACCTTAGCCTCCCAACAGCTGCCTTATTGGGGGAATTATAACTTGATTTATGGTGACTGGGAAGTGACAGAATATATTGCTGAAGGCAAGGGCTGTAATCAGCAAGCCTTAGAAAACACTGTTGGGACCGAAATTTCATATAGGTATAACAAGGTAACAATAAATAAAGCAAATTACTCTGTTAAGCAATATATTCCGTATGTTATAGCGATGGAAGACAGAGTAACTTTCATAGGTTCTGACTACTATCCTTCAGATGAAGAATATATATTCAACATAGATAGTGCTTACTTTGTAGCATTTAGTACCATATTCTATGGAGACGATGTTCCTGACCTAATTTTAAGTCAGATTATCATCAAGGATAATAATACACTTGTCCTCAAAACAAATATAGGGTACTGCATATTGTCCAGAGTAGCATTTTTAGATGATGTAGACACCTTAATTCCTTCGGTATGAGCTTATAACGGCGTAGATTATGCCAATCAAAAAATTAATCCTAACCAAGATTTCATTTACCACACACAAAAACTGCAGTTACCCCGGCCTGGGGCAGCTGCGGTTTTTCAAAGACAGATGATGCCTGCGGCAACATGACCTATGAGTATATGCGGGGCAATGGCACCGGCGAAGCTACCACGGAGGTGTTCTACACCTACGACGAGCTTCATCAGGTGGTAACGGCCAAGGAGAACTACGGCAACAAGAGCCGCAGCTATCAGTATGACAGCCTAGGCAACCTGACGCTGGAGACCAACAGCAACAACGTTACAGTGGACTATAAGCTGAACAACCTGAACCAGATCACTACCAGCAGCGATGATGGCTGGAAGACCTCCACGGCTTACAGCTACGACAAGCGCGGCAACCTGATCCAGGAACTCTACACCAAGGGCAAGAAGCAGAGTGTTACCGGGGCCTACACCTTTGATGAGACCAATAAGATGGTGAAGGGCGTTAACGACCTGGGCGAGAGCAGCGTGTACCTGTATAACGGCCTGGGGGCGCTGGTGGAGCAGACCTGGACGATCAAGAAGAACAGCTACGGCTATCACGACGGTTCTGAGACGGCTGCGCTGACTGCTCAGGAAGGAACAGAGACTGAGAGCGGGGCTGATGCGGAGGCGCAGGCCGCGGCTCCGACTCCTGATGCCGGTACGACTCTTCTGGATGAGCTGGATGCCATGGGCGACCCGGCTGCTGCTCTGGATGCAGAGTCGGGGATTATGCCCTTGAAGAACGACCACAGCGACAAGAAGCCGGATGATAAGCCCGGCCACAAGCCGAACCAGATGATCACCGTGGTCAAACAGTTCTTCCCGGATTACACCCGGGAGACCCTGGACTCGCTGGTGGAGAACGAGGTGGGCGGCCTGGAGTACCGGTATGTCTATGGCAATGAGCGCCTAAGTGTCAACATCACCGGAATCGAGAACGGCACGGGGAGCATTATGGAGAACGGCAACCAGGTACGGCTCTACTACCACCAGGATCTGCGCGGTACGGTGGACTACCTGACCAGCCCGGTGAGCCAGAAGATCGAGAGCTGGACCCACTACAACGAGTGGGGCGAGATTACCCACAACGCCGTGCTCAAGTGCGGCCAGCGGCAGCTCGACCTGGTGAAGAACTACACCGGCCACGAGTACGACTCGGTGCTGGGGATGTACTACGCAAAGGCTCGCTTCTATGATGCTGAGAACCGGAAATTTATCTCTCTTGATCCTATTATGGACAGTAGCCGGTATGACGTAAGCCAGTATGCAACCACACCTGCCTTCTTTGTACAATATTTATATGTAAAAAATAGTCCACTTGTTTATATCGACCCGATGGGACTGATGTATGACGATATTGTACTTGGCAAGGTACCCTCTTTGCCGCAGACAAATTCGATAAAGTCTGCGGCAGCGCAGAAGCCGGTACTTACACTCGGGAAAACAGGTAATGACGTCTACAATTTGCAGAAGATATTGATTGATGCCGGCTATTATCACTATACAGATTTGGATGGCTCGTTTGGCCCCAAAACGTATGCAGCTGTTCAGGAATTCCAGCGCGCAAATGGTTTGCAGGTAGATGGTAGCGTCGGTCCTCAAACCTGGACAGTAATCTTGGGCGGTCAATATGTTCAGGGAAAGGACACACAAGGGCGGTACAGCGATCAGCGGCAGTTGAATAATGAGCTGAAACAGACACGTACATTGGTGAATATGCGAGTGGTATCAACCACATCTATGTCACAGAAAGATTATATAGATCAATTGAACTGTGAACCTGATTTTGCACCATATGAGCACTTTGCTTCTCCGGCGGGTCCCCAAAAAGATAACGCCGGAAATTATGGGTATGGGATATATGCAGGAGCTAATGTGCTTGAGCCTTCGTTGGAGGGTAGCGTGAACAGTAATGTAGATGTTAGGTCACCAAATATGTCAGCAAAACATAATGCTGTTCTGGCTATAGATTTAATTGAAGTTGGTGCTGGTGTAGCTGTTGTTGGCGGAGATTACCAAAATGGTGGTTGGGAGCTTCAAGCTGTCACAGCAGATGCAAATGTTGCAATTGGAATTACTGGGCCAGGTTTAGATGCTGGTGCAAGGCTTATTCAGGGAAGTGGTTCATGGAAAATATGGTTAAATGACACGAAGTATCTCGAAATAGAAGCTACTGGAGACCTTATAGGAGCAGGTGCTTCGTTTGGATTTGTTAATGGAAAATGGAAAATGGGCTTAACACTTGGGATTGGCGGCTCTATTTCAGTTGGAATTAAGGACAAGGATGAAAAATAATGCATATCACATTGATAAGAAAGTATAAGTTGCCGTCAGAATGCACATATGTTTGTTTGGAATATCCCTCATATACTGGCTTTGCTAAAAGAGCCCTTTGGGGTAGATCAAGCATCGTTTTGTACCACAATGAACAAGAAAATTTAAGTATGTCTCAAAAAAATCTATCGGATATAATCAAATACTTTCCGCTCAGATTTCTGGGGTTAAACTGTGCACCATATTATATGTATGAATACAAAGAAGGTGAAATTGGATACTCTAAGCAGTCACTCTTTGTACCAAAGTATGTATTTCATATTGCTCAAAACATCTATGTCCTGCGGGGACACTCAAAAAGAAAACATTCCCTTACAAAAGATGGAAAGCAAATTGCGCTCTTTACGATGGAAGATGAAGGGAGGACTCGCATTGATTTTGCAGAGCAGGATGGTATCCTGATTCCTTTTCTCATTCTCTTTGCTATCTTTATTGATATCCAGTACTATGCATACAGGGGCGCGACCACATACACCTTTGTTCCTAGAGACAAACATGAAGAACTGTCAAAATGGATGCCAGAATAAATGGCAACGGAGGAGTGTCATGAAAAAAGGGAGAATGCACGCCTGCATATGGTTATCGCTTATTGCATTTGCTGTCCTGTCCCTGATCGCTGTCATAAAGGCGTTTACAGAAAAGCCTTTTAGGATTGAACTGCTACTCGGAATAATCGGCCGTTTCATGGGGACTTTTCTATGTGCTGTATTTATTCCAATAGGAGTGCTCAACTTTGTGTTTGCATTTTTCTTTCCCAATACCCCTCTTGAGATCTCCGCAGGTATCATGTGTGCTTGGCTATACTTCGGCGGAGTGATCTGCGCAAACGTGATGTATCATTGGCTGAAAAAAAAGAATCCAGCCGGCAGGATATAGAGACAGTTTATGGACATACACATGCATGGCTATGTGTTGTAAATTAAGGCATTCTCCTAAACTCTTTAAATTAAATAGTATATGCGGATAGGAGTAAATATTATCGTTATGAGGGGCTGGGGCTTGAGTTTTTAACAACTACTCCAAAACTGACCTCTCAAGAGTTGCTCCAGATCAGGGAACATGGCATTGGAATGAACGGGGATCTTTGGGCCACATCGCAGGAAGATGCGTTCAATTTCTTTGACATGATTACGTCAATCCCTCTGGTGCCTGGCGGAAGTGGCTCGCCTGTACCTGCATTCTAAATTTTTGTGCTGGCCGTCTACGGACGGCCAGCACAAAAAATATAAAATGGATGTGATTTCAAAATGAAAATGAAGCGAACTATTGAAAAAGAGTTGGAACCGCTGCTGCTTTCGCTTGGGTACAGAAGGGTGGTCGGCGGCCAAGGCTCGTATTGTTATAGGAATGATGAAGCGGGAATTTGTATCACTTATCATGTGGCGCGCGTGGCGCATCGTTTTGAAAAAGAGATAGAGGTCGATTTCAACGTCCGTGACCTGGAGAGAGTGTGGTTCAGACTGACAGACTTTCCGGGAGAATCTCCTTTGTCTTATGAAACACAGGAAGAATTGGACAGTAGGTTGCGCCATGCACTTGATGCTACAGTAAATACCGTTCTGCCCTATATACAGAATATGATAAAGTATGCCGTTCAGGAGCCGAGGAAGGAAGATTATCAAGCGCTTGCGGACCATCCGGAACAACGTGCAGCACGGTTTTCTTCTCAATATCATATCCCACTGATACCTGAACAATCTACGCTGCTCCAGCTCGACTCTGTCCTGCGTTCGATTCGTCCGGAGAATTTGCATGAGTTGCGTGATGTGTTTCATGCAAACTATGAAACCATGATCGATATGGCGGCTTTTTATGGCATGCTGTTTGTGAAGAGGGCCCGTCACTATAGTATGGGATGGGCTCCACTCACACCTCCGGACGATCCGTATTACCACCTTCTCACAATGCCGGAGATAGAAAGGTTTGTTGTGCTTGAAACAGGCGAGTCTGATCCTCGGCCAGGCGTCCGGTCTGATGTCCTGTCATTTGTCATCCAGGCATGGAATCATATGGGGCTCAAATGGAGCACTTTTTCCTCTCTCGCACTTTTATAAAGGCGTTATGATATTGGGATGAGTGGTCACCTTTTGCCCAGCCGCTGTAGAGGTGAATTGAAATGTATTTCGTGTATGACAACACAAGTCCTCCGATATTCGATCTCGGCAGTCCAGAGACAGGCACAGAGCAATCTTAGGAACCCAAAGTGATATTGGCAAGGGCGAAGAAAAAAGCGGCAGCGGGGACAAGGGTTCCTAGGCCATGCCTGGTTATGCAGAACATACGATACATCAGCTCCTGTAGACTACCTGACCAGCCCGGTGAGCGGCAAGGTGGAGAGCTGGACCCACTACAATGAGTGGGGCGAGGTCACCCACAACGCCGTCCTCAAGTGCGGCCAGCGGGAACTGAATCTGGTGAAGAATTACACCGGCCACGAGTACGACGCGGTGCTGGGGATGTACTATGCCAAAGCCCGTTTCTATGATGCCGGGAACCGGCGGTTTATCTCCATGGACCCGGTAAAGGGGACGCAGACTGATCCCATCTCCATGGTTCAATACCTTTATGTCAAAAATAACTCCTTGATTTATATTGATCCTACCGGTGAAGTTATTGAGGAATTTCGTGTATGGCTAAGTGGGGAAGGATAGAAAACTGTAGATGAATTAGCAAAAGAAGGGGTTAGATGGGCTAATTGGGAAAATATTTTGAGTGAAAAAATTGCTAAAGAGCTAAACGAAAAAGGCATAGGTAAAATTGAAGATGACGCACTGCGTGTTTTACTAACAGATACAGTAATTTATAAAAATGCGCAAGAGCTACAAGATGAATTTTATACGATATATATAGCTAGCGGGCCTGCTATTTCGACATCTCATATAATTCATACCACACTTGAGCCGCTGTATGAAGAGTACCAGGTACCTGTCCATCCCGATAAAGAATTTTGGAATGGACTATTTAATGCATTTAATGCAGGTATTAGTGTGGGCATGGACTTCGCAACTATGGAGATGATTGCTGATGCAAGTTATGTCAATACAAACAAAAATCCTTGGGGGAAAGACGTTTTTACAAGAGGACAAATCGTAGATGATGCACTCGGAAATAACCTAGGGAGGACATTTCCTCGTATCGACATATGGAATAAGGCAGATGATGCTATATATAGTATTAAAAGCTATGATACGGCAACTAGTTACCAAAAAGCTAGGTCTTGGTATAAACAACTAAAGTGTGATATAAATACTTTAATTGACGTTACAAAAGACATTTCTTACCGTGGTACCACCGTAGCAGTTTCGGCTTCTACCTCGAAAGGACTAATTATAGCTCTACCCAACAAGGCACTGACATGGAGCCAAAGACTAGATTTGCTTGATGCATTTACCTATGCCGCAGATAATGGGATTAAACTAATTATTAAGGTTGTGAAGTGATTTTGTACAATGACAAAGATTTGGTGCAACTGTATTTTAGAAAAGATAGAGATATTCTAATAATTGGAAGTCGAACTTGGGATGGGCCTTACAAGACATGTGGATTCCCAACAATTGTTCCATACACTACATCAAATGAGATTCTTGGTAAACTAATTGTCGATCATTTTTCGAGAGTTGATAGTTTTACTTCAAAAGATGAGAATGCAAATTTCTTCAAGGAATTGAAAGGAATGAGTTCGTGGAGAAAGTTTGCACAAGCGGTGGGTTTGATTTGCGTCTGGAAAACACATCACGAATACGAAATGATTTACAATGTCCGAAATTCGGATAATTCCTTTAGTCCAGACGGAAAGCATTGTTCTCACCTGAGTATTTGCTCCTCGGAAGAATTAATCGGTGCTAAAGCTAAAGAATTAATGGGTTTACAGCAGGAAGACACTAAAAGTATGTAGTTCTAGACATGGCCAGGGTATATAAGCAACAACATTCTACGGATAGCAACTAAGCACCCCTATCCGGCCCTCGGGTATTGTTCTGAGGGCCGGATAGGTTTACCGAAGAAGGCGGAAAATGGGTACATGGGACACTTCGTTGTACGGCGGAGATCTTCCACTGTATATCAAGGAACCTCTTTAGAAAACAGGGGTGGCCCAACAAAGTGGGCCGCCCCTCGCTTACAGTTGAATATCCTGGCGATGATCCAACTACTCCGCCAGAAGAAGGAATGGAGTGGCGTGGCCAAAAGCCAGTTGGCGGCGATAAAGGATCATGGTACGATCCTAAAACAGGTAAGTCTTGGCATCCTGATTTGAATCATCAACCGCCTATTGGTCCGCATTGGGATTATACCCCCGGCAAAGGACAACCATCATGGAGAGTATTCCCAGATGGCTCTATCTTGCCTGGATAATAGAAGGAGTTTGATAGAAATGGAAGACTGGAGATTATCTCGTGGGCAGGAAGATTATTTGTCCGGTGTTGTATTTCACAAAGAAAGAATGCTCCCACAGCCTCAAGATTTAGGATTTCATAAACACTGCGAACTCTGTTGGACAACATTGAGTCCATATGGCACAGACGAACATGAGGGTTATGTTTCAGAAAATCGGCAATATTGGCTATGCCAATCTTGTTTTCAAGAATTTAAAAATATCCTTATGTTAGTTGAAGATACAAGCCACTAAAGAGCATAGGTTGTATAAATAGTGACTTTTTACGTCAACTGTTACTCTGCCCGATTGCTTGTCCCTGGCCTGCAGCCGCAGGCCAGGGACATAAAACCCGAGGTCAGCGAGAGCTGGATTCGGTAAAGAACTCCACTAGCTATGGGTATTTGTTGATGGCAAAGCCACTCCCCAATAGAACACTAAACTATTGTAAATAGTGTGACTACAATGCCCCATGCTTATAAGCAGCAACATTCTGTGCATAGTAACTAAATACTTCTCTATCCGGCCCTAGGCATTGTCCTGAGCTAAGTGTAAAATAAAGGAAAAAACACAAGGGCGGGTATTGTTCCGCCCTTGTGTTTTAATTTAGCTATGCATTTCTCGGTTGCCCGGATAGATGACCTTTGCCTCCCGGGAGTTTCGCCGCTGGATAGCCCTGATCCATGTTTGTTCCCGCTCCATCGCCTCACCGCCTTTCACAGGTATATTCGTGTTTCAGAGTACCATCGTTTCAGAAAAATAATTGAAATCATAAAAGGGACATGTTACCATGGAAACAACAAAAAGCGAGTAATTCCGGAGGTGAAAGTATGACCGCGGCAGAGTTTATAGCCGCATTTGCGGAAAAAAGCAAGAGCTACAACATCTTTGAACACGACGAACTGATAAAAGCGGTCAAGGGATGCGACGAAGCATTGAAAAGCACATTTTTCCCAAAAAATGAAACGCTCCCCTGTCCTGATAGCTGCAGTGAACTTGCGGTCAAGCTTGTCTGCTATACCATCACAAAGATTACAGACTATGGCTTTAACAAATGCATCAACGTGATATCCTATCCCACTGTAATCGGAACGCTGCTTTGCGGAAACGATGCGCTGGGTAAATGGGTACTGACACGCTTTATCGACAAAATGATAAGCCCCAGTGATTTGACAGACGACTTTAAAGCTGAAATTTTTACCATCATTACAACAAGTCACTATGTGTTAGGGACTATCCTTGAAATCGAATCAGGTAGCCGGGAAAAGGCAGTCCTGTTGTTTAGATTTGTAAAAACCTACATGCCGTCAAGATATAAGGAATTCTATTCTGCATTTCCTTCCGAAAAACAAAACCTGATCGAGGCACTCGCTCAAACTCCCTATTTTAATAGCTACGCCAGCGATGACAGGCTTTATCTTGATATTAAGGACGATGTGTCCACTGCGATCAAACGGCAAACTAACATTCGAGACTATACTATCCGACAGGAGTCCCATGGCTATTTTTGCGCCGGAGAGGCCTACACCGTACCTGCCATTACTGAAACACATCACGAATACGATGTGGGCGAAGCTGTGCTGAAGTGGCTGAACAGTAATATTGTGTGTCAGTACAATCTGCGCAGTGAATATACCTTGAATAACCACATCCATAACTGTGAGAGCCAAAGGGAAAATACCGGAACAGGCTGTGTAACTGCCCAAACTCTGATTACGATGTCCGATGGCATGACGAAGCCCATCATCAGTCTGCGCTCGGGTATGAAAGTACGCAGCGCAGGTGGTATTTCTGTGCTTTCGGATGAGTTTATTGTAAACCGTCGGCTGAAAACCCTGTACGGGATCAACGAGTTAGAGCCATTTATGTCGCCGGAGCATGCGGTGATGACTACTGAGGGCTGGAAAAGTCTTGCCCCCGAACAATCCAACCAGATCAACTCCTATTATAATGTAACTCTGCTGCGTCGGGGCGACCAGGTATTTACCCTGGAGGGGACTGTGCGGGTAGAGAAAATTACAGTGGCACAAGCGAAACCAGAGGAAAATTTTACGGGATATGACCTGCATTTTATCAGTGGAGAGAAATCCTACTACGCCAACGGACTGTTGGTGCTGCTGAATTATCCTGACATTACACTGGCGCGGCTGATGCGGGCCCTTGAGGGGATGGAGGCCGGGCGCCGCCGCCGCTTTCTCACGCTGTTTCAAACAGAACGGGACCTTTTTGACGAGTTGCTTCCAAACGGATTAACAGCTTATTTTGAGGAGTGTGCATATGAGAAGTTTAAAGACGATTTCGATGAACTGCTTTAAAATTCACACGGCCAACCGGGAATTTTCCCTCTACGGAGGGCTGCTCTATCTGGACGGCACTCCGGTACAGAGCTATTTTTCCAAAAATATGTTCTATTGGGAGGCAGAAAAGGAGCGTGGAGCTCTCTATCTGTACCATCATGGGCTGATGGCCCAAGTAGTTCTCCAAAAAGACGGAGTACGGGAAATACATAACGCCTCCACCGAGCAGCATTACACCATCAGCTACCGTCAGCAGGGAAAGTCCGCCGATGCTGTGGTGGAGGTCTGCTTTGGCATTTGTTTCGATACCAGCCAAAGGTCCCATTACTACTGTGGAGTAATTTATAATGGTAAGGAAATCATTTCCGTACCCAAAACGGACAGTGAGAAGATCAACCAGCGCATTATGTCGGTGGATGTCACCAAGCAAGGCCTGCTCCATATTGTGATTGACTCCAGCGGCTACAAGGATATGACAGCCGGGTTCCCAATTTCCCAGTTGGACATGGTGTTTGACGCCACCTATAACACCTGCGATACCACGGTCACAGAGGGCGAGATCAAGGTGGAACAGTGCCAGGCCAACTTGGACCTGTGGGAGATGCAGCAGGTTTCTCCTACCCTGAAGGGCAAACTGCGGATGAAATACAACAGCAAGTTCGACTTGGGGGAGCGCACCATTACTATTACGGTTGACAGCCTGAAGAAGAATGGCGGTGATCACTACTACGGCAGTGTAGATTATGGGCAGACCCAGATTGTTGCCATCCCCTCTACCGACGAGGAAAAACTGGCTCAGGATATCTTTTCCTGCGGAATACTTGCGGGGAAATGGAAGCTCTCCGCGAAAGGCCTTTCCTCTTTTGAAAGCGGCTGCTACGCCGATTCTCTAACTGTATGGGAGGATTCTCTGCGCCCTGCCTTTGTATATGAAAAAGTGTCACAGATCGTCAACTACTCCGCCACAGGCCATATCAGGCTCCCCCAAGCACTACAAAATCGGGACCGGCGTTTTTGTGTGGACAAGCTGGCTGTTGCCCGCCTGAAGGAAAACTGTCTTGCGAACGGGTTTGATACGGCCCCTCTTTCCGTGGACGATTTATTTACCCTGTCTGCCCCTCCACAGATGCAGATTGAGGATCCAGACAACCCAGGCCAATATCTGACAGTGGATGGTCAGCAGCACGTGCATCAAAAGTCCACCGAACTGTTAAGCTGCCTAGCCGCCTACTATACTGCCGGTGTGGAGAGCAGCGACAAACAGCTGACCTACGCTGACCTCTACGGATATACCAAAGACTATGCCAAAACTCAGATCATCCAGGTCAGTCCTGCCATTATTACGGAGATTGAAGCAGAAGTAGATGAGAAGGGCAGGAAATATGTAGTAGAATTCCTCAAGATGTTTTCAGATATTATCTTGTCCAGTTCCTACGCCAGTTCCAGCAACAAATATATCCAAAAAGGGTTTGCGAAGGTGACTAAGCCGGTAGAACGCTGTCAATACTATATGGCCAATAATCATCCGGGCGCGATGCAGCATGAAAAGGGCTATCAGGTGGCCATGAGTATTATCGACCGCTATGTCTATATGAGCCTGGTTCCTCGTCTCAAGGATTATTATGGGGAACAGTCCGAGCAATGGGCGGAAGATCTCTATTACGCCGCGCTGGACCGACTGGTCATGCTTCAGCTACAAACCATCGGCGGCAGCAACCGCGGCACTCACCTTGCAAAAATGCTGTCGATCCTGGACAGCCGGAAGCATGTTTTAAGGCAGTCACAGCACGGTGATCCGGTTAAGGACGACGATGGCAAAGATGTAGAAATGCCTTATGGCGCGGCTCTTTATGCCCAACTGTTCAATATGTCGCTGTCTGAGGTGGGCAACAGCTTTCAGGGGCCGGATAGCGAGGCAAATTTTTTTAAAATTATGGAGATCGTGTTCGGTGACCTGTATGACAAAATCACTGGCGGCCAGCCCTCCGATATCCCGGAAGATGTGTTCAAAGAGCTGCAAAAGATCCTTGAGATTGACCGGGATATCTTTATTGTCGATCAGCTTTGCCAGTTGGAGGAGTATCTGAACTTCTCCATGCTCACAGCGGACCTGGTAAGCTCTATTGTCAAATACGGTGTGGCAACAAATGTGTTCGGCAAGATTACATTCTGTGCCATGTACGCGATGATTGGCGCCTCTTTCAGTTCAGTCTTTACACAGTGGGACAGCCTGACGGATGCTGAGAAAGCTGAAGGCATTCTTTCCTGTATCTTTTGCATTGTAGGTGTGGCGCGGGAGGCGGTCACCTGGAGATCGGTCTCCCAACTGGTTGACCCCAGCACACCCCCTGACGTACGTACCCAGGCCGCCTACCGTCTGAAATACGGAGGCACAGACCTTGAGGCCATCAAGAACGTGATCCCCCAAGACCCTGCCAACCCCTATGATCTGTCCCAACGGCTGAATTCCGCGTCAAAGCAGTATTCCCTGGAGATCCATGATCCGTCGGGTGTGAAGGTAAAGCTCTCCTTCTGTTCCAAGGTTTTCGTTTGTCTTGAGATTTCGTTTCGGGTGATGAATGTGTTGCTGTTGGGGTATGCGTTTATTATGTCAACCCTGTCTCTGGCAGAGTTGTTTAAGTACGATTACTCCGAAGCTTTGCGTGCGGTTTCGGTTATCAATACCATATTGCTGGCTGTATCTTTTGTGCTGGAGTTGGCGGATATGGGGATTCGCTTTGGAATTATCACAGCTTCTGCACAGATTGCGTCCGTGATTCCAGGCGTTGGCTTGGGAATCATGCTGCTCGCGTTTGTGTTTACCATCGCCGAACTGATTCTGAAGAAGGACGAGGTCAAACCTCCAATCCAGCTGATTATTGAAGAACATTTGGCTAAAACTGTGGCAGCTTTGCCTGAGCCCCCGTCGGATTGGGAACAGGCAAATTTGGCGTTGGCCTGATATTATAGCAGTATCCAAAATTATTAACATTGACCGGTGAAGGACACAGGGACGGAGCCCCCTGCTCTACTAGTGAACTGTTATACACGATCGTCCCAGAAATCTATCCTTATCTGCCCATGAAAAATTCTGCTTATCGCGAGAACAAGTAACGCAGTAAAAAAGCAAGTGACCGATTCAAAATATCAGTCACTTACTTTTGCTGTAGTGTATAGTAACTATTCAGCCAAAGCAGGTCTAGCGTAAGTGTAAACCGGATGGCTTTACTGATGGAGTAACGAACCTGGGACACTGTCCTGTACGGCGGTGATCTTCCGCTGGATATCAAGGACAAAGACTATGAATAGTTGTATGAGAGACATACGTCGGAAGATGCGGCGGCCCTGGTCTGGAAGGAGTTGCAGAGGAGCGTTTCGTATAATGCAGGCTATATCGTTTGTTTTGAATATGAAGTTCCTGCAAATACAAAAAATGAAGCAAACATTACCCCAAAGAATAGTTGTTCTCAATTCTTCTATAAGTATTTCAATATTTAATTTTATATTCATTTTCTCTTCCGTCAAATTTCGATTTTCTGCTTCGCTCCCCCCCCCCCCCGATAAATGGGAATTTATCTGTGAGGATGGTATTTTGTATGTAATATATTTAACATAGAACCAATAAAGATACCATATATCACGTCTATACATTTTTATCAATTCAACTTTGTATCATTTAATCTCTTATATTTAAAAAAGCTACAAATGATGCCATCGTTCCTGTAATACATTCTGTCAAAATCAAAATTGTCGCAATAAAATATAAACAAATTATATGTGGATAATTCTCAAATGCATAAGCCACTAAATACCCTAATATCAATACTGAAATAGTTGGAAATATGCTAAAAACATACGAAAGATAAACTTTTTTTACATTCTCGTCTGAGTTCCTTTTTTCTAGCAATTCTTTGTCCGTCTGAAATACGGTAATCGCTAACGCGACGATTGCTAATACAACAGTAAAGCCAATATTTATCGTGTCAGTTAGCACCTCACGAGTAAAACTATTCCAATTCATTATTCCGTAATATAATGCAACTAAATTTATTAAACATATCAATACCCCAGAAATTCCTCTACTAATTTTACTCGAGAAAAAAATACTTGGCGGCACGCTGTTATTCTGTTCATTTCTGTTATTTTGATTTTTTCTTCCCATCTCTATTTTTCCTTTTTAGCTTAAAAAACTTTCGTACTATTTGGCAAAACTCAAAGTAACTGAATAGACCACTGTCCTTTTGTTTTGATAAGATTTTATCCCTATATAATACACTGTTTCGTTGCACCAAATTCCGATTTGTCGATTTGTTTATAATCATATTTTACCATACAGACTTTAAGAAAGCTATTCATTTTCTCTGAATTTTAGGAATAGTAAGGGCTACTGTCTATCAAAGTTTTTCGTGCTACTTTACCACACATGAGCATTGCTCCCGGCACTGTTTCAACAGTTCCTCTGTGCTCTCTTCTCCACTGACGGAGAGCATACGCATCTGCTCTGCTTCCACATAAAACCGGATGCCAAACCGATTCCAGGCAATGACTTGCCCGGCATTTCGGGCCCGAATTATCTTTTTCAGTTCTTTCTCAAACTCGCTGGGGTAAAAATTGCGCCGGATGGTCTGTGCTGTGTAAAGTGGATGGACATAGGGGTCATCCGTTTCAAAGTCAAACAGCCCGGGCCAGTAGATACGGACAGCGCCGCCGAAGCAGGACCATTCATCCCCAACGATCCGGCTGAACTCATAGGTCACGTCCCAGTCGATGACCATTACATGGGCGCTGCCAGCCAGATCTGAGGCCAGCTCGCGAACGTCAACCAAATATCCATTTTGCCCAAGCGCGGGATTTTTGGCCTGGGAGACCACAACAACTGGCAGCCATCGGTCTGGGGCACACAAAAAGTCGGCCAGCTCGCCAACCTGTTGTGTGGTAATACGCTGAAGGCCTGTCGAAAGCTGGCGGCCATCGTTCAGGCCCACCTCATCTATCAGTTGGCGCACAAATGCCAGCGGTTCGGAAGCGGGCTTCGCTTTGGCGCCGGGCTCCCGGAGAAAAGCGGTCTCCCGGACCGCAAGAAGCAGACTTTGGCGGTATGGCATGATCTCGGCCTCGACGGTGTCCCGGATGCCGTTCTCAAACACGGAGGAGCGGAGGGTAAAGAAGTGCTCTTCCGGCTGGTAGATGGACGCAACAGACCGCCCTGTTTTTGCTGATTTACTTACGGTCGCCGGAAGCTCCGGGAGCGGAATGCAGTCGATGACCTCCCGGCGCATCCAGGCATAGAGAATCCACGCTGCGGTCATAAATTTTTCGTCATTGATCCCGTCCGATTTATTGCCGATCAATGCCGTGAGCTGATAGATACTTTTCATTGAATTTCTCTCCATGACTGGAGCCGTTCAGAAAGCCCCCGATTTTTCTTTGCTATTATTTTAGTATATATCCTTCAGGGAATATAGATGATAATTGTAAAGAATTAGACCACTCGCCCAGTACCTCAGACTTGGGGAGAGCCGTATTTTTACCGATATCCAGCAAAACAGCCTGCCTTGTCTGCGGAATATGGGCCAGGATCTGCTGGGCGTAGGCCGAGGCAGACAGGTCGCAGATGCAGAACATAGAGCGGTCCATCAGCTCCAGAATCGTGCTGATGCGGCAATCGACAGCAGGGATACCCCCAATGCTTTCGGCGGCATCACATGGCGGACAGAATTCGGCCTTCAAGTCATATAGTTCACTAGAACCAGCATCCCAGGCCACAGCTCTTGTTGGAATTTTATGATAGAGTGGTATGGATTGCTGCAGTGCGAACATAAATCCGGAGTGGACGGTCTCGGCCTCCAGACAAAATTGGTCAATTTGATACCGCGTCATTAAAAAGCGGATACAGTTTGAAAAAACACATAGGTTTTTATAGTTGGCATCGCCCAACGCAAAAATACTACATACCGATAACTTTTGAGGGATTTTGGGAATACAGGAGCTTATGGAATCCAGTTGCTTCTGAAGATTTTTGGTAACAGCAGCTTCAATCTGTTGCACACGGGACACAGTCAAATTGAGGTGCATTGCAATCTCTTTCTGTGTGTATCCTGACTTTCGCATTTGAAAAACAAGACGTTGCCGCTCGGGTAATTGCTCAGAACTGGCAAGGATAACCTGCTCCAGCTCTGGTGCTGTGACATTGATGATCTGAACTCCAGCATTCCTTGCGGAATTAAGGACGAAATCATCCCGATCAAAAAGGTCTTCATAAAAGCCATTGATGACGTGAGTAGACTGCTTGACCATCCATTGGACAGTTCTTTTTAGGACTTTGAGTGGATTTCTGTCTTTGGATACGGAAAGCGGAAGCAGCCTGTCCGCGATGAAAAAGAGCGGGTGGGTCCATTTGTCTGCCAAACGCTGTTCCAGCTCTAAACGGTCCGCAACCAAGGTCAGGGTCACTTTTTGGGGCGCACACTGTTTGGCCCTCAGAGCGGCCAGCAGACACAAAGCATAAAATGGCTCTGTGGATTTCCATAAATAGAGCAGAAACTCCACAGAATCATTTTCTTCAACCAAATGGTTGACTGCGGCCTGCAGCCTAAGCTGTACATCATGGCCGTAGATATGGCGGTGTCCCAGAAATGAACATACGGCCATCATGCATCCTCCGCCGGGAACAGATAATAGCAGGTTCCGGCGCTCGGGGTGTGCCGAAGCTCCGCTATCTGATTCGCCTCTATACAGTTTTTATTGTACTCCCGAGCATACAGAACCGCATTTTGTAGGGCAGCCGTATTGATCCGGTCGCTCCAGGGCTGCTGGGCACAATTCAAAAGCTGAAAAAGCGGGAGGCAGCTCTGCTCATACTTGAAAAAGCGGAATCCGCATGTCTTGTCAATCCCGTTCTCCCGGTCATATGGATTGAGCACAGCTATCTTTACAGTTTCCGGAAGAAGGCTGTCACAAATAGGGTATGCAAGCGCCAGGACCCACCCAGCTTTCTCTGTTCTCAGCCAGAAAACCCCATTTGCCAGACGGTCATGCTGGAGTGGAGCTCCCCACGGAGTTTCGGTCGGGATCGGGAACTCTCCAAAATACTCCGGGCAGACCTCCATCCCCCGTACCCGGACTTCTAGTAATGATTCTCCGTCGGGCAGAGGGAAATTATGATCTACAAGATACTTATCAATTTCATAGGTCATGACCCACCGGGACTTGTCAAAATAATCTGCATTGCAGTACACCACAAGGACTTCTGGGGATGATTCCAGCGGTATCCCATAGGCTTTTGCAGTGAGTGGGATGGCGGGAGAATCTGCCATTACCACAAATAAGTCGGAGCATATAAATTGATCGAGAGGAATGGGAACTGTCAGGATTCTGAAAATGCCTGGACAGAGCTTTTCCACCGAGCGGATTTTCCCATATCTACTCTCAAAAGCGTGGACATTAAATGGGAGATCGGAAATTGGGACCGAGTGTTCCATTGCAGCTCCTCCTTATATCTTGAAATCTGCCACAGACCGCATTCAGGTGTCGCCCGTGGTCATATTTTACTTTCATCCAGCAGTGGCTGTATACGAAAGAGAATTTTGCTGGATTACCCGTATACGGGTAATCCGAGGTATGATTATTGCTATCATGAAGACACTAAACTGCGATGGGGGGGTCTTCAGATAGCAGCGAGAGAGCAGTATGCACAGATTCTTGTTAATAGGATTTTGGCGCTATGCAAAAGCAGAGGCATCTCTGTCAATAAGTTATCAGAAATGAGCGGAGTTAGCCAATCCACTCTTGACAATTTGGTAAATGGCAAGACATTCAACCCCAGAATATGTACCCTCCATCGAATCGCTCTTGCATTTGGCATGACCGTAAGTGAGTTTTTGAACTTTAAGGATTTGAACGATTTTTCTTTTGAGGATATCTTGGACGATTGAAGACAGGTACAGCAGTTTCAAGTGCCTGTCTTCTTTTTCTGCATTGTATCACAGAATATGGTGTATTACTACATCATTATTTTTACCGCTGGCAGACTAGCTGCTCAAATATTGCAGCTGTCCAAGCTCATCAACACGGTCATCCAGGGGCGGATAAGACCAGGCCAACACACGAACGATTTCCAGCGGCTTGTCCTTCAATGGATCGAGCTCCCAAAATCGCCCGTGTTCATAGGCCGCGCCGATACAGATAAAGCCGATCCCCGGCTCATAAAGTTTCGCCATGACATACGTCGCTTCTATCGGCTTTACTTCCGCCGGGGAATACCACCGGACGACGGAGAAAGACTGATGATCGGGTAGTTCTAATATTTTGCGAATCTGCTCCCGTTTGAAGCTGTTCATGGCCCTGGATAGGTCCAAAACATCGAAGTTCTGGGGTATCCGGTCTTTCGATTCCACCGATATCTCCTCCTATGTGTTTTTGGATTAGTATATATCGCTAATACATAGTATCATGAGAGAAAGGCGGAATGTGGAGAAATTTGTCGAAAAAAGAAAGACTGTGCGGTTTAAGGCACAGTCTTTCTCATTTTTATGGACTGCTGAACCAGAAAATCAAGTGTTTCCAAAATCCGGTTTTGCTCTTCTGGTGGCAAATCTCTCATTTTATCCAACAGCATATAGCTTTTGTACTCTAGAGAGTGCGTGACCACATCGCAGAAAATTGCGTCAGCGGAGGTTTCAAGCGCATTGATGATAGCCACCAGCTTTTCATAGCGTGGAAACGAGGCTCCGCGCTCAATCGTCGAGATATAGTTAGTCGCCACACCAAGTTTTTCCGCAAACTGTTCCTGTGTCAAACCGAGTTGTTCTCTGCGCTGTTTGATCCGCTTTCCAACACGCTTATCAATCATCCTGCTTGCCTCACTCTCCTATACCATTTCCTACATTGTTCATGATTAGTATAGGGTGAAACGATTCAGTGATACAGAATCGCTAATATTTAGTGTGTGGGTTTAAGATATAGTTTGTAGAGAGCAAAATGGTGTATTTCAAAATCGTTTTGGCCTCTAAAAAGAGTCGTTCTGGACGGAAAAGAAAGATTTCAAATGCTGTTTCCCCAAAAGAATCTGATGCAGATGTATAAACACGCACAAAAATTGTGCAGCAGCCATGTTCTGGTACGGAAGCCTACCCTGCATGGAAATGAATGAGAAATTTATATTGGATTACGCTGCTTTCCCATAAAGGTCGTGGTTGACCTGGGAGGCATAGTGGTTCTCCATGGTGACGGGGGCATTGTAGAGCACCGCCAGGAGGTATTGCTTTACGTTCCTGATCTCCGTGGTATTCCTCTGGAGGCAGTCAAATACAAAGCGGATATGCTCACCGTCCAGCTTCAGCAGCCTGGATTTGACTACCGCCTGGGGGATGTCGTTCCCTGCAATCCGAATGCTTCTCCTGGTGGAACAGACCGTCTCCATCATCAGCTCCACCATCTCATCCAGACGGCCTACATCCCAGGGGTGCTCCCGCACAAAGTCATCATAGCGGATGTTCTCCTGGATCATGCTTCGGTAGGCCGCCATCTCACGCTCATCCATGCTCCGCCCTCTCTTGGGAATCGCATCCCGTCCTTTCGCTTCCAACGCGGGAGGCGTGGAACAGAAGGGAAAGGATTCTATACTTGGTAATTCAGTATTTTCTATATTCGTCTTTTCTGAGTCTTTCTTTATTTGCGTTGGCTTCTCCGGCGACGTGAAGGCCGTGGACGGTTTTCCCGCCGTCGGGTTTTCCGACGACGGATCAGCCGCAGACGGCCCCTTCGGCGGCAGCTCCTGTGGAGTGGGCCGCTCCCGGATGATGTACTCATTGGAGCTGAACTTCCCGTCACGGTCCGTGGTCTGGCGGCGCTGGACATATCCGGCCCGTTCCAGCTCCACCACGGCTGCCCGGATGGCGTCCTTTCCCTCCAGGCTGATGCGGGACAGGCCGGAGAGGGTGTAGTCCCAATCCTCCGGCAGTGAGAGCATGAGGGAGAGAAGCCCCTTTGCCTTGAGGGAGAGCCTCCGGTCCCGCAGGTGGTAGTTGCTCATCACAGTGTAATTCTGGGTGCGCTCCACACGAAAAACTGCCATAGTCGCTCAACTCCTGATTTTAGTATAATCGCGGCTTTTGACCGCTTTTTCGTACAAATTCATATTGCGGCCGCAAGGCGCCCGCCGCATGGATCTATAAAAAGGGGCGGAGGCATGGAGCATGCCTCCGCCCGGATGCTATTCGCTGTAATAGTCGGGCCGCGCAATCGACACAAACCCGCTCTTTCCGGTAATGACCACGTTGTCCTGGCTGAACGCGCAATGGACAATGAGCAGCTCTCCGTTCTCATCCCTGCCGCCCACAATACCCACGTGCTCGTCGCCTGGGTAGAAGACCAGATCCCCAGGGAGGGCCTCATCCCAGGAGATTTCCGCACAGTAATTGTGCTGCATGGTGGCTCCACCCCCGTGGCCTATGATGTACTCGCCGCCTGTCACATTGTAGAATACCCAATCGACGAATCCACTGCAATCCATCCCGTAGGGCCGGTAGGTCCCGGTAGTGGAGCTGCCTGCCGCAGTGACCTTCTGAATGGTTCCCCAGCGCTCATCCCAGCCTAAAACCAGGGACTTGCCGCCCCAGAAGTAGTTCACCTTGCCCACCAGGGAACAGGCGGTTTCCACCACAGCCCGCCGCTCTGGAGACAGATCCTCCGGGAGCGCGGCCAGCAGGGCCTTGGCGTCCGGGTCGGAGATCGTCAAGTCGCCCGCCAGTGCGGCCAGGAGATCCCGGTTTTCCAGAAGCTCGTCCAGCGCCTCATTTTGGTCATCGGTGAATTGATAGAACACCCGCATATCGTCCGGCGTCCTGGGGGTGAAGGTGATGTGCAGGATGGACTCCGTCCATCCGCTGTCCTCTCCAGTTCCTGTGTGTTCTATGGTCTCCACCTGGGTAGTGAGCTTCGTCATATCCCAGAACACCGTCCGCAGCCGTTCCACCCGCTCCGGGTCCAGTACCGCCACGTCCACGCCGTCCTCCGCTCCGGCTGTCCGGGCGGCGAACACGGCCAGCACCTCCGGCCAGCCAGGAGGCTGGCCATGCACCTCCACGCTGTCATACGTCCCGCCAGCCTGCAGCTCCTCCAGCCGGTCCACCAGTTCACGGTTGAGCTGGGCCACGGCCGCTGATGGGGAGACGGCGTCCGGGGCGTTCCCGCCGTCCGCGAAAAAGATGCCGAAGGGTGAGACGATCAGGATTCCGACCAGGCACACCACGACTACGAGCGCAAGAACGACCCCGCCGCCCGCCGCGAGGGCGGAGAGCAACGCCTGAGCGGCGGCAATGACGGCCTTGGCCGCTGCCACGGCGGATCTGGCTGCTGCTTTGGCAGTTACAGCCGCTGTCTGGGCCGTGGCGCGGACCGCCTGGGCGGTGTGCCGGGTGAGGTCTGCGGCGGCCCGCATGGTTCCGGGGGCGGCTCTTGCCGTCCGCTCCGCCGTTTTAGCCGCCTGACCCGCCGTCTTGATGGTCCGCCTGGAGGTGTGCTCCGCGGTCTTTACTGCGCCGCGCGGAGGGCGTGGATCTCCCTTTGATACGGACAGGCCCTTTCCTGGAACGGTATGTCCTTGAGATATCCGACGTGCAGGCGCTCCTGATGCGGAGGCTGGGCGCGGTGAAGCGCAGCTGTTCCTCCCAGCTTTCCCACCAGCTTTGTGAGACGAAGCCACTCTGCCGTCACTCTGAGGCGCGGATTTGACCTCTGGCCGACCACGCCGCTGTACCAGATCCCTGGCCGCGATCCGCCCCTGTTCCCGCCCAGCCGCCTGCCCAGCTTGGGAGGGCGGTTCAGTGGGAGGGACAGATTCCCCTTGGAGATAGGTTCCCTTCGTTTTGACGGCAGGCTTGGAGGCCGTCTGTGCGGGCTGTCCTTGCGCCGGAGTGGACGAAGAGGGCCTGACTGCCTCCCGTGTCTTGATTCTTGGTCGCTGTTCGGCAGAGAGGTGCGCTGGGGTGTCCTCTGCCGGGGCAGGCGGCTCATTTGGGGCAACGTCGACGGAGGACCCGCCGCGCTTCTTTTTACCTTTTCCAAGCAGCCGTTCCACACGGTGCTCCGCCTGGCGCACTCCACTGGCCGCGGCATCCTCAATCTGGTCGCCGCCATAGCGGTCTGCCTGGCCGCCCTGGGCGGTATCCCGGAGCTGCCCCCTCAGCCGCTCGACGCCGTCCTCCAGCCCGCGCCGGGCCAGCTCCTTGGGCGCCGCCTGTATCTTCTCCTTGAGCTGCTTCTGTACCGTGGGTTTTTCTTTTATCGTTTGAATGGAGTATCACCTCCCGCGAAGAGGGGGCAGGGCCCAGGAGGGCCCCGCCCCTTCTACATTATACCGCCGCATCTGCTTCGGAGGGCTTCGTACTCATGAGCCGGTAGAGGTTATTCTTGGGGAAATGGTCCATAAAGGGCACGATGGCGCTGCCGCACTTGATGAGCCCCCGGCCAAAGTCCACATTGGTGATGTAGGAAAGCTGGTTGTCCGAGATATTGAGCAGGCGGGCCAGCTCTGCCCGGTCTGTGCTCGCCTGGTTGAGCATGACCAGGAATTCGCTGTTGGCCAGCATGGTGCGGGCCGTATGGGACTGGAGCAGGTCGTCCACATTCTGGGTCAGGCCGGTGCAGCAGGCCCCGTACTTCCGTACCCGCTTCCAGAGGGTGAAGAGGAAGTTGGCGCTGTACTCATGCTGGAACAGCAAATAGATCTCATCAATATAGACCCAGGTGCTCCTGCCCAGCCTGCGGTTGCGGATGATGCGGTTGAACACGCTGTCCAGCACCACCAGCATCCCCACGGGGAGGAGCTGCTTGCCCAGATCCCGGATGTCGTAGCAGAGGATGCGGGAGCTGGTGTCCACATTGGTGGGCTTGGCGAAGGTATTCAGACTGCCCTCGGTGAATAACTCAATGGCCAGGGCCACGTCGCGGGCCTCTGGCTCCGGCTGGCGGAGCAGTTCCGCGTGGAAATTCCGCAGGGTGGGGACGCTGCCCTGGTACCCGCCCCGGATGTAGCCGTGGTAGCACTGGGCGGTGCAGCGGTCGATGATGGACTTCTCTTTGGCGGAGAGCTGGCGGCTGCCCATGAGCTGCTCACACAGCGAGAGAAGGAACTCAGACTTGAGCACCACCGGGTTCTCCCCGTCGCCGTAGCCCTGCTCCATGTCCATGGCGTTGATGTGGTTGGGCGAAGTCGCGGAGATATTGACCACCTCGCCGCCCAGCCCTTCAATGATGGGCCGGTACTCCGATTCCGGGTCGATACAAATAATATCGTCGTTGGTGGCCAGGGCCAGCGCCGCCAGCTCACGCTTGGCGGTGAAGGACTTGCCGGAGCCGGAGACGCCCAGGACAAACCCGTTGCCGTTGAGCAGCTCCTTCCGGTTGGCCAGGATGAGGTTCCGGCTGATGACATTCTGTCCATAGTACACGCCGCCCTGGTGGCGGATCTCCTGGGCCTTGAAGGGCATGAGGACGGCCAGGGCCTCGGTGGTGAGGGTGCGCAGGGCGCTGATCCGCCGCAGGCCCAGGGGCAGAGCCGTGACGAGGCCGTCCGCCTGCTGCCAGCTCAGAGGGGCGAGCTGGCACAGGTGTTTCCGGACGATGGACTGGAGGGCCTCTGTGTCGCTGTCCAGCTCCTTCTTACTGTCCGCCAGATGCACCAGCGTCACCACCGCGAACAGCATCCGCTGGTCACGGGTGGTCAGGTCGTCCAGCATCTCGCGGGTCTCCTTCCGCTGCTGCTCCAGGTCATAGGGAACAATGGCGGAGAAGTTGTTGTTGCTGTTCTGCCGGCGCTGCCAGTTGGTCACATTGGTCTCCACCCCCAGCAGGCGGTTCTGCAGCTCCCGCACGGCCTCGTCGGTTGGGACGGGGATGATGTCGATGGACAGCATCAAATTTCGGTTTAGGCCGGTCAGCTCGTTGATCATGGAGTCCTTGATGTAGCTGGCGTACTCCTTGAGGAACAGCACCCGGCCATACTTGTTCCCCATGACGAAGTGGTCCTTCTTAAATTCCAGGCTGTCCGGGCAGACAGCGTCCTTGAAGGAGTGGCCGCGGCGCACACACTCCCGCAGATCCAGGCGGTACTCCGTCTCCTCGCCGGCGCGGTAGAAGTCGTGGAGCACCCGCAGGCGCTCCACCGCGTCCAGCTCCTCACTGTGGGAGTCCAGATGGTTCAGCCGGGAGGTCACATCGTGTACCACCCGGTCAAAGAAGGTGCGGGCCTCTTCCACGCTCTTGCGGTGGACGGACAGGGTGATATACCGCTCCTGGGCCACGCTGTTGGAGGAGTCGGTGACCTTGTCCATGAGCATGGTGTTGTACTCGGCCCGGTAGCCGTCCAGCGCGTCATCCTGCCGGGGCAGCAGGATCTCCCGTTCAAAGTCCTCCCGGTTGACCCGCTTGTTGTTGATGGTGATCTTGGTGGTGGACCCGGCATCCAGCGCGTTGAGCAGCTCGGAGTAGTCCAGGAACATGGCCGTCTTGTCCTCTTTGGATGCGATGGCGTAGTTGATGTCGCTGAACCGCAGGGTCTTGGAGAATTTGCTTCCGAATTGAAAAATCCCATCCGGCCAGAGGCGGCGGATGGGGATGGCGTCCTGTACGGATTTCGGCACCTCGAATGTCTCTTTGTCCTGCTTTAATGTGGTCAGCAGGGTTTTAATCAAGCTTGAGAGCCTCCTTCAGCGTTGAATTTTCCAAGGCTTTGGCATACAGGTGGTCCGATTTGAATACGAGCTGCTTCGGATAGAGCAGCTCGGAGCGGATCACAGCCAGGATAAACTGTTCAAAGGTCATGCTGTTATACTGAAAAAAGCCGCCCAGGGCAAAGGGAAAGGCGGCCAGGACACACACCCAGCCAACCTCGCTGCCCAGTACCGGGCGCAGGCTGAAGTAGATGCCCACGGCCACGGCGACGGCCAGCAGGGCGAAAATAAACTGCCGCAGGGTGAGGCCAAAAAACAAGCTCTCCTGATAGTCCCGTACTTCCTTGTTGATGCGTACCTCCAGTGAACTCACCTCCGGTTTTAAGAATTGGCAGACAGACGGTTGCAAAAGCTGTCTGTCTATGCTAATATGCCACAAACAAAAAAGGGAGGTTGTGGCGATGGTGGTTTTGATGCTTGGGGCGGGGCTGTGCCTCCTGCTCTTACTGCTGAGTCTGGCGGTCCGGCTCCGGCTGGGAATCCCGCTTGTGTATGTGCTGCTGATGCTCACCGTGTTCCACGGCTGGTATCAGGCTAACACGGCGCTGGCGGACGGCATCCTTCTCCTCCTGGTCGGCGCAGCCGCCCTCTCTTGGGTGGTGACGCTGGCGCGGAAGGCGGCTGAAGTTCTGGGGGATGCACTGGCTGAGCACGCCGCGGCGAAGCGGCTTGTCCAGCGTGTACGGCAGGCCAGGGCGGCGGGGACATCCATAGTGGATACGGAGGAACTGTAATGTTTACAGGCCCATCAGCTCCCGGATGAGCCGGTCGCTCATCTTGATGGCCCCCACCAGCACCAGCATATTGAAAATCAGTTCGCCCACATAGTTCCACACAATGGTGGCTGGAGCGAGAGAGCTGTCCGCTATGGCGGGCGGGGTCGAGGCGAAGGCGGAGAAAATCACACAGGCCAATACAATCACACAGCCCTCCAGGCAGATGGCGGTGTAGCTTTTCAAAAAGGCCACGCCGATGCTGCTGGAGGGCTGTCCTGCAAAGCTGGCCAGCGGTATAGGTGCGATAGCCGTCGCAATATAGAGTTTGAAAAAACGGCTGTAGACGGTCAGAATCATGACCAGGGCCAGCACCCAGATAAGCAGGGAGCCCAGCAGAGTGATGGCCCACAGGGGGATGCTCTCGATCAACCCCACGCTCTCAATGATGGCCACCATCTCGTCCGGCAGTGTGGTGGCGCTTAGATCCGCCAGGCCAGACGAGTCCATGATGGTGGAGATCATGCCCTGGGCAACACGGAACAGGGCGGTCATGAGCTCCATCCCATACATTACCGCGGCTTGGGCCAGAATAAAACGGACAAAGCATTTGAAGGCCATTTCCGGCTTCTTCAGCTCGGTAAAGCTGCCGCAGGTCTTGACCACGCCCATCACAAAAAACAGCACCAGGAGGGCGTAGCCGATGGCCTGGAGTGCGCCGTTGATATTGACGATCACATTCCAGACCCCGCCGCCCTTGAACTCCTCCGGTGTGGTGCTGATGAGCTGCCAGATCTCCGTGAGCTTGCCGTTCCAGGTCTCCAGAGCGGAATTTAAGTTGTCGACGATCCAGTTTCCACTGCCGATTTTGATCACCTCGATTCACTCTAAATTTCATTTGATATTTACTCATAATTTTGCTATACTGTTCCTATAAGGAGGTGGCTGTCATGCCGACCATTCGTCCGATTTCCGACCTGCGCAACAATGCCAACGAGATATCTGATTTTTGCCGCCAGACCCATGAGCCGGTCTATATCACCCGCAACGGCAGCGGCGACATGGTAGTCCTCAGTATGGAGGAGTATGAGCGGCAGCAGGCGCTCATCGACCTTTACGGAAAGCTGGCCGTGGCGGAGCAGGAGATATCCGCCGGCGCGGAGGGAGAAGATTTCCTTGCAGTGGCCCGTCAGCTGAGGGAGCGCGTCCATGGAAAAGTATGAGGTAAAAATCTTTTCCACCGCAAAGCAGGATCTTCTGGAGATCATCGACTATCTGAACACGCTCTCTCCAGAGACCGCTCTGCGGTACTATGACAAGCTGACGGAGGAGATCGGCGGCCTGTCTCACATGCCGGAACGGTGTCCGCGCCCCCGTGATCTGGCCCTGGCCGCCAAAGGATACCGCTATCTCATCGTGGAGAATTATCTGGTCTTTTATACCATCTCAGGACAAACGGTGCAGATCCAGCGCATCCTCTATGGGCGGCGGAACTATCAAAACATTTTGTGAAGATGAGTGGCCGGGAACGCATTTGCGTTCCCAGCCGCTTGTTATCCCCCGGTGATGAGAGTGAGGATCTCCTTCGTAAAAGTTATTACAATGCCGCCCGCGATGGTGAGGATACCGTTGGAGCGCTGGGAGGGGTCGTGGGACTGGAGGGAGAGGCCCACCTGGAGGATGCCGTAACCCAGCAGGATGAGGCCCACGGCCCGGATGAGGGAAAAGATGAAGTCGGACAGGCTGGTGACCACGGACAGAGGGTCATCCGCCGCAAAGGCGGGGACGACGGCGAAGGGCAGGGTCAGGACGAGGCAGGCAAACAGGGCGTAAAGCCGCTTTGCCCGCCACTGGAGGTTGCGGTTGAGATCATGTTTCATGCAGCATTCTCCTCACTTTCATTGAGTTCTTCAGCGGAAAATGCCTGAAAAAGAGGAGTTCCTGTAAACGCTGGCGCTTGTTTCCCTTTATGAATATAGGGCGGCCCGCCGCCGTCCACGGTGTGGCGGATGGCCGGATGCTGGGTGAGCTCGTACTTCAGATCCATGACCGGCCTGGCGCCGCGGATGAACAGGATGGCATACCGGTTGTCCAGGCCGCGCACTTCATCCGGGGTGAGCAGCTCCCGGCCGCTCATCTGGAAATTGGTGGAGTAGGAACCGGAGCGGCCTTTCGTCTGGCCGTGGGTCCTCGTGTCAATGGTGGCCTTGCCCAGCGCCTCGGAGATGTACTTGTGGGTGCTGGCCTCGTTGCCGCCTAGGTAGAGGATGGTGTCCGAGTTGCCGGGAATGGTCTCCCAGCTGTCCTTGTACAGCTCCTTGATCTGAGCCATGTTCTGGATGATGGTGCTGGCGGAAATGTTGCGGGAGCGCATGGTGGCCAGCTCACGGGTAAAGCCGGGCAGGGGCATCGCGGCGAACTCGTCCAGCACGAAGTGGACATGGCGGGGCAGGGCCCCGTGGTGGGTCTGGTCCGCGCTGTAGTAGAGGGTCTGGAACGCCTGGGCGTAGAGCAGGGATACCAGAAAATTAAATGTGGTATCGTTGTCCGGGATGACGGCGTAGAGTGCCACCTTTTTTTCGCCCAGGGTGTAGAGATCCATGTCGTCGTGGTCGGTGATGGCCTTGATCTGGGGCAGGTTGAAGGGGGCCAGCCGGACGGCGGTGGACACGAGGATGGACTTGGAGGTCTTGCCCGCGGCCATCTTAAAGACCTTGTATTGCCGCACCGCTACGCTGTCCGGCCGGTCCTGTTCTATGGCCTGGAAGAGCAGGTCCAGGGGCGAGACATACTCCTCGTCCTCCTCCTTCACCTCGGCGTATTCCAGTACCCGCATGACCATGGAGAAGTTCTGTTCATACTCCGGGGCCTCCTGGAACAGCATGAGGATGATGGCCTGGAGGAGCGCTGTCTCGGCCTTGGTCCAGAAGGGATCACTCTCATGGCTGCCCTTCGGGGTGGTAGCCTGGATGAGATTGTTCACCAGCTTGAGGGCGTCCTTCTCGTCCCGCAGATAGCGGAAGGGGTTGTAGCCGTCGCTCTGCTCCAGGTTGACCAGATTGAGCACCCGGATCTCATATCCGTTCTGCTTCAGCCAGCCACCAGTGGCGGTGAGCACCTCCTGCTTCGGGTCAGTGACCACATAGTTGGTATTGGCCTCCAGGATGTTGGGCTTGACATAGCTTCGGGTCTTGGCCGCGCCGCTGCCGCCGATGACCAGGACATTGAGGGAGCGGCGGTGCTTGTGGGTGTCCAGCCCCAGGCGGACGTTGCGGGTGAGGAGCTTGTTCTCCTTCTGGGCGAACATGGCGTTGACCTGCCGGGGCGAGGCCCAGGCGGCAGAGCCGTGTTCCGCGCCCTCCCGCATCCGGCCCTGCTCCGCGCTCAACAACGCGAGGGCCATGATGTAGGCGCCGGTACAGGCCAGAATGGAGAGGAGACTCTTGTCCGTCCACCGCACCTCCAGGGGATTCTGGAGTGCCGCGGTCAGGTTGGCGATCAGGGCCGGCAGTCCGCCAGCCGGGCCCTGGCTGGTTTCCATCGATTGGGCGATGAGCAGCGCCGCCCATACCACGGGGATGTAAAAGAGCAGGCAGACAAGAAGCCTGTTTGCTTGGGATGGCTGTTTCAGTGGCGTTCACCTCCGGGAAAACGCAAAAAATCTGGGGTGTGCCGGTCTATGACCGGCACACCCCAGAGGAGTGGAATGCCTGTTTTAAACGCGCCATTATCTCGTCTTGGGCCTGGATTTTGTTTTCTCTTTGGCCGGGACGGAGCTCCGCTCCAACTGCGCCCGGTAAGCCCTGAGCCGTCCCTCCACTGAGGGGCGTTCAGTCATAGTTCCTTGGCCTTGGGGGGTAGAGGAGCTGGTTCTTGTATCGCGCGAGCCGCGTCCCGACCGAGACTCTTTTTTTGGCGGATCTGCCTGATGTGGGGCCGTCTGGCCGCTCTGGCGGCCCTGTGTGGGCGTCTGCGGGTCCTGCCGTGCCGTGTGGGTCTTGGGGTGCCTCTGGCGCTCCTGCGGGCCCTTTTCGGGGCTGGTACGCTCCTTCGTCCGCTCCCTCTCTGGGGTGGGTGCTTCCGGCTGCTGGTCCGGTTCCTGGTACAGCATACGCTGGAAGATCTGGTTGGCCCGATCCAGTTCAGTCACCGGCAGGATCACGTCGATCAGCTTCCCCCGGCCATCCCGATCCCGGACGGTGGCGAACAACAGCTTCTGCTTTCTCGCCCGGTGCTGAAATTCCTTATACTGCTCTGGGGTCATGGAGAACTGCCGGAGATCCTGCGTCTCCCGCAGCATCTTCCCCAGGTTGACTTTCCCGGAGAGCTTTTTATGGTTTCGGGCAAGGGCCAGGGTGAGGGCCAGCAGGTTCTTCAGGGCAGAACCGGACAGCCGAATGGCTACCTCCGTCCCGGACAGCAGCATACGCACCATTTGGTCGGCCGCCTCACCGCCTCCTATGTTCATTGGTTCTCACCTCTCTTTCACGTGCTTCTGCTTTGTCGATTTCCTGCTCCATCTGGGGCAGGCTGTTTTGGATCTTCCGGCACAGGGCCAGCTTCCTCCGCTCCGCCCGGATCTGCCGGTTGAGCTCTGCCAGCCGCTCATAGAGCTCCGCCTTTTCCTGAATCAGCCCTTCTCTGGGGACGCCGCACTGCTCCAGGGCGGCCACAGCGTCCATGTACTGGGCAAACTCCGTCTCCATGCCGGACAGTCCGGCCTCATAGAGCTCTTTGACAGGGGCCAGGGCCTCCGCATCCGCCAAAGCGGTGTAAAGCGCCCGGCGCCGCTTCCTCCGCACATTGAGGACGGTGCGCTGCTTCATCAGGTTGGCCAGCGTCTCCTCTGTGCGGGCAGTGAAGGCCGCCATGTCCGTCCGGGTCGTGATGCCGTTGTCCCGGAGGAAGGCAAACTGTTCCCGGTACTGCTCAAAGCGCATGACCTCCTGCCGGAGCTGGGGCGTCATGCGGGGTGGGTACTGCCGCTTGCCGATCTTCCCCAGTAGATAGAGATAGTGGACATACAGGGCCAAAAAGCCGGTGTACCTGGGGTACTTCTGGTAGGGGCGGTACTGCGGCCGGAGCTGGACGGCAGGCCGCCGTCCAGCCTCAATGGCAGCCAGATTTCCTTGGATGGCGGCCCGGATGCCGTCCTCGGTGAACAGTGGATTTTTCCTGCTGGGGATCACGAAGCGCTCCTGTCCCCGCAGGCGAAAGCCCAGGCGGTTCCCGTGGCTGATTTCGTAGCCCATGTGCTCCATGAGCAGGAAGAAGTGGCCCAGGTCGTTGGCGTCCGCTATGGCGGTGCGCAGATCCTCCTCCAGCATGGAGCGGAAGGTGGGCTGGCCCCTGGACCGGCGCAGCCACTCAATGTAGCTGACCGCCTGGGTGGGCTCCCCCTGGAGGAGAACGGACAGGCCGCGCTCCCGGCACAGGCGATCCGATATGGCCCGGATCTGTCGGTAGTAGCTCTGGGCATTGCTGTGGTACTTTTCGCCGGTATCTGCGTTGACCGAGTTAAAGAGGATGTGGGCGTGGATGTGCTCTTTGTCTACATGGACGCCGATGACCGTCTGGTAGCCGGGCAGGTGCTCCTCCGCAAACTCCCGCGCGATCTCCAGCGCCAACTCCGGGGTGACCTCTCCGGGCTGAAAGGACTGAATGAGGTGGTAATACTGTACGCCGCCCTCCTTGCCCACGGCCCGCTTGGTCTCCAGCATCTGCCGGCACTCATGGCCAGGGTCACAGTTGAGACGGGCTGTGAGGATCTGCTCCTGGGTCTTATCCCCGTTGAGCACATAGCGGATGCCCACGTCCAGGCGGCCCTTCCGGGCCAGGATCTTGGCGATGGCCATTACTTTTTTGCTACCTCATACATGAGCTCATAGACCTGTTCCAGCAGGTACAGCCCCCGCCTGGCGTCCTCCGCCTTGGCAATTCCGGCGTTGACGCTGCGGGCAATCTGGTTGATGTTGACGCCGATTTTATGCACCTCGGTGCGCAGGGCCTTGATCTCCTGTGAGGGGAGCGCCTTGACCTCCTTCCCCAAAATAAGGCGGCGGAGATAGGCTGTCTTGGAGAGACCGCAGGTGCGGGCACTGTGCTCCAGCCGTTCCTTTTCTTCTGCGGACAATCTCAGGCATATCTCGTAGCTCTTTGGCATCGTCACTCCTTCTCCGGCCTGTGGCCGCTGATTTTCCGCCCGAAGGCGGCATGGGGGACAGGGGTTCAACCCCTGCAAGCGCGCAAAAGATATCTTTGCGCTATGCTTGCGCGGCCTCACCGCCAGAGGCGGCGAGGCTCCCAGCCCCGCCAGGGCGGGGCTGCTCCTTCAGCGGTATGATTGATTGAAATTCCGAGGGACGGACCGCTTTTCCACAAAAAAGGCGGGAGGCGTGCTTCCCATCCGGTCGCAGCTTGGCTGTTTCCCGTCCGTTCCTGCCCTATTTCCTGACGCAGACAAAAGGCCCAGGGTGCGCTGTTGCACACCCTGGGCCCAAATCTTACGATAAATTGTAGCGATTCGGGTGCTACAGGTAACACCCAGCTCCAGCCATGTTAACGCTCAGTATCTCTGGACGGTTTCTTTGTATGGCCTGGAAGCATACTTCGCTCACGCTCTTGAAGCCTCTGCAGCGAGTAGTCGATGATCCGTTCCTTTCGGAGCGCCAGAATCTCTTTGTAGAACCTCCTCTGGAGTCCTGAAAGGCAGGGCGTCTCATCAATCAAACGGCAGATTTGCTCCATATCCAACCTTGGTCCGATTCGCTTCAACGCCGCGTTGCAGCCCTCGTATTCCAGAGAGGACAGAAAATCAAAATACCGGATTTTTTTGTCCTGCTGCTTGATTCCAGACAGGGGGATCTCATATACCCGGAAGTCCATTTCCCGTGGATCATTGAGTACGGCCTGCATTTTCCCCTCGTCCAACTGCGGATACAGGCAGCTGCCGCAGTCGAATACCGGAGCCAAGGCTACCATATCACGCACAGTATCATAGAGGACGCCCCAGTTTCCATTGTGTCGATCCCAATTGCCGATCAGGGCGTCTACAATGAACATATCCCAAAACCGTTCTTCCAGCTCCTTGGGATCTATGGCCGGCTGCTCATGGATGGAGAACAGAATATCGTCCAGCTCTGTCCCGTATCCGTTCCGCTCCGAATCAATCACCTGGTTTTTCATTGAGGCAAAGTCCTGCAGGACAACACCCGGAGATGTAAAGTCCTTACATGCCACTACAATCTTTTCTTTTCCCTGATAGGTATAGGTCCCCAGCAGAGTTTCCTGTACTGGAATGCCCGCCAGGGCAAAGATGTGGCAGCCCAAATACTCGGACAGACAGCTATTGGCATAGCTCATGTCCCTGTTCCTGGACGGATGCGGCGGAAACTTCAGCATATACTGCTCATCTTGATATATGACAGAGCGCTTGCTGCCATTGGCGCCGCCATAGGTCTTGTTCCGTCTTGGAAGATTCGTAAAGTCTATCATATCAGATTACTCCGCGCTGAATGCGCAAATAGGTTTCCCGCAGGTACCATGCCTGCTCAGAGCTGATTTCTCCCTCCACTTCCGCGGAGTTGATATCGGCCTGGAGCTCACAATAATACGCGTCGAAGTGGAGGTCGTTGGCTCCGTTGTCCTCCGCCTCCCAGGCCCGCTTCATCGTATCCAGAGACCTCTGCAAATAAGGCGGAAGGCCGCATTCCAGATAGGCGCGATCTACGGGAAGTCCGGTTTCCTTATTATATCGCTGTTCCATTGTCCTGCCTCCTCGTGCGGTTCTCCTTTCATGATACCCGATAGTTTATAGAATGTAAACAGGGTTTTAAAGTCGGCCTTGTACGGTTGGCCGCGGCATTGACTGAATGCCGCGGCCGCTGCGGTTAGTCGTTTGTCGGTAACGGCTCATCCGGTTCGGAAAGGGCCATCTTGACCTCAGCGCAGTTGTGCTCACAGCAATAGACCGCCGCTTTCCAAGGGTCTTTGTAGCGTGCCGCCACCTGCTCCATACCGAGGAAGCCGTAAACGATGACTTCCCATGTGATGAGCTGTCCATTGATCGCCCGTTGGACTCCCATACAGTTCCCTCCGTTTCAATCTGTATTATACTGGGTTGCTTCCACAGCTACACAATACCACATACCGGGCGGGAAAGCGATTCCTGTTCCCGAACAGGCAGGACTATCCCCAAACAGCCCTTTCCACCCGCAGTCTGGAGCACGGCCTCGGAGTGGCCGGGCCAGACAGCCCTCACCGAGTTTGGCCCTCTGTTTTTTGAGGCTGCTTGGCAGGCGCCCTGGCCCGTTTCTGATCGGGATAGTAGGCTGTGAGGCAGGATTGGCGTTCTATTATCGGGTAGGCATGATGCCCGCCTCTGTAAATGGGGTCTGGAAAACCGCACCATGACGGTTCAGGTGCTCCTGTGAGAGCTGGGATTTTCCCTTGTGGTTCAGGATGATCATCTGTTCATAGGGCTCTCCACCGCGGAGCATCGTCACCATATTCCCCACACACAGGGGCTGGCTGTGAATATCCTTCACATCGGACAGGTCGCCCAAAAAGCCCGCTACATAGCGGCTGCATTTGCCGTCATCAGAAAAAAGGTATTCAATACCGCGGTTTCCAGACGGTTCCGCCATCCACCGCATTCCAGGGAAGAAGCAGGCCCCTGTGTGTCAGGATATAGTTGGCCCGGATCGCATAGAGCTTCCCGCCCAGCCAATTCACAATATCAGGGAATGCGTAGGGATTTCCGGCAAATACCGCCCGCATTTTGCGCGTACACAGCCACTCAACAAAGTCCCATACGTTTACTGCTTGATGCATGGCATACCCATAGATGTTCACTTGCCGCTGCTGGTCATCCGATCCCTCGATGAATACGACGAGGTCATGGTCAAACCGGATCATTTGGATCAATTTCTGTTCTTCCATTTTTACACTCCTTCTCCAGTTGTGGCGCCTACAGTATATCCGGACGCCGTCGAGAAGGCCATACCCATTCCCCACACAGTGGCTGGAATAGACGAACAGCCCTTCCGGGCGGGAGCTGCTATACCGCCCAGCCCTGGCCCAGCGGGCATACCCACCGCTGATCTCCTCCCCATCCCGCATGAGTGGGATGGGCTTCCCGGTCAGAATATGCCGGCCAGCCTCCAGCTTTTTCTCAAACATCTCTGTTTGCATTGTTTACTTTTGTGCCTATATGAGTTATTATATGAGCACGAAAGGAGGGCGTTCTATGCCTGCATTCGATGTTCTGGATGCTCTGGTTCGCGGCGGAAACGGTGTGCTGCGGACTGCGGATGCCGTTGCTGCAGGGATCACCAGGCCTGTGCTTGGAAATTATGTGCGGGAACGAGGCTTGGAGCGTGTAGGCCACGGGCTCTATCTTGCCCCGGATGCCTGGAAGGATGGGATGTACCTGCTCCACCTGCGCTGTCCGCAGGCCGTGTTTTCCCATGATACCGCTCTTTTCCTCCACGACCTGACCGACCGGGAGCCGCTTGCCTATACGGTGACTGTAAAAAGCGGATACAATCCGCACCGCTTAAAGGGTGACGGCGTGAAGGTGTACCGCATCAAGGCGGAGCTGCACGGCCTGGGCCTGTCGCAAACAAACACACCATTTGGAAATCCGGTGGCGGTTTATGACTTGGAGCGCACCGTCTGCGATGTGGTACGCAGCCGGAGCGGCATGGATGTCCAGGTCCTCCGGGATACACTGAGGCGGTACGCCGGCCGGAGAGACAGGGATCTGCGCCGCCTGATGCACTATGCCGGAGCGTTCCATGTAGAGAACATCCTGAGACAGTATTTGGAGGTCCTGTTATGATTAAAACATCCAGACAGTTAAAAGACCTGATCAACAATCTCGCCCGAAAAAATGCGGCAGACGCGCAGCTTCTCATGCGGAATTACATGATGGAGCGCTTTCTGGAGCGCGTCTCGCTCTCACAGTTCAGGGAGAATTTTATCTTGAAGGGCGGGATGCTGGTCGCGGCCATGGTTGGGCTGGATACACGCTCCACCATGGACATTGACGCGACGGTCCGGGGTGCCGCAGTGGATGTCGATCACGTCAGCGATATGATCTCCGAGATCATATCCGTCCCGGTCAAGGATGGCGTTTTCTTTTCCTTAAAAAGTGTCTCTGAGATTATGGACGAGGCGGAGTACCCCGGTGTGCGGGTGTCCATGGAGACGATGTTCGATGGGGTGCGTACCCCATTTAAGATTGACATTTCCACCGGCGATGCAATCACGCCAAGAGAGGTTCGCTACCGTTTTCATTTGATGTTCGAGGAGCGGGCCATCGAGATATTGGCCTACAGCCTGGAGACTGTTTTGGCCGAGAAGCTGGAGACGGTTATTTCCCGCGCCACAACCAACACCCGTATGCGGGATTTTTATGATCTCCACATTTTATGTCAGCTCTATGGCGGCACCCTGACGGCGCGGGTTCTGGCAGACGCGCTCTGCGCGACGGCCAGGAGGCGTGGGACGCTCCGACTGCTGTCTGAGGCGGAGGATGTTCTGCGGGAGCTTGCGAACGATCCCCACATGAGGAAGCTCTGGGATACTTACCGTGCGAGGTACAGCTACGCCTCTGAGCTGACATGGGATATTGTCCTCTCCTCCGTTCGGCAGCTTTGCATCACTGCCGGGCTTGTGGTGGAGCCGCCGAAGGTATCCCTGACGCCTCCGCACAGAAAGGAAAGAGAGCGTTGACGGCCATGTTCACGCCGCCTGGCGCAGCTCCTGCTCAATCCGCTCCCTGGCCCGTCTGGCATACTCGCCGGTGACCTCGATGCCGGTGGCGGTGTAGCCCTCCAGCACGGCGGCCAGGATTGTGGTGCCGCTGCCGGCGAAGGGGTCCAGGATATGGCCGCCCGGCTCGGTGATCTTCACCACGTCCCGCATGAGCGGGAGGGGCTTTTCGGTCAGGTGAATGCGGTTCTGGGGATTGCCGTACTTGAACACGCCGGGCAGGCAGGGCACGGGCCGGCTGATGGGCATATCCCCGTTGGAGCCCCAGACGATGTACTCCGCCTGCTGGCGGAAGCGGCCCTTCTGGGGGCGGCTGTTGCCCTTGTCCCACACAGCGGTGCCCCGCCAGATCCAGCCCGCCCACTGGAGGGCGTCGGTGGCCGCTGGGAGCTGCCGCCAGTCGATGAACATACACACCGGCGCGCCGGGTTTGCAGATCTTTCTGGCATCGCCAAGCCACTCCGCCGCCCAGCGGGTCCAGGACCGCTGGTCCTTGGCGTCCCCGTCGAAGGGCGGGGGCGCGTGATCCCCCATGCTGGAATACTTCTTGGCCGTGGACTTGTTCTTCTCTGCCTGGGTACGGCCTCCAGAGGCGTAAGGCGGGTCGGTGATGACCGCATCGAAGGTGCCGGGGGCAAAGCCGCCCAGCAGCTTCAGCGCGTCGCCGTGGAGAATCTCCCACTTATCGTTCATGGGTATCCCTGCCTTTCTTTTGAACAGATTTTTGAGGTTTTGGCGCGGTGGAGAGCTCCGTCTCCACATACTCGCTGATGATACACAATGCTTCATTATAGCTGCCGGAGCTGGTGGCCCGCTGAAACATCTCATCGGCCTGCTTGCTCTGCCCGGCCTGTTTCAGCAGCCGGGAGGCCCGGCCCAGGATGCCGAAGATATTTCCGTCCTGTCCCACCAGCGCCATTTTGGGCTTTGCGGGCCGCTGCTCCTGGATAAAACCGCCCAGCCGGTTGGGCACATAGTCGCTGAGCCAGGTCCCGCCGAACTGTTCATATGTCTGGAGCCGCCATATGGCCAGCCTTCCCATATCCAGAGAAACACCCGCAAAGGGAAACAGCAGGTTGGTCAGGCCATCGTACTGGAAGCTCCTCACAGCCTTGGCTTTCCATGCGCTGCCGGCCTGTAGGATACCAGCCTGGGCAAACAGCTCATTGATACCATCCACCCACTCCTGGAGATCCCCGCCGCAGCCCTGGAGGATGAGGCCCTCCTGATCGTTCATCTGACGCAGTTCGTCGATGGTGACTGTCTTGATTTCTGCCATTTTACCTCCTATCTGGTCTGGCCGCGCCTGGGACGGTCCTTTGTCTTTTTAAGCCCTGGCTGGTCGGCCTTGACCGGGATGTTAAGTTCCTCCGCCCTGCGGATCTCCGCCAGCATCCCCGGTGTACGCACAGTACCGTACACATTGACCTGCTGGCAGTGCTCCACCAGCCGCAGGCCCATCTCCCGCGCCGCCTGGTCCTGGGCGGGGTCATCCGGGTCTGCGAAGGGCGGGAACATGAGGTGGGGACAGATCGGGATATCCCCGGCCTGGAACACCTCCTGCGCTTTCTCCTTTGCGAAGGCGATGTTCTTTTCCAGTTCGCCTCGGAGCGGTGCGCAGATGTAGACCAGCCTGGGGCCATGGTTCTTCGTCAGGACTTGAATACGGAAGGTCTCCACATAGTCGCTGGCTATTTGCCTGAGCTGCTGGTAGTCCTCCTGGGAGGGATGGTAGGCATACCAATCGATTCGGTCGCCATCCACCCAAATATGTGGAGCAACACCATCCCGCAGGTAGGGGTTGTTAGGGATCTTCTTTTTCCCCCAGATATCTTTGAACCGAAGGATCAGCTTGTCTACCACGCCGTGATTGTTGTCCAACAGCGTCAGACGGAGCGCCGCATAGTGGTCCGCATGGCCCAGTGTAACAAATTCAGCCCTCACCTGACGGTTTCTGTCTAAGCTGCCCAGGCAGGCCCGGCCCACGAAAACCGGATCGCGGATGATAGTCCCGTCTGCAAACAGCTTGCGGAGCTCCTGCTCGAAAAAATTACTCATCTGCTCTGCCCCCGTTCCTTGTGTCCTTTTTGCTGCGGCTCCGGCTCCTGGGGCGCCAACTCGTCCCTGGATGGGTCACGGATGACGGAACGCCCCTTTCCATCCATCACCAGAGTGTCCAGGGAATCGTTGCAGATCTCCTCGCCGCTGATGATCAACGCGGTATCGGTTAAATGCACATCGCCGCATACCCTGCCATACACAGCACTGGTACCGGACAGAATGGGTGCACGGCCTGTGTCCGGCGAGTCCAGCACCATCCCGCAGTCGGATACTCTGGCGTGGCCGCAGAGATTACTCCCCCGGATATAGGCGTCGTCCTCCGCGCGGGCATGGGCGCTCAGGGCAGAGTTCTGGGAAACATAGGCGTTTCCGCAGGCGACGGACTCTCCAAACAGGGACGAGCCCTTGTCCACATAGGCATCGTTACACGCAATGGCGTCGTCGAAGATCCAGGCGTCATCTCCCACCTCAAAGGACAGGTTGCGCTCGCTCTCTACAAAGCCGCCCAGCTCCCCGGCCTTTACCTTCTTCCCGATATCCCGCAGGGCCCGGATGCGGTGGAGAAAGGGATATTTCTCATGGGCGATATCGGTCAGTTCGTATTTCTGATTGATTACTGCTTCATCTCCTTTTTACAGACAGGCGAGGGGCCGCCCCTTGGGACAGCCCCTCCCGTATGCTTCTGTCTCAGATTTTAGATGGCCCGCACTCTGCGATCCAACTATCCAGGCTCAGACTCTCCGCCATGAGCAGGGCCAGCTTGTGCATTGCCGCCCGGTCCTGGGCGTCCTCCAGCTTGATTGCCGTCTCAAACAGGCCCCAGAGCAGCTCGACGATCATTCTGCCGTCGTAGGGCTCCAGCAGTTCGCTGTCGGGCAGGGCGCCCTCGCCGCTCTCGCTGCGAAGGAGCTGCCGTTCCTTTGCGAGCAGGTCCAGGCTGGCCTGGAGGCTCTCCTGGGGCAGGCCCCAGGCTTTGGCGATCAGCATCACGCCTGCCTCCATGGGGGCTTCGTCCCCGATCTTATCCGGCCCGCCCAGGGCCAGGGCATTGACCGCCTCCTCGGTGACCTGCCGAAGCAGTTTTTCCGGCGAGGGATGGGTTTCGATTTTTTTCATCAGAGCGTCCTCCTTATTGTTTTCGGGGTGGGCTTCCGACCACAACAATACCTGTTTGGGCGGCGAAAAGCTATCACCATACGTAACGAAAAACCCGGCACAAACCCAGCAATACCAACAACTCCTGGGTGTTTAGGTGGCCTTCTGCCAGAAGCTGTTTTCCCGACCTCCCGTTGCAAAAATGATAGGGCAGCAAACGCTGCCCTATGCCTTATCCGGAGCTATTGAAGATATTTTCACAGCCCACCTTTCTGTAATTTTTCTAAATCTGAGATCAATATTTTTCTGATAGTTCTTCCGCACTTGCGGCCTGGGGAGAGCTGTAAAGGTGTTATGAGTGTGTTAAGATGGGCTTTTAGGAGTGATTAGCTAGATAATGGGAATTATCAACAATCAGTCGAAAGTATCCTGGAATGATTTTCTCCTCTGCCGAAAATCGTACGGCGTTTGTATTAGTTTTCGTAAACTTTCATCCGAATGTGTTATGCATATCGCACAGCGCCACGTCCTTACAGTACTACTTCCCGACCAGAAATCGTGCAATAGACTGGAAGTTGCTTATTGCTGGCAAGGAAAATCTGGATTATCTTTGTGTAAACAACTTCTTGATAAAATAATTTATTATTAAGCATAAAACTAAGGGGTGCCTTATTATAAGGCACCCCTTGATTCATCAATACTTTTCTATACGGAAACGTTCAATATAATCACCTTGCATAAGTATAGAAAATTTTTCTGGCTTCTCTAAATTTTTACTTAGATACCTCTCAAAGAAGTCAAGAAGCTTTTGAGTAGAATTTGTCAAATCGACATAATTTGAATTACTCAAACTATCGCGTATGAGACTTATATAGTCCATCCGTTTGGAGTAATCACCAGGATCAACATTTAAGGGAGTTGGAATTAGAAGCTTATTTGCTCCAGAGGTATAGGCTCCTATTCTCTGTTGATGCGCAAGAAGAGCACATAATTCAGGATAGGTTGCATTTGTCGGATCAATATCATTAATATGTACGACTTCTTCATAACTACCAGACATAGATGTTCCAAAAATCTTAACAATTGGATCTTCCGCGGTGGAATCAATGGTGTACATAACATTTACACTTTGACCACCGTAGCCACCACCGGAATAGATACAATCTTTACTCAACATGTATACATGAAAAGAATGAGAAGATTTAGAACTTGGAGTAGAGTTTTTCGTCATATGGGGAGAGGAAAGAGTGAGCGGCAGAGACGTAACAATATCTTTTATCATGTGTTGTCGGTAGCCTCAAAAGTAAAGTCAAGGGAAATGGACTTTTCCGTATACGGCCAGTTGGTGGAAACATAAGTGGTTTTGAACGTATATGTGCCAGGCTCTGTAATGGGGCCACAATCATAGAGATATGCAAAAGCGACAGCGGTTTTATTATCTGGACCAAGCCAATATCCATGCAATGTTTTATCGTTGGAGGTAAGCTGCGTATCGTTCCAAAATGCTTTCCTGTTATCGTTTCCATAACCAGTAACTTTAATAATTACTCCCCAATGATCAGTTCCTTCTATCCACCCATAGTCATAAAGCTCCAGTGCAGTAACTTGTGGGGCAGACTTTCGCAGTGTTATTGTGGGAGCTGGGATAGGAGTAGAATGGGTTATTACATCTTCAGAACTAATAGTGATGGGAGAGTCGGAAGTTGCCGCAAACACTGGGACAGAAAGGCTTAAAGCTATGCAAAGTGCGATGAAAAGCGAGATAATTTTTTTCATAACAATCACTCCTACATAAATAATCACTCTACTCTTTCCAACTATAATTTTAATATATCAAACAAAGCTTGTAAAGAGGTAAATAGAAAAATTTATGTAAAATAAACATATTGTACAGTGAAAATATATTTGCCAACATAATTTACCTTAGTAATGACCGTTCCAGACAAAGTTTCATTTTCGTAGGATATAGAGTCTCCACAAGTATTTGCAAAAAGTTTTTTATTGGTTAGGCTGGAGCCGTCTTAAGGCTACCTGTTGGGGGCGAATCTTTGTCGTAAACTCATAGTTAACTCTGAATTCAGAATATGCTTATCTTTCATGCGCGTTCCCTCGTTTCTTCTTTTGCTCAGTTTTTGTGCCTTGAGGCTGTTCCTTCACTGCGGTAATGACCATGACATTGTCATATAGCTCCTTATACCGTCGGATCTGTTCTTCCGTCAGGGAAACAAAGTCCTCCGCACCCAGCCCTGCGAGGAAGAACGTCCCGCAGACAATGTCATAGGGCAGGCCACTCTCATCCATCAAAGGGCGGTTGCAGGGCAAGCCGAGTCCCTTTCCGTTGGCGTTACATACGATAGCCACAGCTTCATCAAAAGGATATGTGGCTTCAATATCTCCGCCCACGGCCTCCTGCATGGCCTTCAGCCCATTGATCTCCCGCACATAGCAGGGTTTCATGGGCTCCACGATCAAAACCTTTATGATCTTTCACCCCTTTCCGCTTTCTTTTTATGATTTCTTTTCCCGTACAGGGAATGAAAATCCGGCTTGGGGATATCTTCCCGAAGCCGGTCTGTCTGGTAGCAGAAGATAAAAAATTTGTGGAGTTCCCGCTGTGGGAAAAATCGTAGATAATATCGGTATTTGCTGGTGTCGATTCGGAATGCGTAAAAGGTTTGTCTGCCGCGCATGAGCGCCTGGGGACGCGCTTCACAATATGCCCGCATGGAGGGAAGGTCCCGCAGAGGACCGCTGTCTCCCCGGAGGGCTCCCAGTAAGGTGTTCAATTCCGCCTGGAACGCTGGGGAGGCCAGCTCCTCATTCTTCTTTAACAGGGTGATTTCGACTTCGCCCGTATTGGTAAACACTCCACGCAGATGGGCCGTGCAGGCTCCCTCCTGTAATTTGGTCGAAAACAGATCGTTGACATCAAGCTCACCGCTGGTCAAGAACTGGTGCGGTTCATCGCTCACGGGATCTTCCTCCTTGCCTGGGTGGATGCTCAGGGAAGCTGTCGCCTGTCCGCTGTTTCGCGGGCAGCCGTTCCTCCCGATCCCGCTGCTGGACGATACGAAGCACATCCCGAAAGGCCATGTACTGCTGGATCTCTGCCGGGTCCTCGGTCAAAGTCCGAACTGTCTCCCAGCATGGACTCCCGTGACAACTGAAATCCTCCTGCACCACCAGAGCAGTATGTCCCTCGCCACCTGTCAGGTGGACACGCTGCCCGCGGGGTTCTTCCGCGCGGCTGTAGAGGCCATAGGCCAGACCAATGGCCTTCAGCGCCTCCAGTGCATCCACGGTGGTATAAACCTGTTCTGTGCTGATATGTACTTCCCCAGACAGGGAAATGCTTTTGTTTGGCATAGGTTCTGCCTCCTGACTGATTTTAAGTTTATCGCCCACGGTCTTTCTTCCGACTGGGCGAGAGCTGGCCGCAGGCGCTGCGGTTGAGCCGCTCTGTCTCCCGGGGAACCTCCTCCACGCAGTGCTCCCACGCCTGCTTGAGTGGCTGTGTGGGCAGGCCGTTCTGCCGGTAGCCCTCCAGGATGCCGTTGTAATAATAAAAGGAGGGAATGGCTGGCTCCTTGCACAGCTCCGTCATCACGTAGGCCATAACCGTGTGCTCCTGCCCATCATGTCCATGAACCGTTACCGGCTCCTTCCCATACAGGTGAGGGTAACCCTCATAATAATCCAGGGAGCGCTCACACTTTGGCGTGATGTTCCACAGCAGGCCATGTACCGTGCCCCCCTCCTTGGGAGCGATGGTGGCCACTCCGGCGCCCCGCAAATTGCCACGGAACAGAAGTTCATAATTCTCCAATGTGACTGGTCCCACCACCTGGGCGTCTGGGCAGCGCTGGGCCATCTGATCCAGGTTGATATTGCTCCCATAGGCGAAGTACAGCTTTCCCTCAGCCATCCTCCAACACCTCCAGCGCACCGATCTTGGCCAGCTCCCCAAACAGTACCCGTGCCTGCGCCTCCAGGCCGCGCTCCGGTAAGATACAGTCCCGGTCCGTCATGCGGATGAAGTTGCTGCGGAGCTGCCAGAGATAGCTCTCCGTGTCCGGGAACTCGGTGGGGTCAAAGGCGGCCAGCCGGAGCCGTTCCAGGATCTCCGCCCCGGTCCCCTCATAAGTAGTATCATCAATTCGTATCTTCATGGTCACCTCTCCGCCTCACGGTGTTTTTTCTTCTTGTTCCGATTGACTTCATAGCTGTCCTTGTCGAAGCGCCAGGCCCGGTCCCCATCCAGATTCGCCAGCAGCAGATTTCGGGTCTCCCTGAACTCGTCGCCGTTGAGCCCCAGGCGCACCAGCCATACCCGGAAGGTGAACAGCTCATTATCGCTGCGGGTCTTGCGCATGATGGTGCTGCGCTGGGCGATGGCCTGGGCGGACATGGCGAGACAGAGGTTCACATAGGCGGCGGCCAGATCGGGGTTCAGGGTGGAGTTGAAGCACCGCCACTCCACCGTACCCCGGTAAAAAACCGAATGGAGGTTAAGCGCGTAATAACGTGTCCAATTGTAATGATCCGTTTTGTGAACATCTCCCTCATACCAGATTCGCTCCAACTGAGTCAGATCTGGTGTCTCCTCTGCAGATAGGGCCCTGGCCTCCCGCAGCATAGGTTCTCGTACCTTTTTACAAAAACGGATGGCCCGCACCTCATTTACCTGCAAGGCTTTAAACAGAATATCCTCTTTAGAGTACATGATGCTGATGAGGTTCTTCAGGCTCTGCCGGTTATGGTTGGTGGCGTCTACATGGACATGGATGCCACAGGAGTCATTGACCTTGGCGCCGATCTGCTTTAGGCGCCGCATACACTCCTGGAGTTTGGGGAGTTCTGGATAGGTCAGTTTGGGAGTGACCAGCTCCACACGAAAATCTTTGATGTCATTTTCCAGATACTCTGTTCCGGTCCACTGCTCCCCAATAATGCTGGCGTCGCTGACCAGCTTCCACTCCTTGCCCGTGGGGTCCTTCACTTTCCAGGTATCATAGACGCCGCCTTTGGCTTTCGGTACGGTCCCAAAGTAGTCCGCCAGCGCCTGGGCGGCCTGCTTACGGGTGATACCGGTCATCTCCACCTCTACGCCGAAGCACTGGTCTTTCAGGCCGGTCATGCCGCATCACCCACCTTCCGCAGTTCCTCATCCACCGCCCGGATACGGCGGCCGATGGCCTCTATTACATTGACCGTGACGCTGTTGCCGGCCTGCTTATAGGCTTGGGAGTCGGAGGTAATGGCCAGGATCTTGTCAATCTGGTCCTCCTCAAAGCCCTGGAGACGGAGACACTCCCTGGGCATGAGTCGGCGGATGCGCCCACCGCGCTCCACGATCCCCTGGATGTTGCTTATCTCCAGCGTGTGGGCAATGTCATGCCCCACCCGCCCGCGCCTGGTGTTGCTCCCCGCATATCCCAGATCCACTGTGTCTCCTGGATAAGCTGATTTCCAGCCCTTTTTGGTGGCTTCCTTGATGAGCAGCACCCCGGAGCGTTCCGCCCGGTAGTTGGAGAGGGTGGTCTGTCCATAACGGGCGGTGAGGCACCGGGCCTGTTCGGTCTGCTTGGGGTATCCAGTGCATAAATCCATAAAAACTGCGTTTTGAGTCTGATTCCGGTTGATGCCACGGAAATCACTTGCGTTGAGGGATAACGCAGTCGTGCGCTCGCCTGTTATGCCCTCTTTGCGGTTAAACCCAACCAAATACAGCCCTGTTTTGGCGCCGGTGCCGCCGGATCCGGAGGTCTGGGTACAGGCTACTCCTCCTGAGTCGTAGACACGGTAGCCTTGCGGCCCTCCGATGAGTTGTATAAGAGCTTTTCCACCATTGCCGAAGACAGGAAGTATTTTTCCGGCGCATCGGGGATCAAGATAGCAGATAAGGAACACCCGCTTCCTTGACTGGGGGACTCCAAAATGTTTTGAGTTAAGCACAGTCCACTCGACATGATACCCCAGGTCATCCAGCGCGGAGAGGATGGCCGCAAAGGTTTTCCCGTGGTCATGCGATAAAAGGCCGGGAACATTTTCAAGCAGCAGATACTGGGGCTGCTTGGCTTGAGCCAACCGGGCAATCTCAAAGAAGAGAGTGCCTCTGGCGTCGGCAAACCCCCGCCTTCGGCCAGCGTTAGAAAATGCCTGGCAGGGAAAACCTCCGCACAGGAGGTCGAAGTCTGGCAGGTCAGCGGGGTCGATTTTTCTGGCGTCGGGATAGTATCGTTCCTCCTCTCGGATGTCGTGGATGGCACGGTAGCTGGCGTCAGCGTACTTGTCGATCTCGCAATGGCCGACGCACTGGAAACCTCCAGTTCGGTCCAGTCCGGCCCGGAAGCCGCCGATCCCGGCGAACATATCAAAATAGCGTATCAGGTGATCTCATCTCCTTCCTGCTGCAGGGCAAGAAGAAAGCCGAGGACATTCTCATCCATGTCCCCGGCCTGTGCCTGCTGGCTTTTTTCTGTTGTCAGATCCAAATGGCGCAGTTCTTCCCGGATCAGCCCCCGGATGGCAGACAGCAGGGCATCCTGTTCATGGGCCTTACAGACCATTCTGCACACGGCGTCTGTCCGCTGCCCGGCGGGTATGGCGTGCAGGATGTGCCAAGCCTCCCTTTGCTGGGGAGAGGCCAGGGAAAAGGAGAGGTTCAGCCTCCGTTTCTCAGCCATCCTGCCCACTCCGTTCTCTCCGCGACATCTGGCCCACAAGGCGCTCATAGCCCTTGGCGTTCAGGCATACGTCGTCCAGGATAAAAGGCCGGCACAGGCCCTCCGCGGCCGCCACACGGCGCTTCATCAGCGCCGCGCCGCCGCCCAGGAAGATGGCGGGCATGGCGCGAGTGTCCAGTCCGCTCTCGGCGATGGCAGAGAGGAGCCCCTGGATGTACTTGTCTGCCTGGGCGTGGATGACGGCTCTGATCCGCTCATCCACGCTGCTGGCGTCGCCACGCAGAACGCTCTCGATCTGGGCGTCGGTCATGGACACGCCAAACATTCGCCGTATCTGTTCGCTGATTCCGTCAATGCAGCGGATCATGCCCAGCTCCAGGCTCCGGCAGGTGGCAGCGTTGGGGATGCGGTTGTCCAGCCGCATCAGATCCACTGTCCAGCCCCCGATGTCCGCCACGATGACGGACGGCTCGTCCAGCAGCTCCGTCTGGGTCAGGACAGCAGCATAGCCCTGGGGAAACAGGGACACCTCTTGGATGGTAATGGTATAGTCCTGACCCTCATAGCGAAAAGGAATGGCGCTCCCATCCCGGTACAGATACGAACGGAAGGACTTTTTGCCCCTGCCAAAGCTGGTCAGGGGCAGGCCCGCCGCCAGGTGGACGCTGGCGGAGTGTTCCGCACCCCGGTGCTCCAGTTCCTTGGCGATGGCTGCCAGAGTAAGCAGATAGTAGTCCTCCGTCCGGGTTTTGTCCTTCTGGAGCGGCTGGCGCCCACTGCCCACCACATAGTATCTGCCGCCGTATTCCAGCACATCTTTCTGGGTGTACGGCTCATGTTCATATTCCACCAATCCGGTGGGGAAGGTGAAGTGGGTGGTTTTCATCGCCGCATAGCCGTGATCCACGCCGATTATGATTATTTCACTCATCTGGTGTCACCCCGCTGCTTTTCCTTTTTCGCCGCTTTGTTCCGGTCATGCAGTTTCCCGGCATCCAGCAGTTTCCGAATCTCATGGAGGTCGTGATTCCATGTGCTGGCTTGCACACGAAATCGGTCCGGGCCGCCGTATCTGGCACACAGCTTAGGCAGAAAAGCAGGCAGATCCCACGGTTCTCTGGGATATTGGATTCCGTCCTTGTAGGTAATCTCCTTACCTAACTCATGCTTCAGTTCATTGAATACTGTGCGGTCGGTATCATCATAGGCGCTGCGGCCCGTCAGGCGCTCGTAGGCATAATCCCCTACATAGGCCAGACACTCGAAGCGGCAGTCTCCATACGGCTCAACCTCTGCCAGGAAATCCGGGTCCTTCAAGGCGGCCAGGTAAACCTCTTTCCCTTGGGCAACCAGCCAGGAGCGGAAGTCCAGGAAGCCATCGTCGCCGCAGCCGTACTCCTTAATAATGCTGGCGGCATCCCACAGGCCGTACCGATTCGCCAGGTCGGTGTAGGCGTGCATGATGTCATGGAAGCTCTGGGCGGCCCTCGGCCCCCGCTTTACCAGCTCGTCCGTCAGCCAAATTTCAGCAGCGTCCATATCCTGCCCATACTGCGCTTTCGCCTGGGCGATCAGATCCCAAAAGGCGTCCTTGTCCTTTTTTGTGATTTCCGTATTGTGCGCTCTGTTATATTCGATTGTGATCACCTGCTTTCATTTCGTTGCTTTGTCTGTTCCTGTACCTTACCGGGTTCTGGCGGCAGGAACTCATGAAATCCCATGCGCTCCAGGGCCTTGGTGTAGAGCTGCCGCTCAAACGCCTGATACTCCGCCGTGGATGTGTCCACCTCCTGCAAAACAGCCCGTTCATAGGTGGTCCCGGGCACGACCTCCCAGGAAACCGCTTCAAAATGGGTGGCGGTGAGATAGCGCAGGAGCGCATGGCCGTCCGCCTCCTCAAAACAGCCGCAGGCGTCCTCGTATGGAAAACATTCGTGCAGGTTGTGGATGCCGGAGAGCTCCTTGGCCGCATAGTAGAGGCGAAAGCCATCCGAGTCAAATTCCGGGGCGACACAGTCATAAAATTGACGCAGCCGTTCCACAGTGTTCAGCTCAGGGCAGAAGGACAGCAGGGCGGCCCGAAATGCCTTCATACTTTGCCGGGTGCGCGCCAATGTATCGCCGCACCTCTGTGCGGTATCGCTCAACTCATCACACTTCGCCACTAACCGGAGGAGATTATCCTCCAGTTGGGCACATTTGACCTGGCTGTCCGCCAAATCCTTCCGCGTCTCTGCCAGCTTCTCCCGCAGCCTGGGGTAGTCCCAGGCTGCGGCAAGCCGTTCCCTCCATGTCATCGTCAGGCCACCTTCTTTTTCTTCCCAGGCAGGAGGCGGGCTTTCAGGCGGTCCAGCACACGGAGACGGGTCTGCACCTTACCCGCGGACTCATTCAGCCCATTGATCTGCCCCTGGATACGGCGGCGGATGGTCTGGAGCTGCTTCCGATCGCCGCAGCCCTCCAGCACCACATACCTTCCCTTGCCGGTGGCCAGCACTTCACGCTTGCCACTCTCGTCCCGGAGGCTGGCCATGAGCCGTTGGCCTAGCCGCTTGCGGTAGCTGTCCTGGAGGGACTCCATATCGCCGGAGACCCCGTGCTTTTTCAGGATCGCCGCAATCTCCGCCGATTCAATCCCCATCCCTTCAAACAGCAGGGAGAGGATCTCCTGCTCGGCCTCTGGGGGTAGGATGGGTCTGCCGGGACCTGTCATCGCTCCGCCTCCTTTTTCCTGGCCGGTTTGCTCCTTTTCTGCTCCACTGTAAAGGCAGGTATGACGCCCTGTTCCAGTTCATGAGCCATGCTGTTGATGTACTTGACCATATCCTGGACATTTTCACACCCATATTCTGGGGCCCCGAAATCATACCGCTCTGTAAACAGCGTCCATCTCAGGCTTTCGTAGGGGCTGTCTAAACTCACCACGAAGTATTTTCCGTCCCGGTCTCCAGACAGAGGCTCAAAACGCACATCGTCATACAGACCCCCGACAGCAGGACAGTTGTTCTTGAACCAGACATAATAGTTGTCCAGAATATACGGGTCTGTGACGCCCATGACTACCCTGGATATCTTCTTTAGGCGTCCGGCCAGGGCTTGGTCTTGGCAAAACCAGTCATACCAACCGGCTGCACACTGGACTTTCAGATCCTTGCTCTCATACGCTCCTGCCCGAAACCGCTCCTGCCACTGGCGGACGGAGATTCGTTCTTCACTCACTCGCTATATCCCCCCTCCCGGGACTCGGCATCTCCTTCGCTCCAGCCGGCACTGCGCCAATCTGAGTGAATGATCTGCTCCCGGATGATCCGCGCCACCTCGGCAAATATCTCCGCCAGTTCCTCGGACTCCCGGATGGTATCCTCCATCTCCTCCGGCGTCATCCGGGTACACTCCACCCAGATCCGCACATTTTCCTCCGTGGGGGTTACGAGAACCGCCTTTTCATACGCCTTGCAGAATGTGCCGGCGATCTTGCTGCGCCGGCTGAGCTCCGCGTCCGCCTGCTGGATCTCCTTTTTCGCCTTGGCCAGCTCCACCGCCTCCAGAGCCGCCTGCTCCCGCTGTTCCTCCGGTAGCTCCTCCACCTGCCTGGTGATCTGGTACCCCTGGTTAATGGACAGCTCCTTCTTGTTCAGCGCCTCTTTGACCGCTGCGGGGGCGTGCTCGTCGATCTGCATCACCTTGCCCATGGTGCGCTCACCCAGGCCAACGGAGTCCGCCAGTTCTTTGCGGGTATCAACAGGAGGAAGGTTCGGCAATGTTGCCGAACCTTCCTCGGATGGGTGGTATGCCTGCCCTCCGGCAGACATATTGGCCTTGGCCTTGGCTTCGATCTCAGGCTTGAGTTTCAGGGCGATCTTGCCCAACTCCCACTTGTCCAGGTTGCGGCGGCCCTTCTGGGTATCCAGCGCCCACTGCTTGGCCTCCAGCAGATCGTCAAAGGCGAATACAAGCATTTGATAGGGCAGGCCGTGCTTGTCGCACAGGGATTTTCGGTTATGCCCGTCAATAACGACCAGATCTTCATTGACGATGATGGAGGTATAGCACCCATTTTTCAGGAGGTCCGTCTCCAGTGCGCCGAGCTGCTCCTCGCTCAAAGGCGGGAGCAGCCCGGCCAGCTCCGGCAGCATGATGGGCGTGCGCTCCGTGCTGTGGTACACGATGCCTGTGTTCTTCATTAGGCGGCGTCAGCGCTGTCCGGCTCCTCGGCGGCCATGGCGGCCTCCTCCACCCGTCTGGGGGAGAGAAATTCCACCTCGGTGGCTTTGATCAGGAAGCCGGGCTGGCGGTCGGGGTCATCCGCGAAGCTGATGGTCTCAAAGTCGCCCACCGCGGCCAGCTTGCAGCCCTTCCAGGCGAACTCCGCACAGCGCTCCGCCAGAGGGCCGCGCACCTTGATGGAGATAAAGTCCGTGAGCCGGTTGCCATCCCGGTCCCGGTAGCGGCGGTCCGAGGCGATGCGCAGGATGGCGTAGGGCTTTCCGGTGGTCTCGTTTACCTTCAGCTCCACGTCGTTGGTCAGGTTACCGATGGCAGTGATCTTCAGCATAGTTCAGTTCTCCTTTACTTTTTTAAGATATAGGGAAGGGCGTCCGCTCTTCAGAACAGACGCCCAGAGTACGGATCAATAGCCGGTGCGGGGGAGCGGATCAGGCTTGCCATAGACCCTGGTCACCCACCGGCTGATGGCCTGCACCCATGTCCCGTTGTATACGCCGCCCACATCCGCGATATTGACAAAGCTGGAGTTGGCGGGCAGGTTGGCCACAGCGGTACAGTTTAAGTAGGGAGTTTCCACCTGGGCAAAACCTGCGGGGGCTTGGCCAAACACGAACATAATCTCGGTCACACGCTCATTGGCGGCAAGGCCCAGGGCTGCGGGGGAGGCGGCCAGGGTATAGGTCTGGCTGGTACTCAGATTATCCGCCAGGGTGCGATACTCCCCGCCGTTCACACGATAGGTGATCTTATAGGTGCCGGGGAAGTTATAGGTTCCGGTGATCACAGTGTCCAGCCGTACCTGGGCGGGGATGGTGTCCCTCCAATAGAAACTGTCCAGCCGGACATTGGAAATATTGGCGATGCCGGAGAAGGTGTAGCGCACCGGCTGGCCGCTCACCACCTCCTTGGGGCCGGTTTTGGTGATGGATACGCCGGTAGTCAGGCTCTTGTTGGTCACTTCAAAGCGGACGATCTGGCCCTCATGCTCCAGATAGGCGGTGAGCTCTGTCTCATTGAGGCCATAATGGTCTGGGGCCTTGACCTCTCGGATGGTGTAGCGGGAGAGGGGGAGCTGCTTGGACACGGCCAGACCCCGGCTGTTACTCCAAATGGTGTCCACCAGATTGCCCGATTTGTCGTAAATCTCGAATATGGCCCCCACCAGCGGTGTCCCAGCGGGCAGGCCGGTGGTGGGGTTGTAGTCGGCGGACCGCTTGGTGATTTGGATCTGGCCTGTGATGGGGGTGTTCTCCCAGGTCACTTCCGTGGTTTCGCCCGCTTTAACATAGACCGTGCGGAGTTGGGTGTCCGGGATATAGCCCTCATTCTCCAGCTCCCGCAGGTAGTAGCGGCCGCTCTCCGTCAGGCCCTCAAACCAGGCATAGCCCCGGTCGTCCGTGGTCTTCTGGTCGATGGGGTTATGGCCGCTGTCGTACAGGATGAATGACACGCCGGGGATGCCCTCGCCGTCCACGGTGGAGACCTTGTGCAGCAGGATGCCGGAGAAGGGCGCGTTGGTCACAGTCTTGCGGGTGGTCTCTCCGTCCTTCACTGTGAAATAGATTGGAGTGTCATCCAGCTTGAATCCATCTGCGGCCTTAGTTTCCACGGCGTAATAATCGCCACTCTCAAGAGGGAGGTACACCGTTCCATTCCGCCCGGTGGTCACGGTGTCCACCAGGGCGTCATCCGATACCCGCCGGATCTCAAAGGTGGTGTTGGGGATGCGCTCTGTCTTGTCTGCCTCATTGACTTTGATGAGTTCCACACCGCCCACCGGCGCATTGTAAAAGTAGAGTTCCTGCGTATCACCCGGGTTGACCACCACGGTCTGGCTCTGAGTATCTGGGTCGATGGTATATCCGGGGATGCTCTCCACTTCGGTCACTACCACTGTCCCAGTGATGCCGGAGAGGATGATCTGGCCTTCCGCATTGGTCCAATACAGGCCATTGGAAGACAGCTTGCCGCCCTCATCCGGCAGGTAGGAACCGTCCGCGTAGGTGATCTTGAACTGCACTCCCTCCAGCGGAGTCTTGTCCTTGCTGGACAGCTTGTGGATGATGAGGTTTCCCATAGGCTGGTTGCGGAACTCCACAGTGACGGTCTGGCCCTCCTTGACCTGGACGGTCTGGGGCGTATCGTCCAGCAGGTAGCCCGGCTTGGCCCTGATCTCCCGGATGACCAGCGTGGTCCCAGGCTCCACCCCCTCCACCAGGAAGGTGCCGGTGGAATCCGTCACGAACTTGCCGTTGTTGTTACCCACCACAGAGCCGTCCGATCTCGCCACCAGGAACTCCACATCACTCAAGGGGCTGTTATTGGCGCTGGATACCTTCTTAACCAAAACGGCCCCCTTGGGCGCGTTGGAGAAATAGAGGGTCACGATATCCTGGTCTTTCCCGGAAATATAGAAGGACTGGGGCGCGGCGTCAATGACGTGGCCGCTGTCGCTCTCCAACTCCTCGCAGATGTAGTAGCCCTTTCTGAGCCCCGTGACGGTAAAGGAGCCGTTGGCCGAAGTCGTATAAGTGCCTACCACGGTACCGCCGCTGCCGCTGACCTCGCCGCCTAGGTATTTCAGCTGGAAGCGGCAGCCGGAGATCCCGGCCCCAGTCACGCTGTCCTGCTTGTAGACCACCAGGGCGGACAGGGGGATGTTGGAGATGGTGACGGTCTTGTTTTCACCGCCCTTGACATAGACCTCCGTAACCGGGTCCTCCGGGAGCTGGTAGCCGGGGGCGGGCTTGGTCTCTTCGATGGTCAGCCAGCCGTCCTCGATGCCCTCCAGGACGATCTGGCCCGCCTCATCCGTCTGGAAGGTGCCCAGGTCCCGCTGCTCTCCGGTCTGCGTCTTGTTGCTGGACCAGGTGATGTGGAACTCGGCGTACTGGATGGGGTCATGGGTGACGGAGTTTTCCTTCTGGATGGTGACGGTGGGCCGCTTATGGTTCTCAAAATACACATCCCGGTCCCGGTTGGGGTAGAGCGTGACCAGCTGAGGGTCGGCGTCCAGCAGATAAGGAGACGGCACAGACTTTTCCGAGACCTCGTAGACGCCGGGCAGCAGGTTCTCCACTGTGGCGGAGCCGTCCGGTCCGGTGGTTACTTCGGCCACGCTATGGCCGTCCGCCCCCTTGACCAGAAACACCGTGCCGGGGACCGGCGCGCCGGTGTCGGCGTCGCTCTTGTGGATGGTCAGGTTGGGGCGCTTGTCATTTTGCAGGCAGATGGTGGCGTCCTTGCCGGGGAACAGCTCCACATGGTACTCCGTGGGGTCCAGGATGTGGTCCGATACGGTGGACACCTCCTGTAAGGAGTACACCCCAGGCTCCAGGCCATCCCAGCAGATAGAGCCGTCCGGCCCGGTGGTGCGGTCCAGATACCGGGAGCCGTCCTCAATCCTGGCCAGCCGGTAGGTGACGCCGCCCAGAGGCTTGCCGTCCGCACTCTCCTTATACAGATGGAGACTGGGCAGCTTGCTGTTGGTGAACACGAATTGGGCCTGTTCGCCGCCGTCCAGGTGGATGATGCGCTGGGCGTCGTCCACCACATAGCCGGGGCACTCCAGCTCCGTCACCACATAAGCGCCCACAGGGAGCTTGGACAGGTCGATGGTCCCGTCCTCGGAAGTGGTGTATTCCTCCGGCCCCCAGGAGCCGTCCACCGCCTCAATCCGGAAGCGGGCGTTGGCGATGGGCTGGGAGAGGTCGGCACTGTCCACCTTGATGAGATGGATGCCGGGCAGGCGGTCATTGAAGAAAACCAGGTCCTTGATGCCGTCCCCAGCTTTTAACTCCACCTCCTGGGGCGTGGTATCCAGCACATGACCGTCCCCGCCAGTGTCTCGTTCCTCGGCCCGGTAGGTGCCTGGCTCACAGTTGGTAAGCAAAATCTGGCCGAACTCATCCGTGGTGAAGATACCCAAACTTTCCGCGTCTCGGAAGATCTCAAAGGACACATTGGGCATAAGGGTCATGGTCCCACGCTCATACTTGGTGATTCGCAGGCCGGGTAGTTCCTTATTGATGATGGTGGCGGTGGATTCCTCGCCGGACACCACAGCTATGGTCTGTACCGTGTCCGTATCCGCCACCCAGCCGTCAATGCCCGCCAGCTCCCGGACCTCCCAGCCGCCGGGGGCCAGCTCGTCAAAAACGATGACGCCATTGCGGGTCTGGCCGGTGCGGGTCTCGCCGGTCTCGATGTGTTTGATCTGGATGGTGACACCGGAGAGCGCGTCGCCGGTGTCACTCCGCTTCTCCACCCGCAGGGAGCCGTAGGGTGCGTTCCAGAAGGTCAGGGTGGCTGTCTTGTTATACTCCACATCGGCGTGCTGGGTGGTCTCCTCCGGCAGCAGGTGATACCGGGGCGGGATCTCCTCGGTTATGGTATAGTGGCCCTCCAGGGTCAGGGGGATGGTCACGGTCCCGTCCGGGCCGGTGGAGAAGGAACCGACTTTCTTTCCCTCCGGGTCATAGACAGAGAACACGGCCCCTTCCAGGGGGATCTCGGTCCCTTCCTCCAGCTTCACAATCTTCAGGGCCGTCTCGTCAGGATCAGGTTCCCCACTGTCTGCATAGCTGCTGACGGCGGCCACATCCAGCTGTACCTTGTTGTCCAAGTCACAGATGTAATTCTGTAAATCGCCGTATTGGTCCTTTTCCTGGCACACGGCGTACATAGCGGCATACTGGGCCACCGGGGCGGAGAGGGAGAACTGGACATTGCCGGACTGGCCCTCCACGCTGCCTGCGGGATAGAGGACCTTGAACGTCCCGGCATAGCCGTCTGAGGTGTACTTTGTGGTGACGGCGGTGATCTCCTTGTTGTTGGCGTCCACGATCTTCGTGCCCTCCGGCACACTGTCCGGGTCGGAGAAGGCCACAGCCACATTGTAGTCATACACCCAAGTCTCGCTCCAGACGGTGAACACCTGCTGCAAGTACGTCTGGCCGCCGATGGTCACAGGGTAGGCCGTGGATTTATCCGCCGTGACGGTCATCCGGGGAGTGAGCATATAATTATGGGTGGTACCCCGCTTGTAGATGTCCTTGGCGGCGGCCAGGATACGGTTGCCTCTGTCCAGTTCATCGCCGCTCAGGCCGGGGGCCACCTTCAGGTTGGAAATGTCCCAGCTGGGGATCAGGTAGCACCAGAGCGCCATTTTGGTGGCGTAGAATGCCTGATATTTGTTCTCCAGACCCAGCTCTCCCAGGCTGCGGTGGGGGTAGCCGTTGGAGATGATGCCCACCACCTTGGGGTCGCTGGCCTTTTCCTCAGCCAGGTACTTGATGCTCTCGCCGGGGCCGACGGTCTGGGGTACGCCGTACTGGTTCGGGTTCACGCAGTACGCAGGGGATTCCTTGGTGCTCCCATCATTGGATTCGTACAAAAAGTAGGTGTATTTTTGTTTTCTGACCGCGCCGTTGATGGCGAGGTAGCCCAGCTCATAGTCGCCGTTATAGATATCCACTTCGCCCAGGGCTTCCTCCTCAGAGCTGGCCGCAAAGGCCGCCGTGGGCAGGAGACTGAGTATGGTCACAAAAGCCAGGAACAGGGACAGTAATCGCCTTTTCATGGTTGAGATCTCCTCCTTAAAACGCAGAATAACGGCCCCTGGTGCGCACCAGGGGCCGTTTTGGAAAAACGCAGTATTTTCTTACAGGGTTTGCAGATATGCCAGGTAGTCCAGGGAGCCGGTCAGCAGGATAGCCATATCCCCACGGGTGATGGCGTCTCCTTCCAGCGATCCCGCTGGGGCAAGCCCCAGTTCCGCTGCCTTTTCACAGGCGGTATCGTAGGTCCAGCCATCCTGTTCCAGGTAGCGAAGCATGACCGTGCAGGCCATTTGCGGGCTGACCGGATCTGAGGGGCCAAACAGGCCGTCTCCGTATCCGGCCATTGTACCCATGGAGGCGCACACGCCCACAGCGACCTGTGCCCATTCAGGAACATCGTTGAAATTGGTGGTACACATTCGGGTGTACCAATCCGTTTCCCAGGCCACGTGCTCCGGGTTCAGGACGATGGGGCTGATCAGACAGGCCAGTTCCGCCCGCGTCAGGTCGTCCTCCAGGTGCAGTTCGCCGTTTTCATCTCCCTTCATGAGCCCCTCGGACTGCAGCCGGGCGGCGGCCAGCTCCTGGGGACTGGGGGCTTCTGCCGCCTGGGCGGGCCCGGTCAGCATGGCTGTGGTCGCGGCGCCGGCCAGGAGCAGGGATGCCAATTTTCTGCCTTTCATGTTCGCTTCCTTCATTTCTTGTATGGTGTGGGGTCTACACTCCGAACCATATCACAGCTTTGGCAGAAAGTCGAGCCCGATTGGTAGACAGCGTTACGTGGCCACGGCGGTGACGCACCAGCGGTATTCCCGCTGGTCCCGCACACAGGTGTACAGGGTCAGTCGATTATCACTGGTGGGGGCGGTGCCGCTGGTGTCGGTCTCCTTTACCTTGGATACGCTGGTTACCTCATACGTCCGAGTCCCCAGCTTGGTGGTCCAGGTGATGGTATCGCCTATCTCCAGCGTGTGGAGCTTGCCAAAGTCATTTCGGACACCGCGATTGTGACCCGCGATACAGCAGTTGCCGTCCCATAAACTGGTGTCCTCAAAGTGGCCCGCCCCCTTGGCCAGCGTGGAGCTTCCGATTCCCTCATAGACCTTGACCGTTAGGCCGATGGCCGGGATCTTCAGGGTACCTAGACTGCCGTTGGTGTAGTAAAGGTCTGATGTGACCTCTGTAAAGCCGGTGGACACCGAAACAGAGGAGGATGTACCACTGTCAATGACAGGATAGTTCACAGCTCCGGTCTGAGGCACCAGCCCTCCGTCCAGAGCACCGGGAACCAGGTTGGGGGTCAGGGCTGTGCCGGAGCCGGGGAGATAGCTGGTTGGGGTGCCGAAGCTGGGGGGGATCAGGGCCACATTCTTGCTACGGTCTATATTGGGATTTTCCCACTCGTAGATGGTATCATCGCTGGTGGGCCTGCCGAACAGGTAATCTTCCGGGGCGTCCATTGTGTATTCCAGCGCGCTGGCCTGACCAACGCACAGGGTGCATATCATTGCCGTCAGCAGAAAGACGCGCAGTTTCAATCGGAACTCACCTCCGCTCCTTGAACTTCTTGAATACGAACACACCGCCAGCCACTAGGACTACGACTACACCGCCGACTAACAGCGGCATCTTCAGGGTGGACAGATCCACGCCTGTGGATGCTGCGCTGCTGCCCGATTCAGGCTCAGTGGACTCCTCCGGGGCCTCCATACTGCCGAAGATGGCGGTATAGGTCACCACGCTGCAGCCAGTCTTGGCCACTTCGCCGGTGTAGTTGGCGGTGACCGTGTAGCCGGTGGCGTATTGGTAGCTGCTGGTGCCGGTGTAGCTGGCCGTGGCGGTGTAGCGGGTGACCGAGCCGCCCGCACCGTCCGTCTGCTCGGCGCTGCTCCACTGGACATCCTCCAGGGTCAGGGTCTTGCCCTTCTCCTCGATGCTCTTTGGGATGAGGGAGAGATCCGCCTCGGAGAGATTGGGATAACTGCGGGTAGCGGAGAGAGGCTGGGTCTTGGTGGCATAGCCGTCTGTGGTCACCTGGACGCTGGTGTGGTCCAGGCGGAGCACGCCGGTGTACCCATCCTCGGTGGTGACCTCCTGCTCGGCCTCCAGCCCTTGGAGGATCTCCTCCATATCGTTGGTATCACTAGGCCGGGTGATGGTCTCAGTGTGGGGCTTGGTGTCCACCCCCACTTCGTCCTTCCGGGTCATATCCAGCAGGTAATACAGCCGCCCATTTCGTACAAAGTCCGACCTGGGGATGCCGGAGGGATCGTCTGAGAGGGAGAGCTGATACGCCTTGTTGATGCGGGGCTCATTCTGTTCCCCGTAGGTGTACTCCTCCACTGAGATGGGGTAATAGCGGGCGCTTTCGCCGGTATCCGCCTCGGCGGCCAGGGCGGGGATGCTCCCAGTTGTGACCAGGGCCAGGGCGCACAGGGTTGTCAAAAGGTGTTTGATCATGATCGTTCCTCCGTGTTTTTAATTCTTTTCAGCCTGAATGATTATCTGGTTGAGGTCTGTCGCTGATCCCCCCTTTCCCGGATAGAGCCTCGCTGCTGTAAACACTCATTCCAGTCCTTGCCGCGGGGCGGCGTTTGGATCTTTACCGTATAGCCTGCCGCCTCGTGCTGAGCGCGCAGGCGCTCCGCCGCTGTCCGCCCTGGCTCGTCTGCATCCAGGCATAGGCTAATCTGCTTGATGTGGGGGTAGTCCTTCAGGTAGGTTTCCAGGGCCCCACCGAACACTCCACACAGGGCCACGGCGTTGCTGGTAACCTGCCGATGCAGAGTGAGGTAGCTCATGAGGTCGATGGGTGCTTCAAACACCAGAACCCAGTCCAGATCCGGCCTGCTGGGAAGCCGAAAGGCGATGTGTTTATTGCTCCCAGGAACGTCCCGCTTGAAGCTGCTGCCGTCCAGGTCGTATGTGCCGCGTTTGCTGGCAAACACTGGCGTACCGCCAGAGTCTCTGCCCACGAACACACAATTGTGGTACTTGGCGTCCTCGTACAGCAGTCCGGCCTGGATAAATCCCCGGATCACCTGGGGCGCGATGCCTCTCTTTTGAAGATAGGCAAACACGCGCCGCTGGTCCGGATTGGGGGGTGGCAGGGAAAAGGGAGGCGGAGGCCCATCCTTCTGTCTGTCCCGGCCTCTGGACGGCGCCGGCTTTTGAGGGGCGGGGGAGTCCCGTGCCTTAACCGGAGTCCCAGTGAAGCCCTGCGGAGCGGGTTCACTAGGAGAAGGAGCCGCAGCGGAATGAGTGAGCTTTCGCCCTTGGGCGGAAGCGAGGGATATGGAGCTTGTGGCGACGCGGTAGGCCAGCAGATATTCCACCGCCTCCGGGAAGCTCTTGCCGCAGAACCGCTGGAGGAAGGTGATGGCGTCTCCACCGACGCCCTCTGAGTAGCGAAACCAGGTGCGCCGGTTTTTGATGCGCAGACTGTCCATCTCCTTGGTGGTGTGGTAGCTGCCGACCCGCCTGACTTGGTAGCCCAGGGACTCCAGCAGGTCTGGGAGATCTGTCTCTTTGGCGATCTCCATTTCTGCGTCCGTAAAGAGATTCTTCTGTTGTTCGATGGTTTTTCCCTCCTTTCCACAGAAACGCAAAAAGTCCCCCAGGGTACCCGATTGTTCGGGCACCCTGGGGGACTTTCTCTGGTTGTGTTATTATAGGACGGCCTTGTGGGTACGCAGAAGGATGGCAATTCCACTGTAGTCGTATCCGACCGGCTCCAGAAGCTTCTTCGTCAGATTTCGCAGCAGGGCTTCCGTATCAAACTTCCCCTCGAAGTACAGCCCTTCGTTGATTTTCAGTGGCGTGCGTAGGTTCTTCGGCTTATCCGAGAGCAGCCAGCGGAAGTTTCCGGCGACGCGGTTCCGCAGGGTCATCAGGCGCTGATGTCTTGCGGGGTCGCTGTCACAGTCCAGCAGGATGGCCAGCACCACATTCTGCCATGTAGCTGCCTCTACCTTCCCTTGCCTCGGTAGGATAACCGCCGTGGGCCTTGTCCCTTTGAACATACTGGCAGGGGACAGCAGGGGCTTGGCACAGACGCCTTCTTCCAGATATTCCGTCAGATCCCCGCAGGCCGTATTCAGGATGAAGTCGTTAAACCTCTGGTCAATCCTCTCATGTATCTGCTTCCGGGATTCCTCAACCTCCATCCACATACTGAGGGTTAACCTGCCCTTCCTTGTAGCTTGGCCAGGGAGCTGCTCTCCGGCAGTCATGCGTCCTCACCCCTCTTTCCCTCTGCGGCCGCCTCCTCCGCAGCTTCCTCCTCAGCCTGCTCCAGCGCCTCCTCGATCAGTCCCAGGACGAACTCCCGTTGGGTCACCTTTCGTCCGCTGCGGGCGCTCTCACGCTCCAGGTGCTGCTTGATCCGCTGGAACAGTTCCTCCGGGATCTGGAAGGCCATCGTCCTGCTGCCATTGTTCGCCATAGTCATTGTACCTCCATTTTCTTTCATCTCGTAGTATTCCATGAGTAACTGGGTGATGTACTGACTGGTAGTCTGTTCCCGCCGCTCCCGCTCGCCGCATACTTTGGCGTGGAGCTCCAGAGGAATCTGGGCGCATAAATTTTTCGTCTCTGCCATAGTCTGTCGGCCTCCTTCTTGTCGTTTGCAACGCAAAGTATAGCCGGAAAGCTAGGGAAAAGCTATTACCAACACCACTAAGGAATGGCGAACAGACGAAGCGTAAGCACTAAAAGGAACAGTGCTGCGGGGAATGAAAAAAGTCGCCTGTGGGCTTCAGGTATTCTGAGGCCAACAGGCGGCTTGATTTTTCTTCTTGTATGCCCTGGCCGAATGCGGAGGAGTTCGAAACACTTAATCTCCTAAAAACTGGATTTTGCATCACCCCCAGGGCCCTTCTTTGAAAAAGTTTGCTCTGACTTCTAAAATTAAACTTTTTTGTGCTGATTTCCTCTAAAACCTTTTAAAACAGAAGAAACACCGCACTTCTGTGCGGTGTTTCTTCCGTGTATCTTTTTTGTCTACACATTTTGGTGACCCGTCGGGGATTCGAACCCCGGACCCACTGCTTAAAAGGCAGTTGCTCTGCCGACTGAGCTAACGAGTCATTTGGCTGGGATGGCTGGGCTCGAACCAGCGAATGCGGGAGTCAAAGTCCCGTGCCTTACCACTTGGCTACACCCCAATCTGGCTGGTTCTAAAAGCAAAGGACCGGAGCGGACGCTCCGGCCCTTCCGCCTTAAGGGCTTATGGGGTGGGTGACGGGACTCGAACCCGCGACACTCGGAACCACAATCCGATGCTCTACCAACTGAACTACACCCACCATATCGAATGGCTTTAGAAAACGATGGCACGCCTGAAGGGACTCGAACCCCTGACCCACTGCTTAGAAGGCAGTTGCTCTATCCACCTGAGCTACAGGCGCTTATGGAGCGGGTGATGGGAATCGAACCCACGCGACCAGCTTGGAAGGCTGGGATTCTACCATTGAACTACACCCGCATGGGCGCTGATCTCTTTGGCATGTCAGCCAGAAAATAATAGCATATCTCCGCATTCTTGTCAATGCTTTTTTCGAAAGATCTCGCACTTTTTCCACCGCCATCGGCCTACTCCCGTCGCAGCCGGGGATACATGGCCCCGCTGCCGCAGACACGGAAAAAATGCCGCCCAAAGGCGGCATTTTTCTAGTCGTTGGAGAGCAGAATGCGGTCGTTGTCCAGGTTCTTCCCCGCGCCGGCACGGAAGCGCTCCAGCAGATCGTCCACGGTGAGGCCCTTACGCTCCTCTCCGCCGATGTCCAGCACCACCCGTCCGGCATCCATCATGAAGGTTCGGCTGCCCAGCTCCAGGGCGTTTTTCATGTTGTGGGTGATCATGAGGCAGGTAATGCGCTCCCCCTCCACGATTTCCCGGGTGAGGCGGAGCACCTTCTCCGCCGTGGCAGGGTCCAGTGCGGCGGTGTGCTCGTCCAGCAGGAGCAGCTTGGGGGGCACCATGGTGGCCATGAGCAATGTCAGGGCCTGCCGCTGACCGCCGGAGAGGAGGCCCACCGGCTGGCGCATCCGGTCCTCCAGGCCCATGTCCAGCCGGGCCAGCTGCTCCCGGAAGAACGCCTTGTCGGCCTTGGAGACCCGGCTGAAGAAGGCCCGCTGGTGCTTGGCGGTGCGGAGATAGGCCAGGGCCAGGTTCTCCTCGATGGTCATGTGGGGGGCGGTGCCCCGCATGGGATCCTGGAACAGACGGCCGATCTGGCGGCTGCGGCGGTAGGCGGGCAGATAGGTGATGTCCGCCCCGTCCAGGCGGATGGAGCCCTCATCCACAAAGAAGTCCCCCGCCACGGCGTTGAAGAAGGTGGACTTGCCCGCGCCGTTGGAGCCCACGATGGTCACGAAGTCTCCCTCGGCCAGAGTCACGGACAAGCCGTCCAGGGCCTTCTTCTCGTTGACGGTGCCGGGGTTGAAGGTCTTGGAGACCTTGTTCAGTTCCAGCATTTACTTCTCCCCCTTTCGCCCGGCCAGGGCGCGGCGCTTTCTGGTCTGGAAGGCCCACCACTGCCGGATGGAGGGGGCCGCGATGGCCAGGGCCACCACCAAGGCGGTCACCAGCTTGAGGCAGTCCACTGGCACCACCTTGGTGTAAAGCACCAGAGCGTAAACGAGACGGTAGAGGATGCTGCCCGCCACTACCGCAATGGCTCCCCGGAACATGGCGCCCCGGCCCACGATGGTCTCACCGATAATCAGGCAGGCCAGGCCGATGACCACGATTCCGGTGCCGCTGTTGATGTCAGCTGTCTTCTGGGCCTGGCCCACTACTGCGCCGGACAGGCCGGTGAGGGCGTTGGCCACGCACAGGCCGATGGTGATGGTGAAATTGGGGTTGATGGAGGAGGAGCGCACCATGTCCCGGTTGTCGCCGGTGGCGCGGATGCTGAGGCCCAGCCGGGTGCCCAGGAAGGCCACCAGCAGCACACCCGCCAGCACGGTGATCCCCCCGGAGAGGAGGATGGGGTTCCAGTCGCCGCCGATGCCGGTGGCGCGGAAGAGGGTGAAGATAGTATCCTGCTTGAGCAGGGACTGGTTGGCCTTCCACCCCATGGCCATCAGATTGACGGTGTAAAGCCCCGTGTTGGTGACGATGCCCGCCAGGATGGAGGGCACCCCCAGCTTGGTCTGGAGGAAGGCGGTGACAAACCCGGCGCAGGCCCCGGCCAGCATGGCGGCGGGGATGGCCAGGAAGGGGTGTCCCGCGGCGGTGAGGGTCACCGACACGGCGCAGCCCAGGACGAAACAGCCGTCGGTGGTCAGGTCGGCGATGTCCAGCACCCGGTAGCTTAGGAACAGGGCCATGGCCACCAGAGCGTACTGGAAGCCCAGCTCCAGGGCGGTTTGGGCGACGTAGAGCACGGAAAAACGCTCCTTTCACAGGCCAGCGCCCCCGGCGGGAGCCGGGGGGCTGGCTTTGGTTTGATCTCAGTCCTCAGTGGTGGTGACGGTGGTGACCTGTCCCAGGCTTTCAAAGACGGCGGGGTCGATGGCCAGGGCGGCGGCGGTCTCGGAGTTGACGGTGATCAGGCCGCCCGCCACCTGGTAATAGTCCTCCAGGCCGTCCATGCCCCCGGTCATGGCTTGGTAGGCCAGATCGGCCGTTTCGGCACCCAGGTCGGTGTAGTTGACGCCGCAGGTGGCAAAGGCACCGTTGCGCACGAAGGAGTCGGCCCCGGTGTAGTGGGGGATGCCGGCGGCGATGAAGTCCTCATAGATGGCCAGCTCGGCGGCCATGATGATGTTGTCGGTGGGGGTGAAGACGGCGTCCACCCCGTCGGCGATCAGGGAGCTGGCGGCGGCGATGACTTCGTCGTTGGTGTTGGCAGTGGCCTCGGTATAGGCCACGCCCTTGGCGTCCAGATAGGCCTTGGCATCCGCGATGGGCACCTCGGAATTGGGCTCGGACAGGGAGTAGAGCAGGCCCACAGACCCAATGTCCGGATTCTGGGTAAACATCATGTCCAGAATCTGATTGGTGTCCAGGGCATCGCTGGTGCCGGTGACGTAGTCCATGCCGGTGAGCTCCACGGTCTCCGGATAGGAGATGGCGGCGAAGATCACCGGGGTCTTGCTCTCCTCAGCGGAGACGGCGGCCACCTGGGCGGCGGTGGTGGCGATGGGGATAATGGCGTCCACACCGTCGGCAATGGCCTGGTCGGACAATTGGCGCAGGACAGTCTGATCGCCCTGGCCGGAGGTCACCTCATACTCGATCGTGATGCCGTTTTCCTCCGCGATGGCGTCCAGCCGGGCGGTAATCGCGTTGGCGATCTCGTCCAGGGAGGCGTGGTCCATCTGCTTGATCACGGCCACCTTATAGGTTTCACCGGCGGCGGGAGCGGCAGTGCCGGACTCCACCGGCTCCCCCTGCGCACCGCAGGCAGAGAGGGACAGGGCCAGCGCGGCCGCGGCGGAGAGAGACAGGATCCGATTCAGCTTTTTCATGTTTGGTTCCTCCCAATCAAAAATTGGGGCGGCAGATGGTGCAGGATGTAAAAAAACGCTTCTGCCCCATTGCTGGGACAAAAGCGTTTCAACACTTCTGCGATACCACCCAAATTGACGTCAATGACGTCCACTCGCTTCACGCACCATCATGCGTGCCCGATGGATAACGGGTGGGGTCCCGTCGGCATCTACTAGGTTGCCCGTTCAAGCCGCCCTCGGAAGGCCATTCGCCGGTCTCCTCTGATCCCGATTCCACCTTCCGGGACTCTCTTTGCATCGGAAACGCCGGGTACTTCTCTTCCTCACTGGTTTACCATGTGTGGTTGTTGTACCGTATTATACGCACCTGTTCCGGCTTTGTCAACTCTTTTTTTTGCGCAGGAAGGAGAATTTGGTCTCGGAGCACACCACGGCGATGAAGATCAGCGCAAAGCCCACGAACATGAGGGGGGTGGGCCGCTCATTGGCGAAGAGGATGGAGAAGAACACGCCGAAGGGGGCCTCCAGGGAGAGGAGCACGGCGGCGGTGGAGGGGGCGGTGTACTTCTGGCCGATGTTCTGGAACAGGAGGGCGCCGCAGGAGGCGCAGATGACCAGGTACGCCAGGCCCATGATCAGGCTGCTGTCAAATACGCCGGGCGTCAGCGCCGGGCGGGTGATCAGTACCCCCAGCCAGGAAAAGAGGGCGAAGGAGGCAAACTGGAGGGTGGTGAGGATGAAGATGTCCCGTCCCTCGGAGTACCTGGACACGGCCACGATGTGGGCGGCGAAGAAGAAGCCGCCGATGAGGGTGAGCACATCGCCCATGTTGAAGGCGGAGGCGTTGTCCCCGGTGATGGACACCAGGGCGATCCCCCCGATGCACAGGAAGGCGGCAATCAGGTTGAACCGGTCGGGGCGGCGCTTGGCGATGAACCAGTACAGGAAGGGGACGATGACGCAGTAGACGGCGGTAAAGAAGGCGTTCTTGCCGGAGGTGGTCTGCTCCAGGCCGAAGGTCTGGAAGGTGTAGGCCAGAAACAGGCAGAAGCCCATCACCGTGCCGCCGATCAGGTACTGCTTATCCAGCACCTTCCACCGCCGGATGAACACCACCGCCAGCACCAGGGCCGCAAAAGAAAAGCGGATGGCCAGCAGCCAGAAGGTGGGCAGCACGTCCACGCTGGACTTCATCACCACGAAGGAGCTGCCCCAGATGATGGTGGCCAGGATCAGCAGCGGGCTGGCGAAGCGGGCCAGGACGCTGCTCTCTTTGTGTTCGGTCATGGTTGTACCTCTCCTTTGACTATGATAAAATCAGGTTTACACACATTCACCGGGAAACGAGGGTTTGAGCATGTACTTATTCGACTTTGACGGCACGCTGGTGGACTCCAACGGCGTATGGGTGGAGATTGACAACGGCTTTCTGGCCCGCCGGGGGCTCACCCCCACCCGCGAATACAGCGACACCGTGGGCCACTCCATCTTCCCCATCGCCGCCCAGTTCACCAAGGACTACTACTGCCTGGACATGACGCCGGAGGCCATCATGGCCGAGTGGCTGGACATGGCCCGGGACGCCTACGCCCGCCAGGTGCCCATGAAGCCGGGTGCGGAGGCGTTCCTGGCCCGGTGCGCCGCGGCCGGGGAGCCCATGGCCCTTCTCACCGCCTGCGTACCCGAGCTGTGCCGGGCCGCCCTGGCCCGCCACAGGCTGGAGGGGTACTTTCGGCAAATCATCTTTGTGCAGGAGCTGGGCCTGGAGAAGCGCAACCCGGAGGCCTTCACCCGCTCCCTGGCCCTGCTGGGGGCCGAGGCCGGGGACTGCACCCTCTTCGAGGACTCCCCCGGCGCCTGCCGGGCGGCCCAGGCCGTGGGCATCCGGGCCGTGGGGGTGTTTGACCCCTTCTACGCCTCCTACGAGGCGGAAATGCGGGGGTTCTGCGACCGGTATATCACCAGCTTCACCGAGCTGCTGTAGGGGGCGGGCGGCCGCAAGGGCCGCCCTTATAGGTCTGGGGCTGCGGCTCAGACCTTCTTCATGTACTGGGAGGCGGACTTGAGCATCAGCTTCTTGGTGCCCACGCTGTCGAAGGCGATCTCCACCAGGGCATCGCCCCCCATGGGGGTGACTTTGGTGATGAGGCCCCGGCCGAAGGCCTTGTGCTGGACGCTGTCGCCCATGCGGAACCCGGGCAGGGCACCACCGGCGGGGGCCCGCCCAGCCGCAGGGCTCTTCCAGTCGGGGGCGGGCGCGCCGGCAGAGGCCGGGGCGGCGGCGGAGCCCATGGAGAAGCCCCGGTCGAAGGTGCGGCGCACCGGCGCGCGGCGGGCAGGGCGCTCGGCCTCCCGCTCGGCCCGCTCGGCGTAGGGCAGGCGGCCCGACTTCTCCACATACTCCGGCGGGATCTCCCCCAAAAAGCGGGAGGGCCGGTTGGAGTTGGTGCGGCCGAAGAGCATGCGCTGGGAGGCGCAGGTCATATAGAGCTTCTCCTTGGCCCGGGTCATGGCCACGTAGCACAGGCGGCGCTCCTCCTCCATCTCCTCGGCCTCGCCGATGGCGCGGATGCCGGGGAAGATGCCCTCCTCCACGCCCACCACAAAGACCACCGGGAACTCCAGGCCCTTGGCCGAGTGCATGGTCATCATCACCACGCAGTCCTCGCTGGGATCGTGGCTGTCCAGGTCGGTATAGAGGGCGATCTCGTCCAGGAAGCCCGCCAGGGAGGGCTCATCCACCGCATTCTCCAGGTAGTTCTGGATGGAGGAGAGCACCTCGTGGACGTTCTCCAGCCGGGTGCGGTCCTCCACGGTGTTCTTCTGCTCCAGCATGACGGCGTAGCCGGTGCGCTGCACCAGTTCCTCGTAAAAGTCGGGTAGCTCCATCTCGCCGGAGAGCTTCCGCAGCTCCGCCATCAGCTCGGCGAACTGGGACAGGCGGGGGGCGGCCTTCTGAAGCTCCGGGAAGTTCCTGGCGTGGCTCACCACGTCCCACAGGGAGCAGCCCTCCGCCTGGGCGATGGCCTGGGCCCGCTCCACGGTGGTGGCCCCGATGCCCCGGGGCGGGTTGTTGATGATGCGGGACAGGCGCAGATCGTCGTTGGGGTTGTTGACGGCGCAGAGGTAGGCCATCATGTCCTTGACCTCCGCCCGGTCGAAGAAGCGGATGCCCCCGATGATGCGGTAGGGGATGCCGTTGCGCTTGAAGGCCTGCTCAAGCTGGTTGGACTGGGCGTTCATGCGGTAGAGCACCGCGTGCTCCCGCCAGCTCCGGCCCCCGGAGAAGCCGGCGAGGATCTGGGCGGCCACGAACTGGGCCTCGTCGTGCTCGTTCATGGCGGTGTAGCAGTGAACCTTGTCCCCCGCCTCGTGCTCCGTCCACAGCTCCTTGCCCTTGCGGCCCTCATTGTTGCGGATGACCGCGTTGGACGCCTCCAGGATGTTTTTGGTGGAGCGGTAGTTCTGCTCCAGCCGGATCACCCGCGCCCCCTTGTACTGGGACTCGAAGGAGAGGATGTTCTCGATGGTGGCCCCCCGGAAGCGGTAGATGGACTGGTCGTCGTCGCCCACCACGCAGATGTTCTCGTACCCCCCCGCCAGGGTGGAGGCCAGCAGATACTGGAGGTTGTTGGTGTCCTGGTACTCGTCAATGAGTACATAGCGGAATTTTTTCTGGTAATACTCCCGAACGTCATCAAAATTCTGGAGCAGGCGGACGGTGTCCAGGATGATGTCGTCGAAATCCAGGGCGTTGGCCTCCCGGAGGCGGCGCTCATACTCGGCGTAGACCTTGGCGATTTTCACCAGCCGGTAGTCCCCCGCCTTCTCACACTCCTGAAGGTAGTCCTTCCCCAGCTTCATGGCGTCCTTGGCCCGGGAAATATAGCCCAGGATGGAGCGGGGGGCGAAGGCCTTCTCGTCCAGGTTGAAGTCCTTCACAATGTCCTTGATCACCCGCTCGGAGTCGGCGGTGTCGTAGATGGTGAAGGAACTGGTGAAGCCCAGCCGGTCGATGTCCCGCCGCAGGATGCGCACGCAGGCGGAGTGGAAGGTGGAGGCCCAGATGTCGTTGGCCGACGGCCCCAGCATCCGCTCCAGCCGCTCCTTCAGCTCGCCGGCGGCCTTGTTGGTGAAGGTGATGGCGATGATGGACCAGGGAACCGCCGGGTCTACCCGGCACAGCCGCTCCTGCTCCGCCTTTTGGGCGGGATCGGGGTTCTGGACGTAGCCCTCCAGAAAGGCCAGGTCTGCGGGGGCGGCCCAGGCGGGCGCCTCATCGCAGTCCGACCCGCGGCCATACTTCATCAGGTTGGCGATGCGGTGAATGAGCACGGTGGTCTTGCCGCTGCCCGCCCCCGCCAGCAGCAGCAGCGGCCCATCGGTGGCCAGTGCGGCCCTCCTCTGCTCCGGGTTCAGGTTCTGGTAGTCCAGGGCGATAGCCGCCCTCCGCGCCTTGCAGAAGCGCAGTTCCTCTTCTCTGTTCAGCATGGTTTTCTCCTTGGCAATGGCGGAGCCGCCCCTGGGTGGACGGCTCTTGTCTCAATACCTCTATTGTAACGAAAACTGCCCCCCAGGTCAACCTTCCGAAATGGAATCTTTTGCATGTGAAAACCGCATTGCCCCCGGCCAAAATCTTTTTGACTTTATAGTGCAAAAGCGTCTCCGGTATGGTATAATACCTCTCCAGACAGATTGGAAGGAGGTATCCCATGCGCCGCTTTGTGTTCCGCTCCCCCCGGCTGGGCTTTCTGGCGGTGGGCCCCGCCCTGGCCCGGCCGGCCGCCGCCTTTTACCACCGCAACCGGGCGGCCTTCGCCCCCTTTGACCCGGTGCAGCCGGAGGACTTCTTCACCGAGGTGGGGCAGGCCGAGCGCCTGGCGGAGGAGCTGGGCTGGGCGGAGGTGGGGCGGAGCTTCCGCTTCCTGCTGGTACAGCCCCGGCACCCGGGCAAAATCATCGGGGCGCTGGGCTTCAACGAGATCATCCGGGGAGCCTTCCAGTCCTGCTTCGTGTCCTACAAAATCGACGCCGCCCTCTGGGGGCGGGGCTACGGCTCCGAGGCCATCCGGTACGGCACCGGCTGGGCCTTCCGGGTGCTGGGGCTCCACCGGGCGGAGGCCAACGTCATGCCCCGCAACGCCGCCTCCCTGCGGGCGGCGGAGAAGGCGGGCTACCGGCCGGAGGGGCTGGCCCGGCGCTATCTCAACATCAACGGCGTGTGGGAGGACCACATCCACATGGTCAAGCTCAATGAGGAGGAATATCATGCATAAATCCGGTTCCGACGGCAAGTTTACCAGCTCCATCGGCTTTGTACTGGCCGCGGTGGGCTCCGCGGTGGGCATGGCCAACATCTGGCTCTTTCCCTACCGGGTGGGGCAGTACGGCGGCGGCGCCTTCCTGATCCCCTATTTCCTGTTCGTCGCCCTGTTCAGCTATGTGGGCCTGTCGGGGGAGTTCGCCCTGGGCCGCCTCACCGGTACCGGCGCCATGGGCTCGCTGGACTACGTGCTCCGGCAGCGGGGCCGCCGGGGCGGCCGGGTGCTGGGCGCCATCCCCCTGCTGGGGGTGCTGGGCATCGCCATCGGCTACTCGGTGGTGGTGGGCTGGGTGCTGCGGTACGCCGCAGGCTCCCTCACCGGCTCCGTCCTGGCCGGGGACGCCCAGGGCTTCTTCTCCGCCCTGGCGGTGGACTTCGGCTCCATCCCCTGGCACTTCGCGGCGGTGGCGGTGACGGCCGCCATCCTGATCTTCGGCGTGGCCTCCGGCATTGAGAAGCTCAGCAAGGTCATGATGCCCGCCTTCTTCATCCTGTTCCTCATCATCGCCGTCCGGGTGGCCTTCCTGCCCGGCGCCATGGAGGGCTACCTCTACCTGCTCCGGCCCGACTGGAGCTATCTGCTCAACCCGGAGACCTGGGTGATGGCCATGGGACAGGCCTTCTTCTCCCTGTCCATCAACGGCGCGGGCATGCTCATCTACGGCAGCTATATGAAAAAGGGCGAGAACATCCTCCGCCACGCGGGCATGACCGCCGTACTGGACACCCTGGCCGCCCTGCTGGCGGGCTTCGCCATCCTGCCCGCGGTGTTTGCCTTCGGCATCGACCCCACCAGCGGGCCGCAGCTCATGTTCGTCACCCTCCCCCAGATCTTCCAGCAGATGCCCGGCGGGCGCATCTTCGCCCTGCTCTTCTTCGTCTCCGTGTTCTTTGCGGGCATCACCTCCCTGATGAACATGCTGGAGGCCTGCGGCGAGGCCCTCACCTCCACCTTCCGCCTGTCCCGCACCGTTTCCACCCTCCTGGTGGGCGCGGCCGCCTTCCTCCCCGGCCTGTTCCTGGAGTCCCTGGCGGGCATGGGGGGCTGGATGGATCTCATCACCATCTACGTCTCTCCCTTCGGTGCGCTGCTGGTGGCGGTGTGCATCTACTTTGTGCTGGGTATGAAGGACATCCGGGCCGAGCTGGCTCTGGGCCGGGCCCGGGCCCCCGGCCGCCTTTTCGGCATCACCGCCCGGTTCTATGTATTCCTCACCGTGGCGGTATGGATTCTGGGCATCGCCTACGGCGGCATCGGCTGAATTCCCCCGCAAAAAGCGGCCTGCGCGCTTGCGCAGGCCGCTTTTTATCGCCCTTCCAGCCAACCCTTGAACTGCTCCAGCAGTTCCACGGCCTTGAACTTCACCACGTAGCCCTCGTCCTCCCCGGTCATCAGGGAGACCTGGTTCTCCGTCAGCCCGGCCTCCAGGGCGGTTTCCTGCGTGGTCTCGCTGACGGAGCCCAGGCAGAGGGGCGGGAACACCACGCACCACCAGTTCTGCCCGCCCCCCGCGCCGATCTCGATGCGCAGGGCGGTGTACGCCCCTGCCGGGAGGGCGAAGTCGGTATAGGTCTTGGTGGGGAACCAGTAGTCGTGCACCAGGGAGGCGGTCACCGGATAGGAATAGCCCGCCTCCCCCACCACCTCCGCCCCGGCGGCGGCCAGGTCGTACAGGTGGGCGCGGAGGAGCTCCTCTGTCTCCGCCCGGTCGGCTCCGGGAACAAACAGCTCCTCCGCCTCGGCCAGAATCCGGTCCCGTACCCGGAGCTTGAGGGCCTGGTCGGCCTCGGAATCCGAGTTGGCCAGCACGTGCAGGCGGATCACCTGGTCGGACAGGGCCGCCTGGGCCCCGTCCAGCCACACCCCCAGCAGGGCCGCGCAGGCCACCCCCAGCAGCAGCGCCAGCTCCCAGCGGCGCAGGGTCTTGGATTGCTTCATAAAACATCACCGTCCACTATGTAGTGCCTACATTGTGGACGGTGATGCCGGTTTCTATACCATTTTTTCCAGGCTGCGGGCCAAAAATGTATCCTGGTAGCTCTCCTGGAGCAGCTCATAGGCCCGGCGGGCGGCCTCCTCCCGGTCGAACAGGCCGAAGACGGTGGAGCCGGTGCCGCTCATAGAGGCCCCCAGGGCCCCCTGCTGAACGAGGGCGTTCTTGATGCGCTGCACCTCCGCGCCCCGCCGCTCGGGGAGCACATCCTCAAACACGTTATACATGCGCCGGGCCACTCCGGCCAGATCCCCCGCCGCCAGGGCGGCCAGCAGACCGGCGGTGTCCGGGCGGCGGCGGATGCGGCAGCCGTCCAGCCTGGCGAAGAGCTCCGGCGTGGGCACCGAGAAGGCGGGCTTGCACAGCACCACATGGCAGTCGGGCAGGGCGGGCAGAGTGGTGAGCACCTCCCCCCGCCCCTCGGCCAGGGCGGTGCCGCCCCGGACGCAGTAGGGCACGTCGGAGCCCACCCGGGCCCCGATGGCCTCCAGCCGCTCCGGCGGGAGGCCCAGCCCCAGCAGGCGGTTGAGCCCCCGCAGGACGGCAGCGGCGTCGGCGCTGCCCCCCGCCAGCCCGGCGCACACCGGGATGGACTTGTCCAGCTCAATGGACAGCCCGCCGCAGTCCGCCCCCGTCTCCGCGCACAGGCGCAGGGCGGCGGCCGCCGCCAGGTTGCGCTCGTCGGCGGGCAGGAAGCCCAGGCTGCTGCGCATGGACAGGGGCTTTCCCGTGCCGGTCTCCAGGCGGAGGGCGTCGCTGAGGGTCACGGTCTGCATGACCATGCGCATCTCGTGGTAGCCGTCGCTCCGCCGGTCCAGCACGTCGAGAGAGAGATTCAGCTTGGCGTAGGCCCTTGTTTCCAGAACGGACACCGGGTCACCCCCCTTATCGGATCTTGCGCGCCTCCAGGTAAAAGCGCTTGTCGTGGGCCTCCCCCATGGAGAAGGTCTTGCGGGGGAGCACCCCGTCCCGGATGACGGTGGGAAAGAGCTGCTCCTTGCCCATGGCGGGCAGCAGGAAGGCGATATTGCCGGGGCGGGCGGCCAGATCCCGGGCCACATCCGCGCCGTGGATGTAGTCGATGCTCCCCCCGTGCTCCTTCACGTAGGCGTCCAGGAAGGGCTGGAGGGTGCCCACCTCCAGCTGGGCCTCCGGGCGGGGCACAGTGACCGCGCCCTTCCCCCCGGCATGGGAGAAGCGGAGCACATGGCCGTCCCCCTCCCCCCGGTATGCGCCGGGGAGGGCGGAGAGCAGCTCCTCCACCACCCGCTCCGGCTCCACGCCGAAGACCACCCGGTGGATGGGCTCGAACTCTAGGGAGGCGTCGTGGAGGTTGACCAGCTCGCACAGGGCGTACCGGGCGGGCAGGCTGTCCCACTGCTCCCTGGGGGTGAGCTTCTTCTGCCGCTCATAGCACTCCTTGGCGGTGGCCAGGGAGTGGTTGCCGTCCCCTACGGCGAAGAGGAGCACCGGCTTGTCCTCTACGCCGTAGCGGGCGCGGAAGGCCGCCGGATCGGCCAGCTTCCAGAGGGCGGCGGCCACCAGGGCCATGCTCTCCCCGTCCAGCCGCCAGCCGGCGATGTGGCCGCCCCGCTCCATGAGGTCGAAGTCGTACACCTTTTCCATCTGGTCCTTGCGGGCGGAGAGGGGCTCAAGCACCGTCTTTTCCGGGTCGTCGGCCAGCAGCATTACGTGGGGCAGCTCCAGGGGGGCGTTCTTGCGCACCGCCACCCGTGGCGGAATGCGGGCCATGACGGTGCCCTCGGTGGCCCGCACCTGGGCCTCCGCGCCGGGCTCGTAGTCGTACTGCTCCAGATCCACCATGCCCACCAGGCCCCGGCGCAGGCGCAGGTTGTCCAGCCGCCGCTCCACATAGATCAGGCTGGCGGGCAGGGTGCGGAACCGCTCCTCCCGCAGGTAGCGGGTCATGGTGTTGTTGACCTCCATGATGTCGGTCTCCACGCTGGGGCCGTCCAGGCAGCTCTCGGGCAGGATCAGGCGCAGGGTGGATGGGGCGGAGCCCACCAGCTCCTCCACCTCCTGCCAGTACTCCGGCTGGGAGGTGTACTGGTCGCAGGCCACCACCGACCACTTGGTGTAATCACAGTTCTGGGGCAGGAGGATGTCCGCCGGGCGGAAGGCCAAGCCGTCAAACGGGTCGCACATACGTCCGCCCTCCTCAGTCCATGGCCCGCCGGATGGCGGCCAGCAGCTCGTCAAAGCCCTCGTAGGCGGGCACCTCCGGGTGGTCGGCCTTGATCTGCGCCGTGCTCTTGAAGAGGAAGCCGGCGCGGCTGGCCTGGATCATGCCCAGGTCGTTGTAGCTGTCCCCGGCGGCGATGGTGTCGTAGCCGATGGACTGGAGGGCCTTCACCGTGGTCAGCTTGGACTGGGGGCAGCGCATGCGGAAGCCGGTGATGGCCCCGTCGGGCGCCACCTCCAGGGTGTTGCAGAACAGGGTGGGCCAGTTCAGCTTTTTCATCAGGGGCTGGGCAAACTGCTCAAAGGTGTCGCTGAGGATGAGCACCTGGGTGAAGCTGCGCAGCTCGTCCAGAAAGGCCCGCGCGCCGGGCAGGGGGTCGATTTGGGCAATGGTAGCCTGAATCTCCCGCAGCCCCAGGCCGTGCTCCCGCAGTATGCCCAGGCGGTACTCCATCAGCTTGTGGTAATCGGGCTCGTCCCGGGTGGTGCGCTTGAGGGCGGGGATGCCGCTGGCCTCGGCGAAGGCAATCCAGATCTCGGGGACCAGCACGCCCTCCATGTCCAGACAGGTGATGTACATATGCTGCCTCCTCTCAGAATGGGGGTGGATGGAAGCTCAGCCCTCCCGGGCCTGCTTCTTGCGCAGGTTGGTCAGGAAGTTGTCCATGCGGGTCAGGGCCTCGGCGATGTCCTTCATGCTGGTGGCGTAGCAGCAGCGGATGAAGCCCTCGCCGCCGGGGCCGAAGGCGGCGCCGGAAATGACGGCCACCTTCTCCTCCATCAGAAACCGCTCGCAGAATTCGTCGGAGGTCAGGCCGGTGCCCCGGATGTCGGGAAACACGTAAAAGGCGCCCTTGGGCTCGAAGCAGGGCAGGCCGATGCGGCGCAGGCCCTCCACCAGATAGCGGCGGCGGCCGTCGTACTCGTCCCGCATCTTCTCAATGTCCACGTCACCGTTGCGCATGGCCTCAATGGCGGCATACTGGCTGGTGGTGGGGGCGGACATGATACCGAACTGGTGGAGCTTGAGCATCTGCTGGAGAATGGGCGCGGGGCCACAGACGTAGCCCATGCGCCAGCCGGTCATGGCGTGGCTCTTGGAGAAGCCGTTGACCACGATGGTGCGGTCGTACAGCTCCGGCAGGTTGGCGGGCGACACGTGCTTCTGGCCATAGGTCAGCTCGGCGTAGATCTCGTCGGAGAGAACCATGGCGTTGGTGTCCTTCAGCACCCCGGCCAGCTCCTCCAGATCGGCCCGCTCCAGAATACCGCCGGTGGGATTGGAGGGGAAGGGAAGCACCACGGCCTTGGTGCGGGGGGTGAGGGCGGCGCGGAGCTGCGCGGCGGTGAGGCGGAACTCGTTCTCCGCCTTCAGCTCCACGTACACCGGCGTACCCCCGGCCATGGACGTCAGGGGCCCGTAGCACACAAAGGAGGGCACGGGGATGATCACCTCATCGCCGGGGTTGAGGATGCACCGCAGGGCCAGGTCGATGGCTTCGCTGCCGCCCACTGTGACCACAATCTGATGGGCGAAGTCGTATTGCAGGCCGAAGCGGCGGTTCAGGTAGGCCGCGATCTCCCGGCGCAGCTCCGCCATGCCGGCGTTGGAGGTGTACTTGGTGAAGCCCTTCTCCAGAGAGTAGATGCCCGCGTCCCGGATGTGCCAGGGGGTGACGAAATCGGGCTCCCCCACGCCCAGAGAGATGGCATCCTTCATCTCCTCCAGGATATCGAAAAAGCGCCGGATGCCGGAGGGTTTGACCTCCTGGATGCGCCGGCAGAGTATTTCATCGTAATTCATGAAAAGATCCACTCCTTCTCCTGCTGCTCCTGCTTTTCAAAGATCAGGTGCTTCTCCTTGTACTTGTGCAGGATAAAATGGGTGGCGGTGCCCGTCACGTCCTCCAGGGTGGACAGGCGCTCCCCCACAAACTGGGCCACCTCTTTCAGCGTGCGGCCCGAGATAATGACGGTGAGATCAAAGGCGCCGCTCATCAGATAGACGCTCTCCACCTCGTCGTACTGGTAGATGCGCTCGGCCACCCGGTCAAAGCCGTCGCCCCGCTGGGGCGTCACCTTCACCTCAATGAGGGCGGTGACCGCCTCCCGGTCGGTGCGGTCCCAGTCCACGATGGCCTGATAGCCCAGGATGGTCTTGTCCGCCTCATAGCGCTGAATGGCGGCCTCCACGTCCGCCACAGTCATATCCGTCATGGATGCAAGCTGTTCATGGGTCAGCGTGCAGTCCTGTTCCAGAAGCCGGAGCAGCTTTGCCATAATACTTCCTCCCATCTGCGTTTGAGCCCGCGCAAGCCGCGGGACAGCTTTATAAACTCTTATTATATACGCCCCCTCCCAGGATTACAATAGCGCATTCAAGCTCCCCCGCGCGGTATTCGCCGCTTTGTGCGGTATGATGAAATATTTTATTTATCCCTGCCATTTTCTTGTAGAAATCCATCTCTCAATATGGTATGATAAACGGTGACGTACAAATCCCTTTTCACTTCAAACAACGACGGAGGTGTTACGATGGACTACGCCGAGATGGTCAGCCAGATCATGGCCGCCGAACAGGGCGCCAAGGTGCTGGCGGAGGAGTCCCGTGCCAGGCGGCAGCAGCTCCAGGCCGGCCTGGAGCAGGAGATCTCCGCTATGCGCGAGAGCTATCTGGCGCGGGCCCGGCAGCGGCTGGAGCAGGTGCAGCAGACTGAGGAGGCCGCCGCCGAGGAGGCGCTGGACCGGCTGGACCGAAAGCTGGAGCAGACCATGCGCGCGGTGGAGGCGTCCTATGAGAAAAACAAGGAGCGCTGGGTGGACACCCTGTTCTCCCTGATCGTGGGCGTACAGCCGTGAAAAACGCGGAGATGACCTACGGCGCGCTGTCCGCCAAGATCCGCGCCCTCTACGGCAAGCGCCTGCGGGCGGACGACTTTGCCCGGCTGGCCGGGCTGAAAAATGAGGCCGAACTGCTGGAGGCCCTGCGGCAGCATCCGGGCTGGAGCCGCGCCCTGTCCCTGGTCCCCCCCGGTGCCTGGTCCTACGTGGGCCGGGTGGAGATGGAGGGCGCTCTGCGGGACGAGCTGCGGCTGGAGTACCGGAGCCTGTCCTATTACGTCCCCCGGGAGGACAAGCCCCTGATGCAGTTCCAGCTCCGGGCTGCGGAGCGGAGCGCCCTCCTGGCCGCCCTGCGCCGGCTCAAGACCGGCCGCTACGCCAAGGAGCCTCCCCCCACGTCTGCGGTGCCCCTCCGCCTGCGGCTGGACGAGGGGGCCCTGGCCTCCTGCACCAGCTACGACCAGCTCCTGGACGCTGCCCGCGACACCATCTACGCGCCCGTGCTCCGGCACCTGCGCCCAAGCCGGGACGGCGCACTGCCCGACTTCACCCTGGCGGAGGCCGCCCTGCGCACCGCCTACTTCTCCCACCTCTACCGCATCGTCCACCGGCAGTATACCGGCCGCACCCAGAAGGTACTTCTCCGCGCCCTGGGGGAGCAGATCGACCTGCTCAACATCATCCATGTGCTCCGCCTCAAAACCTACTTCCCCCAGACGGAGCCGGAGACCTATCTGCGCGTTCTCTTCCCCTTTCACTACCGCCTCAACCCCGACTTCACCCGCGCCCTCTGCGCCGCCCCCGGCGTGGACGACGTCTTCGCCCTGCTGCGGGACTCCCCCTACCGGGACTGCTTCGACGGCGTGGCGGTGGGCGCGGTGGAGGAGTACTACCAGCGGGCCATCTGCCGCTTCAACAAGCGTCAGCTCGCCGCCGTGCCCCCCTCCATTTACACCGCCGTGGCGTACCTGGAGCTCAAGGAGCTGGAGCTGAGTGTGCTGATTAACGTGATCGAGTCGGTGAAATACGGCGTCCCTTACCGCGCAGAACTCGCAGATCTGGTGGGCCAATAAGCCCCCCAAGCCCATGTCAAGGAAGGAGCTACCGCAATGTCCGTTGTCCCGATGAAGCTGCTCACCATCGCCGGGCCGCTGGAGCGGTTTGACGATGTGGTGCGCGCCTGCGTCATCGACCAGGAGTTCCACCCGGAAAACGCCCTGCAGCTCATGCGGAGCGTGAAGGGCCTGCGGCCCCTGGAGCTGGAAAACCCCTACAGCGCACTCCTCCACCGCTCGGTGGAGGTGGCCGATGAGGCGGGCATCCCCCTGGCCTATGCCCCCTTCGACCCCGCTTCCCCCTTGGAGGATTTCGCTTCCTATTTCGATTCCCTCTCCGGGCGCATCGCCGCCCTGCACCGGCGGAGGGAGGAGCTGGAGCACAAGGCCGACGAGGCCCGCAGCATGGTGGACCAGCTCCAGAACCTCCGGGGACTCAACGTCAGCCTGGACGAGCTCTGGGGCCTGGATCACGCCCGGTTCCGATACGGCTACCTGCCCCGGGAGACCTATGACGGCTTCCGGGAGGCCCTCAACGAGGAGGAGGACATCTTTTTCGTCCCCACCACCCTGGGCGCCCGGCGGGTATATGGGGTCTACTTCACCACCAAGGAGGCCCACCACAAGGTGGACTCCCTGTTCAATTCCCTGCACTTTGTACGCATTCGTCTGGAGGACCCGCCCGGCGGGACAGTGGACAACGCCACGGCAGAGCTCAACGCCCAGGTGGAGGCCGCCCAGGCGGCGGTGGCCCAGGTGGGGCAGGAGCTGGAGGAGCTGCGCCGGCAGGAGCGGGAGCACATTCTATCCAGCTACTCCTACCTGCGCTACCACAGCGAGTGCTGCGGGCTGCGCCAGTACGCCTGCCGCAGCAAGGGCACCTTTTACCTCACCGGCTGGGTGCCGGCGGCGGCGGTGCCGGAAATCGAGGAAACGCTCGCCCGGTTCCCCAACCTGTCCTGCGTAGCCGATACCGCCGATGACGTGCGCCACGCCAAGCCCCCCACCAAGCTGAAAACCTGCTTCCTGGGCCGGGTGTTCCAGCCCTTCCTGGAGATGTATGGCCTGCCCGCCTACAACGAGAAGGACCCCTCCCTGTTCATGGCCCTGACCTACTGCCTGTTCTTCGGCATCATGTTCGGCGACCTGGGGCAGGGGCTCTGTCTGGCCCTCATTGGCCTTGTACTGGCCAGGTGGAAGGGCATGTGGCTGGGCGGCATCATCACCTGCTGCGGCCTGTCCGGCGCGCTGTTCGGCTGCGTCTACGGGTCAGTGTTCGGCTTTGAGGACATTCTCCCCGGTTTTAAAATCATGGAGGAGACTACCTTTGCGGGCCTGGGCGTGGTGAGCAATGTCCTGCTGCTGCTGGTCCTGTCCATCTGTCTGGGCGTGTTTATGCTGCTGCTGGTGATGGTCATCAACATCCTCAACGGCATCCGCCAGAAAAACTATGAAAAAATCCTCTTCGGGCCCAACGGCGCGGCGGGCATCGTGTTTTACGCCGGACTGCTCACCGCGGCCGTGTCCACCCTGGCCTTCGGCGTGAACCTGTTCACCCCCGCCTATGTGCTGCCCGTGCTGATCCTCCCCCTGGTGCTCATGCTCCTGCGGGAGCCGCTGTCCCATCTGCTGGCCAAGGACCCCCACTGGAGGGAATTTTCAGTGGGCGAGGTGCTGGGCACCGGCTTCTTCGAGCTGTTCGAGACCCTGCTCAGCTACCTGACCAACACCCTGTCCTTCATGCGCGTGGGCGCCTATGCCATCACCCACGTGGGCCTGATGCTGGTGGTCCACATGCTGGCCGGCCTGGCCGGCGGGGTGGGCGGCCCGGCGGGCATCCTGATCCTGGTGCTGGGCAACGCCTTCGTCATGGGCTTCGAGGGCCTTCTGGTGGGCATCCAGGTGCTCCGTCTGGAGTTCTACGAGCTCTTCGGCCGCTTCTACGACGACGGCGGCATCCCCTTTGTCCCGAAAAAAATCGACTATGCTGCCCGCACAAACGGGTAATCCTGAGGAGGTAGTCACCATGCTGAAATTCATTGTCCTGTTCTTTGCCGCCTTCGCGGTTTTCTCCCCCCTGTTCCTCATCGGCATCCGCAAGTACACCGGACGCAGGGCCAAACGGGCCCTTGGAGCCAACATCGCCTCCTTCTTCGCCTTCCTGGTGCTGGCCAGCGTGGTGGGCATCGGCGGCAGTGCCTCCGCCGCCGGCGCGCCTGAGGCCGCCGCGGCGGCTGGCGGTATCGCCGAGGGCCTCAAGTACGTAGGCGCCGCCCTGGCCGTGGGCCTGAGCGGCATCGGCGGCGGCATCGCCGTGGCCTCCTCCGCGTCTGCCGCCCTGGGCGCCATCTCCGAGAACGACAAGGCCTTCGGTAAGGCCCTCATCTTCGTTGGCCTGGCCGAGGGTGTGGCGCTGTACGGCCTGATCGTGGCGCTGCTGCTGCTCTTCGTGTAATCCGTCCAGAGGTAACGGTGTGCTGCGCAGGCACACAAGGTGAATTGCCCCGAGGGGCAAGAGAAGGCACCTTGGGGTGTGTCCTGCTCCGCACGGATTTTGATTTCGCCCGCAGGGCGGGCGAAACGCTGAGAGGCAACTTATGAAATACTTCGTCATCACCGACAGCACGGATACCCAGGTGGGGCTGCGCCTGGCTGGCATCGAAGGGGTCGTGGTGCGGGAGGAGCCCCTGGTGCGCGCCGCCATCCAGACCGCCGCCGCCGATCCCGACATCGCCGTGCTGCTCATCACCGAAAAGCTGGCCGCCCTGTGCCAGGATCTCATCGCCCCGCTGAAGCTCACCGCCCAGCGGCCCCTGGTGGTGGAGATCCCCGACCGGCACAGCGCCGGCCGCGCCCCCGACTCCATCACCCGCTACATCCGGGAGGCCATTGGAGTCAAGCTCTGACCAGCTCCGTGAGGAGGTTAACTATGCCTGATATGAATCAAAAGCTGGACCGCTTCACCGCCAAAATCCTGGCGGAAGCCGCCGACGAGAGCAAGCGCGCCCTCGCGGAGGTCAAGCGCCGCCGGGAGCTCCGCTTTCAGGAAGCAGAGGACGCGGCGCTGAAGGAGGCCTACGAATACATCCACGGGGAGGTGGCCCGCATCCAGTCGGAGGCTGGGCGGGGCGTGTCCCGCCATATGCTGGAGAACAAGCGGGCCCTCTACCTGCGCCGCACCGAGATGGCCCAGGAGGTCTTCGCCCTGGTGCGGGCCAAAATCGCCGCCTTCACCCGCACTACCGCCTATGGCCAGCGGCTCACTGCCCTGCTGGCCGAGGCGCTGGAGCAGCTCTCCGGCGCGGAGGAGGTGCTGGTCACCCTGCGGGGCGACGATCTGAGCTTTCGGGAGGCCCTGGCCGCCTCCGCGCCCCAGGTCCGCCTGACCTTCCGGGAGGGGGACTTCCGCCTGGGCGGCCTGATCGCCGAGTCCCCCGATCTGGGCCTGCGGGTGGACTCCTCCTTTGACAGCGCAGCCGGCGAGTTGTCTGGCCACTTTGCCGAGCTCTTCGGCCTGTCGCTCTCCGACGAATAAGAAAGGATGGTACTTCCAATGAATCAAACGCACTATACCATCCACGGCATCAACGGCCCGGTCGTCAAGGTGACCGGCGGCAAGGGCCTGGCCATGATGGATATGGTCAGCGTGGGCGAGGAGGGCCTGATCGGCGAGGTGGTCAGTGTGGACCGCTCGGCCACCACCGTCCAGGTCTACGAGGACACTGCCGGCCTCAAGCCCGGCCAGCCGGTGGTGAGCCAGGGGGCCCCCATGGCCATCACCCTGGGCCCCGGCATGCTGACCAACATCTTCGACGGCATTGCCCGCCCCCTCAAGGTCATTGAGGCGGAGAGCGGCCCCTTCATCGGCCGTGGGCTGAACATCCCCTCCCTGGACCAGGAGAAGACGTGGGATGTCACCCTCCATGTAAAGGCAGGCGACGTTCTCGCCCCTGGCGCACTCTATGCCTCCTGCCCGGAGACTCCCCTCATCGTCCACCGCTGTCTGGTGCCCGCCGGGGTGTCCGGCCGGGTCACCAAGGTGGCGCCCGCCGGGGCCTACCGGGTCAGCGACACTCTGGTGGAGCTCACCGACGACCACGGGCAGATCCACCCCCTGGCCCTGGCCCAGCGGTGGCCCATCCGCACCCCCCGCCCCATCGCCCAGCGGCTGCCCATCGACCGGCCTCTGGTCACCGGGCAGCGGATCATCGACACCCTTTTCCCCATCGGAAAGGGGGGCGCCGCCGCCATCCCCGGCCCCTTCGGCGCGGGCAAGACCATGACCCAGCACCAGCTGGCCAAGTGGTCGGACGCGGACATCATCGTCTACCTGGGCTGTGGCGAGCGCGGCAATGAGATGACCCAGGCCCTGGAGGAGTTCTCCGAGCTGCTGGATCCCAAGAGCCAGCAACCCCTGATGAACCGCACCATCCTCATCGCCAACACCTCCAACATGCCGGTGGCCGCCCGCGAGGCGTCGGTCTACACCGGCATGACCATCGCCGAGTACTACCGGGATATGGGCTACCACGCGGCCCTCATGGCCGACTCCACCTCCCGCTGGGCGGAGGCCCTGCGGGAGATCTCCGGCCGGCTGGAGGAGATGCCCGCCGAGGAGGGCTTTCCCGCCTACCTGGCCTCCCGCCTGGCCGAGTTCTACGAGCGGGCGGGCTATGTGAAGACTCTGGAGGGGAAGGAGGGGAGCGTCACTGTGATCGGCGCCGTCTCCCCCCAGGGCGGCGACTTCTCCGAGCCGGTCACCCAGAATACCAAGCGCTATGTGCGCACCTTCTGGGGCCTGGACCGCGCCCTGGCCTACGCCCGCCACTTCCCCTCCATCAACTGGCTGACCTCCTACTCGGAGTACGCCGACGATCTCAGGCCCTGGTACGACGAGCACGTGGGGCCGGAGTTCGTCACCTGCCGCCACCAGATGGCCCACCTGCTCCAAAAGGAGTCGGAGCTGATGGAGATCGTCAAGCTCATCGGCGCGGACATCCTGCCCGAGGATCAGAAGCTCATCATCGAAACCGCCAAGCTCTTCCGGGTGGGCTTTCTCCAGCAGAACGCCTACCACGCCATCGACACCTATGTGCCCCTGGGCAAGCAACTGCGCATGATGGAGCTGATGCTCAAGCTCTACCACGGGGCCAAGGACATCGTCTCCCGGGCCATCCCCCTGTCCCAGCTCAAGGAGACCGGCATCTTCGAGGCCCTGGCCAAGATGAAGTACGAGGTGCCCAACGACGGCCAGGAGAAGTTCGCGGAGTATGACGCCGCCATTGAGGACGCCCTGCGGCAGGTCAACGAGGCCAACCGCTGAGGTTGGAGATAGAGGTGAAACACTGACATGAGACTGGAATACATCGGCCTTTCGGAGCTGTCCGGCTCCCTCATTGCCCTGGAGGGGGTCAAGGACGTGGCCTACGATGAGATGGCGGAGGTCACTCTGGAGAACGGGGAGCGCCGCTATGGCCGCGTCATCCTCATTGACGGCGACCGGGTGGTTCTCCAGGTATTTGAGGGCACCCGGGGCATCTCTCTGGAGAACGCCTCCACCCACTTCACCGGCAAGAGCATGGACATCGCCCTGTCCAAGGAGATGCTGGGCCGGGTGTTCGACGGCGCGGGCCGCCCCATCGACGCCCTGGGCGAGATCTACCCGGAGGAGCGGCGTAACATCAACGGCTCCGCCATCAACCCCGTCTCCCGCAAGTACCCCCGCAGCTGCATCTACACCGGCATCTCCGCCATCGACGGCTGCGCCACCCTCATCCGGGGGCAGAAGCTGCCCATCTTCTCCGGCTCCGGCATGAAGCACAACGAGCTGGCCGCCCAGCTCGTGCGGCAGGCCAGGGTGCCCAACCAGGACGGGGAATTTGCAATCGTCTTCGCCGCCATGGGCGTGAAGAACGACACCGCCGAGTTCTTCCGCCGCTCCTTCGAGGAGGCCGGCGCCCTGAGCCGGGTGGTCATGTTCCTCAACCTGGCCTCCGACCCCATCATCGAGCGCATCCTCACCCCCCGCTGCGCCCTTACGGCGGCGGAGTTCCTGGCCTTTGAGCACGGCTACCACGTGCTGGTGGTGCTCACCGACATGACCTCCTACTGCGAGGCCCTGCGCGAGTTCTCCTCCTCCAAGGGGGAGATCCCCTCCCGCAAGGGCTTCCCCGCCTACCTCTACTCGGATCTGGCCTCCCTCTACGAGCGGGCGGGCATGATCCACGGCCGCGCCGGCTCGGTGACCCAGGTGCCGGTGCTCACCATGCCCAACGACGACATCACCCACCCCATCCCCGATCTCACCGGCTACATCACCGAGGGGCAGATCGTGCTGGACCGGGAGCTGGATCAGAAGGGCATCTATCCCCCCATCGCCATTCTCCCCTCCCTGTCCCGCCTGATGAAGGACGGCGTGGGCAAGGGCTTCACCCGGGAGGATCACTACGACGTATCCAACCAGCTCTTTGCCTCCTACTCCAAGGTGCAGGACGCCCGCAGCCTGGCCAGCGTCATCGGCGAGGACGAGCTGAGCGAGCTGGACAAGCAGTATCTGGCCTTCGGCGACGCCTTCGAGCGCAAGTTTGTCCACCAGAGCCTGGTGGAAAACCGCACCATTGCGGAGACGCTGGACCTGGGGTGGAAGCTGCTGACCATGCTGCCCAGGGGCGAGCTGGACCGGGTGGACGCCAAGACCATCGAGGCCCACTATGTGGAGGGGGCGTGGAAGGAGCTCTTTGAGCGGAAGCAGTCATAGCCGGAAAGGAGGTCAACCGCCATGGCCAATCTGCTGCCCACCAAGGGCAACCTGATCGCCGCCAAGCGCTCCCGGATGCTGGCCCGGACGGGCTACGAGCTGATGGACCGCAAGCGCAACATCCTCATCCGGGAACTCATGGGCATGATGGACACCGCCAAGGAGTTGCAGGGACAGATCGACGCCGTCTTTACCGAGGCGTACACCGCCCTCCAGGCGGCCAACATCCGCCTGGGCATCTGCGACCGCATCGCCGAGGCGGTGGATGTGGACGACTCCCTGACCCTGCGCTACCGCTCCGTTATGGGGGTGGAGCTGCCCCGCATCCCCGGCCAGTCCCCCCCGCCCCGGCCGGAGTACGGCATGGGGGATACCTGTTCCGAGCTGGATGAGTGCTACCTCAAGTTCTACAGGGTCAAGGAGCTGACCCGCCGGCTGGCGGAGGTGGAGACCTCTATCTACCGCCTGGCCGACGCCATCAAAAAGACCCAGAAGCGGGCCAACGCTTTACAGAACATTGTCATCCCCGGCCTGGACGGCACCATCCGCTTCATCACCGACGCCCTGGAGGAGAAGGAGCGGGAGGAGTTTGCCCGTTTGAAGGTCATCAAGCGGGTGACCACAAAACAGAAGTGAGGCGGAATTCCGCCTCACTTCTGTTTTACACGGGGCCGACGCTCTCCACCAGGGCGGCCAAGGCCTCCGGGGTGAGGCCCGCATCGGAGGTGACGGAGTAGCTGAACCCCTCCGCCGACCACACCGCCGCCGCGATCCGGCCGCCGTCCCCCCGGCAGTCCACCGGCACCGCCCCCACGGTCTGCGTCCACTCCGCCTCATAGGCGTTATAGTCGCCGCTGATATCCCCTGCGCCCGGGGCCATCCGGTAGCACAGGGTATCCGTTCCGTCCGACCAGCGCAGCTCCGCCAGCTCTCCGGGCAGGCTCTGGACCAGGCTCAGTTCATAGCCCTCCGGCAGGGCCGCCGGTATCCGCAGAGGGTAGGACAGGGCCGCCGTCAGGGCCTGGAGATCGTCATACACCACAGGGCCGTATCCGCCCTGTACCACCGCCGGCGGCGTGGTCGTCACCGGCGGCACTCCATAGGACGACCACACCATCAGGACGACGCAGCAGACTGCCGAGGCGAGGGCCGCCAGACGGAGCCACCGCCATGCCGGGACAGCGGGCCGCCGGTTGGCCCGGCGGGTCACCGCTTCCAGCAGCCGCTGCTCCAGCTCCGGTGTGACCACCACGGCATCCATCAGCGCGCCGTACGCGCTCCTCCTATTCCTCAAAGTCATACCCCTCCTTCAGCAGCTCCCGCAGCCGGGCCCTGGCCCGGGTGAGCAGGGAGCGGATCGTGGCCTCCTTCTTCCCCAGCAGCCGGGCGATCTCCACCGTGCTGTAGCCCTCGTAGTAGTACAGGTGAACCACCCCCCGGTAGCGGGCGGGCAGGGCGCCCACCGCGTCCCACACCGCGGCGAGCTGCGGCTCCTCCCGGCCGGGGAGCAGCTCGGACAGCTCCTCCTGGGGGTGCCGCCGCCAGTAGCTCAGCCGGTTCTTGCACAGGTTGGCGGCCACCCGTAGCAGCCAGGCCCGCTCATGGGCCTCGTCGGCAAAGGCCGGCGCCTTCTGGAGGTATTGCAGCAGGGCGTCCTGAAGCACGTCCTCCGCCTCCGCGCGCTGGTGGAGGTAGGCGCAGGCCAGCCGCAGCACCGCGTCCCCGTGCCGCCGCAGCGCCCGCGCCCCATCGGGCTGCAGGCAGGCCGGCTCCGCTCCTGCCTCCCCGGCCAGCAGCGCCCGCAGCCGGGCCAGCGGCCCGGACGGGCCGCGGCGCAGCAGTTGTTCCACAGAGTGTTCCCCCTTTCCTTCCATCTAGCATACAAACGGCGGGGCTCAACCGCTGCAAAAAAAATTTCTTTTTTTGCAGCGTCCGCCCGCCCTCGTTTGTTTACAGGGTGGAGCGGACCGGAAGGCCGCTCGCCTGAAAAGCAGAAAGGATGATTGTTATGAAGCGTTCCAGCAGACTGCTGGCCGGCCTTACCGCCGCCTCCCTGACCCTCACCGCCCTGGGCGGCGCGGCATGGGCCGCGGAGGGCGACCGGCCCCCCCTCACCGTCAACGGCGAAGCGACCGGAATCACCGTGGAGGAGCAAAACGGCGGCTATCTCGTCCCCGTCCGCCGTCTGGCCGAGTACCTGGGGTACACCGTGGAGTGGCATCCGGAGGACGGGACCGTCACGCTGGACAGCGGCTCCATGCACGCCACCCTCACCCTGGGCGTGAACTCCTATCAGGCCGTCACCAGCCTGGAAGGCATGGTGGGCATGACCGCCCCCTTCGCCCTGGCTGCCGCCCCCTATGCCGTGGACGGCGTCACCTACGCCCCCCTGGAGCTGTTCGTGGTGCTCATGGGCAATCCGGAGGAGGCCGTCACCGCCGCGGACGGCGGCGTGGAGCTGACGACCCAGCAGCCCGCGGACGGCGTGCAGCTTCCGAACCCGTGGCAGGCATGCGCCTCCCTGGCGGAGCTGGAGCAGGCCGCCGGATATCCCGTGCCCCTGCCCGCGCTCCCCGAGGGGTATACGCCTGCGCTGTACCAGGCCATCCCCGGCTCCCTGGCCGAGGTGCGCTTCACCGGCGGCGGCGACACCCTTCTCTACCGGGTCGGCCCCGGCGGCGGGGACGTGAGCGGCGACTACAACGCCTATCCCGACACCTGGAGCGTGGAGGCCGGCGGCGTGTCCGTCACCTGCAAGGGAGCGGACGGGACGGTATCGCTCGCCCTTTGGGAGCGGGACGGATACAGCTTCTCCCTCTCCTCTGAGCACGGGCTGAGCACGGTCGCTGTAGAGGCCGCCGCGGCCGGTGCTCAATAAAAGGACGGGCCTGCCAGGCAGGCCCGTCCTTTTTTAGTACGTGTGGGTGCAGGTCTCCCGGATTTTGGCCTGGAGGCTCTTCAAGTCCTCAAAGCTCTCCGGCCGCTTGCGGGGATCCCGCAGCAGGGCGGAGGGGTGGTACATGGCCATCATCCACACCCCGGCCTTTTCGATCCACTGGCCATGCTCACGGGTGATTTTGAAGTCCTCCTTGATGAGCTTCATAGCGGCGATGCGCCCCAGGCAGACGATGATCTTCGGCTTGAGCAGAGCCACCTGGTTGCGCAGATAGCCGATACAGGCCTCCTGCTCGATGTTCAGGGGATCCCGGTTCTGGGGCGGGCGGCACTTGACCATGTTGCCGATGAACACCTTCTCCCGCTTCAGGTCGATCATGGCCAGCATATCGTCCAGCAGCTGGCCCGCCCGGCCCACAAAGGGCCGGCCGGTGCGGTCCTCCTGCTCGCCGGGGCCCTCCCCGATGAACATGACCTCCGCGTCCCTGGCTCCCTCGCCGAACACCACGTTGGTCCGGGTCTCCGCCAGGCCGCACTTCTGACAGTGGATGCACTCCTCATAGAGGGCGTCCCAATCCTTCATAGTCTCTCACCTCAGTGTGTGGTTTTCGACATTGTACCACACCCGCGCCCCCGGTGCAAAAAAATTTTGTGCTTGACTTTTGCCTTCAAACTGCGTATACTACGCTCAACAAAGGCAGAGAGAACGACCGCCCCCCGTGAGGGCCGACAGAGAATCCGGGTCACCGACTGAGAGCCCGGTCCGGCAGGATGGGATGGCGCAACACGTTTGAGCCGGCGTCCCGAGCCCTGGCCTCAGGGGGTAGGCGCGCCCGTCCCACCCGCGTTAAGGGTTCCGAGTGGCGTCCGTTGCACACGACGGCGCAATTTTGGGTGGTACCGCGGAGTTTGTTCCGTCCCGAAGCTGGAAAACCGGCTTCGGGATTTTTTTATTCTTTTTTGCAGAAAGGTGTGATTGGCATGGAAGTTCTGGCAACGAAATTCGACGCGGCGGTGGTGGGCCGGAATAACCGGGCCGTCACCCTGCACGGGATGGTGCACGCCCTGCGGGATCTGGGCGGGGTCACCTTCCTCACCCTGCGCACCCGGGAGGGGCTGGTCCAGTGCGTCTGTCCCCGGCGTCCCGAGGGGGTGCGCGAGGAGTGCGCCGTCTCTGTCTCCGGCGTGCTCCGGCCCGAGCCCCGGGCGCCCGGCGGGGCGGAGCTGGCGGAGGCCCGGTGCACGGTGCTCTCCTGGCCCGCCGCGCCCCCGCCGGTGCCCCTGTCCAAAAAGAGTTCCGTCAGCCTGGACACGGAGCTCTCCCTCCGCCCAGTGACCCTCCGCGCCCCCCGCGCCCGGGCGGTGTTCCGCATCCAGGCGGCCGTCTGCCGGGCCTTCCGGGAGTTTCTCCAGGGGGAGGGCTTTACCGAGATCCACACCCCCAAGCTGGGCCAGGCCGGGGCCGAGGGAGGCTCCAGCCAGTTCCGGCTGGACTATTTCGGCCGGAAAGCTGTGCTGGCCCAGTCCCCCCAGCTCTACAAGCAGGCCATGGTGGGGGTGTTTGAGCGGGTGTATGAGATCGGCCCGGTGTTCCGGGCGGAGAAGCACGCCACCCAGCGGCACCTGAACGAATATACCTCCCTGGATCTGGAGATGGGCTTTCTCCACTCCTTTACCGACCTGATGGCGCTGGAGCAGGGCTTTCTGCGCCGCCTTGTGGCCCTGCTCCGGCAGGAATACGCCGGAGAGCTGGCCCTGCTGGGTGCGGAGCTGCCCGATGCGGAGCACATACCCGCCGTCCGCTTTGACGAGGCCAAGCGCCTGGCGGCGGAGGCCTACGGCTATGCCATCCGGGAGCCCTACGATCTGGAGCCGGAGGAGGAGCAGCACATCGGCCGGTACGCCAAGGAGGTGTGGGGCAGCGACTTCGTGTTCGTCACCCACTACCCCGGCAGGAAGCGTCCCTTCTACACCATGGACGATCCGGAAGACCCCCGGTACACCCTCTCCTTCGATCTGCTCTTCCGGGGGATGGAGATCACCACCGGCGGCCAGCGTATCCACAATTACGGCCAGCAGGTGGAAAAGTTAAAGGCGCGGGGCATGGAGCCGGAGGATTTTTCGGGCTACCTGCTGTTCCACAAGCACGGCGCGCCGCCCCACGGCGGCCTGGGCATCGGCCTGGAGCGGCTGACCATGCAGCTCTGCGGCCTGGACAACATCCGCCGGGCCAGCCTGTTTCCCCGGGACCGGACCAGGCTTGAGCCATAAGGAGCGGGGGCGGGCGCGGTTCGCCCCCCAGACAGCGAAGAAAAGGAGGAACCCTTCCCATGAATATTACCGAAGCGCGGATCGACCATCTGTCCGATCTGGCCCGCCTCTCCCTCCCCGGCGGGGAGAAGGAGGAGATCGCCCGGGAGCTGGAGCGGATTCTGGACTACATGGCGGTGCTGGACGGCCTGGACACCGCCGGCGCGGAGCCGCTGAGCCACGTTTTCCCGCTGAAAAACGTCCTGCGCCCCGATGAAACCGCCCCCTCCGCCGGCCGGACGGCCCTGCTGGCCGGGGCCCCGGCCGCCGACGGGGAGAGCTTTCTCGTCCCCAAGGCCGTGGAGTGAGGTGGAATATGGAGCTGTATGAACTGACTGCCCTGGAGCTGGCCGGGCAGCTCCGGGCCGGAGCCGTCACCCAGGCCGAGGCCATTGCCGCCGCCGCCGGGCGGATTGCCGCCTGCCAGCCGGGCAACAACGCCTTTATCACCGTGGCGGATTCGCCCGCCCCCGCACCCACACTGTCCGCCTCCCCCCTGGCCGGGGTGCCCATGGCCTACAAGGACAACCTCTGCACCAGGGGAATGCGCACCACCTGCGCCTCCAAAATTCTGGGGGACTTCACCCCCTGCTACGACGCCACCGCCGTGGAGCGCCTGACCGCCGCCGGGGCGGTGTCCATGGGCAAGCTGAACCTGGACGAGTTCGCCATGGGCTCCACCTGTGAGACCTCCTATTACGGCCCGGCGAAAAACCCCTGGGATCTCACCCGCTCCCCCGGCGGCTCCTCCGGCGGGGCGGCCGCCGCGGTAGCGGTCGGGGAGGTGTGGTACGCCATCGGCTCGGACACCGGAGGCTCCATCCGCCAGCCCGCCGCCCACTGCGGCGTCACCGGCATGAAGCCCACCTACGGCTCCGTGTCCCGGTACGGCTTGGTCGCCTACGCCTCCTCCCTGGATCAGCTCGGCCCCATCGCCCGCTCCGCCGCCGACTGCGCGGCGGTGCTGGAGCTCCTCCGTGGGCGGGATCCCCGGGACGCCACCAGTCTGGAGCTCCCCACCGGGGGACTGCTCTGCGCCCTCACCGGCGACGTGCGGGGCAGGCGCATCGGCCTGCCCGCCGAGTGCTTCGGCGGCGCGCTGGAGCCGGAGGTGGCCGCCGCCGTCCGGGCCGCCGCCGGGGTGCTCCGGGCGCGGGGGGCGGTGGTGGAGGAGTGCTCCCTGCCCCTGCTGGACTACGCGGTGCCCGCCTACTACATCCTGGCCTGCGCCGAGGCCTCCTCCAACCTGGCCCGGTTCGACGGGGTGAAATTCGGCTGGCGGGCGGAGGGCTGCGGCAGTCTGGAGGAGCTGTACCGCAGAACCCGCACCGAGGGCTTCGGCCCGGAGGTGAAGAAGCGGATTCTTCTGGGCACCTTCGTCCTCTCCGCGGACTGCTACGACTCCTATTACAAAAAGGCCCTCCAGGCCAGGGCCAGGCTGAAGGCCGCCTTTGACGCGGTCTTCCAGAGGTACGATCTGCTCCTCACCCCGGTGGCCCCCACCACCGCCCCCCGGCTGGGGGAGGGCCTGGCCGACCCGCTGAGCCTTTACCTGAGCGATATCTACACCGTCCCCGCCAACCTGGCGGGCCTGCCCGCCCTGTCCATGCCCTGCGGCTTCGACCGGGGCGGCCTGCCCATCGGCGCCCAGCTCATCGGCCCGGCCCTGGGGGATCTGGCGGTGCTGGACGCCGCCCACGCCTACCAGCAGGAGACCGACTGGCACCGCCGCCATCCGGCCGCGCCTGCAGCCGCCAAAGGAGGTGACGCGCTGTGAACTGGGAAACCGTAATCGGCCTGGAGACCCATGTGGAACTGGCCACCAAAAGCAAAATCTTCTGCGCCTGCACCACCGCCTTCGGCGGCGCGCCCAACACCCACTGCTGCCCGGTGTGCACCGGCATGCCGGGGGCGCTGCCCGTGCTCAACGGGAAGGTGGTGGAGTACGCCGTCCGGGCCGCCCTGGCCCTGGGCTGCACCGTCACCCGGTACAGCCGGTTCGACCGGAAAAACTACTTCTACCCCGATCTGCCCAAGGCCTACCAGATCTCCCAGCTCTACCTGCCCATTGGCCGGGACGGAGCGGTGGAGGCGGGGGGCCGCACCGTGGGCATTCACGAGCTGCACATGGAGGAGGACGCGGGCAAGCTGATCCACGACCCCTGGACGGAGCAGACCAAAATCGACTACAACCGCTGCGGCGTGCCCCTCATCGAGATTGTCACCGAGCCCGGCTTCCGCACGGCGGAGGAGGTGGTCGCCTACCTGGAGTGGCTGCGGGAGACCCTGCAATACCTGGGCGTCTCCGACTGCAAGATGCAGGAGGGCTCCCTCCGGTGCGACGTGAACCTGTCGGTGCGCCCGGCGGGCTCGGACACGCTGGGCACCCGCACCGAGCTGAAAAACCTCAGCTCCTTCAAGGCCATCCGCCGGGCCATCTACTATGAGGCCCGGCGGCAGATCGAACGGCTGGAGGCGGGCGGCCGGGTGGTGCAGGAGACCCGGCGCTGGGACGAGAACAAGGACGCCTCCTATCCCATGCGCTCCAAGGAGGACGCCCAGGACTACCGCTACTTCCCCGAGCCGGATCTTCCGCCCCTGGAGCTGAGCGAGGCCTACATCCAGGCGCTGCGGGCCAGCCAGCCGGAGCTGGCGGCGGCCAAGCGGGCCCGCTATCAGGCCGTCTGGGGCCTGGGCTCCTACGACGCGGAGATGCTCACCTCCCAGAAGGCCCTGGCCCGCTTTTTCGAGGAGACGGTGGCCCTGGGGGCGGAGCCCAAGCAGGCGGCCAACTGGCTCATGGGGCCGGTGCTGGCCCAGCTCTCCGCCCACGGCCTGGAGGCCAGGGACATGGCCCTGACGCCCCCCACCCTGGCCCGGCTGATCCAGTTGGTGAAGGAGGGGCAGCTCAACCGCAACACCGCCGTCAAAGTGTGCGAGGCGGTCTTCGAGACCGACGGCGACGTGGACGCGTATGTGGCCGCCCACGGTCTGGCCCAGGTGTCCGACGCGGGCCTGGTGGCCCAGGTGGTGGAGCAAGTGCTCTCCGCCAATGAAAAATCGGTGGCCGACTACCGCTCCGGCAAGGAGAAGGCCTTCGGCTTCCTGGTGGGGCAGGTCATGCGCCAGCTCAGGGGCCAGGCGGCCCCGGCGGTGGTGCGTCAGGTGCTGCTGGAACAGTTGGCGGAGCAATAACAATGTGCGGGCCGGTCTTTTGACCGGCCCGCACGGTGTTTGCCCCTTCCGCCGCGGCTTCACAAATCACTACGAAAGCCCGGTACAGCCGTCCAGCACCTGTCCGCCCTGGAGCAGCTCCAGCTTCTCCAGCGCGGGGCTGCCCTCCAGCAGGAAGTGGAAGGTCTGGCCGGGATAGACCCGCTGGGTCAGGCTCTGCCCGCCTCCGTAGGTGAGGCGGACGGTGAGGCTGTCCCCCCGCTCGCCGCCCACCGCGCCGAAGATCACGGTGCCGCCCCCGGAGCCCAGCCGGGCGGCGGAGAGTTTGCCCGGCTCCGGCGCGGGGCACTCGTTGGCGGTCAGCTCATGCCAGCGGCCGTCCGTCCCGCTCCGCTCCAGACCGCTGGCCCGGAGGGTGGTGTGGGCCTCATCCCAGGAAAGAACCACATAGCCAGGCCCAGCGGGAAAGACGGCGTCCACGCTCCGGTTCGGCTGCTCCCGCTGGAAGTCCGCCTGGGGGCCCGAGGACAGGGGGCCGAAGCCCGCGCTGCCCACGCAGTTCTGGCCCGCCTCGCTCACCATGAACTCCGCCAGCCGCCGGGCGGGGGCGTCCTCCGGCTCGCCGGCCCGGAGCACCAGGTAGTTGTACCCCGCCAGGGGGTAGCTTCCGTCGGCGATGGTCTCATCCGAGGGGAGCACCCCATCCACCGCCAGCAGCTTGAGCTCCCCTCCGCCCGCGTCGCCCAGGAGCCAATAGCTATTTACATAATAATAGTACACACTATAGCCCATGGCGTAAGCCAGGGGGTCGGTGGTCATGGCCCCGGCCACATCGGTGAGGGCGGAGGACATGGCGTAGGAGGTGAGGACATTGTGCACGTCGGGGCTGAGGGAGAGCTTTCCGCCCTCCAGGAAATACTGCTCCATCAGGGCGTGGGAGCCGCTGTCGGTGTTGCGGCGGTAGGGCAGCAGCTCCGCGTCCGGGCCGCCTATCTGATTCCAATTCGTATATTTCCCGTACACATATATGTCCTGTATTTGCTTTTGGGTCAGCCCGGTGACAGAGTTCTCCGCGTTGGTGAAGAACACCATGGCGTCATAGGCGATGGGAATGTACTCCAGTTCCACCCCCGCCGCCTCCGCCTGGGCCTTCAGCTCCTCCGAGGGCAGGGTGGCGGCGAAGAGGGCGTCCACCTCCCCGTTGATGAGCCGCTCGTAGGACTCATGGCTCTTGGAGTGGCTCTCCGGGAACTGCGGATGGTTGTCATAATTCCAGAAGAGCGCCCCGTACACCGCCCTGGTATAGGGGTAGGTGGAGGTGGAGCCGTCGACGACGGGCATGGTCTCGTCAAAGCCCCAGTCGATGGCCGTCTGGGTGGGGTACCAGGGCAGGCGGGTACGGGCGTCGTCCAGGAAGGTGATCGCCTCGCCCCGGGTAGCGGGCCTGTCCCACTCTGCCAGCTCCTCCACTCCGGGCTCCCCGTAGACCGGGTCGGTCTCTCCGGTGGACCGCTGGGTGAAGATGCCCAGGCCCTGTTTATCAAAGGCCAGATAGGACGCTAAAGCCCAGTCCGGAATCTCCCCGGCATCGACCAGAGTCAGCTCCGCCGCCGTTCCCCCCTCCGGTATGGTCAGCCAGCCCACCGCCTCCATGGCCCGGGCAGCCATGACGGTGAGCTCTCCCCGGGTCACCAGCCGGTCGGGGTGGAAATAGGCGTCCTCCGCCGCCAGTCCGCCGGCCCGGGCGGCGGAGGCGGTATCATAATACCAGTCGCCGGGCTCCGCGTCGGCGTAGCCGGGGTCGCCGCCGGGCTCCAGGGACAGCAGGCGGCAGATCAGGGCGAAGGCCTCCGCCCGCGTCAGGGCGGCGTCGGGGTTCAGATTGCCCGCGTGATCCCCCTGGAGCACTCCCCGGAGATACAGCTCCTTTGCGCCGCCGGGGTCGTTGTAGTACTCGTGCCCCTTCCAGACCGTGATGCAGTCGGGGAAGCGGTGCTCCTCCCCCTGAAAGACCTCCAGGGGCCGCTCCGCCTCCTCCGCTGGGACGGTGGCGAAGAGCCAGCCCTGCTGGTAGTCGCTGGTGAGGGGCACTGGCTCCCCCGTGTCGGCGTACCGCACCGCGAGGAGGGTCTGCTCCGACCAATCCAGGGCCTCCCCCTGGGGGCAGGGCACCCGGAGGGTCACATAATCTCCGCCCGGCTCGCTCCGGCTCCACCCCTTCGCCTCCTCTGCCGCCCGGGCGGCGGGGCACAGCAGGGCCAGACAGAGGCCCAGCGCCAGTATTCGCTTCATGGTACACACTCCCTTCAACATTCGATTCCTATTTGTATTATAGCTCCCCTGGTTTTCCCGGACAAGTTACAGAGCAATAACAAATGGTAAAAAAAGCTGGTACAGCCGGGGGGTTGACAGGGGGCGGTCTTTCTGTTATCTTAATACCCGACAGATGAATGCCCTGTGGCTTCCCGTTTATCACCGGATAAATGTGAAACGTGCCTGAACCGATTCCGTAGGTCTTAGAAGGAATCGGCCCAGGCACGTTTTTTGCCGCTCTGGGACGTTTTTAGGAGGGATCGGAGTGAAGCGGAGCTTTTTCCAGTATGTGAGCCTGAATGTGCTGGGCGCGCTGGGCCTGTCCGGCTACATCCTGGCCGACACCCTGTTTGTGGCCCACCGGCTGGGCACCGACGGGCTGGCGGCCCTCAACCTGGCCATCTCGGTCTTCGGCCTCATCAACGGGCTGGGGCTGATGCTGGGCATTGGCGGGGCCACCCGGTACGCCATCTGCCGCACCCAGGGGGACGGCGTGCGGGCCGACCGCGCCTTCTCCCGCGCCCTGGCCTGCGGCGGGACGCTGGGCGGGCTACTGGCGCTGGCCGGTCTGCTGTGGGCCGTGCCGCTGGCCCGCCTGCTGGGGGCGGAGGGAGCCATCCTGCCCATGTGCTCGGTCTATCTGCGCACGGTGCTCCTCTTTGCCCCCTGCTTCCTGCTCAACCACATTCTCACCGCCTTCGTGCGCAACGACGGCAATCCCAAGCTGGCCATGGCCGCCATGCTGCTGGGCAGCCTGTCCAACATTGTGCTGGACTATGTGTTCCTCTACCCCATGGATATGGGCATCTTCGGCGCGGCCCTGGCCACCGGCATCGCCCCGGTAGTGGGCCTGTGCGTGTCCTCCCTGCACATCCTCACCCGCCGCAGCCGCTTCCGCCTGCGCCCCTTCCGCCCCGCCCTCCGGCCGCTGGCGGATCTGGCCGGGCTGGGCAGCGCCGCCTTTCTCAACGAGTGCTCCTCCGGCCTGGTGCTGGTGGTCTTCAACCTGCTGACCCTCCGCCTGGCGGGGACGCTGGGGGTGGCGGCCTACGGCATTGTGGCCAACCTGGCGCTGATGGCCCTCGCTCTCTTCACCGGCGTCAATCAGGGCGTCCAGCCCCTGGTCAGCCTGGCCCACGGCCGGGGGGACGCCGCCGGGGTGCGCACCCTGTGCCGCATGGCCCTGGGGCTGGCCCTGTGCGCGGGGCTGTGCATGGCCGCGCTGGCCTTCTTCGCCGCCGGGCCGCTGGTGTCCCTCTTCAACCGGGACGGAGATCCGGCGCTCCAGCAGATGGCGGAGCAGGGCCTGCGGCTCTACTTTCTGGGCTTTCCCTTTGCCGGGCTGAACCTGGTCACCGCCTCCTTCCTGGGGGCGGCGGAGCACCCCAGCCGCTCCCTCCGGCTCTCCCTGCTCCGGGGCTTTGTGGCCATCGTGGCCGCCGCCCTGCTGCTGGCCGCCCTGCTGGGCCTCACCGGCGTATGGCTGGCCTTCCCCGCCGCCGAAGGGGCCGTTCTCCTCGTCAGCCTGCGCCTCAGCCGCTCCCTCCGGCGCGCCCGGCCAGAACCCGCCCCTCAGGCCATCACCACCGCGCTCAGGTAACACGCGAATGCCCCGTACTCCGCCGGGGTCAGCGCCCGGGGGCTGGAGAGCACCACCAGCTCATGGCCCGGGTACTCCGGCCGGTAGGGGGGATGGACGTGGGGATAGGGGTTGACGGCGAAGCCGCACCTCTGGTAGAAGCCCTGCCGCCGCCGGGCGATATCGTCCACCGGCGGGTCGATCTCCAGTACCACGGTTTTCCCGTCCCGGCCCAGCTCCTCCAGCGCCTTGGCGCCGTAGCGGCGGCCCCGCAGCTCCGGACGGACGCAGAAATGCTCCACATAGCGGAAGTCCTCCGCCTCCCAGTAGAGCAGCAGCCCCACGAATTCCGCCCCATCAAAAAGCTGGATGAAATGGTACTCCGGGTGGGACAGGACGGCCCGCTGCTCATCGGGCAGCCGCTGCTCGTGGCGGGGAAAGCTGGCCTCGTAGAGGGCCATCGCCCTTCCAAACGCCGGTTCCTCCGGCTGTGTCAGCCGTCTCCATTCCATAGCAGTCTCTCCTCTCTTCTAAAAAATGCGCTCCCGTTTTGGGAGCGCATTTTATTTTTTCTGTTTACGCTCCCTCCAGGGCCTTTTCCAGGTCGGCCAGGATATCGTTCACATCCTCGATGCCCACGGAGAAGCGCACCAGGTCGGGGGCCACCCCGGCGGCGGCCAGCTCGGCGTCGCTCATCTGGCGGTGGGTGGTACTGGCGGGGTGAAGCACGCAGGTCTTGGCGTCGGCCACATGGGTGGCAATGGAGGCCAGCTCCAGGCCCGCCATGAACTTAGAGGCCGCTTCCCGGCCGCCCTTCACGCCGAAGGACACCACGCCGCAGGTGCCGTTCGGCAGGTACTTCCGGGCCCGCTCGTAGTAGGGGTCGCCCTCCAGGCCGGGGTAGCGCACCCAGCTCACCTTGGGGTGTCCCTTCAGGAACCGGGCCACGGCCAGGGCGTTTTCACAGTGCCTGGCCATGCGCAGGGGCAGGGTCTCCAGCCCCACGTTGAGCAGGTAGGCGTTCATGGGGGCGGGGATGGCGCCGAAGTCCCGCATGAGCTGGGCGGTGGCCTTGGTGATGTAGGCTCCCTCCAGTCCGAAGCGCTCGGTATAGGTCACGCCGTGGTAGCTCTCGTCCGGGGTGGTGAGGCCGGGGAACTTGTCGGCGTGGGCTGTCCAGTCGAACCGGCCGGAGTCCACGATGGCGCCGCCCACCGCGTTGGCGTGGCCGTCCATGTACTTGGTAGTGGAATGGGTGACAATGTCGGCCCCCCACTCGAAGGGGTGGCAGTTCACCGGGGTGGCGAAGGTGTTGTCCACGATGAGGGGCACGCCGTGGGCGTGGGCCGCCCTGGCGAACTTCTCAAAGTCCAGCACGGTGAGGGCGGGGTTGGCGATGGTCTCGCCAAAGACGGCCCTGGTCTCAGGCCGGAAGGCGGCCTCCAGCTCGGCCTCGGTGCAGTCGGGGTCGACGAAGGTGAAGTCGATGCCCATGCGCTTCATCGTGACGGCGAAGAGGTTATAGGTACCGCCGTAGATGGAGGAGGAGCACACCACATGTTCCCCGCAGGAGACAATGTTAAAGATGGCGTAAAAGGAAGCCGCCTGACCGGAGGAGGTCAGCATGGCCGCGGTTCCCCCCTCCAGGGCGCAGATCTTGGCCGCCACGTGGTCATTCGTGGGGTTCTGGAGGCGGGTGTAGAAGTAGCCGCTCTCCTCCAGGTCGAAGAGGGCTCCCATCTGCTCGCCGGTGGCGTAGCGGAAGGTGGTGGACTGGACGATGGGGATGTTGCGGGGCTCACCATTCCCGGGGGTATACCCGGCGTGGAGGCACTGGGTGCCGATGCGCTGCTGACTCATGGGCAGGATCTTCCTTTCCTGTTTCAGGTTGAGTGTTATGCTACACCCCCGCCCGGCCCTTGTCAAGAGGCGGGCGGGGTGGGACTGGGCTCCGGCTCCTCCGGCGGCACATCGGTGCCGTCGGTGAGCAGCAGTCCGTCGGGACCGAGCTGCTGGACGCGGCGGTAAGGGATCTCCCTCCCCTCCACCGTCACATAGACCGACTCCACCCCCTCCACCTGGCACAGCGTAAGGGTCAGGCAGGCGTCGGCCACGGTGAGATCCACCCCGGACAGGCCGCCGTACTGCTCGGAGAGGTCCAGGTGGAGGCGGCCCTCCTCCAGTTCCCAGCTCAACAGGCGCACCCCCTCGGGGAAGGGGGTGGCGAGGCCCTGGGTCTCCGGCGGGGACAGCAGGGCGTCCACCAGGGCAGGGATGGGGTCGCCGGCGCTCCCCTCAAAGGGCTCACAGTCCAGCGGCAGGGGGGCAAAGCGGTCGGACAGGGCGGAGTAGTACACGCAGTAGCCGCCCTCCGGCTCCTCCGGGCGGGGGGCGCAGCCCCCGGCGGCCAGAGCCAGCAGACAGCCCAGCGCCGCGATGCGTCGTCTCATCGGCCCACCTCCTCTCCGTTCCACTGGGCAAAGCTGACCTCGAAGCAGGTGCCCTCCGGCTCCCGCCGCCGGGCAGTGACGGCTCCGCCGTGCTGGAGCACCGTGTCCCGCACGATGGACAGGCCCAGGCCGGTGCCGCCGGCGGCCCGGGAGCGGGCCTTGTCCACCCGGTAAAAGCGGTCGAAGATCTTGGGCAGATCCGCCTTCGGGATGCCCACGCCGGTATCCTCCACCCGGAGGACCACCCGCCCGCCGTCGGCAGTGAGGGTGACGAGCACCCGGCCGCCGGGCAGGTTGTACTTCACCGCGTTCTCCATCAGATTGAAGGCAATCTGGTAGAGGTCGTCCTCGGTGGCCAGCACCACGCAGCCCGGCTGGAGCTTCAGCTCCAGGCTCACCTCTACCGCCCGGGCCAGGGGGGAGAGCATGTGCTCTACCCGTTCCACCACCGCCCCCACATCCACGGGGACGTCCTCCGCCGCCGGGGCGGTGTCGAGCCGTGTGAGGGTAAGCAGCTTCTCGGTGATGCGGGTGAGCCGATCAGCCTCGTCCCCGATGTCGTTGAGGAACTCCCGTGCCGTCTCGCCGTCCATGTGGTCGGCCTGGAGCAGGGAGTCGGTGAGCAGGCGGATGGAGGCCAGTGGGGTTTTGAGCTCATGGGAGGCATCGGAGACGAAGCGCCGGCGCACCTCCTCGGTGGTCTGGAGGCGGCCGGTGAGCTCGTTGAACTCGTCGGCCAGGCGGCTGAGCTCGTCGCCGCCCCGGACGCTCACCCGGTGGCTGTACTCGCCCTCCCGTACCGTGTGGATGCCCCGCAGGAGCTGGGCGATACGCCGGGTGAGGGCCTTGGAGAAGACCACCCCCATCACCAGCGACACCATACAGATGACGATGGAGATAAAGCGCAGGTTGGTCTGGATCCCCTGGAGCAGCGCGCCCTGCTCGGCGTCGTACTCGTAGAGGTAGACCGCCCCCTGGGTCATGGAGCGGTAGGTAATGGGCACCGCCGCCCAGCTTCGGAAGGCCCCGTCGCCGTACTCAGAGCGGAACACGTTGTTGCCCCGCAGGGCGGTGACCAGCTCCCAGAACAGGGCGTACCGCCCGGCGGTGTCGGTCCGCCCCACGCCGTCCTGGAAATCGCAGAGCACCAGGCCGTTTGGGTCGGTGACCACCACCCGGGTCACTCCCAGGCTGCCCCGCAGCAGCTCCACCGTCCGGGTGGCACCCTCGGCCGTGAGGGCCTCCGGCCCGGTGGCCAGGGCGGAGGCCAGCACCGAGGCCTGGTTGAGCATGGAGGCCTGCTTGGACTGGTAGGCCAGCTTTTCCGACACCACCAGGGGGTAGGTGTTGAGCAGAATCAGCACCGCCGCCACAATCACAATATAGGTCAGGGCGAACTTGGTCTGGAGGGAGCGCCAGAAGGGCACGCGCCTGACCGCGCCGCTCCCCTTATCCATGCTTCAGATAGTAGCCCACGCCCCACTTGGTGAGGATGTACTCCGGGTTGGCGGGGTCCAGCTCCAGCTTCTCCCGCAGGCGGCGCACGTGCACGTCCACCGTGCGGTAATCGCCGGCGTACTCATAGCCCCACACCACGTTGAGCAGGTTCTCCCGGGAGTACACCCGGCCCGGGTTGCGCAGCAACAGCTCCATCAGGTCGAACTCCTTGGCGGTGAGATCCACGCTCTTGCCGTCCTTCCAGGCGGCCCGGGCGTCCACGTCCAGGGTGATGTGGCCCATGGACAGCCGGCCGCCGCCCTGCTTCTGGGCCGCCATGCCCGCCCGGCGCAGCAGGGCCCGCACCCGGGCCTTCAGCTCCAGAATGTTGAAGGGCTTGGTGATGTAGTCGTCCGCCCCACACTCGAAGCCGATGATCTTGTCGGTGTCCTCGCTGCGGGCGGTGAGCATGATGATGGGCACGTTGGAGAACTCCCGGATGCGCATACAGGCCTGGAGCCCGTCGATCTTGGGCATCATCAGATCCAGGATGATGAGATCGAAGGAGCCGCTGCGGGCCAGCTCCACCGCCTCCTCCCCGTCATAGCCCGCCTCCACCTGGTAGCCCTCGCTCTCCAGGTTGAACTTGATGCCCTTGACCAGCACCTTCTCGTCGTCTACCACCAGTATTTTCATCGGTTCTCCTCCCCAGTCGTCACGTAGTCAATGAGGCCCTCCAGAATGCCCTCGCCGATGCCCGGCACCTCGGTCAGCTCCTCCGGGATGCGGAAGGGGCCGTTGGCCCGGCGGTAGGCAATGATGTCCTCCGCCCGCTTCTCCCCGATGCCCGGCAGGGTCATCAGCTCGTCCACCCCGGCGGTGTTGAGGTTGATCTTCGCCCCGCCGGCAAGGGTATCCTCCTTGCTCTGGGCGGAGGGGGAGGGCGTAGGCGCGGGCAGCGCCAGGGGCGTCTCCTGGGTCAGGGTACGCTCGGTCTCCACCCGCACGGGCTGGGGCGCGGCCTGCCCCCGAAAAAACCAGCCCGCCGCGAAGGCCGCAAAGACCGCCGCCAGCAGCAGGGCCACAAATTCCAGTCTGGAAATCTTCATCTTTTTGTATCCCCCTCCCCGTTGCGTCCCGGTCCGGGGTTTGTTATAATAGCCATACCGTTATTATAACATAGTCAAATGGAGTTTCCTATGAAAAAATCACGACTGCTTTCCGTTTTACTCTGCCTCGCCCTGCTCTCGGGGCTGCTGGCCACCTTTGCCTCCGCTGCGGACAGCGGCAGCGCCATTCTGGACGAGATGGACGTCAACGCCAAGGCCGCCGTTCTGGTGGACCCCGACACCGGCGAGATTCTCTACGAGAAGAACGCCCACGCGCACAACTACCCCGCCTCCATCACCAAGGTGATGACCTGCCTGCTCACCCTGGAGGCGGTGGACCGGGGAGAGCTGTCCCTGGAGCAGACCGTCACCGCCAGCTCCGCCCTTCACACCGGCATCGGGGAGGGCGCTTCCACGGCCGATATCAAAGAGGGGGAACAGATCCGCATCATCGACCTGCTCTACGCCGCCCTGATCCCCTCGGCCAACGAGGCGTGCAACGTCATGGCTGAGGCGGTAAGCGGCGATGTGGCCTCCTTCGTGGAGCTCATGAACACCCGGGCCGCCGAGCTGGGCATGGAGGACACCCACTTCTCCAACACCCACGGCTACCACGACGACGACCACTACACCAGCGCCTACGACATCTACCTCATGTGCCGGGAGGCCATGAAGCACGAGACCTTCCGCACCATCGTGGGCTCCAAGAACTACACCATGCCCGCCACCAACCTGCACCCCGAGCCGCGCATCATCCGCTCCACCAACGCCCTGATCTCCAACTTCCGCGTGGCGGGCTACATCTACGAGTACGCAACCGGCATCAAGACCGGCTCCACCCCTGAGGCGGGCTACTGCCTGGCCGCCTCCGCCACCCGGGAGAACCGGAACCTGATCTCCGTGGTCATGGGCTGTGAGCGGGAGCCGGGCACCTCCGGCAGCGAGGGCTATATCTACTTTGACGAGACCATCCGCCTGTTTAAATGGGGTTTTGCCAACTTCTCCACCCAGACCATTCTGGACAACACCAAGCGGGACATCCCGGAGGTGGAGGTCACCCTGGGCAAGGACGCCGCCTCCGTCACCCTCATGCCCGACGGGAAGCTGACCGCCCTGCTGCCCAACGACGTGTCCGCCGAGAACTTTACGTATGACTACACCCTGGAAACCCGGAGCGTGGAGGCCCCGGTGGAGCAGGGGCAGGTGCTGGGCACCATCACGGCCTATTTCAACGGCAAGTCCTACGGCACCCTGGATCTGGTGGCCACCTGCTCGGTGGAGCGGGACCCCTGGCTCTACCGGCTGGACCGGATTCAGAAGTTCTTTGACAACCTGCTGGTGCGCATCCTTCTGGTGGTCATCCTGGTAGTAATCGCCGCCCTCCTGCTGCGGGTGGTGCTCTTCCGCGGCCGGGGCCGGACGGGCCGCCGGGGCTACGCCTACAGCGGCCGGGGCCGCTACACCGGCAGCCGCCGGCGCAGAGGTTAAGGTACAAAAACGTGGAGGGCGGTTGATACCGCCCTCCACGCAGCCTATCGAAAAAGACTTTTCGACAGGCTGCTAAACTTTTTGAACCTGCAAAACAGGTTCAAAAAGTTACTTGATCCAACGCGAAAGGGAACCCTGACGGTTCCCTTTCACACTATCCTTCCCTCCGAATCCTTCGACAAGAGGTTTTATCGACAGTCTCTGGGGAGGGCGGTTAATATCGCCCTCCATGTTCCCTTATGTCTCCTCGCCCCGGAGCAGGCCCATGCTGTTCCGCGCCGCCTCGGCCAGACGGGCCAGGGCCTGGAACAGCATGAGGCGGTCGGCGCCGTCCAGCGCCCGGAGGCGGCGCAGGCCAGCCGCCGCGGCCTGGAGCCCGCCCTCGGACAGCTCCGCCGTAGTCTGGGCCCCCGAGGCCCCCAGCACCTCGAACAGGAGGTCCACAAACTGCTCCCGCCGCTCCGGAGTCAGGGAGGCCACCCACTCCTTGAGGGTGCGGCTGACAAAGCGGCTGGCGTCGGTGACCCGCTCCACCTCCACAAAGTCCGGCCCCAATATCTGCCAGGAAAAGGGGCTGTGCTGGAACAGGCCGGACTGATCGCTGCGCACCACGGTGTAGTCCTCCTCGTGGTCCAGAAGCATCCCCACCACCGAGGACTGGGGTACAAAGGTGTGTATCCGCCCCCGCACCGCCTCATAGCCCCCCTCATCCACGGCCCCGGCGCAGAAGCCGGGGCCGTCGTTGTTGTAGACCGCCAGCAGGCGGTCGGGCGTCCGGCAGGCCGCCGCCGCGTAGACCGCCAGATTCCCGCCTTTGGAGTGCCCGCCCAGACGCAGGGGGCCGCCCCACCGCCGCAGGGCGTCGGACAGGTACTCCGCCGCCGACCGCTGGGCGGGCACCGGCGTCTGGTAGCTCATGTTGAAGTCCTCTTTCCACCCCACCAGGGTGCTGTCCGTCCCCCGGTAGGAGACAAACCGGGCTCCGTCTCCGGTGTCGATGGTGAGGGCGGCGAACTGCTCCTCCGTCCCCGCGTCCAGGTGGCTCACCCAGTCCCGCAGCATCAGGCCGGAGAACCGGGGCGCCCGGGCCAGGGCCCCGAAGAGGCGGAGCACCTCCTCCCGAAACTCCCCCCGGCCCCGCTCCGGCCGCGGCGGCCAGACGCCGCCCGCCGCCTCCCACCGCTCCGCCGCGGCCCAGAGGGCGGTGCCCTCCCGGTCCACCAGATGGTCCAGCGGCGCGTAGGACAGGGTACTCAGGAGCAGATTGTCCACCGGGTTGAAGGGGGCCTGGGCCAGGCTCAGCTCCCCCCGCCAGTCCAGATAGTCAAACAGTCCGCCCATCGGGCGCTCCCTCCCTCACAAAAGCTGTATCCCCAGCAGGGGGATCAGATCAACTGCCTGGGCCGGGTTGATCTTCATGCCCCGCAGCTCTCCCAGGCTCTCCGATACGGTGATGCCCTCCAGCGCGCAGTCGGAAAAATCCACCCCCTTCAGCGGCGTGCGGAAAAAGTCCACCTCCTGGAACCCCGTCCGGTGTGGGCTCAGTCCGGCCACATCCGCCTCGGCCAGCACGGCCCGGCGAAGCTGGCAGTTTTCCATGCGGCACTTTTTCCACCGCGACTGTGTAAAATTGGCGCAGCGGAAGGCGCTCTCGCCCAGGGTACAGCCCCGCCACCGGCTGGCGGTGAACCGGCCGCCGTCCCCCTTGCAGTCCCGCACCACCGTGTCCGTCCAGACCGTCCCGCCGAAGCGGCAGTTGGAGAAGTCGCAGCCCCTCCACTCCACCCGGTCAAAGACCGCCCCCGAGAAGTCGCAGTTCTGGAACCGGCACCGGTGCAGGCACACCCGGTGGAACTCCAGCCCCGACAAGTCCGCGCCCGCCAGGCACTCCCCCTCCACCGTCACGTCCTCCACGTCCCGCTCTTCCCGCCGCGCCCGGCGCACTTCCTCCTCCAGCATGGGTCAGCACTCCTTTCTCCCCCTACTCTACTACAACATGCCGGCTTTGTATACATACGATTGCAAAAACGCCCCCGCCGTCGGCGGGGGCGCCAGTATGTCGAAAAAGCCTCGCAGAGTTCGCGCCCGCAGGCGCGAATCAAGTACCAATCTGTTTTCCCCGGCGACATGTGCGTCGGGGAAAACACTTCTCAGGCTGCAAGTGTTGGGTCTGGCCGCCGCAGGCGGATAAACCCTGCGCGCGGCAGACTGCGGCTTTCTCGAAAAAGTGGCTTTGCCACTTTTTCGAGAGACTGCGCCCCCGCCGTCGGCGGGGGCGTACGGATTCCGCTACATCAGGAACAGGGAGAGCACCACTGTGATCAGCCCGCACACCCCGATAGCCAGCCCGCTCATGGCCCCCTCGGTCTCTCCCAGCTCCAGAGCCTTGGAGGTGCCCACCGCGTGGGAGCAGGCGCCGATGGCCAGCCCGGCGGTCATGGGGTCCTTCACCCGGAACAGCTTGATGAGCAGCGGGGCCGCGATGCTGCCGAAGATGCCTGTGATCAGCACCGCCACCACGGTGATGGGGCCGATGCCGCCGTGGGCCTGGGATACGCTGATGGCAATGGGGGTGGTGACGGATTTGGGCAGGAGGGACGCGGTCATGGCCGCGTCCAGCCCAAACAGGCGGCAGAGCAGAAGGATGCTGCCCATGGAGGCCGCCGAGCCCACCACGCACCCAACCAGAATGGGCAGCCAGTTCTCCTTCAGAATACGGATTTTCCCGTAGATGGCCACCGCCAGGCAGGCGGTGGCGGGGGCGAGAAACATGTTGATGATCTCCCCGCCCTGATGATAGGACTCATAGGGAATGCGGAACAGCAACAGCACCCCCACCACCAGGACGATGCCAATGAGCAGGGGATTACAGACCACCAAGCCGGTCTTTTTCTGGATGCGCACCCCAACCCAGAAGGCCAGGATACTCAAAGCGATGCCAAAAAAGGGGGAAGCAAGCAGCTCAGACACGGGACTTCCTCCTCTCCAGCAGGCGCAGGGTGAACCGGATGCTCAGGGCGGTGGCGCCGAAGGTGATCACCGTTGAGAGCAGGCAGACCAACACCAGCGCGACGGCCGAGCGGCCCAGCACATCGAAGTAGTTGATGACGCTCACCCCGGCGGGCAGGAAAAAGAAGGCCATGTTGGCCAGCAGAAAATCCGCCTTTTCCCGGATATGCTCGATTTTGAGCAGCCCGGTGGCCAACAGCGCCAGCAGCAGCAGCATGCCGATCACGCTGGCCGGGAATGGAACTGGCAGCGCCGCCTCAATGAGCTGGCTGAACCAGCACACGGCAAAGATGACGCCGATTTGACAGATGATTTTCACGGGAATACGCCTCCTGTTTTACACATAAAGACGATTGTAGCCCCGATCTCTCTCCCTGTCAACCAGCTTCCTCCGCCTGTTGAGGCTGTCGATAAACCCTTCAGGCAGAGATTTCGGAGGGAATGATCGTGTGAAAGAAAACCGTCAGGGGTTTCTTTCGCGTTTGATCCACCGACTTTTTGAACTTTTTTGAAGGTTCGAAAAGTCCCTCGGCCTGTCGAAAATACTTTTTCGACAGGCTGAACAGGCGGGGGAAAATCCCCCGCCTGTTTTGATCATTTCCTTTACTTCTGTTTGCGCTCCAACTGGAGCTTGTCGGCGATCATGGCGATGAACTCCGAGTTGGTGGGCTTGCCCTTGGCGTTGCTCACCGTATAGCCGAAATACTTTTGCAGGGTCTCCAGATCACCCCGGTCCCATGCCACCTCAATGGCGTGGCGGATGGCGCGCTCCACGCGGGAGGCCGTTGTGCCGAAACGCTTGGCCACCTCCGGGTAGAGGATCTTGGTCACCGCGTTGATCACATCCATGTCGCCCACGGCGATGATGATGGCCTCCCGCAGATACTGGTAGCCCTTGATGTGGGCGGGCACACCGATCTCATGGATAATGGAGGTGACGGTGCTCTCCAGGTTCTGGCTCTCACCAGAGAGGCGCCCGGGCTCCTCCCCGCCGCTCTGGGGCTGTCCCGCCAGTTGGCGGATGCGCTCCATCACGGCGGAGAGTTTACACGGCTTCATCATATAGTAGTCCGCGCCATGGGCCGCGGCCAGCTCCGCCATATTGCCCCGCGCAAAGCTGGAGAGCACCAGCACCCGGGGCCGGCCGGGCAGCGCCGCCAGCTCGGACAGCACCTCCAGTCCATCCATACGGGCAAGCACGAAATCCATCACCACGATGTCCGGGGAGAGCTCCTTTGCCAGGCGGACTGTCTCCTGCCCGTCCCCCGTCTCTGCGGCCAGCTCCAGGCCGGATTCCTCCTCCAGCGCACCCGTAAAGACACGGCGGAACTCCTCACTGGCATCGGCCACCAAGATCCTCTTTCTGGTTTCCAATATTGACACCCTTTCCAGCAGGTTTCCCTGCCCTATGTTTGCTGCCTGGCCAAGGCTGTTTACCGGTTGCCTATAATTTACCATAATCAGACAGCAAACGCAAGGGTTTTTCTGGTAATTTATGGGTATTTCTCCTCGACTTCATTCGACCTTTTTACGACCGTTACGACTGGTTCTCCCCATTTTCCGCCTCCAGGAGCATATTCTCCGCCAAAATGCCGTAGCCCTGGGTGGGATCATTTACCAGAACATGGGTCACTGCGCCCACCAGCTTGCCGTTTTGCAGAATGGGGCTGCCGCTCATGCCCTGGACAATCCCGCCGGTGGTTTCCAGCAGGCGGGGGTCGGTCACCTTGAGCATCAGGTTCCGGGTATCCGCGCCGTTGGCGGGATACACCCGGATAATCTCCACCTGATACTCCTCGACCTGGTCGCCGGCGATGTTGGAGAGAATCGTGGCCGCCCCGGTCTTGACCTCCTTGCGCTCCGCCACGGGCACCGGCTCCAGGCCGTCGGTCAGCGTACCGTCCTCCAGGCGGCCAAACACGCCGCTGGCAGTATTGGCGTACAGCTCGCCCAGATCCCGGTTCACCTGAAACGCGCCGTGGAGCTCGCCGGGGGCTCCCTTTTCCCCCTTCTTCACATCGGTGACCTCCGAATACATGATGGAGCCGGACTGGAGGGGCATGAGCTGGGCGGTGTCCACGTCGTTGATGCCGTGGCCCAAAGCGCCGAACCGCCCGGTACCGGGCTCGCAGAAGGTGAGGGTGCCGATCCCCGCCATGGAGTCGCGGATCCACGCCCCCAGCTTGTATTGGCCGTCGCTGCCGCACTGAACCGCCTGGGCGGTGAGCTGTACGGTCTTGTCGTCCCGCACCGCCCGGATGCTCATGGGTTTTCCGCCCACCTCCTGGAGGACACTCTGTACCTCCTCGATGCTGTCCACCTCCTCCCGGTTGATGTGCGTGATGATGTCACCCTCCCGCAGTCCACAGTCCCGGGCCGGGGCGCTGCTGCCCTCCGCGCCGGCCACCTCGGAAAAGCCCACCACCATTACGCCGTCGGAAAAGAGTTTGATGCCCACCGCGCGGCCCATGGGGATCACCGTCCGCTCCTCCGCGGCCCGGGCCGGGGCCGCCGATACCAATGACGCCAGCACGAACATCACCGCCACCGCCAGGGCCGCCCATGGCCTCGTTTTGGATTCCTCCTTCATTTGACCACCCCTTTTTTGAATTGAAACGTGAAAAACGGCGCACGCTGCGCGCCGTTTTTAATATGGCCGGAACGCGCGCCGCCGCCTCTGGCAATGAAACGCTCCTTTGGCTTGTCGTTTCCTTCCAGCGCCGGCCCCGTCGGCCTTCCTCCTTTTATTCCGCCAGATTTCCCCTTTGTCCCGGCAATTTCCTGTTTCGGTTATAAGAAGATTCTGGTAAAGTGCAAGGTAACCAAAAATTGGCGAGCGGTTCAAACCGAATCAAGCTCTTTATTCCGGGAGCCTGTTGGCCGCCCGCGCCATGGAAGCGGGCCCCCCCGTCGCCGCTGCCTGTGCCGCCGGGCTGCTGGCCTCGGAATACAAAGCCGCACAGGACCCGGCCCCTGTGCCGTGCAGACATTCCCTGCCCCTGCGGGGTATGTCCGCCCCGCTCTGCGCATATACTCCACTATCACAAAACAGGGGGTATCGCTATGTCCCGTTTGTCCAAGGCGGCGCTGATCACCTTTGTGGTGGCCACGCTGGCGGGCTCCTGCCTGCACTTTGTCTACGCTCTCTGGCCCAATGGCCTGACCGCCCTGCTGGCCCCGGTCAACGAAAGCCTCTGGGAGCATGTGAAAATCCTCTACTGGCCCTGCCTGCTCTCCGGTGTTCTGCTGGTGCGCAGGGAGCCGGAGAGCCTGGGCGCCCGTGCCTTCTCCCTGCTCCTCTCGGCTGCGGTCATGCTGGGCGTGGGTTACCTCTATCATGTGGTGCTGGAGGGTGATTCCCTCTTTTTTGACGTGGCCCTCTATGTGCTGGTGATGGCCGCCTTTTTCCTGCTGCCCTGTTTCCTCCGCACTCCCGTCTGGAGCCGCACACGCCTGCTCTGGGTGGTGCTGGTGCTGGCGCTGGGCGCCGCCACCTTTGTATTTACCTGGTGCCCGCCGGATGGCCTGCTGTTCCGGGATCTCTCCCTGCCCACCTTTTATTCGCTTCCCTGTTGAGTATGAGCCATTTCGGCCGTGAGTATGTCCTTGTAGGGCCAGAGGGATTTTTTCACAGAAAAAGACGGAACGCACACGTCCGTACGCGCAGACCCTTCGCCCCGGCAAAGGGGGCACCGCTCCCCGCCTGCCCCAGTACGTCTCTACCCTGTAGGGGCGGGGCTTGTCCCCGCCCGCGGGCGGCCATAAAGGCCGCCCCTACAGGCTGTTCAGCAGAATAAAACCCCCGCGTCCGGGAGTACGCCGGGTGCGGGGTTTGTTTTCCCTGCAAAGGGGGTAATATGCATGGCAAAATATACGGAACACTATCGCCTGCACCAATGGGAGCCGGAGGACAGCTTCCTCCGCATGGACTTTAATGAGGATTTTGCAAAAATTGATTCGGCGATCGCAGCGCGGGGAAACTGCCTCCAGGTGGTCGGAACTTACACAGGAGACGGCAATTACGGGAAAGGGAAGGCGACGGTTCTGCACTTCCCCTTCCGGCCGCTGGCGGTCATGGTGGTGGGCGGGAGTTACCAGGCGACCTCGCTCTTCCTGCGGCCGGGGACAAAGGGTGCGGCCAATGATACCGCCGGTATGGGCAGCGTGCTGTCCCTGGCCTGGGGAGAGGACAGCCTGTCCTGGTATGTGACCGGCTGGGCCAGTGGAGGCTCTACTTCCGGCGGCACCAGCGCGGAGGGCCAGCTCAACGAAAAGGGGGCGCACTATACCTACTTAGTATTGGGTTAAAAGAGAACCCCCTTCCGGAAATCCGGAAGGGGGTTCGTTATGCTTTCACAACCGCGGTCAGGCGATGGTGAAGGAGCAACTGCCAGATACGGTGTAAGTGTTGGTGTCAGCGTTATCACCCTTGAAGGTGATCAGCACACTGACATCATAGGTGCCGGTACTGTTTGCACTGATGGTGAGACCAGGTACGGTCAACGCGTTCATCACATCAGCATAGGACTTCACTCCAGAAAGATTCTTGGTGAAGGTCTGCTCATCCCCGTTGTTCTTGGATACAGTGAACTCGATCACGGCATCCTTCAGATTCCAATCATCAATGTCTGCACAGGAGGCAGTCACCTTTACGGTTCCATTCTCCTCGCGGCTTGCGGAGATAGAATCAAACTTGAAGTCGGACTTGATGTCAGGCTTGCCGCCGTCCTTACCATTCTCGGTGATGAACAGGGCCACAACCTCGCCGTCCTTTACAATGGCCTTAAAGGCGTCATCGCTGTCGCGGACGGAGTTGATGCTGGAGGTATTGAACTCATCGTCCTCGATGCGGAAGACAACAACATCCTTCGCATAGGTGTAGTAGGTGGTGGAGCCATTCTGGGTCAGGCCCACGGTACCATCGGTGGTCTTCTTGGTGCCCACGCCGGAGATGTAGTAGTCGTCCTTCTTGGTGTCATTCTCGTATTCGGTGATCTTGGTGACCACGTCCTTGCTGTTGATGGTCAGTCTGCTGGCCACGATATCGTTCTTGATATTCTTCTCAGCATAATCCTTCTCGACGTCGACCGTGGTGATCTTGCCGTCGATCACAGCGTCGTAGGTGTAGTAGTCGCCCTTCTCGCTGTCGCTGATCAGCTTGGACTGGCTGCCGGCCAGGATATAGATCTGAGCCTTGTTGGAGTCGGACACCACATCGGAGGCGGCGGAGATAAAGACATACTTGGCCACGCTGCCGGGCTTGCCGTCCTTGGAGTTCACATATACGGTGGCCTTGCCGTCCATGCTGGGCACATTGGCAATGCCGGTGTAGACGCTGTACTCCTTCTCTTCCTCGTCATAGACCAGGAAGATGGTGCTGCTGTTGGCGTAGCGCTCGCCACCCTTATTGTTGGTACCGTTGATGTCAAACTTGGAGGTGCCCTTGGTCAGGTAGATGGAGTCACCCGCATCGGAGGTCACATCCTTCGCTTTCAGAGTGTAGATGCCATCGTCATCCACGGTGTAGGAGACAAATTTGTTCTTAAAAGCAGAAGGGTTCTTGTCGTCTGTATCAGCCTCGATGACAGTGCCATCAGTCAGGAGCAGCTTGGCGGTATAGGTCTTGTCGGTGTCGCCGTCCCAACCTTCATTATTTGTCTTGAAATTCAGCACGAAAGCGACGCTGGCGGAGCCAGCCTCATACTCCTCCACATACACCACGTAGCCGTAGTTATCGGTATAAATATCGACGCTGCTCTTCAGCGTGATATCGTAGGTGCGGTGATTCTTGTTATACTTGTAGGTTTCACCGTCGGCCACAAACTTGGTGTCTCCGGTTTTGGAGGTGACTTCCTGATCCTCGATCTTCTTCGCCATGGTCACGGTCTGGATGTCGCCGTCGGCCACGGTATAGAGCACCACGTCATCCTCATCAAAGGAGGCGTTGGTCTCAAACTTACCACCGTTGCCGGTCAGGCCGGCGATCTCGATGTAGGGCTCCTCGTCCTTTTTCACGCTGTCAGCGTCGACCACCTTGGAAACCTCACCCACATAGGTGTTGATAACCACGAGGGTCACGTTGTCATCGCTGTCCACAAAAGCCTCGACCAGAACGCCGTTGCCGCTGGCCTCCAGCTTGGTGTCGTCGCCCTTCTTCACGGTGAAGTCGGCGGCGGTCTTACCGTCCACAATCACGTCGGCCTTGGTGGTCTCGCCCAGGCCCAGGTCGGAGTAGATGGTCTTGGACTTGACTTCCTCGGTGTAGGAGGCATCGGCGGTGGAAGCATAGGTGCCGATCTCCTTGGAGCCGTTCTTCCACTGCTCCGAGGGACGGCCGAAGTCATCGCTGCCATTATTGTTCACAGACAGATCGGAGAAATACTTCTCGCAGAACTGCTGCACCTCGTCACGGTCGGCGGAAACGGTGCGGTAGTCGTCGGTCTTGCTGTTGGCGACCTTCACAGGGGCGGAGGCGCCCACAACAACCTGAGTGCCGTCGGGAGTGTTGACGGTGGTGCCCTTGTTGGTGTAGTACACCATGTCGGCGGTCAGGGTCTGGAACGCCATCTGGGCGGCCTGCTCACGGGTCATGGCGTCGGCCAGCACGATGCCCTTGGGGGCGATGCCCGCGTTCACCGCGTCGGCGGCCACGTTGATGGCCCAGTCGTTGCCCACATAGTTGGCAACCTTCGCGTCATAGCCCAGGGCCACCAGCATCATCTTCGCAAAGGCCAGGCCGGTCAGCTCGCCCTCGGGGTCGAAGTTGCCGTTGCCGGTGCCCGCCAGGATGCCCTGCTGTACGCAGTAGCCGATGTAGCCCGCAGACCAGCGGTTGGCGGCCACGTCCTTGAAGGTGGTGGAGTTGGTGGTCAGCTTGCTGGCGTCCTCCTCGCCCAGCAGCATGACAGCCACGATCTTGGCCGCCTGCTCACGGGTCAGGATGCCGGTGGGGTTGAAGGCGCCCTTGTCGGTGCCCTCGAACACACCGATGGCGGTCATCACATCAACCGCTTCAGTGTTGGTGATTTCAGCAGAGTCGTTGAAATCACTGCTCACAGCGCTGGCGGAGACGACCATCATGCCCACAATCAGGGCCATGGCCATTACCAGGCTGAGAGTCCGCTTGAGGTTTCTCATTTGGATTTCCTCCTTCTGAATTTTGAAGCCTAGGGGCGTATGACGCCCCTTGCAAGCCATGAAAAAGGAGGGATTCCCCCCACATGCAGTTCCAAATGGCACAAAAGAGCGGCAAAAAGTGGCGTTGGTAGACATCTGGTAGACACGCCGGGCATGCCAAGCGCAAAAAGAGCCCGGAACCGCAACGGTTCCGGGCTCTTTTTGGTAGACATTTGGTAGACATTTTCCTCTTACGCCGCCTGCTTGTCCTGCTCCATACGCACCAGCTTGATACAGGCGCCGATGACACCGAACAGGAACCAGTAGGTAAACATATTGCGGGGGTAATACCAGGTGTACTCCGCCACGCCAATGACCAGTATACCGCAGAAGGCGCCAATGGCGGCGGCCATCATCCGCTTCACCCGGGGGTCCAGGGCGGCACAGAAGCTTTTCACACCCGACTTCAGTTGATAGAGCAGCAGCGACAGGTAGGCCAGCAGACCGAGTATACCCGTCTCTCCCCACATCTGGAGATAATTGTTGTGGGTATGAACCGGATAGGAGCCGTCGAAGTTGGTGGGATAGGTCTGGAAGACCTTCTTCATTACATCGGTGCCCAGGCCGACGCCCCGCGCCCAGTAGTCCTCCATCAGGTTCCTGGTAGTCTCATAGATACCGAAACGGTACTGAACCGAACTATCCTCTCCGGCGTTGAAGATGGTGAGGATGCGGTTGTAGATGGTCTCGGGCAGGAAGGGGATGGCGGCCAGACCCACCAGCAGGAAGACCGGCACCCAGCGCCAGTTCAGCAGGGCCAGGAAGACCAGCACTGCCCCGGCCAGGCCGATCCAACTGGCGCGGCCGTAGGTTGCCCCGATGGCCACCAGCCCCACCCCCAGGGAGAGCAGGGAAAGGAGCTTCCCCCGCCAGCGGGAATTGAGGAAGAGAGCCAGGTTCAGGGGCAGGAGCATGGCCAACTGCTCGGCAAAGTTGTTGGGGTTGTCAAAGAAGGAGTAGACCCGGCCCGGCATGCCCTGATTGAGGTTCATATCCTGCTGGGAAGCCACGATATCCACGCCGATATAGCTCTGATAGCAGCCGTAGAGGGCGGCCACCGAGAGGCCCAGCACCGCCAGGGCCACCATGAGCTGGAGCTGCTCATACTTGCGCACCATGCTGACCACCAGCAGCACCAGCAAAAAGCCGGTCAGGTGGAAGGCGAAGAAGCGCAGGGAGAGGCGGGTGGACAGGGAGCCCGCCAGGGCGATACAGATAAAGGCCATATAGAGCGTCATATAGGGCCCCAGGGTGTCCAGCTCCAGCCGGTGTTTGGGGCGCGAGGCACTGCCCACCACAAAAAGCCCGGTGAGGGCTACCGCACCCATCAGGCCGTAGACGTTGTTCCACATAGCATGGGGAGTCATGAGCATGACCATCATGAACAGTCCCAGGAAGAGGAAGGAGGCCCCGCCCAGCGCCCCTATCAGGCGGCAGAACAGACTGGCGTCCCACACCCGTTTTCCCGCCCGGTAGACGGCCTTGAAAAGGGCGCAGGGGATGTTGATGATGGCGGTAAACAGGCGGCAAGCGATGCTGTGGGGCCACGCCCTGGGGATGCGGCCCTCCCGCCAGACGAAGGTACAGATGGCGCTGTTCTCCGCCTGCCGGAGAAACCATCCCTCCAGCCGGTCGCAGGCCCGCCCCAGGGCACTGTTGGCGGCCGCGTTCTTCAAGCACAGCCACAGGGACAGGAAAAAGCGGACAAAGAGGCTGTTTTCAGTAATAGACATAAAAAATAATACTCCTAGCAATCAATCGTGGAGGGCTTTTTCATACACGCCGTAAGTGGCCCTGGCCATTTTGTGGATTTCAAACTTGTCCTCGATGGTCCTGCGCGCGTTCTCCCGGCACCGGGCTGCGAAAGCCGGATCCTCCAGAAAGCACTTCATAGCCACGGCCATGGAGTCGGGGTTATCGTACTCCACCAGCATGCCGCACCCTGCCTCGTCGTTGACGATGTCGGAGTTGCCCCCCATGTCGGTGGCGATGACAGGCAGCCCGGCGGCCATGGCCTCGATAATGAGGAAGGACAGGGCCTCGTGCTGGGAGGAGTTGACGTACAGATCCGCTCCCTTATAGAGGTTCTTGATGTCCTTGCGGAAGCCGATAAACTTCACGCAGTCCTCCAGCCCCAGCTCCTGTACCTGGGCTTTTGTAGGCTCCAGCAGGGGGCCGTCCCCGGCCAGCACCAGGGTGAAGGGCACGGCGCACAGCTCGGTGAGCCGCTTGACCGAGTCAATGAGGTACTTGTGTCCCTTGTCCCCAGCAAACCGGGAGGCGCACAGCATGACGAAGCGGCTGTCGTCCAGCCCCAGCTCGGCGCGGAGGGTGGACTGGCTGCGGTCTCCCGCCCAGGCATCCAGATCCACGGCGTTGAAGATGACCTGGATGCGGTCGGCGCTCCAGCCGTTGGCGACGAGCTGCTCCTTCCCCTTGTTGCACACGGCGATCATCTGATCCTGCCGCCGGTCCATGATGCGGTTGGAGAAGCGGGTCACGAAGTCGTTGGCCAGGACAAAATGGTTGGTATAGACCACGCGGATTTTTTTATTGTACTTCTTGGCCAGCAGGGCGGTGTAGTGCTCCCGCAGATAGTGGCAGTGAACCAGGTCGATGTCCCACTCGGCGCAGAGCTTCGCCAGTTCACGGGCGGCCTTTTTGTCGAAGCGGCGGCGCATCTCCACCCGGCGGCAGGGCACGCCCATGGCCTCCAGCCGCTCCACCAGCAGCCCACCCTCGTTGTAGGCGAAGAAGGGCTGCACCAGCCCGTCGGTGGAGAGATACTTCACCAGGGTCTCCACGTACCGCTCGGTTCCCGCCTTGCCTGCGAAATTCAACAGATAGAGTACCTTCAGCATGAAGAATACCCCCTTTATCCAAAGAGTAAGCGCGGAGCCATGCCCCGCGCCTTTCATTTTACCGGAAAACACCCGGGAAATCAACCCGCTTTTCGCCCCCAGCCGCAAAAGAGCGGAGCCGCTTGCACGGGGAAAAACGGCGGCGGGGGCCTGCCGGAACGCGGCAAAAGCGGCGCGTCAGGGAGCCGCGCCCTACACAGGGCGGGAAGGCGGCGGGCATGACCGCTCCATGACAAAGTTGGTGAGGAGCACCCCCCGGCGCTCCACCTGCTGCTCCTTCACCACATGCCAGCCCCGCCGCTCAAAGAAGGGCCGGGCGGTGATGGAGGCATGGGTGATGCGGGCGGCGGGGAGGGTGTCGCAGAGGGCGGAGGCCACCCCCCTCCCCTGCCAGTCCCTGTGGACATAGAGGCGGTCCAGGTAACCGTCCGGCCCCAGATCGGCAAAGCCGACGATCGCGTCGCCCTCCTCCGCCACCCGGGTGTCGTGGGCGCGGAAGGAGGCATCCCAGGCGGCCAGCTCCACCCGGCCGTCCGCCCAGGCGTCGAGCTGCTCGGGGCTGTAGTCCCTGGCGCAGACGGTGTGAACCGTCTGATAAAACAGCTCCGCCAGGGCCGGGCAGTCGGAGCTGCGGTAGGGGCGAATGTGCATGCGCTACCTCCGTTTCCGCAGGTGCCGCCCACGGTTCAGCAGGCGCTCCCCCTGGTCGAAGAGCCCCAGCATGAAGCGCATGATGGAGTAGGCCAGGCCCAGGAACACCAGCAGCGCCAGGAAGGCCTGCGTGCCCAGGGGGCTGAGGCCGAAGCTTCCGCCGAAGCCGAGGATTGTCACCGCCGAGGAGCCGGCCATGGCCCCCCATAGCACCCGCCGCTTCCAGTCAAAGGGCTTGCAGACCTCATAGAGCACCATGATACCGATGACGATGAGGAGGATCGCCGACATGGTGGACAGCTCCGCCTCGCTGAAGCCGAAGGTGAGGAAGAAGATCTCCACCCCCAGCACCACGAACAGGTCGGTCAGTCCCCCGGGCAGGGCGGCGCGGAACACGTTGGACAGGAACTTGCCCTTTACCAGGCTGTGATTGGGCTCCAGGGCCAGGAAGAAGGAGGGAACGCCGATGGTGATGGCGCTGAGCAGGGAGAGCTGGAGGGGGGTGACCGGATAGGGGAAGGTGGCGAACAGGGAGATGAGGGCCAGCAGGAAGGAGAAGATATTCTTCACCAGATAGAGAGCGGCGGCCCGCTGGATGTTGTTGATGACCCGCCGCCCCTCGGCCACCACCTTGGGCATGGCGGAGAAGTCGGAGTTGAGGAGCACGAGCTGGGCGGCGTGGCAGGCGGCGTCGGAGCCGGAGGCCATGGCGATGCCGCAGTCGGCGTCCTTGAGGGCCAGCACGTCGTTGACACCGTCGCCGGTCATGGCCACGGTGTGGCCCTGCCGCTGGAGGGCGCGCACCAGCTTGCGCTTCTGGTTGGGGGTGACCCGGCCGAAGACGGTGTACTCCCGCACCGCGCGGGCGATGTCCTCATCGGAGCGGAGGGTGGCGGCGTCCACGTACTTCTCCGCCCCCTCGATGCCCGCCTGGCGGGCCACCTCGGAGACGGTGACGGGGTTGTCACCGGAGATGACCTTCACGGCCACCCCCTGCTCGGCGAAGTAGCGGAAGGTCTTGGGGGCCGCCGGGCGGATGCGGTTGGACAGGGCCACCAGGGCCATGGGGGACACCCGCCGGGGATCCAGCCCCTTCTGGTCGGGCACCCCGCCGTACTCGGCCACCAGCAGCACCCGGTAGCCCTTCTCCGACCAGGGGTCCACCGCCTCCTTCAGATCGGCGTAGCGGTTCCCCATGATGAACTCCGGGGCGCCCACCACAAAGGCGCCGTGGCCGGGGAACACCGCCGCGCTCCACTTGGTGGCGGAGGTGAAGGGGATGGTCTGGGCGGCATGCCACAGGGACTTGCCGTGGAATTTCTGGGCCATGGCGCGGGCGGTGTCGTTGTCCGCCTCCATGGACTGGTAAAAGGCGTTGAGGGTCTCGGTGACCACGGTCTCGGCGTACTTCTCCTCGTCCAGGTACACCACCTCCCCTACCTCCATGTGGGGCTCGGTGATGGTGCCCGTCTTGTCTACGCACAGAACGTCCACCCGGGCCAGGGTCTCGATGCAGTTCATATCCTGGGCCAGCACCTTGCCCTGGGCCAGGCGAATCATGCTCACCGCCAGGGCCACGCTGGTCAGCAGGTAGAGTCCCTCGGGGATCATGCCGATGAGGGCGGCCACCATGGACACCACCGCCTCCTGGGCGGTGCGCTCCAGGAAGACGAACTCCTTGACGAACAGGGCCACGCCGATGGGGATGAGCAGGATGCCGATGATGCGGATGAGCTTGTCCAGGGAGGACATCATCTCGCTCTTGCCCACGGTGACATCCTTCTTGGCCTCCAGGGTGAGGCGGGCGGCGTAGGACTCCGCCCCCACCCGGTCCAGCCGGGCCCGGCAGCGGCCGGACACCACGAAGGCGCCGGAGAGCAGCTCGTCGCCGGGGGCCTTGGTGATGGCGTCGGCCTCGCCGGTGATGAGGGCCTCGTTGACCTGCACCTGGCCGGAGAGAACGGTGGCATCGGCGGGGATCTGGTCGCCGGAGGCCAGCTCCGCCACGTCATCCCGCACCAGTTGGGCGGCGGGCACGGAGATCAGGTTCCCCTCCCGCACTACGTTGGCCCGGGGGGCGGCCAGCAGGTTGAGCTTGTCCACGGTCTGCTTGGAGCGGAGTTGCTGAACGATGCCAATGCCGGTATTGGCCACGGCGATGAGCAGAAAGAGCATGTCGTCGAAGGAGCCCACCGCCACCAGCAGGGCCGCCAGCACCACAAAGATGAAGTTGAAGAAGGTAAAGACGTTTTCGCGCACGATCTGCCCCACCGTCTTGGTGGGGGAGTCCACCGGGTCGTTTGCCCAGCCGTTCTGCTGGCGCTCTTTTACCTGGTGCAGGGTGAGCCCCTGCTCCGGATCGGGGCTGAGCCGGGCCACCTCCCGCCGGGGCTGGGGGGCCGGGACCTGCGCGGCCGGCTGCTTTGTGTGCTTGCGTTTCATGCTTCCGCCTCTGATTTCCTCAAAATTCGGTCCGATACCTCTGTAGTATAGTGGATCGCGCCGGGTGGGACAAGTACGCCCCCTCAAAATTTACCGTTTTTTCATATCCGAAGCAGCCTGCTGGTCTACCCGGCCCTGTCCCCCGCTATACATGGAGAGAAGGAGGCGGCGCCTATGGAAACCAAACCGGACAAACAACAGACCGTCACCCGGCTGGCCCTGTGCGTGGTGGTTGCGGTGGCGCTCTACGCGGCGGCCGGGAAAGTCCCGCCCCTGGAGCCCTACCGTCCCTGGCTGGAGGAGCACAAGGTACAGGCCATCGCCATCACGGCGGCCATTCTGTTCGGGCTCTCCCTGCTCCTTTTCCCGCCGGAGGAGGGCGGGGCAGAGCCAGCGGCCCCGGAAGAGGGCCCCTGCGCCGGGTATGAAAGAACGGAGGACCTGCCGTAAGGGAGGTCCTCCGTTGACGTTGCGGCGCCGGAGCGGAGTTCAGCCCTGGAGCTCTACCGGAACAGCGGCAGCAGCGCCGCGCCAATGAGGCCCGCGTCGTTGCCCAGGGCCGCCCGTACCAGCCGGGTGCGGTGGAGGTTGTTGCGGGCATAGTCCTCCCGGTTGAGAATGTAGCGCACCGGGGCCATCAGGGTCTCCCCCTGGGCGGAGGGGCCGCCGCCGATGCAGATGACCTCCGGCTGGAAGATGTTGACCAGGCTGGCCACCCCGCAGCCCAGGTAGTCCACATACTCGTCGATGACCTTGCCCGCGGCGGGATCGCCCTGGGCGGCGGCGTCAAAGGGAGTGCGGCCGTTGACCCCCTCCAGGCTCCCCGCCAGCTCCCACAGCCTGGAGGTGCGGTCCTCCTCCATCGCCTGGCGGGTGCGCTTGATGAGGGCGGTGGCGGAGCAGTAGGCCTCGAAGCAGCCCCGGCGTCCGCAGGTGCACAGCCGCCCGCCGTGCTCAATGACAAAGTGGCCGATCTCCATGCCCGCGTAATTGAAGCCGGTGTAGAGCTTCCCGTTGAGGATTGCGCCGCCCCCTACGCCGGTGCCCAGGGTGACGGCCACCATGGACTGGCTGCCCTTGCCAGCGCCCGCGGCGTACTCCCCCAGGGCAGCGGCGTTGGCGTCGTTCTCCAGCAGGATCTCCTTGTCCAGCCGCGCCTTCATCAGGGCGGTGATGGGCACATTGGTGAAGTCCAGATTGGACCAGTATTTGATCACGCCGGTGTCCGGCTCAATGGCGCCGGGAGCGCCGATGCCCACCGATACCACCTCGTCCAGCGCCGTGCCGGCGGCCTCCGCCGCCCCGCGGGCGGCCGCGGCCATCTGGTCGGCCACCGCCTCCGCCCCTCTCGGGGTGGGCAGGCTCACCTTGCCCAGGATGGTCCCCTCGCTGTCCACCACGGCGGCGGCCACGTTGGTGCCGCCCAGATCAATTCCCAAATACTTCATAGCTTGCCCCTCCTGCGTGAAACGTATTCACATTATAATGCAGGACGGGCCGCCGCACAAGAGGCAAAACGGCGCTCAGGTGACAACTGTGCCCCGGGCGGTCTTAGGGAGCCGGGGGGACACCGCCACAGGCTGCCGGTTCCGGGTGCGCAGGTGCACCAGCAGCGTGACGCAGCCGCTGAGCAGCAGGAAGGAGTAGAAGCTGATGCCCCGGGAGACCAGCACCGCCGGGGTCACCAGTCCGGCGCCAAAGAAGAGCTTCATGGCTGCCACAAAGCCGCCCTCGGAGGCGCCCACCGCCCCGGGCAGGGGCAGGGAGGCCACCGCCAGGGTGACCAGGGCCTGGGTGCCGATGATGTCCAGCGCCCCGCTGCCGGTCAGGCCGAAAGCGTGGTACACCACCAGCGGGACGGAAAACAGGGCGGTGAGCTGGCAGAAGGTGAGGCCCAGCAGAGCAGGCACCAGGGCGGGGTTGCGCCTGACGCAGTCCGCCCCCCGGCGGTACTCCTCCATCTGCTTCTCCAGCTTCTCCCTGGCCTCCTCCGGGCGGCGGACCAGACGGACGCGCACCAGCAGGCTCAGTACGCCGCCAGTGAGCCTTCTGGCCGCATTGGGCAGGAACATGAGGCAGAGCATCCCCGCCGTCAGCGCGCCGTTGACCACCGCGCCGAACAGCAGGAGCAGGCCCAGCCCGCCCCCCAGGTTGGCCACCAGATCAAAGCGGAGCAGCGCCACCGCCAGGGCGTAGCCGATGACCACCACCTGATAACACACGGCGATGAGCATCATGTTGAGGGACCCGTGGGCGGCGGGCACGCCGTCCCTGGACATGTAGTAGATCTGGGCGGGCTGTCCGCCGGTGGCCGACGGGGTGATGGAGCTGACATAGAAGCCCACGAAGGAGTAGCCCAGGCAGCGGCGGAGGGGGGCCCGGTGGCCCAGCCGTCCCAGGATCAGGTGGGAGCACGTGGCCTCACACCCCACGAAGGCCAGCATGAGAGCCAGCCCCAGCAGCAGCCAGCCGGGCCTGAGCTGGCCCAGGGTGTGGAGCAGCCGGGTGACGGGCTGGTCCCTGAACAGCAGCCAGCCGGTGAGGGCCATCAGCGCCGCGATCAGGCCGATCCCCACCAAGGACTTTTTCCGGTTCATCCGACGCGTACCCCCTTCTCGGCCTCCAGGCCCGCCAGCATGCGGTTGAGGCTCTCCTCCTCCAACTGTCCCTTCATGGCCCGCATGTTGCCCGCCATCCACTCCAGCGTCTCGTCGTCGTAGATCAGCGCGCGAATGGCGGACAGGCACTCCTCGGGCTCCTTGGCCGCTACGCGGCCAAGGCCCCGCTTCACCAGGAAGCGGGCGTTGTTCTTCTCCTGCTCCAGAAAGGGCTCCCACGCCAGGATGGGCAGCTCGGAGAAGATGGTCTCAAACAGGGTAATGCCGCCGGGCTTGGTGAGCACCAGATCCGCCCGGGCCATGTAGTCGTATACCCGGTCGGTGAAACCCAGCACCTCGATGTGGGCATACTTGCCCGCCAGGCGGTCGTAGAGCTTGCGGTTGTTGCCGGTGATAATGGTGGTGTGGACGCCGGGCAGGGCGTCCAGCGCCTCATAAAAGCTGTCCCGCTTGGGCAGCAGGCCCAGCCCGCCCCCCATGATGAGCAGGTTGCGCTCCCGGCCCGGGCGGCGGCGCACCGGCCGCTTGAACTCGCAGCGGACGGGGATGCCGGTGACGCAGATGATGTCCCGGTCTACCCCCTTGGCGGCCAGGCGGCTGCGGATGTCGTTGGAGCCCACCAGATAGCAGTCGGTGTATTTGTGAATCCACTCGGAATGGCTGGACAGGTCGGTGACGCAGGTGATGAGGGGCAGGGCGCTCCCCGTCTCCCCCTTCCAGCGGGACACCATCCGGGCGCAGAGGGGGTGGGTGGCGATCACCGCGTCGGGCCGCCGGGCAGCGACAAGCTCCTCCAGTTTGTCCAGGAACAAAGTCTCAAACAGGGGGCGGGCGTCGGCGGGCAGATCCTGGGTCAGCTTGTAGTAGAGGTTGAACAGCCCGCTGCCCCGGGTCACCAGCAGGTTGAAGCACTTATACATGGCCTCGGAGGCGTTGGGCATGGCCTCCGCCACGAAGTCCAGCACCTCCACCTCCGCCCCGGGGAACGCCCGCAGCAGTTGCTGGCGCAGGGACTGGGAGGCCGACCAGTGGCCCATGCCGAATTTTCCGGTGAGAATCAGAATATTCACGGTGTTCCCTCCTTTACACATACCAGTATAAAGGAGGATTCTTTAGAAAACCTCGCTTGAATTCTTAAAAAGCCATTAAGAATTTCTAACAAAGAGCTCCAACGGGCCCTGAGGGGTTGGGCAGCAGGCCGCCGCCCGCCAGGTTTCGCCGGAAAAGGCGGAAAAGGCCAGCCCGTCCAGCTCTCCCGTCTCCCCCGGCCGGAGGAGAGGAACGGCAATGTCCCGCGGGGGCCGCCGCAGACCCTCCCCGGTGCATTTGACCCTGGCCTCCTTCAACGTCCAGAGGGTGTAAAACGCCCCCCAGTCCCCGCCCTGCCGCTCCAGCCAGGCGGATTCCGTCTCCGAGCACACATACCGCTCCAGCCCGGGGCGGCGGGGACGCAGCACCTCCACGTCCACCCCCAGGGGGGCCTCCCCCGCGCCGCAGAGGGCCAGGCCCCCGCTGTGGCTCACATTGAAGTGCAGCTCCGGCTCCCCCGGAAAGTAAGGCTTGCCGTCCGCCCCCCGCGCCATCGCCGGGAGAACCCCCAGTCCGTACTCCGCCCGCAGAAGCTCCCCCAGCAGGGCATAGGCGTCCCCTTCCCCCAGCCAGAGCACCATGTCCACCGCCTCCTTTTTTCCTAGGATACCACAAAACGGGGCCATTTGGTAGGGGCGGAGCGATGTAGGCAGAAGGGGAATGGCCCCGCAGGGCAAGAGAAGCCGCCCTGGGGCGGCGAACGAGTTTGTGCCTGTGCCGGAAACGTAGGGGCGGGTGCCCACACCCGCCCGTATTCGACAAGGCCGCGCACATCACCCGGCTCGAAGGGGCGGGCGGCCACAAGGGCCGCCCCTACAGGCAGGCTTACCCTCCTCCGGCATTGTAGGGGCGGGGTTTATCCCCGCCCGCAATCGGCAGAGCCGCGCACACCACCCAGCGCGAAGGGACGGGCGGCCACAAGGGCCGCCCCTGCGGGCAGGCTTACCCTCCTCCGGCATTGTAGGGGGGGGTATCCCCGCCCGCTAGGGCCGCTCAAAGGTACCCAGAAACAGCGGTACGCCCCGCTCCAAATCTACCACGGCGTAGCAGAAGGGCCGGTCGAGCACCAGCTCCCGGTAGTCTGTGGGCGCGGCCGCGCCGTCTACCCCCACCACGGTAGCCGCCGCGGCCTCGGTGCCCTTCTCGTTGACCTCGATGCGGGCCTTGTGGACGACGGAACTGACGTACAGCGGCCCGTCCGGCGCGGTGCCCAGGGCGGAAAAGTCGGCCCGGCCGGAATCGAAGGCGGTCTCCAGCCCCATGGCGGCCAGGGCGTCGGACAGCTCTCCGCCCCACTCCGCCTCGAACTTGGGCAGCCGGAGAAGCACCCGTTCCTCCTCCGCGGCCGCCAGCAGGGCGGGCAGGGTATCCCCGTCCAGCGTCTCCAGCCAGGCGTCCAGCTCCCCGTCGGGGAGCACGGCCAGGAAGCCCAGCCGCCCGTCGTCATAGGGGAGCACCACCCCGGCGGCCCCCTCCGCGGCGAAGTATTGCTCGGCGCGCAGGCCGTTGGAGAGGAAATCCGTCTCGGCTTCGCTCCCGTCGGCGGCGGTAAAGTCCCCGGGACGGGTGTCCAGCGGATCAAATTCACTGGCCCAGGCGTTTTTCAGGTAGAGGGCGTTGACCAGCAGCAGGACGGTCTCGGGGGCGGGCGTCTCGGCCAGCACCTCCGGGATCAGCCCGCGGGTGACCTCCCCCACCCAGTTATTCACCGCCCGGCGGGCCCCGTCGGTGTCCAGATCGGCCTGATAGAGCTGTGCCCCATAGAACGCCGTACACCGGGAGAGGAATAATTCGTTGGCCTCCAGCCGCCCGTCCAGCCACAGGCTGTCGGCGATGGAGCACTCCGTGGAGCCCCCCAGGGCGGCGTAATCAGCCAGCAGAGAGGCGGCGTTGGCATTGAGGGCCTCCACGTCCGCCCCCAGCAGAGCCTCGAACTCCGCCAGGGTGTCCTCCGCAGCTCCGTTGGCCGTCATGGACAGGGCCAGGGCCACAGACAGTGGAGAGAGCAGGGTGTTCTCCCCCGGTTCGCGGGCCGCCCGCAGCAGCTCCGCCCCCAGGCTGCCGATGGCGGCGTCCGCCGCCGGGTCGGCCTCCGGGGGCGCGGGGTCGCCCGCCTCGAACTGCCGGGACAGGTCGGTCACCCCCGCCGGGGCGGCGCACCCGGCCAGCAGGGCCGGCACAAGGCACAGGGCCAGCAGCTTTCGTTTCTTCATGGAACCCCCTCCTTTTATAATATGGTTTGCTTTTTAGACGGGTTCTGGGGTAAAATGTTCCGGGGTCTTAAACGCTTTTTAAAGATTTTCCCCCTCGCCCCTTAAGCTTCGTCTGCTATACTGACTTTACAATCTGAGGTGACTGTATGAATACCATCCTGATCTGCGACGACGACAAGGACATCGTCTCGGCCCTGGACATCTACCTGACCAGCGAGGGCTATGCCACCGTGAAGGCCTACGACGGGCTGGAGTGCCTGCGCCTGGCGGAGCGCGAGCCGGTGGATCTGATCCTGCTGGACGTGATGATGCCCGGCCTGGACGGCATCCGCACCACGGCCAAGCTGCGGGAGAGCTGCAACGTGCCCATCATCCTGCTCACCGCCAAGAGCGAGGACAGCGACAAAATCCTGGGGCTGAACATCGGGGCGGACGACTACATCACCAAGCCCTTCAATCCCATCGAGGTCATCGCACGGGTCAAGAGCCAGCTCCGGCGCTACACCAGCCTGGGCGGCAAGCAGGGCGGCGGGGAGGCCAATCCCGCCCTGCTCACCAACGGCGGCATCGCGCTGGATGACGGGGCCAAATCGGTCACCGTGGACGGGGAGGGGGTCAGCCTCACCCCCATCGAGTACAACATCCTTCTCCTGCTGATGAAGAACCCCGGCCGGGTGTTCTCCACCAGCCAGATCTATGAGCTGGTGTGGAACGACCCCTCTCTCGGCTCGGAAAACACGGTGGCGGTCCACATCCGCCACCTGCGGGAGAAGCTGGAGATCGACCCGGCCAACCCCCGGTACATCAAGGTGGTCTGGGGGCTGGGGTACAAGATGGAAAAGGTCTAGGGGGCGCTCGCTCCGGCCGCACCCCGCCCATATTCCAGGAGGTAATGCCATGAAACGATTCCGAACCAGTCTGGCGGCCAAGACGGCCGCCGTCCTTCTGGCCCTGGCCGTGGGCGCCGGCGGCTTCTGGTCCACTGTCTTTATCCTCTACCAGTGGGATACCCTGTGGCTGGGCAGCGGGTATTACGACAGCAACGACTATTACTCCGACCTGTATAACCGCTCCAGCCAGGTTCGGGAGCTGGCCCGGCTGCTCCAGAACCAGGAGTGGAACGGCGCCCTGCCCTACCTGGACCAGCGGCGGCTGGACATGCTGGAGGAGGCCCTCTCCCCGGAGCGGACCAACTTCCGCTTTGCCATCCGACGCAACGACACCGGCACCCTCGTCTACTCCAACCTGGAGGGGGCGGCCTCCCTGGACGAGAGCGTTCACGCCGTGGAGCAGGAGGAGCTCTCCCTCACCCAGAACGGGGCCGCCCGCGAGCAGGATTATGTGGTCTGGAACGGGAAGGAGCAGTACTACCTCCTCTATATCGCCCTTCCCGACGCCGCTGGCACCAAGCAGCTCGTCACCCCGGAGGATGCCGGGCTCGCCGCCCAATACGGCTACACCTTTGACGGCTATGAGTGGGCATATGACGAGATGCGGGACAGCCGGGTGACCACCTCCGTGCTGGCCCTGGAATACGGCGCAACCGACCCGCTCACCGTCCAGGACGAGTTCTGGGACAGCTACCAGGACTACCAGCAGTACGCCAGCTACCTCCCCGCCCTGGCGGTGCTGGCCCTGGTGCTGGACATCGCAGGGATACTCCTGCTGGTGTTTCTGCTCCGGGCTGCCGGCTGGCGGAAGGAGGAGAGCCGCCCGAGGTGCAACTGGTTCGACCGCATCCCGCTGGATCTGCTGGCCTTCGGCGCGTTTTGGGCCATCGCCCTCCTGCTCAACGCGGGGGACGCGATCGCCTTCGGCCTCAACGTATCCCAACTGGCCACCGACCTGCTGGTCGGCATGTGTGTCATCACCATAGCCATTCTGGGCTGTGTCCTGGCCTTCTGCCTTACCGTGGCCACCCGCATCAAGACCCGCACCCTGTGGAGCAATACCCTCATCTGTATGCTGTGCAAGCTGATCGCCCGGGGCTGCCGGGCGGCGGCCCGGAGCTGGCCCATGACGGGCCGGGTGGTGGTGCTCTTTCTGCTCTACCTGGCCGGCACCCTGCTCACCACGCTGACCATCTTCCTCATCCCCGTGTTTCAGGGCTCTGTGCTCTACTGCCTCTGCCGCTGGACCATCCAATGGAAGCGGGTGCGGGAGGGCACCGGCCGCATCGTGGGGGGCGACCCGGACTTCAAGATCGACACCCACAAAATGTACAGTGACCTGGCCCGGCACGCCGGGCAGCTCAACGATTTGGGCGCCGCCATCGGAAATGCCGTGGACGAGCGCATCCAGAGCGAGCGCTTCAAGGCCGAGCTGATCACCAACGTCTCCCACGATCTCAAGACCCCTCTGACCAGCATCATCAACTATGTGGATTTGCTGAAAAAGCAGGACATCGACAATCCCAAGGCCCAGGAATATATCGAGGTGCTGGACCGCAAGAGCCAGCGCCTCAAGAAGCTGACGGAGGATCTGGTGGAGGCGTCCAAGGCGTCCACCGGAAGCCTGTCGGTGCACCTGGACCGGCTGGGCATGGTGCAGCTCGTCCAGCAGGCCCTGGGGGAGTTTGAGGAGAAATTTGCCCAGAGCCGCCTCACCGTGGTGCCCGCCTTCCCGGAGGAGGAGTGCTCCATCCTGGCCGACGGCCGCCACCTGTGGCGGGTCATCGACAACCTGCTCTCCAACTGCAACAAGTACGCCCTGGAGGGCACCCGCATCTATGTGGAGGTGTGCCGCTGGGAGGGCAAGGTGGTCCTGTCCATCAAGAACATCTCCCGCCAGCCCCTCAACATCCCCGCCGAGCGGCTCATGGAGCGGTTCGTCCGGGGGGAGGAGTCCCGCACCACCGAGGGCTCCGGCCTGGGCCTGTCCATCGCCCGCAGCCTCACTGAGCTCCAGGGCGGCGCCTTCCGTCTGGACATCGACGGAGACCTCTTCAAGGCCGTGGTCTCCTTCCCGGAGGCCGCCGGACCGGAGCTGCCCGCGAACGCATAGGAGGCGGGCGGGGATAAACCCCGCCCCTACAAAGTCCCCTACCAGTTTGTAGGGGCGGCCCTTGTGGCCGCCCGCCGTCCCCCAATGCAAACAACGAGAGGCCAGCCCCGAAGGGCTGGCCTCTCGTTTGCTTCTGCAATTAGTCGGTCACGAAGGGCAGCAGCGCGATCTGACGGGCGCGCTTGATGGCCTCAGTGAGCTGACGCTGGTGCATGGCGCAGGTGCCGGTGGTGCGGCGGGGCAGGATCTTGCTCCGCTCAGACAGGAACCGGCGCAGCTTGACCGCGTCCTTGTAGTCGATGTGCTCCACCTTGTCCACACAGAAGGTGCAGACCTTGCGGCGCTTGCGGCCGCGGGGGCGCTCTCTATCCATAGCCATAACAGGGAACCTCCTTTTTCACGGGCCTTCAGCCCGTCTTGTTTTATTGCTGCGCACCGACTGTCGTGCGCAAAATGTGTTAGAAGGGCAGCTCCCCGTCGTCGTCAGAGAGCTCGGCGAACTGATCGCCGCCGCCCATGGGGGCGGAGTAGCCGCCGCTGGGCGCGGCGGGAGGCGGCGCGTAGCCGCCGGCCGGAGCGCCGAACCCGCCGGAGGGCGCGGCATAGCCGCCCGCCTCCGCGTCCCGCTTGGAGTCGCCGAAGTACACGTTGTCGGCGATCACCTCCGCGGTGCGGCGCTTGTTGCCGTCCCGGTCGGTCCAGTCCCGGAGCTGGAGCCGGCCCTCCACCACGGCCATACGGCCCTTAGTGAAGAAACGGGAGACAAATTCGGCGGTCTGACGCCAGGCCACGATGTCGATGAAGTCCGTGGACTTCTCGCCGGTGGTCTTGTCCTTGAAGTCCCGGTCCACCGCCAGGGAGAAGGAGGCCACGGGGGTCCCCGTCTGGGTGTGGCGCAGCTCGGGATCACGGGTCAGACGGCCCATGAGAATAATCCGGTTCAGCATGTCTGCCGCTCCCTTCTTACTTCTCGTCCTTGCAGACGATCAGGGAACGCATCACGCCGTCGGTGATCCGCAGGATACGATCCAGCTCACGGGGGAACTCGGGCTTAGCGTTGAAGGTCATCAGCACGTAGTAGCCCTCGGTCAGGTCGTTGATGGGATAGGCCAGGTGGCGCTTGCCCCACTCCTCAACCTCAGCCAGGGTGCCGTTCTGCTCCACCAGGGTCTTGAACTTGGCCACCATGGCAGCGGTGGCCTCCTCATCCAGGTTGGGATTGAGGATAAAGACCACCTCGTAGTTTCCGCTCAGTTTTGCCATTTTCTTTGCACCTCCTTATGGACGTATGGCCCCCGCCCTTGTGCGGGGGCAAGGATGGCCTGTTTTGAAACAAGCTATATTATTATATAGGAATCAGCGAAAAAGTCAAGCCTTTCCAAAAAAATAATATTTTTTTGCTTCCGTGCAATAAACGGCCCCTCTGCTTCATTTTACTGTCAGAACGGGCGGGAAACCCCGCCGCAGATTTGACAGGATAAAGGAGTTTTGATGATGAAAAAGGGTTTTGGAAAAGGCTTTTGCAGTGGTATTCTGGTGGCTGCCCTGACGGTGGGCCTGGGTGTGTCGGCCATGGCGGCCAGCCGCACCATCACCGTGGATGACAACATCCGCATCACCCTCAACGGTGCGGTCTTCTCCCCCAAGGACGCCAAGGGCAGGGATGTCCCCCTGTTCTCTTATAACGGCACCACCTACGCCCCCGTCCGCGCCATCTGTGAGGCCGCCGGCCTGAAGGTGGACTTTGACTCCGCCAACTATACCGCCGTCCTCACCACCCCCGACCGCTATATCGCCTCCACCCCCTCCGCCTCCAACTACATCTCCGTGGACAAGGCCAAGGAGATCGCCCTGAACCACGCCGGCGTGAAGGCCGCCGACGCCATCTTCGTGAAGGCCGGACTGGACTGGGACGACGGCCGCACCGAGTACGAGGTGGAATTCTACGCCGGGAACACGGAGTACGATTACAGCATCGACGCCACGACAGGCGCCATTCGCTCCTATGACCATGACTGGGATGATTTCTCCCTGTGGAATCCCGGAAACAACGCCGCCAACCCTTCCACCCCTGGCACCTCCACCAACAATCTGATCAGCGAGGCCAAGGCCAAGGAGATCGCTTTGGCAAAAGCCCCCTCCGGCGCCTCCGTGGTACGCTGCCACCTGGACTGGGACGACGGCCGCTATATCTATGAGATCAAGATGGTCTCGGGCACCATGGAGTATGAGTGCGACATCAATGCCGCCACCGGCGTCATCACCGACTGGGACGTGGACAGCATCTACGACTAATTCCTTTCGCAAACCGCTCCGTACCCGAAAGTACCGTCAGGCGCTGCCGCCTGACGGTACTTTTTTGCGTCTGCGTTAAAACAGCTCCGGATGCTCCAGAAGCCAGCGGTTGACCATAGCCATAAACCACTCCACGGCCGGATTGTCACTGGGCTCCCGCCACGCCACCCCCAGCTCGATGGTCTGCCCATGCCCCTCCAGCGGGACAAAGGCCAGGCCGGTGGTATGCATGTACTCCCGAATCCGGAAAGGGAGAATGGCAATTGCCTGTCCGCACTCCACGGCAAAGATCACATCCTCCAGGGCGGGATACTCTGTGACCGACGCCGGGGTGAAACCCAGTCCCCGGCAGATCTGGAGGAACTGCTTATACATATAGGCCCCGCCGGTGTGGGACAGGCAGGCAAAGGGCTCCGTGGCCAGCTTGGCGTAGTCGATCACGGCGTTGTCCAGGCAGGGGTGCTCCCGCGGGCAGACCAGGCAGTAGAAGTCGGCCCCCAGCTTGCGGCAGGCGTAGCCGTTCATCCCCTTCAAGTCGGAGAGCACCGAGAAGCTCACATCATAAGCCGCCGCGTCGATGCCCGCCTGGATGCCGGTGGCGTCCCGCCGGATGAGCTCCACGCGGACCTGGGGATACGCCTCCCGATAGGCGGCGATCAGCCGGGGCAAAAAGTGGCGGGAGGGGGAATTGAGGTAGCCGATGCGCAGCTCCCAACATCCCGAGGCCTCCAGCTGGCGCAGGCGGCCCAGGGCCCGCTCCTCCTGGTCCAGGATGCGCTTGGCGTCCTCCAGGAAGAGCTCCCCGGCCCGGGTGAGCGACACGTTCCTCGTGGTGCGCAGAAACAGGCGTGCGCCCACCTCCCGCTCCAGGGCGGAGATCTGATGGGTCACGGCGGGCTGCGTCACATAGAATTCCCGCGCCGTCTCGGTAAAGTTCCGGTAACGGGCCACCGACACGAAATAGCGAAGCTGCTCGGTGTTCATTGCGCTCCCTCCTCTCCCTGCTCGTATTATAAATTGATAACGCTTTTTTATCAATCCTGGAAAAAACGTGAATTTCACTTTTTTCGCCCGGAGTGATACAATTTGCCCGATTATAAAAGAGGAGTGATGCGCGTGGCGTTTCAAGTAATGGGCGTGACCGCCGGACGCAAGGACAGCAATTGTGAAATCCTGCTCAAGGAGGCTCTTCTGGCCTGCCGGGAGCAGGGGGCCGAGGTCCGCATGATCAACCTGAAGGATTACGAGCTCCTGGACTGCAACGGCTGCACCGCCTGCACCATGGGCATGTCCATGGGGAAGAACACCGGCTGTTCCCTGGCGGACAAGGACGACAAGCAGAAAATCATGGATGTGATGCTGGAACAGGATGCGGTAATCTTCTCCGCCCCCACCTATGATCTGATGCCCTCCTCCCTGTTTTTGAAGTTCATGCACCGCAACCTGGCCTATGAGTCGGCCTTCCTGACCAAGATCGGCGCCATCGCGCCCCGGGACCGGGTGGGCGCGCTCATCGCCGTGGGCGGCTCCACCCGCTCCTGGCAGTCCATGGCCCTGGAGTGCATGCAGGCCACCACCTTCACCAACAGCTTCAAGATTGTGGACATGTACATGGCCACTCAGGTTCCCGCCCCCGCCCAAGTGCTTCTCTACGAGGAGAAGGTGGCCCGGGCCCGGGAGATGGGCCTGAACGTGATGAAGGCCCTCAACACGCCCCCCGCCGAGCGCAAGTGGCTGGGCGACCCGGACTACGGCTGGTGCCCCAACTGCCACTCCAACGCCCTGTGCCTGGGCGAGCCCCAGTGGAAGGGGCTGCAGTACCCCATCGAGTGCGTGGTGTGCGGCGCGGGCGGCACCCTGGAGCAGACCGAGGACGGGCGCTGGAAATTTGTCATCGCCGAGAATGGGCTGGAGCGTGACCGCACCACCGAGGAGAGCCGCGGGGTTCACTGCGACGAGATCGCCGAGACCCAGGGCGGCTTCTTCATGGATCCGGCCAAGCGCCATCTGGTGGCCGAGCGCCTGCCCAAGTACCAGAGCATCCAGTTCCCCGGCATCTAAGAAAGGAGTCTGATTGTCATGAAATTCGAGCATCTGTTTTCCCCCATGCAGGTGGGCAAGGTGACCTACCGCAACCGCATCGTCAGCGCCCCCATGGCCTTCGGCCTCATTGTTCAGAACCCGGACGCCCGGGACTTCACCTACCGCAAGCTGGAGGCCAGCGCCAAGGGCGGCAACGGCTGCGTCATCGTGGGCGAGACCGACGTCAACTTCACCGACGCCGTCCGTATCCCCGGCTTCCGTCCCTTTGACTTCGCCAAGCCCGAGGAGGATCCCGAGACCTTCGACGCCGTGGGCGAGTACGCCCGCCGCATCAAGCGCCACGGCGCTGTCGCTCTGGCCGAGCTGGTCCACTGCGGCAAGGAGAAGGTGCCCTTCGGCCCCGGGCAGGAGGCCATCGGCCCCATCGAGACCACCAACCTGGCCGGCGTGAAGGTCCGCCCCATGAACGAGGACGACATGACCCGCATCGCCCGCGACTTCGCCGTCTCCGCCACCTACATGCAGAAGGCGGGCTTTGACGGCGTGCTCATCCACGGCGGCCACGGCTTCCTCTTCACCCAGTTTCTCTCCCCCCTGATGAACACCCGCACCGACAGCTACGGCGGCTCTCTGGAGAACCGCGCCCGCTTCCCCCTCCAGATTCTGAAGGCCGTCCGGGAGGCGGTGGGCCCCGACTTCCTGGTGGAACTGCGCATCGACGGCACCGACCACCAGCCCGGCGGCATCACCCCCGAGGAGACCGGCGCGTTCGTCGCCATGGCCGAGCCCTACATCACCTCCGTCCACGTGACCTGCGGCATCTATGAGGAGTCGGTCAAGTCGGGTACCGAGAGCTCCATGTTCCACCCCCACGGCCTGAACATCGACAACGCCGCCATCATCAAGACGTACACCAAACTGCCCGTGGGCGCCGTGGGCGGCATCAACTCCCCCGAGCTGTGCGAGCAGGCCATTGCCGAGGGCAAGATCGACTTTGCCATTCTGGGCCGCCAGATGCTGGCCGACCCCGAGTTTGCCAACAAGGCCAGGAGCGGCCATGAGGATCAGATCCGCCGCTGCCTGCGCTGCTACAAGTGCTTCCCCGGCTCCCCCGAGGAGGGCTATGACGACCTGCCCTTTACCAGCGAGGAGCTGGCCCTCTACGTGGGCCACTGCACCATCAACCCCCTGGCCCACCTGCCCTTCGATCCCGACACCCTGGCCCCCGCCTCTAAGCAGGAGACCGTACTCATCGTGGGCGGCGGCGCGGCCGGCATGCAGGCCGCCATCACCGCCTGCGACCGGGGTCAGAAGGTCATCCTGGCCGAGCAGGGTCCCCACCTGGGCGGCCTGCTGCGGTTCACCGACGTGGACACCGACAAGCCCGACCTGATGAACTTCAAGAACCTGCTGGTGCGCGAGGTGGAGCGCCGTGACATCGACGTGCGGCTTAACACTGTGATCACGCCGGAGAACCTCACCTCCTTCGGCGCCGACGGCGTCATCTTTGCTACCGGCTCCCTGCCCTCCTGTCCCCCGGTGCCCGGCATCGGGCACGCCCACAAGGCCATGGACATGTACGACGGCAATGTCAAGCCCGGCCACAAGATTGTTATGGTGGGCGGCGGCCTGGTGGGCTGCGAGGCCGGCCTCTTCCTCCAGAAGACCGGCCACGAGGTCACCGTGGTGGAGCTGCTGGGCCGGCTGGCCAACGAGTCCTTCGGCATGTACCGGGAGGCCCTGATCTGGGAGATGGAGAAATGCGGCATGGCCATGCTGCCCAAGACCCGCTGCCTGGAGATCACCCCCACCGGCGTGAAGGTGGAGAACGCCGGCGGCGTCCAGACCCTGGAGGCCGACACCGTCCTCTTTGCCCTGGGCATGAAGAGCGTGGACATCGCCCCCCTGAAGGCCGCCGCCGAGGCCGCCGGACTCAAGACCTGGGTCATCGGCGACGCCATCCAGCCCGGCAAGGTGGATCAGGCCACCCGCAGCGCCTATCTGGCCGGCATCGAGGTGGGCCGCTGAGTCCCCCGCCCCGGAATAAATCAACCCCTCCGGCTAAGCCGGAGGGGTTCTGCTTGTCGGAAAAGCGGCAAGAGCCACTTTTTCGAGGGAGATGCGCGCAAGATGAACCTTGATTCCCGACGGAAAAGTCGGCTCATCTTGCGCGGAAATGACTGATTTTCATGTTATTCCTGCGGCTGTGGCCGCAGGAATTCTGCGAGGCTTTCCTTCCTGGAAGGTTTTTCGCCCGTCTGCGGCGCCCCAGGCAATGCCTGGGGCGCCGCGTTTCTTTTGTTCTTTTGTCAGCGCTCCTGGCGCAGCGTCTCGGCCTTCTCCTTCAGGAAGCCCTTGAGCCACGCACCGGTGGCCGGGTGATCCAGGGCGAAGTCGATGGTGGCCTCCAGGAAGCCGCAGAGGTTGCCGGTGTCATACCGGCGGCCCTCAAAGTCCACGGCCACCATGCGGCTTCTCCGGCACAGCTCCCGCAGGCCGTCGGTGAGCTGAATCTCCCCGCCGTAACCAGGCTTGACGTTCTCCAGAATATCGAAGATCTCCGGAGTCAGCACATAGCGGCCCAGGATGGCGTAGTTGGAGAGCCTCTGCTCGGGGGTGGGCTTCTCGTTCATGTCGGACACGTCGAAGATGCGCTCCTCCAGGGGGGAGACCTTGACGGAGGAGTAGCGGGAGATAGCCTCAGTGGCCACCTCCTGCACCCCCAGGGCGGACGCGCCGTACTTCTCGGCGGCCTCCACCAGTTGGAGAGTCACCGGCTTTTTGGCCCGCATGATGTCGTCGCCCAACAGCACGGCGAAGGGCTCGTCCCCCACGAAGCGGCGGGCGCGGCCGATGGCGTGGCCCAGGCCCTTCGTCTCCTTCTGGCGCACGTAGAAGATGTTGGCCAGGTCGGCGGCCCGGCGCACCTCCACCAGCTCGGACTCCTTGCCCGACTGGAGCAGGCGGGTCTCCAGCTCGGGGTAGTAGTCGAAGTAATCGTCCATGGCGGACTTGGCCCGGTTGGTGACGATCAGAATGTCCTCAATTCCGGCGGCCACCGCCTCCTCGATGATGTACTGGATCACCGGCTTGTCCACCATGGGAAGCATCTCCTTGGGGACGGTCTTGGTGGCGGGGAGCATCCGGGTTCCCAGCCCTGCGGCGGGGATGACGGCCTTACGAACTTTCATAACAAAAAACCTCCAGCAGAGCGGGCGGAACGCCGCCCGCCGTTATTGCAGATGTGCGGCGGGAATCATGGGGCGGAAATACCGAACCCTGGGCAGGGCCTTCAGGAGAATCGTGCCCAGCACATAGCAGGCCACGGCCTCCTCTGCCACAAAGGTCCACAGGTTCAGTCCATACGCGGCCCAGAAAGCGCCGTTGACAGCCCCTGCCTCCGCCCAAGCCCACATGGGCGGCAGCAGCAGGGCGTTCACCACAATGGGGGGCAGGGCGGCCAGATACCAACGGGGCATCTTGATGGAGAGGAAAGCTGCGATGGCGGTGGCCAAGGTGCCCACAATCATGTCGATGGGACCATAGGGGGAGAGAATATTGGTCAGCAGGCAGCCCAGTGCCAGCCCCGGCGCGGCGGCAGGGAACAGGAAGGGCAGCACGGTCAGCGCCTCCCCCAAGCGGACCTGAACCGGTCCGAAGGTGAGCTGAAAGATGTTGCCGAAGTAGCACAGGACGAAGTAGACGGCGGCCACCATCGCGGCCAGGGTGAGCTGTTGGATGTTGGATTTGCGCATGTGTGATCATACCTCCATTTTAGTCTTTAGAGAACGGCGGTGAGTCCCCCCGAACGAACGCGGCCGTGGCCGCGCTTGGACCGGGTTTGGAAACCAGTCGGGGGTATTTTAGCACGTTTCCCATCGGAAGTAAAGAAAAAGCGCCGGGACTCTCCCCCGCCCTCCTCCGCGGAAAAAGCAGCCCCGGAGCGCACGCGCTCCGGGGCGGTCTTTTCTTCCATTATTCCGTAAAGGGCTTTTCCACCAGGGAGCCCCGGCTGTAGCGGGCCAGGATATCCCGGTCGTCCCCGTCGTAGAGGAACTGCTCCAGCTTCTCGAAGGGGGTGCGGGGCAGGCGGCCGTCCAGCTCGTCCACATCCACCACCAGGGCGTCGAAGTCGTACCCCGGCTCGAAGGAGCCCACCTTCCCGAAGAATTCCCCCGGCCCCTTGGTGGCCAGGTAGAGGGCCTCCGGCAGGGAGAGGAGCCGCTCCTCCGGGTGGTCCAGGGCCCGGAGCTTGGACAGCCCCACCGTGGCCGCCACATGCCGGTTCATGGCGGCGGCGTGGCCGCCGGCCACATCGCTGGCCACGCAGCAGCGCAGCCCCTCCGACAGGCTGCGGCGCAGGGGCATGACGCCGCTGGACAGGTTAGTGTTGGACTGGGCGCAGTGGGCCAGGGTGACCCCCTCCTCCCGGAGAATAGCCTCCTCCCGCCCGGTGAGGTGGACGGCGTGGGCCATGATGGTGCGCCCCCGGCGGAGCAGGCCGTAGTCCCGGTACACCTCGGTGTAGCTGGCGCACTCCGGGTGGAGCTGGGCCACCCAGGCGATCTCGCTCCGGTTCTCCGACAGGTGGGACTGGACGGGCAGCCCGTACCGCTCCCCCAGCCGCCCCAGGCCGTCCATGAGCCGGGCGGTAGTGGAGGGGACGAAGCGGGGGGTCAGGATATACTCCACGTGCTTCAGCTCCGCCCGGCTGCGGCAGATGAGCTCCTCCGTGTCCGCCAGAGAGGCGTCGGTGTCCTCCCGCAGGCTGTCCGGGGCATTGCGGTCCATGTTCACCTTGCCGATGAGGGCGGACAGCCCCGCCCGCTCGGTCAGCTCCATCAGCCGCCAGGCGGCCTCCTTGTGGATGGTGGCAAAAGCGGAAAAGCGCAGGGTTCCGTTGGCCCACATCCGGTTGAGGAACCGCTTCCACGCGGCCTCGGCAAAGTCCGCGTCGCCGTAGCAGGCCTCCACCGGGAAGGTGTAGGTCTCCAGCCAGGGCAGCAGCTCCTGGTCGTAGCCCACGCCCCGGTTCACCATCTGGGGGGCGTGGAGGTGGAGGTCGCAGAAGGCGGGGAGCACCAGCGCCCGGCCGAAGTCGGTCACCGGCTGCCCGGCGTACTCCTGGGGGAGCGCCCGGTAAAAGCCGGCGCACTTCTCCCCCTCTACCACCAGGTACTCCCCCTCCCGCACGGTCAGCTCGCCCAGCGCGGGAGTGTATAAAAAGTTGCCCTTGAAAATCATGGCAGACCCTCCGGTTTTCATATTCTTCCTTTATCCTATCATCCGCCCCTGTAGAAAGCAATCAGAAGTTTTCGCCCCGGCACAGAAAAGCCGCCGCACCCGTTGCGTGCGGCGGCCCAGCCTGTCGAAAAAGACTTTTCAACAGGCTGCTGGACTTTTTGAAGCTCTAAAGGAGCTTCAAAAAGTCGTTTCATCAAACGTGAAAGGGAACCCTGACGGTTCCCTTTCACACTATCCTTCCCTCCGAAGCCTTTGGCAGGAGGGTTTATTGGTAGCCTCAACCGCCGCACCCGTTGCGTGCGGCGGCCCATATCTTTTATTCGGGTATTCAGGGTACCAGCTCTACGGTGTAGCCCAGCTCCTTCAGGCCGGACACAATGCCGCCCGGGTCCACCATGTGGCCCGCACCCACGGCCAGGAAGAACGTATTCTCCCCCTCGGTCTCCAGATACTCCGCCGCTGCGGCAATCATGCCGGGGTCCCGCTCGGTGAACAGCTTGGAGTTGAGCTCGTCATCGCTGTTGAGGATGGCCTCTTTGTCGTAGACCTCCGCCAGGGCATCGGGGTCCCGGTCCTTCCAGGCGTCGAACATGGCGGCAATCTGCTCCTGCTGGGCCTGGGCCAGCGCCTGGGCCGCCTCGTCGGCCGCCTCGCCCTTGAGCATCCCCTCGTACCCGGCTAGGCTGGCGTCCAGATAGGCCTCCTGGTACTCGGCGGACAGGCCGTCGAAGATGCCGCCCTGGAAGGCGTAGGTCTCCACGGAGTCGATGGTCTTGCCCGCGTTCACCGCGTAGGCGTTGATATACACATCAATGGCCATGGCGTTGGCCCCGGTGGTGTCGTCCTGGAGGCTCAGGACGCCGAAGGTGGAGGCCAGGGCCCAGGGCTTATATGCGTCAAAGCCGTTGGGCTCCATGCCCAGGCTCACCGCCGCCGCCTGCACCCGTGCGTACAGCTCCGGGCTGATGTGGTCGGCCAGGGTGGTGCCATCGGAGTAGACCTGGAGCTGGGCCAGCAGGGCCATGCCCTCCTGGTCGTTGAGATCCAGCTCGAAGCTCACCACCTGGGAGGCGTCTAGGGCGTCCCGCACCGACTTATGCAGGGGATAGACGTTGCTACGGTCCATGTGGATGGTGCCCAGCAGGTAGAGGGTGTTGTCCCCGTTGACGGCCTTCCACAGCAGACCTCTGGAGCCGGCGTCGTTGGCGTCATAGAGGGCCAGGATCAGCCGCTCGGCCATGACCATGGCCTCCTGATAGGTGCAGGGCCGGTCCTCGTTCAGTCCGCCGGCCTGATCGCCCCTGACCACGCCCAGGCCGGTGAGGAAGGCCGCGGCCCCCTCCTCCACGCCGTCGATGTCGTAGGCGGCCGCCTCCTGGTACAGCGCGTTCATCACGCCGCCGCGGGTGGTGTCCACCACCAGTCCTTCGGTGTCCGCCGCCCGCTGGGGCAGCTCCAGCAGGGCCAGCTTGTCGGCCACGATGCCGGTCATGGCCGAGAGCTGCTCGCTGGTGATGGTGCTCTGAATGTACGTAGTGTAGTTGTCGTCCACCAGACCCATGGCGTAGCTGTCCGCCAGCTCTCCCACCGCCCAGGCGTCGGGCATCTGAGGGGCCGGAACGGTATCCTCCGCCGCCAGCGCGGGCGCGGCCAGCAGGGCCGCCGCCGTGACGCCGGCCAGCAGCCGGCGCATCCGATTGTGCTTCATGTCATGTGCTCCTCCCGTCGAATTGTAAAGCTTGCTTTCCACATGTACTGTACCACAGCCCGGCCCCGCCGTCAACCGCAATTTGCGGCAGTGGGTGTCTGCCTCTGCTATACACGCAGTTATACTAGTTTTACACTAGTAATATCTATGTTTTAGCATGTAATAATCTATCTGTCAAGATGATACCCTTACATAAGGGTGAGACGCAATGAAAAAAGAGGAGCACAACGCCCGGTTTCGGGATCACTATATCGCCATCGGCATCCGCATCTCCTACTTCCGAAAGCTGCGGGGGCTGAGCCAGGAGCAGTTGGCCGAGCGCGCAGGAATCAGCCCCGGCTTTCTCTCCCAGGTGGAGGCCCCCGGCATGGCAGTGGGCATTTCCCTGAGCACCCTTTTCCTCATCGCGGAAGCGCTGGAGATTCCGCCCTACAAGCTGCTGCAATTTGACGATTGACCCGCTTCAAACCGCGCAGGCCGCCCCATGGGGCGGCCTGTTTTCTATATCTGCCCTCTCCGCACGCTCAGGCTGGCGATGAATTGTTTCGCCGTTCGCGGCGTCCGGCCCGGGTTGCGCATCTCCCACTTGACCGCCTCGGCACGAAGACTATCCCGGTCCAAGGCAATCCCCGCCTGCTCCGCCATCCCCTCCACCAGCTCCAGGAACTCCGCCTGATTCAGCGCCAAGTAGGGTATGCGCAGGCCGAAGCGGTCGGACAGGGAGGTCTTCTCCTGAATGGTCTCACTGGCGTCCACCTCGTCCCCCGCCCGGTCAGAGAAGGTCTGCCGCACCAGCCGCCGACGGTTGGAGGTGGCATAGACTGCTACGTTCGCGGGCCGCCGCTCTAAGCCGCCCTCCAGGATGGTCTTGAGGGCGGAGTAGGTCTTGTCGTCCTGATCAAAGGCCAGATCATCGATGAACAGGATGAATTTCAGCCGCCGCCCGCCCAGGGTACGGATGAGCCGGGGCAGATCAGCCAACCCCTCCTTCTGCACCTCGATGAGGCGCAGGGCCTCAAAGCCGGGCAGGGTGAGCAGGTTCTTCACCGTGGCGGACTTGCCGGTGCCGCTGTCGCCATACAGGAGTACATTGTTCACCAGGTTGCCCTCCAGCATGGCCCTGGTATTGGCGATGACCCGGTTCCGCTGGAGCTCATAGCCCAGCATCTCGTCCGCGCCGGGACAGTCGGGTTGCTCCACCGGGCAGAGCGCCCCATCTTCCCACAGGAAAGCCCGGTGCCGGGCAAAGAGCCCCGCGCCGTTGGCCCGGTAGAACTCCGTCAGCTCCGCAAAAGAAAACGGGCTGCTCCCCCGCCACCGGGGCAGGTTGGCCAGCACCGGCCCATACTCCCGCGGCGCTTTCCCCCCTACCTCAGCGAGCACCTGGTCCCAGTCCAGCTCCGCCAGCAGGGTGAACGTCTCAATATCCCGCCGGGCGGCCGCCTCCAGGGCGGGGTCCTCCCCGCCCCGCTCCACCAGAGCGGCATAGGGGGATTCCCGATCCCGGAGCCGGCCGTCCAGCCATTCCCCCAGGCTCCGGCTCCCCGCGCTCCGCAGGGCATAGAACAGCCGGGCGTAGTCCTCCACGGCCCCGCTGCCGTCCCCGGCGGACAGCTTATCCAGTACCCCCAGCGCCAGGCGCATCACTGGCTCATCCACAACAGGCCGGTAGGCCGCTACCCCCCGCAGGGCGCAGCGCAGCATGTCGGTTGTCATTTTCCTCTCCCCTCTCGCGTTTGTTCTATCTGTGTCGGTTTTATTGTAAGCGCCTCCCCTCCGGCTGTCAATGTCCGCGTTTTCTTTCCAAATGAAACCACTGGCTGCGCCGCATAGGCAAAAGAAACCTGCGGATAATAAGGGCTGTAACTACAACCGCAGGAGGAGTTTATAGATGAAAGCGACTGGTATCGTGCGCCGTATCGACGATCTCGGGCGCGTGGTCATTCCCAAGGAAATCCGCAGAACCATGCGTATCCGCGAGGGCGACCCCCTGGAGATCTATACCGACAAGGACGGCGGCGTCATCTTCAAAAAGTATTCCCTGATGGGCGGCCTGGGCGACTTCGCCGGCCAGATGTGCGAGACTCTGAACAAGACCACCGGCGAGATCGCCGTGATCACCGACCGGGATGCCTGCATCGCCGTGGCGGGCCTGGCCCGCCGGGAGCTGACGGACAAGCGGATCTCCTCTGAGCTGGAGCAGATTATGGAGGGCCGCCAGATTTATCAGTACCAGGCAGGCGACAAGGCGGTGCCTGTAAGCGACGACGGGAGCAAGTATCTTGTGGCCTGCGCCGCCCCCATTCTATCCGAGGGCGATGTACTGGGCTGTGTGCTCTTTGTGGGCACGGAGGGCGAATTGGCCAGCAGTGAAACCGACTATAAGCTGGCCCAGACCATCGCCGGGTTCCTGGGCCGGCACATGGAATCCTGATTCCAATGATGATAGGGGGCATCCCTGTTTGGATGCCCCCTATCATTCCAAAAAGGCCGCATACAGGAGGCCCCTGCCGCTGGCAGGGGCCTCCTGTGCGTATTCACCTAACCGCCCAGGGTCATGCCGCCGCCGGAGAGGCCGTCCTTCTCCAGCATGCGCTCCAGCACCTGCACGTCGGTGGCGATATCCATGGCGTCGTCCTGGAAGAGCTTGTCAAGCTGCTTCTCGAAGCCCTCCACCACCTTGTCCATCATGCCCTCGATGCGGGCCTTAGCCGAGCGGATATTCTCTCCCTCCACGCCTTGCTCCTCCATACGGGCGTAGGCCCGGAGGATTTTGAGGGTCGTAGGCAGATAGTAGCTTAAAAAGCTGCGCAACTGGCCCGCCCGGTTGGGGCTCTGCTTCTGATAGGCAAAGATCTTGCCGGTGATCTCTCCGATGCGGTCGATCTTCTGGCTCATGACCGGATCGTCGATATCGTCGTTGAGTCGGCGGATTTCCCCCAGCACCGCGTCATCGTCGTTCATGTCCAGCACGTCCTCCTCCGGCTCCGGCTCGTCGGGCTCGGGGGCAGGGGGCGCCTCTTCCTGAAGGCCCTCGTCACTGAGGATCAGACGGCCGGTGGACATATCCAGATAGCCCGTCTCTAAAATACCGCTGTCCAGCATATCCTGGAGATCGTCACAGGCCTTGTGCACCGACACCGGCATGGCCTGGGCCAGGGTGGTGATGGAGATGCTCTCCCGCCTGCCGATGAGGGCTAGGTACTTGCGGAAGCGCTTGGCCTTCTTAGTGCGCTGGGTACCCGCCCAGATCATGGCCAGGCCGCCGCCGAAGAAGCCGATCACCGGGGACATCACCGCCAGGGCGGAGAGGAAGCCGCCGCTCATGGCCACCGCCGGGAATCCGGTGAGTGCGATGCCGAAGATCACGGTCAACACAATTCCCCATACGGTCAGGCCCTTGCCCCGGTCCAGGTTCACCGGCCTGCCCTGCCGGGGGCTGCGGCCCACATGCTGCCGCCCCACCGGAGGCGTCTGCCGCTGGGCGCCGGGCATTCCCTGCGTGCCGGGGACAGGGCCTCCCTCCCGCTGGATATCATAAGGGTGGCGGGAGGCTCTGCGCCTGGAACCTCCGGTCAGCTTTCGGAGCAGCAGAATAAGGCCGATGGGCCAGACCGGGCTGACCAGCAATACGATGGTAATGATCCAGGAGAGCAGGTCCCCCGAATCCGGTCGATTTTCATTTCGATAGCTTGCCATGGGCACCGCCCTCCTGTTACTGCCGCGTGTTCTGTCTGTTATTCTATCACAGAAGTGTTAAAGTTTCGCTGGATAAGTTCTTTAAAAAAGATGAAAGATTAGATTGCGCCCCGCTGAAGCCTCTCTATCATACTGCGAAATCCGGGGCATGTAAAGCGCTTTCCGCCGGAAGTGCTATGTAACCGTTCTGTAATTGCTTTTCCCGGGACGAAGTCCTATAATAGTAGTCGTATTTTACATCCTCTGTGATGTTTTGGAGTTGATGAAGATGGAAAATCAGGATGGAAAGAGGGTCGCAAGGGGACCGGGCATGCCCCGGGGCGGAAAAATCGCCCTGGCCGTTGTCCTCGTTCTGGTCCTGGCACTGGCGGGTGGATATGTGGGGCTTTGCGCCTATGCGGGCAGCAGTGCTTTCCTGCCCAACACCTCCATTGCCGGGGTGGACGTGAGCGGCCAGTCCCGGGAAGGGGCTGCCGCCGCCCTGGAGGGCGCCCTGCCCGGCCTGCTGGCGGACAGCCGGGCCGAATTCACCTGTGCGGGCCAAAGCTATACGGTGAACGGTGACGATCCCTCTGTCTCCGTGGACGCCGCCGCCGCAGTGGACGCCGCTCTGACCGACCAGGCCGGCAGCTTTTTCACCCGGGGCGGGCGGTATCTCGCCGCCGTGATGCACGGCAACCGCTACTCCGTCCCCGTGACACTGACCGGCACGCCGGACGCGGTAACCCGGGCGGTGGAGGAGTGCTCCGACCCGGAGGCCCAGACCACCTGGAAGGTCACCGACACCGAGCTGGTGCTCCACAAGGGGGTCACCGGCCGCACCATTGACGTAGCCGCCCTCACCGATGCCCTGGCCGAGCGGCTGGGCCATCTGGTGTCCAATGACGAGCCGGCCTCCTATGCCCC